>Ga0302222_10001298_pt1 | contig 12761 bp, 10 predicted proteins | sample II_Palsa_E2_2_FD_194570 | JGI IMG/M metagenome (GOLD analysis project Ga0302222, IMG submission 194570) | Peat permafrost microbial communities from Stordalen Mire near Abisko, Sweden - II_Palsa_E2_2 | ecosystem: Environmental > Terrestrial > Soil > Palsa > Peat permafrost | place: Sweden... | reverse complement strand
CTACGGTAAGTAGTAGCGGAACGAAGTGAAGATCATTCCATCCAGCCCGTGCGGTTCTCCGCCCACGCCCGACCAAGTATTGCGGTCCACGTAAGAGAACTGCGGACCCCACTGAATGCGGCCCCGGTTCACTTTGTCTTTCGATCCGTCGTAGGGCTTGAACCAAATGCCGAAAGTTCCTTCAATCAGGACGCGCGTATCGGCGGTGCAGCTCGAAAGGCCGCCCGGAAAGAACCCGAGAGTGGTGGTTGACGGGATCGTCTCGGTGAAGCAGCCGGAGTTGCTGAACAGGGGCGATCCGTAGCCGACGTACTTCCCGGAGATGGGATCGTAATCCGATGCTCGACCGGCATACTCCGCGCCGGCGTTCATGTAGACGTCCAACTTCGGCCCGTGCCACTCCAGAGTTCCCAGGCCCTGGTAACTCTTGATCAGATCGAGCGTTCCGTCGGCGTGGACTGAGGCGTCGGGAAGGCCGCCAGTTCCGTAGCGACCTACTCCGCTGCCGCCAAAAGCATGCAACCCGAAGTCGAGATGTTTGTTGTCGAATGACCAGCGGGCGTTGGCGCCAAAGCCGCCGCCATCTTTCGAGCTGTTGAAGGCTTGCGTCGCGCTTGCCGCCGCAAGGCTTCCGCAGGCCGCACTGGCGAAATTCTCCTCGCAGGGGAAAACGCGGTCGCGGAATCGGCTGTACACGCCGAATACCTCGTAGTGTCCAAAGCCCGGCTCAAACGCAAGCTTCGCGATGATGTCAGGCGAAGGGTTGAATGAGTAGTTGGCGATGTTGGAGGCGGCCGCCGAGGCGGTGGCTGTGCCGGCGGAATTGTACAGGCCGCCGCTGGCCCCCATAGAGCCGACCAGGAAATTGTCGGCATTCCCGTGCGTGGTCACGGTAGCCTGCGCGTTTTCCATCGACACAGCGAGCCACACCTTATCGTTGAAACTCTTAGCCAGGCGCAGTCCGTACTGCCGTGCCCAACTGAAGCCGACGGTATACTGCGGATCGATCGTCATGGGAACCGCTTCGCTGCGATTGTCCACACCGTGCTTTGTTTCGGTGACCAGGCTCCACATTTGTCCGCCAGTGAAGGTCAAGCCGTTCGTGAAAGCCACCTGGCCGAAGGCTTGGCGTTGCCGCAATGTGTAGCTGTTGCTCTCGTTGTTGTTGGAGGTGACGCCAGCGGAGAGGAAGTCAGACTCGTAATAGCCGGTTAGTTTGGCGTTCTTCAGTTGCCCCTGAGCCAGCATGGAGATACGCGACTGACGCCCCGAGCCGAAGAACTCTGAAATGCTGCTTTGCGACGCTCCGGGCATGGTCAGAGAATTGAAGGGCGTGCTGATGTCGGACCCGAGAGCACGGGACCGCCGGACAAATTCTGCCGCCAGAAAGCCGCCGGGAGTGATCGTGATTCCCTTGAAGTGCAACGCCAGTGGGTTCTCCAGCGACGCAGTCACGTTTTTCTGCGTCTCCTGTAGCGCCAGGGCCGCGTCGCCCACCGTACCTTTCAGGCCTATTACGTCATTCTGGACCGCCGTGACATTCTGCTCCGCCTGCGTGCTTTGCGAAGTTGCCTCATCGGCGGCTTGTTGTGCGTGCGATGCCGAGCTTTGCACCTGATTCATTTGTTGTTGCAGTTGCTCGATCTGACTGTCGCGGTTTTGCACTTGTTCCACCAAATGCTGAATCTGTTGTTGTTGAGCTTCGATCGCCTTCTGCATTTCTGACAATCGTTCTACAACGGCGTCCGAACTAGCCTTCTTTGATGTTGTTTTTGTCTTCGCCTCTGTGCTGTTCGACGGCCGACTCGCCTGACCGGCGGCGAAGGTGCTCGCCACCAGGCATGCTGCCAATGCCACAGTTACCTGCCTCATGTGCGTCTCTCCTTAGTTTGAGTTCCATGAACAGGGCTCCTGACTGCAAGTCTTCAAGGATTGTCCAGGACGCGCCTCTAGGGGCGGGTTCCTGTAAAAAATGACGGGCTGCCAAACGGAGTCCCAGGTTCGTGGGACTCTACTCTGTTCGGTCCGCGTTCCGTGAGGCAGCCCGTGCTCTCCTATCGCGAAGGAACCACTTGGGCCTGCGTTTCTTCAGGTCCGCTGCGGTTGACGCGCAACAGCATTCCACTGCTCTTGCCTACCTTCACGGTCTTATCGTCCGAAACCAGCGTGACTTGGCCCACAGGCTCTGTGCGTCCCGAATGCAGGATGTGCACATCGCCGAACCCGTACGCGCCACAGGCATTCACCGAGAACACCCAAAACGCTTGCGGGCGCGTGTTGCCATCAACTGTGCTTCGGCAATCCGTACCCAAGTCCTGGCTCACATAGGCCAATACCCCTTGGCTCGTGTATTTCCCCACAGTCTGGGAGCCCATCATGACCGGGCCGCCTTGTCCGTAGGAGACCTGGTCGCCACCGATTTGAACCAGATTCCAGGAACTGGGAGACTGTCCGTCGCCGCCGCTCGTTGGAACCTGCGTGGCTGAGATGGCCGCAACTGAAGCAAGAGCCCTCAGATTCGTGGCAATCGGAACCGTCCGATTCCCCAACCGGACCTGATCGAATTGGAATGAGATCCGCGCTTCGTCCGATCCCCTTCCTGGCTGGATGGCCTCGACCACGTGGCCCGTCACTTTCGATCCCGCACGCAGAGTTGTTCCTCTGCCGAGCGGAACATCTTGAACCACAGTGGCGGTGATTGCGGCTCCGGCCTGACTCTTGTCCGACCGCATCATGGAATCCAAAGTGACAGGAAGAATCGTTCCCGCTGGAATTAGCGCGGAAGACCCTTGCTGATCGTTGGAGCATGATTTGTCTCCCGACCCCGTGGCGCTCATCAGTCGCAGTTCCACAGGACGATCTGGCGACATAACAACATGCATCCAGTGCCCGTGCTCATCTACAAGTACGCTAACGGTGTGATTCGGGGCGATTTCGGACGGCACGAAGTCGCTCGCCGACTTGTACTTGGCGATATACAACGTGCAGTTCACTCGAATGGCAATGTCGTAGACGTAATTGGCCGTGGTGCCCACCTTGGTCACCGAAACCACGGTTGCGGGCTGGTAGGCCCCTTTTAAATCTTGTTCTGTGCCCGCATGCAGAAACACGGGCAATAGGCACGCAAAGAAACCCATCACTATCAATGCTTTTTTCATGATCTCCTCCCGGAGAGCAGCCAGATCACTCGGGAAAAACAGCGGCGCAAAGCATCGCGCTCCCAAGTTTCACTTGGCCCGTTTTGAACTCACTCGGGATTTGGCGCCAGTCTTGGTAGAGACTGGTCGCGCCAATCAGCGACTGAGTTAGAGTTCAGTTGGAGTGACTAGCTTTTGAATGAACGAGGAAAGTCAGCAGGTGGGAGGTGGTCGGTTGTAGAGATTCTCTTCCAGAAGAAGAGTGGGAAGAGGTGGGCCGGCCGGCGTCACACGGGGATAAAACGTGGGAGCCTGTGCCACCGCGATCGTCGCTACTGGGGCAGCCCAACGAACCGCATCGCGATCCATATGCTGCCGCATAGCCTGCGGCGAGCTGGACTGAACCGTTGTAGAGAGGGAAGTTGTGTCGTCGAAAGTCCGCGTAGCCAGCGTCAGGACAAGCGAACACATGACAACGCCGACCAGCGCCCAGCGCCACCACGGCACCGGGCAAAGCGAAACGTCTCTGGATTCAGCTTTTCCCACAACAACCTCAAGGTCAATTATACATACGGGGGTCCCACAAGCAAGGTTACTGTCATCAATCGAACGGATCTGATTCCTTGATCGGCACCGAAGCCATACGAGCGGCTCGCCGATTCAGATGCGCCAGGAAGTATGCAGGTTGTGTTATTTCCTACTCTCAAGGCTATGCGGAAACATGACATCCGATCAGCCTCGTCAGGATCGAGAAATTTGGAGCACAAAGCGGAGCACAATAACTGCCGAATGAGAGGCAGTGAGTCCGACTCAGAGGCATTGGGTCCGACTGTAAGTGCTTTACTACGAGTGAGGGCGGCGAGAATGAGTCATTTGCTAAACCGTTGTACGGGCTAACACCTGTACCCAGGGTTCGAATCCCTCCCTCTCCGCCAACGCCAGTCTGCACTGCAGAGAAAATCGCCTCTCCTAACTCCGAAATACGCGAGAAATGCCCGTATTTCGTGATTGTTTCCGAACAAACCGGACTGGAGAGAACGGACCGCTCGGCAGCGAAGGCGGTCACCGTCCCGCTTTTCTCTGGAGGGCACAGGCGCAGTCCGGTTTCGAGTATGGCATCAAGCGAATGCAAAGCGATCAGAAGCTAGAGATTCGGCCATAGCGACTTTGACTTTTGTCAGCACCTCGGAGGTCGAGTTCGGTGCTTCCCAAAAAAGCCCGCTTTTGGCCAACCAAACAAGGGGCGTTTCCCGGTACCGATCTGATGAAACTTCCTACAAACTGACTCGTGGTCTGGGATTCTTTTTGCGGCTTATAATCAGGCATCCGCTCTCTAATTTTGGAGAGCGACCGAGCGGCTTTCCAAATCAGCTCTGGAGTATTATCTTTCGGCGCTGAGAAAACTGGAGTCGAGGAATCTTAATGGGCCTACAAATCGAACGCAGCATGGAAACCACAATCGACGGCCTCCCGGCAGGAAAGCACGCTGTTACATCGGCTGCCGCAACCCGGCGACAGTTTCTGGAGTTTGCTGGCGCAGGCATAGTGGCCGCAACGATTGGCCAAGAAGCGTGGGGTGATCAGCCGGAGCACGACGTCCCGTACCGCACTTTGGGCCGCACGGGTGAAAAAATTTCGGCGGTTGGTATCGGCGGTTATCACTTGGGAAGGCCTGGGGTCACGGAAGATGAAAGCCTTCGTATTGTCCGGAAGGCTCTCGACGAAGGGATCAACTTCCTGGACAACTGTTGGGACTACAACGGTGGCGAAAGCGAAATCAGAATGGGACGCGCCCTGCGGGATGGCTATCGCAAGAAAGCGTTTCTCATGACAAAGATCGATGGCCGGGACAAAAACACTGCCGAAAAACAGATCAACGAATCATTGAAGCGGTTGCAAACCGATAGGATCGATCTCCTGCAGTTTCACGAAGTCATTCGCGATACCGACCCCGACCGTATATTCGCTCCTGGCGGCGCGCTGGAAGCAGTGCTTCAAGCGCAAAAAGATGGGAAGGTTCGCTATATCGGATTCACCGGTCACAAGAGCCCGGACTTCCACTTGAAGATGCTAAACACAGCGTCGGCTCATCAATTCACCTTTGATGCCGTGCAGATGCCGCTCAACGTGATGGACGCCCACTTCAACAGCTTCGAAGCAAAGGTGCTTCCGGTTCTGCTGAAGCAAAACATCGGCGTACTCGGAATGAAGCCGCTGGGAGACCCGTTCATCCTCCACAGCAAGACAGTGACAGCCATCGAGTGCTTACACTACTCGATGAACCTGCCGACCAGTGTCGTCATTACGGGTTGCGATTCACTTACCATACTGAAGCAGACCATCGACGCGGCACGCAGTTTTCGGGCTCTGAGCGAGGACATGGTTGCAAAACTGCTGGCAAAGACCGCTCAAGCGGCACAATCTGGAGAGTATGAACTATACAAAACAAGCCACCATTTCGACGGGACTTACCAGAATCCGCAGTGGCTGGGGTTACAGGGGATTTAATGTCGTTTCTGACCAGCAGCGCGGCTGTCGGCACTAATCCTTAGTTGCGGATTCCCCGTCATTCGCCCACGACCGCAAATTTGCTCGATTATTTCGCCATTTTTCCCTCAGGGGCGCGAAAGGCCCGGCCTTTTGAACAGGCTGAAACCCGTAACCCTCAACGGGTACGATCTGGCCCTAACGCCGTAAGAATCAGTATTGGGCGGTTGGCGCGGACGCTTGCAACACGATTTACAAGAATCTCTGAAAATCTCTATTTTGTCACTCTTTGACGTGCACACCTGCGGAGAATTGTTAGCTTTTGGACTCCGGGGTACGCACGCAGTCACGTCCGAGCCAATTTGGCCGTCGAAAGGACCCCAAAAACGTTTGACTTTCGGCCCCACAATCGCCAGGGGTTCGCCTTTCGGTGGAATAAGAAAAGGGGCTGGTTTCTGGATTCGGTGCTTACGCAAATTCTCCGGAGGAGACGTGTTGCAGAATCTGTATGTTGCACAAACGTCGCTCTTAGTCGCCGACAGAAAAGGTAACGAAGGTTCGAATCCCACGCTCTCCGCCACGCAGTCTGGACTGCGGAGAAACCTCGCTGCAATACCCGCAAAATCGCTCGAAATGGCCGCAATTTCGCGAATCTTGCCCGCAAACCGGACCAAAGCAGACGCACGAGATCTCGACACCGGAGAGCCCACACCGGAAGCGCCGAGGACAATCTTTGATTTATTGGGGACAATTCAGAAGCTTCCATTTCGTCCACAAGCGCGAGGGGAATTCGAATATGTGGGCACGAAGCCTTTGGGGACAGGATGCAACCCTGCGAACCTGAACTCTGAGTGCACCGGAACTCCAGTGAAGGAGTTCCGCGGTGCAGTGGTTCGACCCTTTTTGAATGGCCGGATGGATGCCGGGGTGAATTTCCTTGTTGCCAGCGGTTATAGCGGCCAGACAACGGAGAACTTTTATCCTTCCGAGATCCAAGAGGTGGTCGGAGTTCGCATACCATCCTATGCCAGCGTGACTCTTACTTATAGCTTTGGACGGACTGCCGCACCCGAGAACACATCTCACAAGTAGACGGGCGACGTGTTTCTTAAGATGACTTGTGTCTTTCAAGCCTCCGATACTCTCCCAGGACTCGTGGGGACCAGTCGGGGACTCGACTCCTGTCTCACATCCTGCTGATCCTAACGTAGCGGCCCACGTCTGGAATTGCTTTGAGAAACACATATCCCGCGAAAAGCAACGTTGCTATCCCAATGCCACTAGTGATTGTTAACAATGTTTTCATAAGGTCTCCTGGCAATAATCTTACTCTTGGATGTCTTTCTCGGAGAAAGAGAAGCCCAAAAAACACCATAAGCCGAAGAAATGCATGTTCTGCCTTGGTTCTGGCCGATCAAGGATCAGGTGTTCTTATCGCCCCCACGCGTCTGCCGACATCTGTGGAGCGAGAACGAGAGAGAATCCGCTAAAATATGCCAGGTTAGCAGGGCGCACTCTAACGTGTGGTACTTTACCCGCTCAGCCTTCGGTCCAGAATTCTTCAGCTCGATTTGCGAGGAAAGAATCGGAACGGAGCCTTTGGCGCGCTCCAAGGAGAAGCCGAAATGGTGGAGGCCGAGATTCGACGGGGAACTCAGAACCCGATCCCTGAACTCGATGTTCTCTGGATTACTGCCGGCCTTGGATGTGACGGGGACACCATCGCCATGACGGCCGCCACCCAGCCCAGTATTGAAGATATCCTTCTCGGGCAAATTCCCTGGATTCCAAAAGTGACCCTGCACAATCCCTTCCTTGCCCTGGCTAATGGCGACGACTTCATGAAGGCCTTTCATCAAGCGGCTGAAGGAAAAATGGAAAATTTCGTTTTGGTGATCGAAGGGTCCATCCCGAATGAACATAATAAGGACGAAGGCTATTGGGCCTCCATGGGCACGGACCCAAAGACCGGTCAGCCGATCACCACGTGTGAATGGATCGATCGTCTCGCTCCCCAAGCGTGGGCGGTAGTGGCGGCGGGAACCTGCGCCACCTACGGCGGCATTCACGCCATGGAGGGCAATCCCACGGGATGTATGGGCCTTCCCGACTACCTGGGATGGAAATGGAAGTCGAAAGCGGAGATTCCCATCGTGTGCGTGCCCGGCTGTCCGGTGCAGCCCGATAATTTTATGGAAACGCTTCTGTATCTGCTCTACATGGCTTCCGGCCGTGCGCCAATGATTCCGCTCGATGAGGCGTTGCGGCCGACATGGCTCTTCGGTAACACAGTGCACGAAGGCTGTGACCGCGGCGGATTCTACGAGCAGGCACAGTTTGCGGAAGAATACGGATCTCCGCTTTGCATTGTGAAGCTGGGATGTTGGGGTCCGGTCGTGCAGTGCAACGTTGGAAAGCGTGGATGGATGGGAGGGATCGGCGGGTGCCCCAATGTCGGCGGCATCTGCATAGGATGTACCATGCCGGGCTTTCCCGACAAATTCATGCCCTTTATGAATCAGCCGCCGGGCTCGCTCTTGTCGTCGGCTGCGGTCCAGACGTATGGACGGGCGATTCACGCCTTGCGACGTTTCACGCAGTCGTCGCTGAACAAAGAGCCTAGCTGGCGCAAGCCAACGCGCGGCAACGCGCAAAAAAGCCCAAGAAAATAGGCTGAAGCTGGGCTTGGGCGTAGTCATGAAGTTGCTCTCGCTTGAGGGATGAGCATGGTCTCGTTTTCGTGGCCGAATAATGCGAACAGCACGCCCAAGGACCATCCTTCTGCGGTTGCCGAGCGGGACCTGGCTCCTTCCGAGGCTGAGGAAATTCTCCAGGGCTTGGCCGGAGTCTTCGCCCGCCACCACAATCCGGCAGCCGCAAGACGCGTCGTGTATCCGCCGGAACGGCCCGACCAGGGATGGTCCCAGGATGACGATGCGCAGCTTCCGAATCTCGAAGCCAGATATCGAGCGTTGGTCGAGCAGATCCCGGCGGTAGTGTTCATGGCCTATCTCGATCGTGGGATCGGCGAGGCCTATGTCAGCCCTCAGATTGAAGCCGCGCTGGGTTTTTCGCAGGAAGAGTGGCTGGAAGATCCGGTCCGCTGGTACAGCCACATCCATCCCGAAGACAAGCAGCGCTGGAGCACCGAAGCGGCCGAGATGTTTCTGACCGGCAATCCGCTGCGTTCGGCCTATCGTGTGGTTTCACGCGACGGCCGCGTCATCTGGTTTCATTGCGAAGCCAAGATGATTCGCAAGGAAGACGGCGAGCCCTGGTTCATTCACGGCGTGGGCTTTGATATCACTGATCTGAAGCGGACCGAAGAAACGTTGCAGGAAGAGCGCAATGTGGTCTCCGCCATCCTCCATACCGTGGGCGCTTTGGTGGTGGTGCTGGATTCGGAAGGCAGGATCATGCGCTTCAACCGGGCTTGTGAACAAACCAGTGGATATTGTTTCGCTGAGGTTGCCGGCCAGAAGATCTGGGATTTGTTCATGGTTCCGGAAGAGGTGGACCGTTTCAAGTCAGTCTTTCAGCAACTCTGTTCGGACGAGTTGCCCAGCGACTATGAGGGCTACTTGGTAAAGCGGGACGGCGCTCGCCGCCTGATCGCATGGTAAAGCACGGTGCTTCCTGGCAAGAACGGGAAGCCTACGTATATCATCGCAACCGGAATTGACATCACCGAGCGCAAACACCTGGAGAAAACAATTCTGGAGGTCAGCGCCCGGGAGCAGCGCCGCATTGGTCAGGACCTGCATGATGGCTTGGGCCAGCATCTCACGGGCATCGCCTTCATGAGCAAGGTGCAGGAACAAAAGCTGATGGAAAAAGGCCTGCCCGAGGCCGGCGACGCCGCCAAGATCGTGAAGCTGGTGAATGAGGCCATCAACAAGACGCGCGAATTGGCGCGTGGATTACTTCCGGTTGTGTCTGACGCGCAGGGGTTGATGTCAGCCTTGCAGCAATGGGCGGGCGAAGTGGAAGATTTGTTTGCGGTCAGTTGCCGGTTCCAGTGTTTTACTCCCGTACTCATCGATGACGACACGGTGGCCACGCATCTCTACTACATTGCCCGGGAAGCGGCGAACAATGCGATCAAGCATGGTCACGCCCGCCAGATCGTCATTCGCCTGGCCGCCGACCAGCACCAGGGAGCGCTTACCATCCAGGATGACGGCTACGGAATCGGCAACCTCACTCCCAGCAACAAAGGAATGGGACTTCATCTGATGAACTACCGGGCCAAGATAGTCGGGGGTTCGCTTGAGGTGCAGCGCGTCCCTACTGGCGGAACCGTGGTGACCTGTTTGTTCCCAGTCGGGACGAAGGAATGCAGTAAAACATGAGCGTGACTTACAAATCGCAGAACCATACGGCGCAGAACCAGGCTGTCACCAAGAAAAGAATCCTGGTGGTCGATGACCATCCCATCGTGCGCCAGGGTTTGGCGCTGCTGATCAATCGGGAGCCCGATCTGGTGGTCTGCGGCGAAGCTGAAGAAGCGACGGGCGCGATGCACGTGCTGGCCTCGGCCCGGCCCGATGTTCTCATCGTGGACATTTCTCTGAATGGCCCCGATGGCCTCGATCTGCTGAAGAACATTCGCACTACTCATCCCACCCTGCCGGTGCTGATCCTCTCGATGCACGATGAGTCGATCTACGCCGAACGAGCGCTGCGCGCCGGTGCGAATGGTTACATCATGAAGCAGGAAGCCACCGAGAAAGTGCTGGTCGCCGTGCGCCGCATTCTGAACGGTGAGATTTACGTCAGCGACCGCATTGCTAATAAGATGCTCAAGCACTACATCACCGGCTCCGGTACTCTGCGAAACTCTTCCATCGCCGATCTCAGCGACCGCGAACTGGAAGTCTTCCGCCTGATTGGGGAGGGTCACGGAACTCGACAGATTGCCGAAGAATTGCACCTCAGCGTAAAGACCGTTGAATCCTACCAGGCGCACATCAAGGAAAAGCTGTCGCTGCGCAGCGCCCGCGAGCTCATGCAGCACGCCATTCAGTGGAATATGAATGAAAAAACCGCCTAGAAGTGTCTAGTAGAAGTGTCTGTGCGTCGCGCTAACCCGAACTCGCCGCAAATTCCGCTCGGCTTCCCTCTGGTTCCCGCACAGATGTACTCCCTAGTCATCAGGGAATCCCCGATAGAAAAAATAGTGATATCACGAAACTGAAAAAGTGAACCTCCCGCTTGTGGCCATTCTAGAGAGGGTTGATTCTAAGGGCGTTTTGTTAGGTCCTGTTCTAGGAAGACTACAAAGAAGAGTTGCTCCTGGATCGAGCGCTAGAGATATTCGCGACGTCCTAAACGAGAACTTCGGCAACCAAGACCTTTTACTGAACAGCTTGGATGGGATAAGGAGAGTCCAGTTATGGCAACGGAAACAGTTCCGTACGGTCGGGTCACGCAAAAACCATCGCCTGTCGCCGAGGTACACATACTCTGGATCACCGCGGGTCTGGGCTGTGACGGAGACTCGGTCTCAGTCACCGCGGCTACTCAGCCAAGCATCGAGGACGTTCTGCTGGGAGCAATCCCAGGACTTCCCAAGGTGCACCTGCATAATCCCGTCCTTGCCTATGAGAACGGGGATGAGTTTATGAAATTCTGGTATATGGCAGAAAAGGGCCAGATCGATCCTTTTGTCTTGGTAGTGGAGGGATCGATTCCGAACGAAAAAATAAAGAAGGAAGGCTATTGGGCTGGCCTTGGAACTGATCCAAAGACTGGCCAGCCGATCACCACCAACGAGTGGATTGACCGTCTGGCACCCAAGGCGCTGGCGGTCGTGGCCTGCGGCACCTGCGCCACGTACGGCGGAATTCATGCCATGGAAGGCAATCCAACGGGAGCGATGGGCTTGGCTGATTATCTGGGCTGGGACTGGAAGTCAAAAGCAGGTCTGCCCATAGTCAATGTTCCCGGATGCCCAGTCCAGCCCGATAATTTCATGGAGACCGTGCTCTACCTGCTCTACCAGGTAGCGGGACTGGCGCCCATGATTCCGCTCGATGATCAGTTGCGTCCCACCTGGTTGTTTGGCCAGACGGTCCACGAAGGCTGCGATCGAGCCGGCTACTACGAGCAGGGTGACTTCGCCGAAGTGTACGGCTCTCCAAAGTGCATTGTGAAGTTGGGATGCTGGGGGCCGGTCGTGAACTGCAATGTGCCCAAACGCGGCTGGATGGCAGGAATAGGCGGCTGCCCCAACGTGGGCGGCATCTGCATCGGCTGCACGATGCCTGGATTCCCCGACAAGTTCATGCCCTTCATGGATGAGCCGCCGGGAGCGAAGGTTTCCAGCGCAGCGGTCGGAGCTTACGGCCGTGCGATTCGTGCCCTTCGTTCGATGACGCAGAACACCGTCAACAAGGAGCCGAAGTGGCGTCATCCTCGCGCCGAGATCACCACCGGATACCATCCGCGAACTTACTGAGAGACCCGCGAAGCCAAAGGAGCGATCGAATGAGCACCGTAACAGCACCGACAAAAGATGTGCCCAGCAAAAAGGGAAATCTGGTGGAAATGAACTGGGACCCGATCACCCGCATTGTGGGCAGCCTGGGCATCTTCACCAAAATCGACTTCGAGAACCGTCATGTGGTCGAGTGTCACAGCACCTCGTCCATTTTTCGCGGCTACAGCATCTTCATGAAGGGCAAAGATCCGCGCGACGCTCACTTCATCACAAGCCGCATCTGCGGGATTTGTGGCGACAACCACGCCACCTGCGCCACTTACGCGCAGAACATGGCGTTTGGCGTAAAGCCGCCTCCCATCGCCGAGTGGATCGTCAATCTCGGCGAAGCCGCCGAGTATATGTTCGATCACAATATTTTCCAGGACAATCTCGTGGGCGTCGACTTCTGCGAGCAGATGGTCAAGGAAACCAATCCCAAGGTCTGGGCGAAAGCGCAATCGACGCCCGCGCCGCACTCCAATCTGCACGGATACAAGAACATCTCCGATATCATGACCGCGCTCAATCCGTTTACCGGAGCGTTCTATCGCGAAGCTCTGGTCATGAGCCGTATGACGCGCGAGATGTTTTGCCTGATGGAGGGTCGCCACGTTCATCCATCGACTCTGTATCCCGGAGGCGTTGGCACGGTG
>Ga0302222_10001297_pt1 | contig 12763 bp, 10 predicted proteins | sample II_Palsa_E2_2_FD_194570 | JGI IMG/M metagenome (GOLD analysis project Ga0302222, IMG submission 194570) | Peat permafrost microbial communities from Stordalen Mire near Abisko, Sweden - II_Palsa_E2_2 | ecosystem: Environmental > Terrestrial > Soil > Palsa > Peat permafrost | place: Sweden... | reverse complement strand
CTTGATCAGGTGATATCCGGTCTTGAAGAGCAGCTTGGCCGTTCCAGCAAAACGACGGCTGAATCGAAAACGCAAGCCACTTCAATGAGTAATTCAGCACCCGTTTCGCTTGCGACAGAGGACAATTCTGAACGAATCGCGCCAGCGGACCAGAATACTGAAGAGCACTTTCAGGGCGACTTCTATCCCACGGCTCTCTCGACATCAAAGCCCCGATCCGCGAGTCAGACCCAAACCTGATAATGTTTTAGGAACCTCAACGCAGCTAAATCAGTGACGCTGTCTGGGAACAGCAATCGGAGACACCTGTTGATCATTGCCAACCAGCCGACGTATGACGCCTGGAAGCGCAAGTACGGCTCGATGGCGGAGCCGGACGTGAAGCGGCTGCAGGAGTTGGAGAAGGAAAATACGCGGCTCAGGCGGCTGCTGGCCGAGCGTGACGTGAAGATCGACGTGATGAAGGAGTTCATCGAAAAAAGTCTCCGTCGTGAGCGAGCGGCGTGGCCTTGCGGAATTGGTGCCGATTGCCATCGGTGTCACGCAGGCCTCATACTTGTATGTGCTTGACACGTATGATATTAAAAGGGCTGATTTGGTGGCTACCGTAGGCGAGAAGAAACGCCTTAATCGATTGACATTTTGAGACTGTTAGAACGGCTCCTAATGGATGATGTATACGACGCAAATTTGATTGAGCAGAAATGGCAACACCATTGGAAAGAATGTGCCATTTATCAATGGCAAAGGAACACCACATTGCCAAGGTTTTCAATTGACACACCACCACCCACCGTGAGTGGTTCGCTCCATATGGGGCATGTTTTCAGTTACACGCACCAAGACTGTCTGGCCCGTTATCAAAGGATGCGTGGCAAAAACATCTTTTATCCAATTGGATGGGACGACAACGGATTGCCCACAGAGCGCCGAGTTCAGAACTTCTACAATGTCCATTGCGATCCGTCAATTCCATACGATGCCGATATATCATTGAAAGCAGGAGCGCAAACCGGAAGTTCCAAGCCCGTAAGTCGACAAAATTTTATTGAACTATGCTTAGCTCTCACCAAATCCGATGAAGAGGTCTTCAAGAGGCTTTGGACGCGCTTAGGATTGAGCGTTGATTGGTCGTTGGAATATAGCACGATCGATTCTCAGAGTCGTCGGATCAGCCAGCGAAGCTTCATTGAATTATGGAGGTCAGGAGAGGCCTATCAGGTGGATTCGCCGGTTTACTGGGACATTGGTTTTGGTACTGCCATAGCGCAGGCTGAAATGGAGGATCGTTTAATACACGGTGAGTTCTACGATATCATATTTCAATCGCCGGAGAACGAGTTGAAAGTTAATGTCGCGACGACTCGACCAGAGCTTCTGCCAGCATGCGTTGCCCTAGCGGTACATCCAGAGGACGAACGATACGCACATCTGCAAGGTATAGAGTTCGAGAGTCCCTTATTCCACACCCGAATCCCACTCATATTTGATTCCAAGGTGCAGCGCGACAAGGGTACAGGCATTGTAATGATTTGCACGTTTGGGGATGTTATGGATGTCTACTGGTGGAGACAGCACCGCCTGCCCTTGCGCCAAATCATAGGGCCCAATGGTCGTATGATGGTCATTAGATTCGGTGATCCAGGGTGGGAAAGCGCTCGAGCGGACGCCGCGAATGACTATTATTCCCATCTTCAAGAAAATACCGTAGAATTGGCACGCCGGAAGATAATTCCACTTCTAAGAAATTCGGGCAACTTAATTAAAGACGCAAAGCCTATCACGCATGCGGTGAAATTTTATGAGAAGGGAGAAAAGCCGCTAGAACTTCTTCCGCGTCGTCAATGGTATATAAGAATTCTGGATCATAAAGATGAGCTTTTGGAAGCCGGAAATCAAGTTCGTTGGCATCCGGAAGGTATGCGCAGTCGATATCTCGACTGGGTGGGTGGTTTGAATCAAGACTGGTGTATCAGCCGCCAACGGTATTTTGGCGTTCCCTTCCCGGTATGGTATCCGCTGGATAGCAATGGTGTCCCAAATTATGGCAAACCATTAGTTGCTGACGTAGCCTGTCTGCCGGTTGATCCGTCGTCAGATGTTCCCGCGGGTTACAACGAAGCAGATCGCGGACGTCCTAATGGATTTGTTGCGGAGCTCGATGTACAGGACACTTGGGCTACCAGTGCATTGACGCCGGAAATTGCATTAAGCAAATTGGGAGATCCATGTCTCGCGGAAGAGATGATCCCGATGGACGTGCGGCCACAATCCCATGAGATTATCAGGACTTGGGCATTCTACACTATTGCAAAGTCATTGCTTCACAGAAAGAAAATGCCCTGGCGTAGCGTGGTCATAAGTGGTTGGATTTTGGATCCTGACCGCAAGAAAATGAGCAAGAGTAAGGGTAATGTGGTGACGCCCAATCTTCTTTTTGACCAGTATTCTGCGGACGCTATCCGGTATTGGGCGGCGAAGGCGCGACCCGGCGTAGATACGGTCTATGATGAGAAGACCTTGAAGGTCGGCAAAAAGCTCGTTACAAAGCTTTTTAATGTTGCGAGGTTTCTTGGGAGGTGTTTAGGAGATGACAGTTTTGATAGCGATAATCAAAGTGTTATATGTCCATTGGACAACTCGTTTTTGCGCGGCGTGATTGACCTAATTTCCGCAGCAACAAGCGCATTTGAATCCAACGACTGGGGCACGGCACTTGCTCAAATAGAGTCCTTTTTTTGGAGCGAGTTCTGCGACGATTACATTGAGCTTATAAAGTCACGAGCTTACGGTGCGGCCGCCCCGCAACGCAATAGCGCAATATCGAGTTTGCATTTATCATTTTCTATCCTTTTGCGTCTGGTCGCTCCTATCGTTCCCTTCGTTGCAGAGGAAATCTGGTCACAGATATACCAACGTAACTTTAGGGGCATCTCGATTCATCGATCAACGTGGCCTACCAGTTCAGAATTGCCTGCTTCGGCAATGGGCGCGGAAAGGGATTGCTTCAAAAACGCACAATGGCTTATGTCTCATATCAGGCGGAATAAAGCGGCGTTACAGGTGGGAATGCGCTGGCCCGTCAAGACATTGTTAATCCGTCTCCCAAGCGAAGTTATACCAAAAATAAATGATATTATGGACGATGTTGCTGCAGCCGGAACAGTTGAGCACTTCGAAGTCGAGGCAAGTAATGATTGGTCGGTTGATGTAATTGTTGCACCGAGAACATAAGGAACAGATGCTTCGGTTGAGCTACAATGCGCTTTCGCATAACCCCGGTGATATTATTCGAGCCGGACTCGACGATTCGGACGGAATAGTGTTAATGGAGGGAGTTGCCGCGGCTACAAATGAATCACTTATCCGTATTTGCAATTGGCTCGGCACGACTCGATCAGAAGAAATAACAAAGGGAGGGGCGGTTGATGATTTATCAGTCTATCTGGTGGAGGAGAAGGGCGGTGGAGTAAAGGATGAGCTGGGCGAATTGATTCTTTCAACTACTTCGCAAGCATTTCCTTTGCACACTGATGGTTTTGCCCGCAGATGCCCCTATGATCTTGTTGTATTACTTTGCGTTAGAGCAGCGGCATCTGGTGGCGAAAGTGTTTTGAGTTCGCTCAGCCACGTCTTGCCTCGGCTGAGTGCTTCGGCTCGGGACGAATTGCAGCAGGAACAATTTCCTTGTTGTTATGGAAAGACAAGCATCATATATGGGTCCGGCAATCATATCAATATAAGATATAATTCTTTAGAATTAAGGAGCCAGCAACACCATCAGAACGCTTGCCTCACTGAGCGGGCAAGCCATGCGGTTTTGGAGCTCGATGAGGCGCTTGAGTGGAAAAATGCGCAATATATTTTTCAAATGAAGTTTGGCAACTGCCTTATTTTGGATAACCATCGTGTATTGCACGGTAGACTTCCGTTCTCGTCTGGATCGCAGCGTCTGCTAAAACGTGTCCGCCTTTACCGACATCAGCAATCTATTCCTGAGGAGAGAGGTTGATTTGAGCGTTGAAGTAAGACACGCCGGGCGCTGAGAATGGTTTACAAAGTTCAATATGAGCAATTATCTTTATTGCTCTGAAAGTAGGATATGAGATCCAATCTCCGCCTATACGTGCTGACACGCATATCGAGTTTGAAAAATAAGGAGGATATTTTGAAACAGGTTGGTGCTTTGCCAGCCCTTGTCTTAGATCCGTCGGATGAGGTCGACCGCCTTTCCAAAAGCCACTCAGAAATGTTCCGGGATCGTACGTGCTATGGCCGGACCATTGCTGCACACTTGCCGTTTCGTGGAATTGATCCGATTTGCCGAGACCCATTCATCAGATCATATTCACTTAGTGTTTTTCAGAAAAGCATACGCGTCATTTCAGAGTTACCGTGCTCCACTGTGCTGCTTCACTCTTTTCTTCCGCCCTCACTGCCACGTTTTGAAGCTGGTAACGTACTCGAAGAACTTATTACAACAATTAAACCATATATTGCGGAGGCGAAGCGGCTCGGCCTTAGCGTCTTGATCGAGAACACGTTCGAAAGATACTGTGATTCCTTTGCAAAACTGGTTGAACAATTGGACGTTCACGTTGTGTTGGATGTTCCTCGCATCATTGAGTTTTCAAAGGATAGTCCAGCCGATTGGATGAACCAATTAAGCCATAGGGTAGCCGGAATGCACATTTATGGAACCAGAGGAGACGATGAACATTGTGTTTTTAGTGAACAAGATGAAGGCTGGTTTCGACCAGCGCTTGGTGATTTGGGACGGAAGGATCTTCTATTCCTGATTGATGCAAGTACTGAAGAGATTGTTCCAAGCGCAAACACGCTGCATCAACTTTTAGGAAATGTTGAGGAATCATGAATTCTAAGGCAGCAAGAGCAAGATAAAGCGCTCCCTCTGCCATAAAAGCTTGGCAGAAGATGACCACCTCCCGGGAACAAGCAACTCTGTCTCAGAATCAGGCATATTTTGAACTGAATCGCCCGAGGAAGTGGGGCACTTATTCACAGCATCTTTCTTATCTGGAGCACCTAATTTCCGCTCTTTCCGGAACGTCGATCAAAGCGGGCATGGGCTCCGACGCGCCGGACTTTCATGACCTGCTGTACGAGGCGTGGTGTCGCCATGACGTCCGAGAGGTGCTGGTCGATGCCGGCTAGGACTCTGAAGCAAACCATCGCATCGCGCGGCTGAACATGAACGTTCGGTCGTGGACCAAGACCGGCATCGGAAGACGAACCCACAAGAAAGCGTCCGGACGATACCGGCGGCTGATGCAGCTTCGGCTGACAGGCTCTCAAGCCGGGCGACCGTATGCACGCCGGTCACAGGCAGAGATGGTGGTGGGCATGCTCAAGCAAAACCTGGCGACAGCCTGCGTGTGCGCAAGCCGCGGCGACGAAAAATGGAACTGATGCTCAAAGCGATTATTCACAATCTGATGATCATCAGATGCCGATCCAGGGTCGCAACAGAGCCGGACATTGGCATTTATTTGACATCCTTCTTTTCTGTTGTTAGTAAAACTAGTACTCCAAGAATGGACCGGCGGTAACACCATCTTGCAGTTTGTCTCACTGTTCCTATACCGTCGGAGTACGGCATTCATGAGGAACTTACCGCTCATCTTGTGCATTGACGATGCGCTGTTGCCAGCGGCTGAGCAGGTGCAACGGATTACTGGATGGAAACTGATTGGCGTTAATCTCGATACGCAGGTCGCGGCGAAGATCGAGAAAGAATGTGTTGAAGCCGTGTTAATTATTTTGGATATCAACAAATCAGCTTCGATCCTGTTTGAATTTCTCAACCAGATTTGTGACTCAGATGAAGTCGTGGGAGTTTCATTCTTATATGGCCAAGGGCTGGTGCAGCTCACACAAATGGCTCAGCGATTTACCAGGGTTGAATCCGATGCCATACCTCCTTTAAAAAAGCTAGTCTATTGTCACCCTGACTATGCGGCTTTTCCTGTCTTGAACGGATATACCAAGCTTAGTCTCGCTCCTAATGCTGCAGTTGACATTCTCAAAGATCTAACAGAGCCCATGGATCTTGCTGTTTTTGTCGGGCATTCGAACGGACATGATGCTGGCTTTGATGGCCTAGTGCTTTGTCGCCATTCTGAAACGACCGGAATGCCGAAAGATTACAATGCTTTTGCCTGTTATAAGGGAGCGAATTGTCGCTTCCCTTCGGCCGATATCAGACGATTCAACGTCAACAATCTATGCGCGAAACGGGTGGTCTCTTTGACTTGTTGGGGGGTGCAATTGAGCGATTTTCCATTTGCACGTTCGCTCTCGGTTGGAGAAGGGTTGTTGAGCGATTCAGCTGCGGAGGCAGTACTTACGACGGTTGAGGCGGTTCCTATCGAAGCGGCTGATATGCTCGCAATTTGTTATCTGCTCGATGCCGGGGTTGGAATGGGGCTTATATCGACATGGTGTAACCGCCTGAGAAAATTACGGGGGTTGGGAGCTGACTTTGTTTGTTTCGGGCGACCTGACAGCCGCCTCCCGATGTCGGTGAACACTTTAAGATGCACTGAAAATCGAAATTCTGTGAAGGTTGATTTATCGATATTGAAATCGTGTCCGTGTTCAGTTCGGTTTCCATATCAGGAGAAAGGCGTTAAAGGATATGTATTGGTGCAGAATGGTCACACTTTAGAGGATGTGATTCATCTTCCGGACGGGTTTATATACGCGACCCTTAAGGAGCCAGTACTAACAAAAGATGTCTTTTTCAAAAAAGTCCGTTTACAAAATTTCCAGAAAAAGCAATCAACCTACGCTGCGCTCCTGAAGAGGACGGCATACTGTGAGCTTTTAGTCAGCTCATTGATGGCACGATCCCGAACCGATGGGACGGCAGCAGTTCAAGCGACCAAGGTACTTTACACGTTGGTGCAGTTGAGACACCTGATACGTCATTTTCTTAAGCGGATGCCAGTGGCTGGGACTATCTTGGATAGCTCTGCGATAATGCGCCTCGAACAGTCCACCGAGCTCGAGCTGGCATTTCTTCAGATGACAGTCTTGTTGTTTGAGTTGTGCGCGACCCATTTTTCGGGAGGAAACGGTGTTGCAGGAATGGAGGCGACCGGCGAATACCTCACGCTCGCTGAAACACGCGTCGGAATCTGTCCCTGTAAACGAAAAAGTCGGTTAGTTGAACTTTGGAGGGAGAGCAGAATTGATGTATTCCGGCGACAAATAGCTTGCTGTTCGGCCTGCGGGCCGATATACGAGGGCGAAGGACCCTGGGGAGCAATCGAATTCTCTGGGATGCCGCGGCGGGGCAGTAACCTTAGGGCCCGTGTATTAGCAGCTAATTCACACGGGATAAAGGTCCATGCGAAGGGAAAGTTTTGGATTAGTCGGTTCAATGATAATGATATTTGTGAGCCCTCCGTCAGCCACTTGATGGTTATGGACGATGGCGGGTCGGCTATGCTAGAGGCCGAGCTTCAGGTGCCCACGGGCGATTCTTGGGTTGGAGTTCATTATCTTTGTGCTTGCGTAGTGTCAGGAATCGAGGTATCATTTTTTAGGCAGCCGATCATTTTGCTGAGCTAGCTGTTTGTAATGACATGTATCGCAGAGATCTTTTTTGAAGGTTGTAATCTGATTGATCTTTTTACGAGAATGCCATCGGTTGGCATTCACGAACGGGGAGCCGAACGGTTCGGCTTTCGCGAATCAGAACCTCGATGAAGGAGACTCGTCATGGGTCCGATGCAATCGATTGATGGAGAGACGGCTTTGAGAACCACTGCAAAGGGGCTTGGTGCTGTGGCATGCTATGACCCGTATTTTAGGCGAATGGTTCATGGTCTTCGCCGATGTTTGGCTGACGGGCAGGTAGTTTTCTTGCGGCTTCATGGTGCCGCTCAATATCCTACGCGCAACGACCTCATGTATCGAAATGATCTGGAGGGGCATGGCGTGCTGGTTATTGGCTACGACCATGAAGCGCGAACGTTTACGATCGCTGACCCTTGGAATCCGCAATGGGATGGCAAGCTTGCCGGAACCCGTTCGATTTCCTATGAAGACCTCGCTATGCAGTGCGTTGACAGTAGCAAGGACTTCTACATGGTGCTAGCGCCATTGACTGTGGATGCCCGAATTAATCGAGACTGCCGGCAAGGAACATCAACGCTTTTGATCAAGGTTGGCTTTTATTCGCCTGATGCCATCGTCATGGATCAGGGTGATCAGACCATTGATAGCGTAGAGCTCGAGCTGAGGTTCCAGCGTGACATGAGCAGCGTCAGAAAGTCCTCTATGGAGGGTCGATGGCATGTTGGGGAACACGCGGTTTTCCAAATTCCCTTGTTCGCGGAGGATGCGGTCGGCGGTATCTGTCACATCAAAGCTAAGGCGGTTGTGAGTGGAGCTAGGCCATATCAGTACCGCGATCATATCGAAGTAAGCGTCGTACGTCGGTTGCTGAGCGATTCCACGAACTATGCGAAGCCGCAGTTGCTTCATGTGGGTGGCCTGATGGTGTAAAATGTTTCACCATCAATTAATTTCGCCGCAACTGCTGAAATCGATTCAATTAAAATGGATTTCTCGCCTTGATGGTTTAGTGCGAATTCCATTGTTCGATCCAATTATCGCGGATCGAGCGTATGTCGTTGTATACTCGGAGCGTCGGCGAAAATATGAGTTGATTTCATTCCATCAGGATGATGGTACGATTCTGTGGCGGTTCGATGCCAAGAATGGTGGGTATGGGGCTCCCGCCATTTTGGTGGACCGCATAATTATGCCGACGGGTTTCACGGATGTCACGGCGGTCGACACCAGTTGCGGTAGACCCCTTTGGACTTTTTCAACGCAAAAGCGTGTTAGGAGTGCGATATCTTTATTGGGGAACTTAACGGTGTTGAGTTCGGGGGATGAGGTCATAGGCTTAGACCATGCAGGCCATGCTTCTTTCAAAATTAGAGTTCCCAGGTCTTTTCTTTTTGGCAGCTGCGCCTTCACGGCCGATGGGCGGATTCTGACACTTGGGTGTGTACCTTCGCCTAGCGAAGGATCGGTGATACATCTGCATGTCCTAACAAAGGACAGCGTATGCTGGTCATTACCACTAGAAAAGGGCACTGTTGCAAGTTCGGACACCTCGGGGGTGATGGTTCGTGGTGATTCCGTATTTTTAGGCTTGCCGCAGAGCGTCGTAAGGATTGATTTGAAGAAGCAGTGTATTCTGTGGCGATGCCCCGTCAGCGGACCTTCTCATCGTTCCATATGTCTCATAAAAGACGAATATTTGTACGCGACGACAATCGATGGGTGCATATATGCCATCGAAGCACAGACTGGAAAGCTCATTTGGTCGCGCAGATTAGCTGAAACTGGTATTTGGGCTCCTGCCAGCATTTCTGGCAATTGGGTATTTGCCGTTGCTGGCGGGGTTCTATTTTGCATGGACGGTGCCACGGGAGATGTTCTCGATGAATGGGCGGTCGGGCACGGTCCTTACAGCGCAATGACTATTCGAGAGAATAGGGGGTTGTTAGGCGGGGGAGACCCTCCATACTATGGGCTGCTCTTTGGATTTGAGCTGGGCAAGGAATGTTCAAAAGGGATACGCTGTGTTGTTGAACGAAATGTGAAGGAACCGTTTGTAAATGAGTTGCTTTCACTGCACGTACGCATAGATGGAATTGACGAAGCCGATATGGAAAATGTTGTGTTGGATAGTTCTTCGTTAGGCGGCGTCCAAGACTTAAAGCCGTACCGAATAAACGGGAAGATCATCACCTTTCTTGTCGCACCATCTGCAGGTAGGTTGTTTGGTGATTATGCTCTTCCAATCCAAGTGGCGACGAGAACACAAGGGGTTCGTTGGTCGACGGTGAAAATCGAATTTCCTGAAGGAGATAGCCTACCGTCTCAAGTACTTTTGGAGGATGTCCCAATTCCGGTGCAAGAGAGTCCTCATTTTAGTGGCGCTGCCTGTTTTCAGGCCGCTTTGTCCCGTTACTGCCATGAAGTTTCACAAGAGGATTTGCGTGACATGGCGGACGCTGTCTTAGCTCATTCAGATGATTATTCGCCTTTTCAGTTATGGCGCATCATTTCGCGGCGAATATTATCGACTGGTGCCTGTTCCAAGGCAGAACTTCCAGAATTTGACGTTCGTCATCCGCTGAAGGAATAGCAGGCGATTGCGAGACGAACGACAGCGAGCTTGCAAAGCATTAGCTCAACTTCTGGTACACGCAACACGAGATTCAAGTCAAGCTCAAGCCGTTCTCGTCATTGACTCCATCGAGATCTGGCCGGTAGAATCACACAATCCCGAGCATCAGAGAATCGCCATCCCTCTGCCGCCGAATACCTATTCTGACTGTCCACCGTCCCCGCACGGCTACAGCGTTCCCGTGCCGCATACTTTGCCGGGATTATTGAAGACAAGCACTGACCTCCTTCCAGGGATTTTTGTGAGCCCAACACTAGCGCTTCGGCCGACACGAAACCGATAGAGCGCGCATGCTCTCCTGGCAAGCAATGGACGAATCAGGCGAACACGAGAAGATGCTGTCTCTATGCAAATTCAATTCGAAGTATCTATCGTTTGCGTCGGGCGCTTATGGATAAGATCGCGGCATTTGCAACGAGATTATTAAGGGACTATTCCCCAGGGTCGCCGCAAGAGTCCCTCTCGCCGATCGGATCAACCCCAGTCAGGATGCCAAAGCGTAACTCGTGCAGGAAAGATGTGCGGTCGTGACAAACGGAATCGATCAGCGTCCCACGCGGGACAGAAAGGATACCCCTTCCGACGCCATTGTCGGGATTTATCCGCGTGTTCACCATTCGTGGGCAATGCAACCACCATATTTCCGTAAAGTATTAGGACCGAAACCCTTGCGTTGCATGTTCGGCATCTCATATCCTCCTACAAAGGGCAAATGCACTATAATATGGCCGAATCTTTGTTGGATTCATTGATTGATTTCGTCGACGAATTTGTCGTAGTTCAATCCGAGTTTGGCGGCTATTCGGCGTGCCCAGAACTGTGCTTCTTCACCATCAAAGACCTTATTCAATTGTGAGACACCGCGGAGGTGGCATAACACCTGTTTTCCTTTGAAGTAATATTCTTCATAGCGTTCACCTCCGGGCGCCGCAAAAATCTCTGCTTCGGAAAGTAAGCCTTCGTCCGGCCGCTCGAAGAGTTTGCGCGGCCAGGTGAGGTATCGTTCAGGAACAATTTGTGCCGCCAGCCATCTTAAATCGCTTCGATTTTGCATAGGCCTGAGCACCGGCGTATCAAAGCAGTGTGTTCGTAATCCTTGATGCTCGCATTTTACCTTGGTTCGCCAGCCCGTGTCCTTCCAAGTGCCGTGTTTTAGTCGGCGAAGAAGCGAGTTGCGGTAGAGGTATGAGTCGAATCGGGGGTACAGGCCTGGACAGAAGTCTATATTGAGGGCCTGAAATTGCCCAGATTGAAAGAGCATGAACGTCACAGTTGGGAATTTCTGTCCAAACTTTAGCCGGCGCGACGGATGATAGGGGGCACCCAACACCGTGATTTCGTGCATTTTCATAAATGAAAGCATGAGAAGATCCCAATTATGGCACAGGACAAAGCAGTCGGGGTCCATGATCAATCCAAAAGATGTTTTGACCAAAGGAAGTAATTCGTTTAGTGCGCGGCCGTGTTGAGTGCTTCGCGGTGAAACTAATGGGGATATTTTGTCGTGGCTGTAACGTATACGCACGTCCGATGGAACGATCAGCGCATTGGGGATTTGGCGCAGGATGGGCAATTCCGAATCGTCAGGCGAATTGTTGACTATCAGCCATTGCAATCGGGTATTTTCGGAGGTGATTTTTCGAAGACACCACTCCTGAAAGCGAATGAACTTTGCGCTCAAATAATTCACACTTAAGATTGTAATCGCTTCCACCTTAGCTTCCCTCGGAAATCTACAAATCGACCAGTCGTGTGGGATTCAAATAAACGACCGGCAGCTTTGCATAGGCCTCCAATTATTACACTGATTTGCTGGTCGGGGCTGGGCGGATAAATCGCTGCTTCCGATAACAAATTATTTCGGAGCTGTCGTATCCGTCCGCATCAAGTCAAGGAATTCAGGAACCGTTGGCGACAACGCTTGATTTGGGTCAATGATACTAACTTTAGACATCGAGTAACTCCCAGCTATAACTCCACCATAACTTTCAGCATGCTGCCGTCCGTATCGACTAGCCATTTTACATACACAACCAGCTTTAGGGAATTTCCGAACAGATTCGTAAATGACGGTTACTATATACGAAAACAAAAGCCAAATCACCTTTCGATCGACTCCACGACCACCGCATTCCTGTCCGCCTGAATCGCCTTGTTTTAAACCGATTCGCACATCCACGTAACCCAGTGATGGAGGAGCGCCGGGCCTGAATTCGTGCCCATCCCCTCGGTCGGCTGCGGCGATTTTAGCCGCTTTGCGGCATTGGCAGCCGAGTACCCTGGCGGCGTTGTACCGCAGTGGATTCATCAAAGCGGGGTATCAGGGGTGATCGATCCAGCGATGAGAAAGATCAGTGACGAGCGCATCCTGCTGGCAACGTCTGGTCCGCCGACTCCAGTTGAAGTCAACCGCGGCTGAAAAGGAATCATGGCCCCGCTGCGAGTCGAGGCGAGCCCCCGAACTGCCGAACGAAGGAACCGGCGCCGGGGCGCGGAGGAATTGTCTTGACAGTTCGCTTCTTATAG
>Ga0302222_10001296_pt1 | contig 12771 bp, 6 predicted proteins | sample II_Palsa_E2_2_FD_194570 | JGI IMG/M metagenome (GOLD analysis project Ga0302222, IMG submission 194570) | Peat permafrost microbial communities from Stordalen Mire near Abisko, Sweden - II_Palsa_E2_2 | ecosystem: Environmental > Terrestrial > Soil > Palsa > Peat permafrost | place: Sweden... | reverse complement strand
ACTTGCCGTTGGGCGCGCCTGAAACCTTGAGCCAGTCGCGCGAATTGCAGCTCGAAAAATTCGTGGTTAAAATAAGTGTGACTAAGAATAGCAGCAGAAAATATTTCAAGGCCCGTCGCATTCGCTCCGCTCCCCTCACCACGCAAACCTGTTCAAGAATGCAAGTTTACCCGAAAGCCATGTCAATCGGTTCACGAACACAAGGCCGCCAACGGCAATCAACAGCACGCCGCTGAACACTTCCACGGCATGCAAGTGGCGGCGAAAGCGCTGGTAGAACTTCAAGAATCCGCCGATTGCCAAGGCGGTCACGAGAAATGGAATCGCGAGTCCTGCCGAGTAGCACGCCAGCAGGAAAATTCCCTGCCCAATCGTCTCTCGCGTCGCCGCGATCGCCAGCACGCCCGCAAGAATCGGACCTATACACGGCGTCCATCCAAACGCAAAAGCGAAACCCATTAGAAACCCGCCCATGATCCCCGGCTGGCCACCCACATTTCGAAAATGTATGTCGCGATTCAACCAGCGCGTCATGACCGGCCCCAAGAGAAAAATGATCGCGACAGAATAGAAATGAACAGCTTTCAGCGTGGCTCCGGCGATTCCAGGCCGCAAATTTACCGCCGCACCCACAGCTAGAAGAATAAGTCCAATCACCAAACCTGCGCGGACAGAAATTTTCGCCAGCCACCCCACCAAATGCAGCCCAAACAACACGATCAGCGCTCCAGCCAAGGGCGCCAGCAGGCTGCGGTTGCGTACCAGAAATGAACCCACGGCGCTGGCAGACGCACCAAATGTGATGAACACAATGGAGAATCCGAGCACGAATGCGAGGGCGGAAGTCAGCAATCCCGCGCGCGGAGTTTGCCCTTCCTTGAGTTGCTCCACACCGATCCCCGAAAGCATTGAAATATATCCGGGCACCAATGGCAGCACGCACGGAGAGAGGAATGAAACAAGTCCTGCAACAAACGCGGCGAGTACGGAGACACCCATCGGATATTATTGAACCTCTTAGAGATAGCTAGGAAGCCGTGCTCGGCTCAACCTTGCATTTTCACACATTCATTAGACGCACGGCTACGCTTTTCGGCTGGGCACAATGAAGGTTTCCTTATTGTTGCGCTGCGAATTCCGGATGCCGAGTGTGCCATTCGGTGGCATCTTCGTAAGTATGAGCGATCGCAAGCAAACTGGCTTCCGCCCAACGCGGCCCGATAAGCTGGAATCCTATGGGTAAGCCGCCGCGTGTGAATCCGCAGGGAATGGAGATGGCCGGATGACCTGTGAGGTTTGCGGGCCGGTTCAAACGCACAAGGGCCGAGCGCACTGATTCGTTTTCACCTGCGATTTTTGTTTCGTCCTCACCAATCCTCGGCGCGGCTATCGGAACTGCCGGCGCCAGAATTGCATCTACCCGCTTGAATGCTGCCTCAAAATCGCTTTCCATTTGTCGCTTTACTTCAAATGCTCGAAGGTAATCCACTGCGCGCACTTGTGTTCCCAACTTGAGCCGGCTGCTCACATCCGCTCCGTATTCCGAAGCGCGCGCGGGATAGAATCCCTGCGACTGATGGTAACGCGTGGCTTCGGACAACGCGATATTCGTGCTGGGCTCCAGGGAATCGCCAAGATGAGGAAGCGAGACGTCCTCGAACCGCGCGCCTTTCGAGACAAATACTTTTGCCGCAGACTTAATCGCGCTCTGGACTTCCGGATCAACGCGCTCGAAGAAGTATTCTCTTGGCCATCCCAACCGGAATCGTTGCGAATGATCTCGCTTTAGTTTTCGAAAATCCGGAGGCGTTGCGGCCTTGGGATACTTGCCGGCAATTGCCTGCAGCATAATGCACGCATCAACGACATTTCGTGCAAGGGGCCCGGCATGATCCAAACTCCGGGCCAGCGGAATCACGCCTGCAACGCTTACAAGTCCGTACGTCGGTTTTAGCCCGACGATGCCGCAGAGCGCAGCAGGGATACGAATGGATCCACCGGTATCGGTTCCCACAGACGCAAAACACATTCCCGTGGCAGTGGCCGCAGCCGAGCCGCCGCTTGAGCCGCCCGAAATACGGTCGAGCGCCCAGGGATTGTGCACTGCGCCGTAATGAGGATTCTGGTTTGAGATCCCGTAAGCAAATTCGTGCATGTTCGTCTTACCCAGTAGAATCGCGCCTGCACTGGCCAGCCGCGCGGCGACGTCGCTGTCTTCGTTCGGGATGAAATTGCCCAGAATTTTAGACCCAGCGGTCGTGCGGATACCGCGTGTCCACAAATTATCTTTGAGCGAGACCGGAATGCCAAAAAGAGGGCTGGCTAGTTTCGCCGCGCTTCCTCGGCGAGTCCGGATAAATTCGAGCTCGGCCGCCCGAGCTTTTTTCCGCGCACGGCCCGCGAGCACGGTCAAAAAGGCGTTGATCGATGGGTTCAGACGTTCGATGCGGGCAAGCGCCACATTCACTAGTTCTAGCGGAGAGACTTCCCTGCGCCTCAGCAAACGCGCAGCCTGTTGGATAGAGAGAAAAGCCAGCTCAGATTCCAGTTTTGAAGTCATACCGCCCGCTTAGAAAATCTTCTCCGCGCGCCGCAGCGTTCCGGCAGAGCCAATATTTGCGATGCGAAATACGACGAGATACTGATTCTCGTTGCGAATCGTACCGAACGAAAACCGGCGGTATTCGAAACCGAATCCACAACAAGAGCCGTTATAACTCGCTTCCAGAATCTGGTTTTGAAACGCTTGCTGCGTGAAGTCGTAACTCAGGCCCGCCGTGGCATTGAACCCCACTCGCGTCAAGTCGCCGTACCCTACAAGCGCGCGTACTTGATTCGAGCGAGATTCAAAGACGAAATTCGGCGGATTCTCGTCAGCAGGCGTCGCAAGGTTCGTGGTCGAAAAATGTGCCAGGGTCAGAAATGACTGCTTGTAGGGTTTGAGCTTGAGCAGCGTGCCAATCGCAGTCAGTTGGTTCCGTTTGGGATCAAAATTCAAAATGAATTCCGTGTCGAAGTGTTTGCCCGGCTCGATTCGCAGGTCGCTTACGATCGGGGAAAAGCGTCGCGGCGAATCAGCAAACGCAAACGGCGTAACTTCGTCCAGGGTCTGAAATACGTTTCGCTGGCCGTTAATCAGCGCTCCGCCGAATGTCGGATCGAAAAAATACTTTTGCACAAGACGCCAGCTCACCAGTTCTTCGGTATCGCCGTCCTCTTTGTGACGATACAGCCGCTGTGTGATTCCATATTCGATTTCGTTTGTGTCGGTCAGCGTTTCGTCTTCATCAAAACGGATGATGCGATTGAAATCGTTTACGCCGTTTACGTAGTTGTAGACGATATCAGGTTCGATCACGTGTTTCCATTTCGTGCCGGACTGGCCCCAGATTCGGTCAAATGACGGCGGACGAATATCCAGCGAGAATTCTTCCGTCGTTCGGAAAAATCCTCTATCAACGAATGAACCGCTGACCACTTGCCCACCGTAATAAGTTGACCTCAGCGTGAAGGTCGGCGTCAAATCCAGCCAAGGCCCGAAGTGAAGGGGCATCGTCACACTCGGCGCCAATTCACTTCGACCAACAAAATTCGGCGTATCCAGCGGAGTTGCTTCCACGGTGTCGCTACGATGCGCCGCGTCCGAAAAACCTTCGAATGAAAAATAAATAGGAAGCTGGCGGAAGGGCGCCTGGTCGACCGAACTGAAGCGCACCTCCGGGGCGGTCCGCAATGACACATAGGTGTCCGGCGAAGCGCTCAAATAGTTCTGGTAGCTGAGCGCCGCAAAATTCAGACTGAACCCGCGGAAGTTATTTGTGAGAAAGGCGGAGTTGCGCACCTCCGAATTCACCGCTTGCGTAAAAGTCTCACTCCAGGCCAGCCGGTAGGTTAGCGAAGTCAAGTTGTCCAAATCGGCCACCGCACGCCAGCCACCCGGAAGCAGGGCGGTAAAGAGCAATCGCGCTTCGTGCCCGCCTTGGTTGATGGCTGGAACGGGGGGCTGTCCCGGCACCTGCGGCTGTTCTAAGCCACGATCTATAACCCCGGTGTAAGTCACGTCGAGTTTCGCGTTTTCCCACGGGCGCATGCGCAGTTCCGCTCTCTGGCTCCAGCCTCTTCTGCTGTAATAATTGCCCCCGATGGTCGCGTCCATCCAATCTGTGGGCGCCCAGTAATACGATTCACCCAAAATGTATCCCTTATTCGAACTGTCGCCGATGTTCGGAATCATGAATCCGGATTCTCGCTCTTTCCCCGCGGGAAAGGTCGCGTACGGAAGATACAGAACAGGAACAGAAAAGATCCGAAAGTCGCCGTTCTCCAGATGCACTGACTTCTGCAAATAAACGGTAGCCTCCGGAGCATAAAATTTCCAGGTCGGCCGATCCGGGTCGCACACCGTCATCCATGCTTTCTTAATATGATATGTATGTTCGTCCAGCCGCTCTGCCTCGTCCGCCTCAAAATAGAGCGGGTTGGGGGTAACAAGCAGCGTTGGCGTAGGGTGCCGCTCAATCGAAAACGTGGCGCGCACATGAAAAAAAGTGCCGTGGCCGGTGCGCACTTCATAGTGCGCTTCGTCTGCTTCCACGTGTTGCGTCATGTAGTCAAGCTGTACATGGCCGCGCGCTATCACCAGGTAGGTATCTTCGTTGTACTCCACATGGTCCGCGCGCAACCGCGTGTTCTCATAACGCACATCCACATTTCCATCTGCGTAATAGATGTTCCCCACTTGCCGCTGTTGATCTGCTTCAAGCGTCGCCGTCTGATCGCCGTTCGCTGGCCCCCCCGGCGCAGTCTTTGCAAGGCGGGGTGACTGTTTTGTCGAAGGATTCTGCGCCGGAGATTTTGTGGAGTCTTGTGCATCTGCAAAGTGCGGACTCACAAGAAAAATCACAAGCAAAACGAAGAGAGGACGCAGCCTGCGGAGTGTTAGCTTGCTTTTGGCGTCAGGCATCAGCGGAAAGTGCCGAAATTGACCTTGGCGAAGACACAAAAAAGAAAGTTGAGACTAACATGCGCTTCCCGCAGCCGCAATCGCGTCAATGGGTCGGATGTGCCAACCTGTACTTCGAAGAACTCCCGCCCGCGCGGGTTGCCTAATAAGCTACACTCACGCGCCTCCGGCCTCGGCTGCCTGACCCATGGTCGTGCTAACATACGACCCGTTCCGCCACTGGAGCTTCCGCAGCGCAAAACGGACCAGTGATAAGAATATGCACGGAGTGTGGCGCCCTTTTGCTCGAGGACGCCGATAATTGTTCTTTTTGTGACGCACCTCTAGTCGAAACCGGCGAAAACCTGGAACCGGTAACCGTCGGCGCCGCTTCGCCCGCTCTCGGCGCTTCCTCGCCGGCATCTTTTGCTGGTGCGCAATCGGCCGAGCCGGAATGGCGTCGCGAGGTCTCCCGGCGTCTCGAAGACTATCGCGCGCGCCGCCGGCATCTCCGTCCCGATGATTCGCAGTCAGGCCTTCCCTTTTCTCGCCAGTCCAAAATCGACGAGGAAGAGGCTGCTCGTGAACGCCAGCGCGAAGCCGAGAGGCAGCGCCAGGCAGAGCGCCCGCGCACCCGCCCGATCCAACGCCAAACCGAGCGAGTCGAAATCTGCATTCAGCCGGAGCTGGATTTCTCAAATGCTCCGCACGACCGCGCGCACCCGCAAACGGCTCTGGTGCCGGTAGCGAATCTGACCGAGCGCCGCAAAGCGGGCTTGCTTGACGCTCTATTTCTAGGCCTAACCTATGTGGGATTCCTAGGGCTGTTCCACTCGCTGGGGGGCCAGCTGCTGGCCGAAAAAGCGGACGCCATCGTCCATTTTGCGGCGTTCTTTCTGTTCTATGCGCTATATTTCTTCCTCTTCACCACTTGTGCGGAAGCTACGCCCGGCATGCAGCTCCTCTGCCTTACAACCGTACGCCTCGATGGCACGGTGCCCGATACGCGCCAACTCCTGTGGCGCAGCTTCGGGTACGTCCTTGCGGGCGCGACCCTAATGCTCGGTTTCTTGTGGGCTTTGTGGGACGAAGATCGCTTCACATGGCAGGACCGAATCTCGCAGACTTACATTACCGCCGCGATGCCGTTGATCGAGCAGGATGCCCTGGAACTCCCCGTGGGGCGTCATTCCTTCGCACGCAAGTAAGTAGGCGACACCGAGCCGGAACGTGGCCCGCGGCTCGCGCCCGTTGATCATGAGCGCGGTTCTGTAAGCAGAAGTCCCTCGCGGGGAACAGCGAGCCGAACGATTCTTCGTATCCTCGAACCAAAAAAAAACCGCGGGAGCTTTTAGGCCCCCGCGGTTCCGGTTCTCTTACCCTGGGATCAGCTTGCTCTAAAACAGCAGTTTTAGACCGAGCTGTATATTCCGGTTCCCGAATTTCTGGCCTTCGACGAATTCCTGACCCGAACCCGTAGGTGGTCCCGAAAACAAGACGTTGCTGTCAGCAACCAGAGACATGTTCGCGTGGTTAAAGGCGTTGTACAGTTCACTACGAAATTGTAAGTTGAACCGTTCCGTGAGGTGAAAGTTCTTGTAAATGCCCACGTTCATATTCCAGAAACCTGGACCCCGGAAGTAGTTACGACCTAGCATACGGCCATTCGGGTTGCTGAAGCTATTCGGGAACGGCCCGAAATCGGAAACGCCTACAGTGGGATTTACGTAAGTGGAAACGGCATTCAAACTGGCGAAGTCGATATAATCGAATGTATCGGAACCAAGGTTGTCGGAACTACTACCTGTGCGCTTGACCGGTGCCGTGGTCATTACGCGCGGGCATTGCGTCCACGCATTCGTGCAATCGAATATCGTGAACGGTGTGCCGGTCTCGGCAGTGAAGATGGGTGCAAACTCCCAGCCGTCTAAGGCTTGTTTCACGATGCCGTGAGTTTCACTGGCGAACGGGATATTCCACACCGCTGTTATCGCTATCCGGTTGCGAACATCTAACTCAGAATCGCCCCGATCTAGGCTGGGATTGAATGGATTGAGGTAGCCGAGGTTGAAGTCTAAGGCGCTTTCGCTGAACGTGGAGCTCAAATCGTCAATAGTATGCGCCCAGGTATAGTTGGCTATAAACGTCAGATTTGACTTGTGCCCCCAGAAACTCGGGTTTCTCAAGGTGCTGTTAAAATTCAGGGAATTGTAGCTTGAAGAGCCACCATCGCCTCGCCTGTTGATGTTCGAGTACTGACCCGACTGCACCAGACGGTCCGAACAACTATCGTTCGGGAAGTTGCCGTTGAATGAAGTGAAGGGCCCTCCTGGACAAGGTGTTCCCAAGTAGATTGGACCCATTCCCTGCATATTGATATTGGCAATGTCGTATTGGCGCGCACCCTTTGATCCGGAATAGTCAACACTAACGCTAAAGTTGCTCGCCAACTCGCGCTGGACGGACATGCTGTATTGGTGCACGTACTCATTCTTGATGTTTTGTTCCACGTTGCGCAATTCTACTTGGGGAATCGGTTCCGAACCAGATGAGCCTGCGAGCGGACCAAAGTTATTCGGGGTCACCGGAACAAACCCGCCGGGCCCTGGGCCGCTCCCTCCAAATATGGAGAGAACCGCGTAAGCGGGCGGGTTCTGGATCATGTTAAACGTCACGTTGCCGAAGTTGCGTGCATACGATATGCCGTACCCACCGCGCAGGGATGTTTTCCCGTCGCCAAATACGTCCCAGGCAAAGCCAAGCCTCGGACCGAAATCTTTGTAGTCCGGCGACCATAGACCGTGAATCGGACTCTCTGGAGCAATTGCAACGGCTCCGTTCGCGATCTGCTGGTAGATGGAACCGCCGCCGCCGAGATAGAAATTAGAATCGAGATTGGGGTCTTTGTTGTGCTGGACTCCAAAGTATTCCCAGCGCAAGCCGAGCGTGACCTTGATTCGGCGATTAACTTTCCATTCGTCCATGCCATAAACCGCAAGCTCGTTATAGCGGTTGCTGCGGCTGAAGTTCGGTGCCGAAACCGGGAGTTGCACTGAGCACTGGGGAGTGACGTTGGGAATTCCGTTTGTCTGAGTGCACGGTAAATTTCCCTGTGGATTAACAGCAGCCTGGAATTGATAGAGCTGCCCACCCAACAGGTTCTGGAAGCCAGCCAGCGCGTTGCCATTTTGGTTAAGGATTTCTGTCGCCTCCTCATAAGCGCCGAAGGAGCGATTGTCCTGCAAGAAGGTGTAGCTGCCCCCAAAGCGCCAAGTATTTGAGCCATGGGAGTAACTCATATCTTGGTAGGCTTCGTAAAAGTTCTGGGGGCCGCCAAACGGAATGGCACTCCCCGGAGTGAACTCGTTGTAGCCGGGGAAAGCAACGACCTGTGTGCCGAAAGTCGGAGTAACAAGGGTACTTGCCCCGAACTGTGAGTCCAAGTACAGCGTAGGGCCAACAGGAGCAGTCCCAAGAGGTTGGAGTAGATTCAGCCGATTAAAGACGAACTTCGACTGGCTAACCCAACGGGGTGAAAATACCTTAGTCAACGAAAGCAAAATATTCTGGTTACGTATATTTTGGCCGCTGTTGTAGCCCTCATAGGGGCTGGTGCTGACGAAGCCGGCGAAATCGTCCTCGTTTTGAATGCCGTAGCGAACATACAAGGAGGTATGGTCGCTGTAATTATAGTCGATGCGGCCCACGATGTTGTACCAGTTGGTCGGTGCACCGGCGCCGGAATCCCCTGGCGACTGGTAAGTGTAGTAATCCATAAGGGGGGCAGTGGCCGAATAGCATGCCACCGTGCTAGGCGCAGAGGGACAAATGGGTGTCGTCGAGACCCCCAGTTGAGTGGCACTGAACGACTGCCCCAGTTTGACATTCGAGCCCACTGGAGGGGCCGCCGCAAAGGTATTGAACGTGTTAGGATCGCTCGCATTTATGAAGGCCGGGTCGACAATGAGACCCGTTTGATTTGCGCTGCTCCGAGTCCGGTTCCACTCCGGGTTGGCAAAAAAGAACAGCTTTTCCTTCTTGATCGGGCCGCCCACAGAACCGCCAAAGTCGTTCCGCACATAGACGGGCTTAGGCAGGCCAAGCGCATCGTTAAAGTAGCCATTGGACGCAAGAGCGGAAACACGGTTGAATTCGTACAACGTACCGTGGAAATCGTTTGAACCTGACTTGGTTACGAGATTGACCACGCCACTGGTGGCACGTCCGTACTGAGCACTCCAGTTGGTTGTCATCACGGAGAATTCTTGCACCGAATCCAGCGGAACAGCCTGTCCCACAGTCGCGTCGAATTCGTCGTTGTTCGCAGCGCCATCGAGCAGAACGTTCGTATCGGAATCACGTTGGCCATTGATGGAAACGTTTACTCCGCGCCCCATGGAGCCACCTTGATTCACTGATCCCGCGGCAACCACAAAGTCGTAGGGATCGCGCGTCAGGCTGGGTAGCTCGGTCACCATTTCCTGTGTGATGTTGGTCGAGATTGTGGGAGTTTCCGTATTGATATCAGAGGCCGCCGCGGCGTTCACTTCGACCGTGGTCGAGGAACTGCCAAGCGTCAGAGTAAAGTTCAGGCCTATCGTTCCTCCCACCGCCAGCGTGACCGCCTTTTGCTGCTTCTGGAACCCGGTAACTTCGACCGTTACCACGTATTCCGCCGGCTGAAGATTCGTAGCCGCGTAGTAGCCTTTACTATCGGATGTCTCCAGGCGCACAGCGCCAGTGCCCGCGTTTCGAATCGTGACCGTGACGTTGGAGACGACTCCGCCAGAAGGATCTGTGACGGTCCCGTTTATCTGTCCGGTCTCGGCCTGTGGCCAGGCAAGTCCAGCAAACCCTAAGACAATCGCCATCATAAGAAATGACCGCAACATTCCTCGTGAAATTGCTGATAGAAAAGAGCTCACAGTCCCTCCTGGTTGATTTGGCAATGTGGACCTTTGCAAGACGATGGGGCGTCAGCGGAACAAACTACGCCATACCTGTCGTGGATCAGATTGAGAAGGGAAAAGCCAAATAAAACTTGCCGCACGCTTTAGTCCCCCACCCCGAGGAAACTTTGGTGCAACTAGCGGTTCGAATTTTTTGTGGCAAACCGCTTTCCAAAATACGTGCACGCTATATACCAGTATTGGAACGAATCGGCAAGCACAAAATTTTATTGAAAAAAAAGACGTTACCTCTAATGCGCAAGACCATCAAAGGCGTGGAATATTATAAAATGTAATCGCGTTATACCAGTTTCAGTAATCAGCGGTTATTACCGAGTATTTCGGCATATTCCGTCGCCGGGTTTATCCTAGACATTCATTATTTATGGTCCGTTGAACGCTGTTTTCATCTCCTCCGGCGGGAAAGACTGCGGTGTCATCAAAATACACTCGGCTGGATTCAAGCGAAGCGAAACTGAAGGTCGAATGGTATAATCGACGTTTGCGATCGTCGCCACCCGAAGCAAACCTGTAGAGCACGCCCACGTCTAACCGGGGGTGGTGCAAAACCGGGGCGGAGAAAAGGAAAAGCGCATGAGCCCGCTATCGAAGAAAATTGTCATCATACTGTCTCTCGTCGTGGTCGCTTTTGTGGCTACGGGTTATCTTCGCGCCCGGTCGAACGACGAAAAAGCCTACCGCGCCCTCACCGTGTACAGCGAAGTGCTGGACAAGGTCCAGAACGATTACGTGGACGACCCGAACATGGCTCAAGTGACCAGCGGAGCGCTTCACGGATTGCTGGATTCGCTGGACTCGGAATCTGCTTACCTTAGCCCGCTCGAATACAAGGATTACAAAGAGAAGAGCGCTACGAAGGCTTCTGGTGAGACGGGCCTTGTGCTTATCCGGCGCGGATACATCGCGGTGCTCGGATCCTTACCGGATACGCCAGCCGCGAAAGCGGGTTTGCGCATCGGCGATATCATCGAAAAAATCGCGGGCTTCAGCACGGGACAAATGGCAATCGGTCAGGCTGAACTTCTGCTTCGTGGCGCACCCGGGACCGTGGTGAAGATCTCCGTAATTCGCCGTGGAAAGACGGAACCGCAAGACCTAGATCTGACGCTTGAAAAACTCCCCGCACCCAAGCTTGTCGAAGACAAGCTCCAGGGTGATATCGCCTACCTCCGTGTTCCAAAGTTTGACGCAGGTATGACAAAACAGATTCGCGAAAAGCTGGTACAGTTTCAGCATCAGGGCCTCAAGAAACTGATTCTCGACCTGCGTGATTGCCCTTCCGGTGAAGATCAAGAAGGAATTGCCACCGCCCAGCTTTTTGTTTCATCCGGAACCATCACTACACTCAAGGGTCAAACCGTCAATCCCGTTGTTTCCACGGCGGAACCGTCGAAAGTCGTCTGGACGGATCCAGTGTCCGTGTTGATTGGAATCGGAACTGCCGGACCGGCTGAAATCGTGGCGGGCGCCATTTCCGGTAATCATCGCGGAGACACCGTGGGCGACCGCACTTACGGCACGGCATCGACACAGAAGCTGATTGAAATGGATGATGGTTCTGCAATGATTTTGACCGTCGCGAATTACTACACTCCGGACAACAAGGAAATTCCGGCTAACGGAGTTGCGGCCACGGCCGAGGTTCATCCCTCAATCGATGAGGTCATTGCGGCAAACGATCAGAACCAGCCGGTTCCGTCAGAGAAACCAGTTTCTGCCGACGATCCGGTGATCAAGAGAGCCATTGAAATTCTGCAGGGCGCTGCAACCCCAGCGCGAAAGGCTGCGTAGTTACTCGTGAAGGCACGTCTGGGGCCTGCCTTCCCGCGGGTCACAGATGCGGCACGGATTCTGATTCTTCTCCCCGCAATAATCGTTCTCTTCCTCGGCGGTTGCGGAAAGAAAAAAATCTCGAAGGCTGAGCTCCGCGAAGTCACCAGCGAAATCGTCACCGCCGCGCAAAAGATTTCCGGACACAAATCAGAGGTTACGATTCGCCCCGAGCTGCAGCCCTCGAAAAATGGAACGCCGGGAAAATTAGCCGCGGATAACATTTACGTCTCGCTTTCCGACGCTTCGCAAGCCGGAGCGATCGCAAAGGCGCTGGATGAAATCGCGCGCCGCCATGAACTGTCGGTCAGAGAAACTACTTCGGACGGGATCATGCGGTTTGACTATGTAACCGGCGGCATTCGCACGCATACGATTCACGTCGTCACACCGCTCACGGCTCGCTCAAATGTTGCAATGACGCCGGGCCACCGGGATGCGCGGCTCGCGATAATTATTGATGATCTGGGTTACGACCGCGAGGCCGCCGATTCGCTGCTCGCACTCGGCTTTCCGCTCACCGTTTCCGTCCTGCCGCATTTGCCGTTGTCCACGGAAGTCGCCGAAGAGGCTTACCGGCGGGGAGATCAAGTGATGCTACATCTTCCGATGCAGTCCGAGAACGCCACAGCAAAAACAGAGGAAGTCGAGCTACGAGTGGGAATGAACGAACAGCAGGTGGATTCGGCATTAGCCGGAATGCTGGAGACGGTGCCGCATGCTGTTGGCGTGAACAATCATCAAGGATCCCGCGCGACGGCAGATCCTGCGTTAATGGCCGCATTGATGCCGGAACTGCGCCGGCGCGGTCTGTTTTTTGTCGATAGCCGCACGCTGGCATCGACGGTGGCCTACAGCACGGCTAAGCGCTTGGGAGTGCGCGCCGCCTCGCGAAAGGTATTTCTCGATGACTCGGAGAATCGCGAAGCAATCCTGCAGCAGCTTGAACTTGCCGCTCACGATGCGGAACGCGAGGGATTCGCAATCGCAATTGGACATCCAAGGCCCGACACGATCGCCGTTCTTGCT
>Ga0302222_10001291_pt1 | contig 12790 bp, 9 predicted proteins | sample II_Palsa_E2_2_FD_194570 | JGI IMG/M metagenome (GOLD analysis project Ga0302222, IMG submission 194570) | Peat permafrost microbial communities from Stordalen Mire near Abisko, Sweden - II_Palsa_E2_2 | ecosystem: Environmental > Terrestrial > Soil > Palsa > Peat permafrost | place: Sweden... | reverse complement strand
CGATTCCTCATCGCCTCAGCAAACCGCCACGCAATCTCTCACCCTGACAGCAAACGCATCCACGGGGAGTGGTAACTTTCCGCCAGCCAGTTATTTCGGATTCTCCGAGTCCGATACAAACGGCGGCGGCTGGCCGTCTGAGAGCTACGGCATGCAGCGCTTCTGGGATTCTCCTCCAGACCAGTGGCCCTCGCTCAACACCGCCTCGGGTGTATTCAATTTCGCCAGCCTGGATTCAGATCTTGCCCTGGCATACTCCCGTGGAACCATGGAGGGAATGTATACATTAGCTCGCACTCCAACCTGGGCGAGTTCCAATCCCTCGGATACAACCTGCAGCGACACCACGGGTCTGGGAGGCGGCGACGGCGAATGCGATCCGCCAAGCGATCTCAACAGCGATGGCAGCGGCCCCAACGCCATCTGGAAAGCCTGGATCACCGCCATCGCAAGCCACGTCAATAGTCCCGGCTACACAGCTACGCATGCGCACATTAAATACTGGGAAATCTGGAATGAGGTCGACACCAAGCTGTTCTGGGTAGGCAGCATCGCACAGATAGCCCGCTTGACCGAAGATGCGAACTGCATCATCACCGGCCGCGGTGTGATTCACGAAAACGGAAATGGCACCGCCACAGCCTGCACCGCGACCGCCATCGATCCCACGGCGAAGATTGTGATGGCTTCCGCGCATGCCAAGGGCGGAGCTCTCACCTACGGGCAGAATGAACTCTATTGCAACAATTCCCCTTCAGGAGATGCGTTGCCCTGCCCCAACCCGGCAAATGCAATTGCAACGGCCGTCGACATCATCAACTTCCACATGAAGCCCGGCAACGAAACTGGAAACAATTGCCCGGCGCCCACTCCCTGCACTCCGGAATCGGCGATGCAGTGGTACGTCTCCAACATTCACGGCATCCTGCAACCGGCGGAACTGGCCAAGCCTTTGTGGGATGGCGAAGCGCAATACTCGTTGACCGGCTTCACCAACGCGTACACCGATCCCGACATGGCGGCCTCGTTCATGCCGCGCTTCTATCTGATCAACTGGTCGCTCGGCATCAATGGCATGGCGTGGTACTACGCCGATTCCCAGGCCGAGCCCGCATCAGCCGAAACGGCCTACCAGCAAACCTACAACTGGCTGGTGAACGCAACACTGGTGAATCCCTGCACAGCCGTCGGCACGGTTTGGTCCTGCACCATCTCCAGCTCCGGCACGCAGTCTCTAATCATGTGGGATACCTCGCAAAGCTGCGCCAACGGAACCTGTACCACCGGCAACCAAACGGTTTCGTCAAAATGGACGCAATATCAGAACATGACGATCGCCGGCTCGCCCATCACCATCTCGGGAGGCGTAGTTCCAGTAGGAATTCAGCCGGTCTTACTGAACTAGCGAATCTTCGCGTCCTCCGCGGATGTTCTCCGCGCACTCCGCGTTGAAGCTATTTTTTTACTAGCGATTTCTTTTCTTTGACTTCGATACGAAAACATCAGCCGGAAGATTGAAGCGAGCGCTTAATTTCCGCACTTGTTCCAGAGTCAGGTCCCGTTGTCCCGCCAGGAACATCGACACTGCACTCTCCGAGCCAAATTGAGGAATCAGGTCACGCTGCCGCAGATTCTGCTTTTCGATGAGAAATCGCACGACTGAAGCCGGATCCGCCGCCGGAATCGGATTCCGCTGCCGCTCATAACGTTCCACCAGCAAAGTCAGCAGTTCGATTGCCTCTACCTCATGGCGAGAGGGACGCTCCAGCGCCGTTAGTTGGAACAGAGCCTCGGTGTAAGCCTCAAGTTCCGCATCATTGTGTATGACGCGCGGAGCGCCGTGCGCCATCATTTTTGCCGGGTTCGCGAGAGCTGTGCTCATCTCGTTCCAAATCTCCTGTCCCACTTACTGCGATTGTCATACTCCTTGTGCGTTAAGAACGATCGGATGTAGACGTGCCCTCCAGTGTGCCTTTGATCCATCGTCTTTGCGTAGTGGATCACGGTGATCATTCTGTACCGATTCTGCCTGATGTTTAACACCGCATAGTCATCCACAGAATCGGCGTCTTTAAACACGCGGCGAACTTCCGCAAGGTTGTGCCAACGGACTGCCTCGACAATGCCCACCCACGCCTTGATTTCGTTCGCCGCATCTGGGCAGGTTTCCATCGCCTCGTTCAGATGCTTGCGCGTAACGATATGCACTGCCTCAGGGTACTTCACATAATGTGAAGTTGTTAAGGAATATCGCGGTCACAGTGGGGACAGTCGCTCGGATTCCCTATTGCTCGAAGATATAAGTCGCGCCGTCGAACTCGTTGTAGCGGGGCGCTATCGCCACAATCGCGTCTCCCGAGACTGCCACGGCCGAGCCCAGCCCCGAGAGCGTCTCTCCTTTGAGCGCGGTCATTTCGGCGGTTTGCGTCATGTTGCTCCATCCCCCGGCCGGCTCCGTAAACAGATAAACCTTCCCCTGCCCGACATTGGAATTCACTTCCGCAAAGGGCGCTCCCACCACAATCGAGCTGCCGCTGACAGCCACGCCATCGCCGAACCAAGCTTGGGCGGTCGGATCACTCGCGGTGAGTTGAGCGGTCGGGTTCATGTCCATCCAACCGCCCGCAGGTTCCACGAACACATAGGCGGTTCCTGCGTTCGTGATTCCGTCTTCCGGGCTATAAGTAACCCCAAAGGCAACCGTGTTGTCATTGATGGCGATGTTGCCCGAGCTGATGTGCCGCACCTGATTCTTCGCGTTAAGGACGGCAGTCTGGGTCATGTTCGTCCAGCCTCCCGCCGGTTCGGTGAACAGATAGGCTCGATTGGGAAGCCCCCCTCCAGTCGTCACGATGGTTCCACCATCGATCGCGACATACCACGCAGTAAACAAATCAGCTACAACTCCCCCTCCAGTCAATTCCGCCGTCTGGGTTCCGCTTGCCCACCCGCCGGCGGGCTCAACAAATGCGTAGGCCTTGGTCGCTCCCGCGACGCTGGTATAGGTTCCAGCCACAACGGTGTTGCCGCTCACGCCAACGGAGTGGCCCAGTTGCTGGTACGCCACGCCATCCGACGCGGTCAGCTTCGCGGTCTCGGTCATATTGGTCCATCCCCCGGCGGGCTCGACAAAAACGTACACCGCTCCCTGGCTCACGTTGGATCCTTCGTTCGCTTCGTAGGCTCCGATCACGATCGTGTTTCCATCGATCGCGACAGAACAGCCAAAGCAAATAGCCGAACTGGGGTCTGAGGGACTTAGCGTCGCGGTTTGCGTCATGCTGGTCCAACCGGCGGCGGGCTTGACGTACACGTAGCCTCCGACCACCACCGTGTTGCCGCTGGCAGCCACGGCCACGGCCCCCCCAGGCTCGCCGGCGTTCGTAAGCTGGGCGCGCTCGGTCCAGGTTCCCGGCTGGCGCGAAGATGCCGCGCTCTGGGCATTGGCCGCCAGGGCGCACAAAGACAACAAAAAGAGAAATGTCACGTAGCGAGAACGCATGGGAGAATCCTCCTGAGAGATTTGTGCCGGCGCGCACATGCGCCGGTTGTCACGCCAAAGGGGAGAAGTAAATAAGCGGGGCTAACTGCGCGGAATCGTACTCCCTGGGCAGGAGGCCGTCAACATGAAAGATTCTGCATAGCGATGGATCTCCCGCTGAACCGGCCCGCGGGAGCCAACCTGCACCCGACCCGGCCACCACCTTATTGACAGAACCTATATTTCTGGCCAACTGCCGAGGCTGCCAAGTCTCACGTGTCCGCTACAAGCAGACGCCTGGCCCGGTCGCCTGAATCATCGTTGTACCAGAGATCGAACCGCTGCTCGGTGCATTGGGGTCCGCAGGAGCTATCGCAAAAAGTTGTTGTTCGGGCGGACCGTCGTGCAAGGCGTGGGCAAGACCGGCCAGCACGAGAGTCCGTGTGGCGCGGGACTCTCCTGTGACGGCTGTACGGTCAGGTGGGACGAGAGCGAACTGGTTCAACCGCGATTCCTCTACGAAGTATATCGTCTCCTAAACTTGAACTTCGTTAGGCGAATCCCAGCGCAGCCGTGCGAAAGAAAACAAAACTGAAATTTGACCGAAGCGGCGAATCAGACGATGGGGCTGAATCCTTCGGAAAGAAGTTGCCTCTATCGATCAACGTCTCGATGGCGCGAATGAGATCGCGAGATGCATACGACTTTTGCACCACGCCGTGCGCGCCAGCCTCGCGGGCGGCGCCGTGCAGCGTCTTGCCGCTGTGCATCGTGAAAATCAAAATCTTTAACTCCGGATGCCTGCGGCTGACCGAAGCCGCCACCTCGAGCCCGCTCTTTCCCGGCATGCTGATGTCAAGGATCGCGATGTCGTTTGCCCTGCTAAGGCGTATTCCTCTCGCCCCGCAGCACCGGAACCAGCGCCGAAGCGAGTTGTGTTTTCGCCAGGCATACGAAACCGGATTCCGCCTCAAGGTGCGCGAGTATAGCAGGATGTTGCTCGCTGATGAGAATAGACCTGCAAAAAGGCGCCGTGTCCTTCAGGGTTTTCGCGATCCACAATCCCTTTGACCCAGAAATGGAGAGATCAATGAGAATGACCTCCGGCCTCAGTTCTTCGGCCATCCGGACGGCTTCGTCGGCTTCTGGGGTTTCGCCGCAAATCTCCCACTCGGGAGCGAGGCGCTGCAGCAAAGACTTGATGGCAAGCCGGACCGCCTCCGAATCATCCGCTAGCAAGAGACGATGCATTGCACTCTATAACTAGAACACACCGAGCGGGAATAAGTTCTCCTCCGCATCTTCTGCTCGCGGGTGTCCCAGCTTTTAGCGATGATTGCGTGCATTAGTTTTGCAGAGCCACTCTTGCCTTTTTTCGAGCCCACAGTGGTGCAGATTCTTTCATCCTTGTGGACCAGTCAAGCGCCAGAGTATGGTAATCGGCACGCGCCCCCCGCGACTTGAACCGAGGAAATCTGATGCCGCATAAGAAGCATACTCTGGAGACAATTCTCTTCCTGTCGATGTTCGCTCTCACCACTTTCCTGGCCTCGGCGCCAGCTTCTGCTCAAACCCCAACAATACTGCATAGCTTCAATGGCGCCGGCGGCGTCGATGGTTACAATCCCAACGGCACCCTGGTCGCGGACAACTTGGGCAATCTCTACGGCACCACAACCTACGGCGGCACCTACAACGTGGTGGACTGCTGCGGTACGGTTTTTGAGCTCTCCCCGAATGGCAGCGGCGGCTTCAACTACAGTATTCTTTACAGCTTCAACCCCAACGACAAAGACGGCAACTACCCCAGCCCAACCGTGATCTTAGACGGCAACGGCAATCTGTATGGCACCACCTCGGCCGGCGGTACCGTCGATCAAGGCACCGTGTTTGAACTCTCGCCGCAATCTTGCGGAACCTGGAAAGAAACTATCCTCTACAATTTCATAAGAAACGGCGGCGACGGTCAGGAACCCATGGCTGGTTTGACCATGGATCCCAAGGGTAATCTGTACGGCACCACATTTCTGAGCTCCACCGGTTGTGGGTGCGGAACCGTGTTCGAGTTGGCCAAGAGCGGCGCAGCCTTTTCCTATAAGACGATCTACACCTTTACCGGATATCCCGACGACGGCAAGGCTCCCAATTCTGTGCTTACGTTTCACGATGGCAAACTTTTCGGCGTCACGGCTTTTGGCGGTGCTTACGGGGCATATGACGGAGCCATTTTCGAATTGAGCCCCAACGGAAGCGGCGGCTGGACCGAAAGCCTGATTCACAGTTTCGGCAGCTCCAACAGCGACTCGACTCCCTCTATTGCAACCGTGGTCTTCGATTCTTCCGGAAATCTTTACGGCACCACCTACTTCGGTGGAGCCTACGGGATAGGATCTGTCTACAAATTATCCCCCAGTAGCGACGGAAGCTGGAGCGATACCCTACTTTTTAGCTTTGACGGCACCAACGGTGATGGCCCCGATTATGGCGCACTCATCTTCGACGCCAAAGGCAATCTATACGGCACCACCCAGGTAGGGGGAGCCGATGGAGACGGGGCGGTTTACGAATTAACCCCCGCAGGCGAGGCTTGGACCCAGACTTTTCTAGCCTCATTCGACGGCACCGACGGGAATTTCGCCTACGGTGGAGTGGTCTTCGGCCCCGGCGGAAATCTGTACGGCACCACCGAATACGGCGGCACCCACGACGGTGGCGTTGTATACCAAATCAAACCCTAGGCGAGGCACCGCAGCGAGCACCACCGAAAATGGGATGCCCCCCTTCTCGCGTTCTTTGCGAGAAGGGGGAACCCCTAACGCCTGCAGCGCCACTCTTGAAGTTGACGTGGCCCGTGTGGAGCGGACACTCCTGTCCGCTGCCTTTGAAGTTGATCTTGCTTTTGATCTTGCTTTGGCCCGATGCCAACCAGGAAACACGACCCGGAAGGCCGAAACGAATTTATCGCCGGCCTAACCCATTTTCGCCCCAAAAAATTCTCTGTCAGGCAGCAATTCCGGGGTTATAATTCCGCTCCAGTCTGCTGCGTGTTCTAGAACGCACAGGAGCGATCCATTTCTGTCGAACAGGGAAGTCTAGAACTGTTGCAGCATCCCGTATCGACAGAGCTCCTGCAGGCGAAAATTCCCCCACGAGACGCGCTCCTCACCCGAGCAGTAAGACTTTTCCAAAAGGAGAAACCAAATGAAGACCCGGGTATTGTTATTCTCTCTCGCGGCGGCCATTGCTTTCACTTTCAGCCTTGTGGTGCACGCGCAGGCACAAGCGCAGTACAAGATTTTGCTTTCCTTCAGCCAGGGCGGAAGCAACGGCACATATCCCAGCTCGAAACTGATCTTCGATTCTGCGGGAAACATGTACGGCGTGACCGAGGACGGAGGCGACACTAAGCTCGGCTGCGCGTTGTACGAAGGCTGCGGAGTTGTGTTCAAGCTTTCACCCGCCGGTAACGGCGGCTGGCACGATACTTCGCTATTTCGCTTTTCGACCTCGACTACTGGCGCTCTTCCTGTGGGTGGAGTCGTAGTGACGGCCGCAGGCGACGTAATCGGCACGACCCTGAATGGCGGCAACAGCGGGAGTTGTTCAGGGGCCGTCTCTGGATGCGGGGTGGTATTCCAACTGACCGCGGGAACGGGCATCTGGTCTGAGACCGTACTGCAATACATGGACACGTATTCCAACGGCGGCATTCCGGATGGGCTGATCGCCGATGCCAGCGGGAACCTCTACGGAATTAACGCGGTAGACGGCAGCGGCACATGTGGTGGAGGCGGCTGTGGAACGATTTATCGCCTGTCGCCGAGTTCCTCCGGAGGATGGGATATGACCGTGCTCTACACGTTTACGGGAGGCAGCGATGGCGGAGGACCATGGGGCAGCCTGACGTTCGACGCAGCTGGAAATCTGTACGGTTCGACCTACGCCGGGGGCAACCTGGCGACGGGCTGCAACACCTCCTCCGGTCCCGGATGCGGCGTCGTATTCAAGCTCTCGCCGACTGATTCCGGCCCGTGGGATGAATCGGTTCTTTATACTTTCAGTGGCCTCGCGGACGGCGGCTATCCCAACAGCGACCTCGCATTTGACAGCGCAGGAAATCTTTACGGAACGACTCTGGGGGGTGGGAAGAGTAATCCGAATTGCGACTTCTATGGCCTCTGCGGAGTGGTCTTCAAGTTGTCGCCAGCGGCTTCCGGTCCTTGGACTCAGAGCGTGCTTTACAGCTTTAGCGGCGGAGCGGACGGAGCGACCCCATCAGCGGGCGTGATTGTGGACAGCGCCGGCAATCTGTACGGCACGACGAAATACGGCGGCGGCAACGCTGATTGCGGATCGTACGGATGCGGCGTCGTTTTCAAGATAGCGCAGGTCTCCGGTGGCGCCTGGAAAGAAGTCCTGCTGCACACATTTGATGGAGGCGATGGTCAGTCGCCGACCGAACCGATGACTTTCGGCAGCGGCAATAACCTATATGGCACAGCATCCGCTGGTGGGGGAGTTGTATTCGAAATTAAACCGTAATTCAAAGCCTCTCGGTTCAACATTTCTTCGGTGGAGGACATTCGGCTCGCGCAAGTGCAGGCCATTCAGGTGGCGGGAGTCACCACTAGAAACCCGGCGCTCGCCCGGATTGCTCGTTACCGGCGGAATCGGGGCGGTTACACGTTCTGACCGTGGCCAATGCGTGTAATGGCGATATTCCGACAGCTACCCTCTGGGTCATCGTTGGTGTACCCTCTCGGGTAGCGTGACGCTTTGGATCATCCCCGTTGCCGTACTGGTGATAGCACTGTATTTGTGGACTCCGAAAACAGGGAAAGGGATCGCGATTTACGGCGCAATAGTTCTGGCGATCCTCATAGTCTATTTTGCTTCGCGTGGATGACTGTTGTAGGTCTAAAACCGCTCTGGCACGATTCGATGAGTGAAATGGCGATTTAGCGCCAACTATCCACCACAGAAACTGCTCTCGCTCCTTATGCAAATTATTTCAGATTGACACGAACAGGGACAGCGCGGACAATGGCAGCCGTTCTTAGGGGCAAAAACTTACAAGAATTTGCTTTTTTTGATTTGCCTACCGGGGAGAACTCCGGTAACTAGCATACCCACGTTGTGGCGCATTCCGGCATAGTTTAGGCCGATTCCGGTGCAACACTCCCCGGAATAACTTTGGCCAGTGAATGTAGAGATGCATGGAGATGAAAATGAAAAGCTCTATTCTCAGAACATTGCGGAGCACCCTGGTCGCGGCGACCTTACCTGACGGACTGTTGACTTCCGCAGCGGCACGAAGGAAACTTAGCCTCACGAAAATGGCCGGCATCCTCTCTGTGTTCTGTGCCGCCACGGCGATTCTCTCTCCGGCACAGACCACGTTCAAGACCTTGTTCAGTTTCCAGGGTTCAAACGGCTCGAATCCCGGCTACTACAATCTCGTTCAGGGCACGGATGGGAACCTCTACGGAACAACAGAGGTGGGAGGCGGCACCGCCGAGGGCACGGTTTTCAAATTTGCCACGACTGCGAGCAAGCCGACCACGCTCTACAAGTTCTGCGCTACAGGCTCGCTGTGCCCGAACGGCTCCAAACCCTATGCAGGACTGGTACTCGCCAGCAATGGGAAGTTTTACGGGACAACCACACTGGGCGGGACCACGGACAATGGTACGGTCTTTCAGATCACCTCGACAGGCAGCTTCAAAACCATCTACAACTTCGGCGGCACAACGACCGGGTCCCTGCCGTGGGCTACCCCGATTCAGGCAAAAGATGGCGATTTGTACGGAGGCACGTCCATTGGCGGTACGGACAATGATGGCGTGATCTATGCAATCTCGACCGCAGGCAAGCTGGATGATTCGCTTACCTTCACTGGCGGCAACGGTATCTATCCTTTCGGCAAACCGGTACAGGGCACGGACGGCAACTTCTATGGGACCACCGGCGAAGTAGAGTCGGGCGACGGCACCGTCTTTGTAGTTAAGGAAGCTGCCATCAACACGCTGCACAAGTTCACAGGCACTGATGGTGGCGATCCGATCGGCGGGCTGGTTCAGGCCAGCAACGGGACCTTTTACGGGACCACGAGCACCGACGGGGGGCACCTCCAGGGCGGTACGGTTTTTTCGATCACGGCGGCAGGCACGTTCAAAACGATCTACAGCTTCTGCGCAAAAACGAATTGCACGGACGGATCCACTCCCTACGCCACACTGATTCAAGCCAGCGACGGGAACCTGTACGGGACAACTTATCTGGGTGGGGCGAACAACACCAACTGCAACGGAGGTTGCGGCACCATCTTCAAAATCACCACCGCGGGCAAGCTCACCACGCTCTACAACTTCTGCTCGCAAAAGAATTGCACTGATGGGTATCAGCCTGAAGGTGGACTGGTGCAAGCCACGAACGGCACCCTTTACGGTACGACCTACTATGGCGGTACTGCGGACAGCGGAACGGTATTTAGTCTGTCCGTGGGACTGAAGCCGTTCGTGAAGATACTATCGACTTTGGGCACGGCGGGAGACAATGCAACGATCTTGGGAGACAATCTGACAGGCGCGACGAAAGTCAACTTTAACGGACTACCCGCAGCGTTCACGGTTGTCTCCAGCACCGAAATTGAGGCCACCGTGCCCACTGGCGCGACCACCGGCACTGTAACCGTCGTTACACCTGGCGGCACGCTGGAGAGCAACTCACTCTTCCAGGTGGATTGACGGGAATCCGCGCCACCACGACCCTGTTTGCCGATAGATGACGAAATCAGGACATTCCACGCATTGACCGCTGGTCATCGAGTGTACTGGCAGCGGTCGACCACATTCACTTCTGGGCAGGGACAGAGCGCTTCCAAATCCAACGGGCCAGCATCACAGATGCTAACGTGGAAATGGCAAACCCTGCAGCCATCCAAAACAGAATCATAAAACCGTCACCCGGAGCGCTGTAGTCGCCGGGCGACAGCATGGCCGCGCCGACAAGCAATCCCGAGACAGTACCTGACGATGGCCCCAAGATGAGGCAGCAAATAACCTTAAAGACTCTCACGCAACCACATTATCCAACAACCCACAAGCTCTTATTGCTAACTGTCGTCACCAGGCGATATCACGTTTTGGCAGATTTAAGCGTACCGCGTGGGCTCCAGATCAAAAAAGAAATCCACAGCCCCATTGTGACATCTGACCTTGCGCCCAAAACTAAAACAAGCAATGATTGTCGAGGCCGTGACCGCCGGATGAATTCAGCACAGTCCCAATTTCGGCGTTCGCAGCCCGGATGCTGACCCGTAACTCCTTTGAACACAGTATTTTACCCGTAAGCTATTGGAAACAAAGATCGAATTCGCGAGTGTGCAATCGCAATCGCGCAAACCCGCATGAACACTGGCGATAAAGGATACCAGGGGGGAGGGGGTACCGCTAAGGGGTGCAGACCGGGAGCATCCCTCAGATCAGGCAAGGTTGTGTCAAAACTATTTTTTTGAGGCTAAAATTCACAGGCACTCGAAGTGAGTTCACTCGAAAAATGCCGCACATCGATCGCCCGGAAGCTCCGACTTTGCATGCTAGACTTGCGACTTGCCGACCGTTCTCGATGACATCAAGCGCCGGATATTCTGGATGTTCGCGCGCACCTGTTTCACGCTCTACCGCAGCTTGCCGATCTTCGGCACACTCCGCGCCGCAATCGGCATTATTCAACGTGAGAATAAATTTCTGGTGATCCATCGCAACGATGGACGTGGTCTGTGCTTCCCCGGAGGAATTTCCAGTTGGCGGGAAGTGGCAGAGGATACGCTGCGTCGCGAGATCCTGGAAGAAACAGGCCTGAGCGTTACTGGAAAAGAATTGAAGCTGAAGTATTACAGCGACGCCGACGTTCCCTGCAACATCTCGGTGTTCGCCGTGCAAGCCAGCGGAGAACTGAAGAATTCCTGGGAAGGTTCGCCGCAATGGATGACAGCAGCGGAAATCGAGCCGGCCCTATTGCCCAGTCAAAGGCCCGTGCTCGAACTACTCAAACAGATTTAAGGTCAAGCAGGTTCGAGAAGGGCACCAATTCTAGCTTGCCCTGAGCGGAGCCGAAGGGTGCCGTTAAGCCGCTCAAGTAAGTTCGCGCTTCAGCGCCTGCGGCAACGCCCTCTCAACACGCGGGGAATGTTTCCGCAAGCTGGCTCATTCGCTGTGGTCCAAGCGACGGCAAATCATCAGCACAAAAAAAACCCGCCACCGAAGTGGCGGGCAATCGTCTGCTTGCCTCGAACCCTAATCGCTCTTGCTGCTGCTGCCGGAACTGCTGCCCGTTCCCGACAAGCTCACCACTTGCGGCGACGAGCCTGCTGCGTAGTTGACGGTCAGCGCGCCGCTGATTGCTCCAGTCACGCTCGGGCTGAACTGCACTCCGAGAGTGCAAGTGCTGTTGGCGAGAACGCTGCTTCCGCACGGAATACCGCCGCCCGAAGTCGAAATGAAATCCCCGCTTGCGACCACGCTGTTGATCGCAACTGCTGTCGGCAGATTGTTAGTAACGGTAATCACTGACACGGCGCTTGTGGATCCCACGGTCACGCTTCCGAAGTTAATCGAAGTCGGAGTCAGCGTGATATCCAGCAAACCAGTTCCACTGGCGTCCTGGATCTGAGTACTGATCGCGGCATTATCGATCACGGTCACGCCACCGATAATGGTTCCCGTGACCAGCGGAGTGAACGTGACCGTCACTGTGCAGGACTTGCCGGCGAGCACGTTCCCGCCGCAAGGTGTTGCGCCGCTCGGCGTCACCACGAAATATCCGCTGCCCGTAACGCTGCTGATATCGATCGTTGCCGCGCTCACGTTTTTAATGGTCGTTGTCTTGGCAATCGAAGTAGTAATTCCAACGTTTCCAAAACTCAGGCTTGCGGGCGTAAAGGTCAGCGGCGATGTCGTGCCATTTTGACCTGTTCCCGTCAGCCCTCCTTCGACAATGTTTCCGGAAGGAGTCGGAGTAATGGTCAAGTTCCCCTTAACGATTCCATTCGTGGTCGGCGTGAAGCTCACCGCGAAGGTGCACTTGGCCTTGGCGGCCAGCGTCCCGTTACACGGACTCGAGTTGTTGCCCACCGCCGAAAAGTCGCCGCTGGTTGCCCATGTAAACGAAACACTCTGGCTCTCGTTGTTGGTAAGCGTCATGGTCTGCGCGACAGAAGTAGATCCGACATTCGTGGCGGCGAAGTTAAGGTTGTTCGACATGGAGAGCGCCAATATCCCGCTGCCAGTCAAACCAACCACGTGCGGC
>Ga0302222_10001279_pt1 | contig 12856 bp, 14 predicted proteins | sample II_Palsa_E2_2_FD_194570 | JGI IMG/M metagenome (GOLD analysis project Ga0302222, IMG submission 194570) | Peat permafrost microbial communities from Stordalen Mire near Abisko, Sweden - II_Palsa_E2_2 | ecosystem: Environmental > Terrestrial > Soil > Palsa > Peat permafrost | place: Sweden... | reverse complement strand
TCGTTCGAGGCAGAATAATATGAGCTTTGTCACTCGCATAGAATTGCATTTATCGCCTGATGCCACTGCTCTAATCGGGGTCTCTCCTCTTTAGCTAGAGTGAAATGTGATTCGAACAGTGTTCCTGTCTCCTACAGTGCTCCTTACTTTCTGCTCGCTCCCTTGGTTGTTCCCCCAATGGCACGCAGCAGGAAAATATTCATAGAAAACCAAGGTGCTCGAGTACCTTCCCTCTGACAACTGCCGTAATGTTCTCCAAGCATTTCGAAATGACTTATCTCAACCTTGCCTCCTCGAATTGCATCCCCGAGAGCACTTGGTCTAGTAGCATGTTGTATGGCCGAGAACCAGGAGCAATCTAGGAGTTCGTCGAATAGTTCGATTGGATATGAGGTGTGTTGGTCCGCTCGTCCGTCATACTCGTTTGGGAACACCATATTGGTCAACACAGGTGATTAATGAGTAGAGTTCCATAAATAAACATTTTTGTACTAAAGGAAGTTCTCAGAAGGTTGAATGCAAAGGGCTGCATCATACGTAGTACCTTTCGAGGACGGAGGACAACATATCGAAGAACGGTCTGAGAACACTTGCTTTGATTTCTTGTTTCTATCAAGTAATCGTGGACGAAAAGCATTGCGCGAGGTTAAATGATGGTTAGCAAGCGTCGAACGTTTTGTGTTTGTGGGTCTTGGCTCGCTTTTGTCAATTTAAAATAAATTCAAAAAGTGAATAGGGGGGTGCTTCACGCTAACCAACCAGTCAGAAATTTACGCGAGACCGTGACTTTGGTCAATATATAGGTACCCTCCAGTTTCCAAACACGATCTCCAACACAACCCTCGCAACAACTCTGTCGGGTAAGTGGTCAACTTCAACCTAAGCTCGTTTGCTTGCTAATAGAATGATAATAGCCTGCTTCAGAATGGCAGAAACTGCAGCATCCAAGGCCATTGCCACCCAGTCAGTCCAAAATCCTGCAGCAAATTTCGAGGGCGCGACCACTGGCGCAACGTTCTCAAAATTGCCATTTGAACTCCGATCGCGAATCTGGCACTACAGTTTTCCTCCTCCTCGATCAATTAGAGTCGGTGCTGACGAGAAATCCGAATTTCCTGTCACACTCTGGATCAACTACGAAAGTCGCACCGAGACCCTCAAATACTACGTGCTCTTCAACAACGAAATCCCCCAGGACTGTGGCTTGTCATGTGTACGATGTTTCTCACCGACTCGTGATATGGCATCCTTCGAGGCTACCCTCCTCCGTATGTCTCTGTCGATTATGTTCCAACCAAGGTTTAAGTTTCGCGGCAGAGATGAAGGAGCGTTAGGAAACTTCCTGAAGCTCGAGATTACAGATTTCAAATTAAACCATGGTTGGCTTTTTGAGTTCATGCTCGAAGAACTGGACATACTTCTGCCGAGCTTCTCTGGAATGAAAGAAATCACTTTTATCGGCAAGAAAACGGACGAATTGGTGAACATCCAGCAAATCGAGTGGTACAAGAAGAAATTAACTAAACAAGTTCGCTGCCTCCCGTGGACTGAAGATCTCAAGATTTCCTTTATAGGATTTGAGGCTGACTAGTTGATCGGGTCCTTCTTGGACAAAGCTGGGCAAGAATTGTTCCCTAAAGCGCAGGAGTGATGACGTGAGGTCGGAATTGGGGAACGTCTGCCTGTTAGTTTCTTTGGGGAAAGCAGCAATTTCTGATACATGGTTGCATTTCAGTGAGAGGTATCAGGACTGATTGCAGAATAATAAAAGAAGTCATTTCACCAGTTTCTACTTTTGATCTTCCTCCTGTCTTAACCCCTGATTGCTGAAAACAGCCATCGGTATCTTCTAGAGTACTTGCAAGGTGTTTCCTTTGAAAGTAAAAGTAACAGCAAAGAACAGAAAAATATAAATGATACCATTAATGCCTCGTTCAAAAGCAACATTTCTTAGATCCAGCTTGCTAGGCTTCTTGAGAGTTGTAAAGGTGAACGGTGCTCGTGACCACCTCGCTAATGTCTGGCGAAGCGAATCTCAAAATAAACAGCTTTTCCTAACCGAATATCCCTAGCAATGTAGCAACGATCTCTCATTTCCTCCATCAAACATCAATCACGATGTGGAGGCAAGTTAGGACGCGTAAGAAGAAGAAGGGTCATGGCTGGGGCGCCGCCGGCAAGAGAACGAAAGAGTCAGATGGTACGTATATATCTATCTCACGTTCGCTTCCAGGACAACCGCCAACGGACTGTGCTGACGCGTTTGCGCCAGCTATCGAGAAGGCAGAAACCGAACCAACAGAATCTTCTCTCGTCGCTGAGAACAACACTACGTCAAGTTCAGAGGAACGTGGAGAGTTCACCCTGTTCCCACTGGTTCCTGTCGAGCTTCGTCTTAAAATCTGGGCAATGACGTTCAAGAAGGAGCACGTCGATCTCGATATCCAGAATTGCTGGCCGAATTACAATATTGGTCCTGGAATGCATATCCTACCCCGCCCACGGTTTCCAGTAGCCTTGTACGTCAATCAAGAGAGTCGAACTGAGACAATGCGCCATTACTGCATCATCTCTCCCAGCAAACTTCGTTTAACCCGCGCGAGCAACCCACCTACCTGCGTCAATCTTTCTCTTGACTCAGGTTCTTTCGATTTCCAGCTCATTACCAATAGCAAATACGCTATAGTATACAAGAACTGGTTGACGAAACTTACCTCCGCATCGCGTGGAGGCTTGGCGTCGCTGCAGGAATTGGAGGTTCGTAGAATCTGTTAGGATCAGTCGTACAAAGGGGATATTGACCAGGAAAAAACGTCAATGCCATTGGGCAGAGCGCATTACATCCTTGCACTGAAACTCATCCTTCAGTTCACAGGCCTCAAGAGAATATGCTTCACATTCCGTCAATGTCCAATCGTTAACCCTCCGTTAACTTCTCTTCTCAACAACGCCCCGGAGTGTAGGCAAACAATTCAAGCTTACATGGACAGACACAAAGACAACTTCATTGGCAACAGGGCCCCGGAAGTGAAGGTTCGGTTTTGGAGCGAGCGGGAAAATGCCTCTATATGCAGCACTCTAAAAGGAGACAACTTGTTGGAGATGGAGGAACAAGTCTGATTGTGGGATGAAAGGATAAATCACTTTTCTGCGCTGCTTTGTAGATAGCACAATGAACTCATCTCTTTCTAAGGACTTCCTATTGCTTCACCAGTGGGTGTCAGAATTCGTGACGCAATACTCGTTTTCAATGTACTATAGCTCGAGCAACATTTAGAGCCTAACTGCCATTTTACTTTTTCAATGTTCCCTGATCTAAGGAACAATCTGAAGAGTAGTGGCTCGTCGCTTTACGATTGTTCCAAGATTTGAGGAACAATCTAAAGAGATGTGTCTTGCTGCTTTACGAATGTTCCCTGATCTAAAGAACAATCTGAAAAGTAGTGGCTCGTCACTTTACAATTGTTCCAAGATTTGAGGAACAATCTGAAGAGTTATGGCTCGTCACTTTATGAATGTTCCATAAGTTACAGTACATTGAAACGCAGCTTTGCGCCACGAATTCCCACAGCCACTATTGATGTTGATTTCTGTGAGGTTTTCAAAAGCTAAAGCCAAGTAACCAACTCCTTGGTCTCTTGTTTAGATCTTCAATCGAACCTAAGCATATAGCACTTGGCAATCATTAATCTGCCGAGAGACTTAACTTGTTTCGGTAAAACCAACGAGACAGAGAAGATCTAACCTGTATCCAATTTGGAAAGGTGAACTGATTGTTCCTTTGCGGGTATAAAGTTACTCGCTTTGTTATTTTACTAAGTTCACCTAATCCTTCGCTAGATAAATTTCCAATGATCCTTGCCGTGTTGCCCCTTCCTTAACGGGACCCAAACACCACTCCTACAAGCCTTCGACCACAACAATCTCCAGTCAACAACTGAACAACACCGACTCGACGGCACCGACCTCTTGTTCTCATAATGAAAAACTCAAGGGATCGTAGAGGACAGCGAAGCGATCGTAGAAGACGCCGTCCTTCGGTGATCTTATCCGCATCATCTAGATCTCTGCGCAACACCAACGCCTGGAGCCCCCAGATCGCAGCACTAAACCATCTACAAGTTGCCATGGACTCTCTTGCAGTTTACAACAACATCGCCCCCCAGCAAGAGAAGGACAGCCTCGAGAAGTCTTCGACTATTCCTCGGGCCACACATGCAACGTCTGTTGTCAAGCAGGAAGCGCCCGAGGACGTGGAGGAGACTACAAAGTTTACCCTGTTTCCAAAGGTGAGCTCTTGTGCCCTAACTTGATTTTCACCTTCTCCAATTTCCATGTCTCAAGTGGAGAATGTGTAAGAGCTTTTGACTTTTCGTTGTTGCTACCTGTCGTTGGCGATGCTGATCCAAGAACGTTCTAGCTTCCTCTCGAAATAAGACGCAAGATCTGGGTTATGAGCTTCGAGTGTAAACGGTTTTGCATTGATATACTCCCACCTTGGTACAAGATCGTGGAAGAAATGATGCCTTTCTCAGAAAGTCTCACCCTCAATCACACCGAGCGCATTTTTCCAGTATCCTTGCGCGTTAACACAGAGAGCCGTGCCGAAACAATGCAACATTATTCCTTCGTCTCTCTCAGCGATGTGTTTGACGATTTGCCTGGCTTGCCAAAGCGTTACCTGAACTTGGGCCTAGACTGCCTTTTTATCAGCAAAGAGCTGTGTTCCAGTCCTTCACTTCAAGATATGTATCAAAAGTGGCTCAATTACCTGGAAGTTACAGGAAAGGGCGGCTTGGCAAGGGTTAAAGATTTGGAGGTCAAGGAGTTTCGCTGGGATCAGAGTAAATCTACACCTGATCACCGTTACGAAGTTCGGAATGAACAATTACGTCCAGGGACTGAAGATGCAGTTATACTTCCACTCCTGAAGTTCATCCTACGGTTGATTGGTCTCCAAGTGCTTTGCCTTACGTGGCACAGACCCCTTGCGATGCATGCTCACCAAAAGTCCTTGAAGTTGGAAGAATCCAGGGCCATGATGCAAGAATTTCTGGAGAGGCATAAGGACAATTTTGTGGGTGGAAGGGCGCCTGAAGTGCAAATTCGGTATTGGAACATGAAGCAAGAGCGCTACGTGTATCAAGCTCCGAATGCCAGGAAAGATCTTCAGGGAGCATACGTGATGGACGGTTGAACAACCAGGAACGAAGAACATGGTGGAGGATAAACAATTGGCAGAACATGGAGCGAAAGATTTCCTATTCACGGTGCGATGCGAGATATGGCAGTGGATTTGCTGGGCTATGGGCGCAAATGAGTGCTCAATAATGGCCATAAATAGCATCGACAACAGTTAATACGGGTCTCATGCTCACCACCTCACCTTGATTCCATTAACAAATTGCGTAATCATATGCTGTGGCAGACTTAGGCAGCCCCGGAGCGCGATGCCCATTCAGCCTGCTTGACCTTGAGCAACTGATTCTTTTTTCTATAACACATTTATTACGGTTCGAAGTCCTCCGAACTTGATGCAGTTTTTGTTTAGGAGGAATTCAATGCTATATGCGGTCTAGTGCGGTAATTGGGGAGGATAAACCCCCTTAAAACTAAGCGAACGCTAACATCAACGTCATCCAAACCTAAAACCTTCCTTCCTCTTCATCAACCATCCCAAAACCACATCCATCTCCACCTCACCTCCACCCATCAAAATTCTTGATTTAACTTCTTATCATGAGTGATTCCGGCGATCAAGAAGATCAACAGCGCGCGACGCCTTCCAGCAAAAGCATGGGCAACGATAGCACGACAATAGCGAAAGGACCCACTACGGCGAATCCCTTGAACACCAAGTCTCTCCATCGAATACTACATCGAATGCAGAACAAGAAACCTCTCCCAATATGAAGCTGCTCGAGAACCATCCCGACGAAGCTCTTCATGTAGATTCTGCTGGACTCGACAAAGCCACCGGTATCGATGACGAAGCACTGCTTAATACGATCGAGAACGATATCCACCACGAAGTTTCAAGATATCTAGCTCAATTAATTTACACCCTTTTAGAAGGGATTTATTGCTTTACTTAACTATAGCGATAGTAAGGACGCTAGCGTCTTAGTATATTGGTCACCACCTTAAAAGATAGTAGATTCATTAGGACACATATTTGTCAGCTAGCTGAAATCCGATGTGGCCTCAAATCATCTAAATTGGAAACTATAGATGTTCCTCAGCTATATGCTACGAGAATCTGGTCAACCAAAAATTGAATCTCCCGTGTATATATCCAGATCTAGGGATGAAACTTATGAATTCCTTGAAGGTAGTTCTATAGCTAAGGCAACTGCAGTAACGATAGCTTCAGTTATAAATGCATACGCTCAGGAAACAGACAGGCTCCAAAAGAAAATCTCACTTAAGCGAGGGTCATGCCATCTCTAGACAAAGGTGACACGCTATATTTTATGCTTGGAGTTGGGGCGGGAATTGCTTTCGTGCCATCGGCACATGTTTCATGTTTCCTGTCGCTCAGTGAGTTTGATAAGTTCTTGGCTGTGATTTTTGGGGTCATTCTCGACAGTTCAGTCTTTGCAGATATCAAGGAAAGCCACAGTAAACCTCGGATCCGGACTCTCATAGCGCGAGTGGTTTAAAAAACCGGACTCCAGCGAATGTTTTAAACAACAAGTTCTAAAATCTTGCGCAGACGCCACTTCCAGAACGAGTGTTACAGTAAGAATGTACCATAGGTCCCAGGAAAATGTGGGCTTGCTCGGCAATGAGCGTGGGTGCAGCAATGATGGGAAAACGATGGAAACGGCGGAGGAGTAGTTATTACTGAGAGTTGAGGGAAGACCGCAAAAGGGGAGACCACCATCTCACTGTTCGTGGCAGGCCTGTTAGATTGAAGATATGTGTTGACATCGGTGATGATGGATTATCCAACTCCAAGTGGAACAATCGGTTTGATAGTGGTTTCTTCGCTCCGATGTTGACAATTGCGACAGCTGTTGGAAGAGATGAGGTGAACTCCCAACTCTGTGATTTGGATCAAGGATTTGAATCTGATATGAATCACTCTTTGTTATTTTATCAGGAAACTCTATGATCGCCGCCACGGTGGGAATTCTCACATGCAGCCGTTTTTCAAGCCGCAAGAATTGAATATCTCTTTGATTAACTCGAGAATATGGATGTAGATAGTAGACCTAAACCAAACGCTCCGTCCCACCCGAACAGCGCACATGAAAGTGGCCCAGATCCTTATAAGAAGTGTTATGTTTCCGGAAGGGTTTCAACCATAACCAGAGACAGAATAAATGAAAGACAAAAGGAAAACGAAACATGGTCGACCAAGTGAAAGAAAATACACTTATTAACGCCCGCATGGCTAAGCCAGATTGCTGCCTTCTCCGAATACACCCACCCTCCGACACTAAAATCCCATTCTCAGCCCAGTTATTGCATATTTAAACCACCCTTTGATTCACGACTTAGTGTCAAAGATATCAACGTCTTGAATCATGTGGGAGATGCCTAAAGTCGCTCGGGTCCCGAAATATTTGAGTTGCAGTTGAAGGCTGTACGCGCGCACCGGTTTGATATAGGACCTGGTTCTCAGTGTTATGATTTCCGTTGCCATATGAATGTAGACCAGTATTGTAGAATGAGTTATCAGCCATGGGATAGTTGGGTTCTCCATCAAGCCGAAAAGTATTCCCGAAGGCAGGGGTTGAACCAAAGGCGGAGATGTATTGACCAGAAATGGTTCTTGCCATCGAAGTTCCAGCATGGAAAGATTCAAACTGATCTATAGTTCCTGAACTGGTGTTCATGCCCGGCATCACATTGTGATCAATTCCTTGGACATACAACGGAGTGACATTAATCACTGGGGAGCTATTTCCATGCAGTCCAGGTGCCATATCAGCTTGGGGTGCTCTCTGACTATTAGTACCGAGGTCGGATAAATGGTTTATATTCTGGTCTCGAATCGCAGTGCCAGCAGACGATGGGGGTACATCCAAGTAAGAGCCACCTAAAAGTGACCCATAGTCCGAAGAGTGTGGTAGACCTGAGGAAGTACCCAAAGTGAGGTCCTGGACGCCTTGCGAGAGGGTGAAATGCAAGATTTGGGCGCCAAGATCAACAACTTGGGAGATGGTGACTTCATTTATGGATATTTCTCCTGTTTGAGCCTTTTGATTCAAAGCCCTTTCAAACAGCCTCCGGTAGTTGCCCAATGGACTCTGATCTCCAAACAATAGAGATGGATTTTGAGGATTCTCTCGATGGTGCCCTTCACGAGTTAGTGAAGGACAGTGGATCAGGGAAGCTAGCTTACATGGATTTGAAGGAACTGGCACATCGGGAAATAGAACGACCCAGATCTCATTCCATTTTTCTACCGTGCTCTTTCCAATTGGGCGAGAATTCCCCTTCCCCTTCTTGTCTGCCTGTTTGCGAAGAGTGGCCCACTGGGTAGTGCTAATGCCTTCCTTGACTATCAGATCTCTCAATTCGCATGGCACTGCAAGTCTGCGATGATCTTGAAGTCTTTTCGCTCGAGTAGGCTCGTCTGATCCATCGAAAACGGCTCCACAACGCTCACACTGAGCGTGGGTGTGTTTTCTGTCCAGATGCTCTCTGCTTGGGTTAGTAGAGTATTTCCCGTAAAAGAAAAAGGGTTTGTATACTTCAGTCGTTGCATCGTTGCAAAGCCAGGCCCTTCACACCTTCCGTATTTATTCATTCTAGTGTTTGTGTCCGAAAGATAGTGCTTGTTATACTTGGCTGGGTCCTTTTTCCAGAAAGGGCAGGCAAACAGTGGATCTCCGTCCGTTGACCCATGTTCATTCTCCTTGAACTTTTTGGGATCTCTTTCCTGCTGGTCATCATCCTCGTCTCGTTCTCTTCTCCCCTCTGGATAATTTGGATTCATAGGTCTCTGTCGTTTTCGGTTCTGACCAGCAGAATTACTTGTACCCTGAGAAGCGTACGATGATTGAGTCTCTCTAGAACTAGTCTCACTGGAATTTGGCGAATATTGGATCCAAGAACAAACTTTCTGTCTTGAAATGTCCCTTGAATTATGGAGGCCGAGGATTTCATCGAGATTGCTTAGGAAGAAGGCAGCAAGGTCCAGATCACCGCCAAAAGCCTCGAGAGCTGCAGCTTCTAGAAGTTGGATATGAAGGCTCCAAGAAGTGTTGGAGTCTTCATCTGCGTTATCACTGTCATCGAGATCCTCGGACTCATTCGAGCTTTCTTCATCGCTCTTTTCGGCTTCCAGATTTTCCGTCGTCTTTGGGGTTTTACAACCTCCGATGATCGCAGGTGTGCGATGTTGGCCACTTCTAGCCGTCAACACGGAAATCTTCGAGGTCCGACCGCTGTTATTTCCGCTAAAGTGACGAGTCTCATTAGCTTTGTTTTACGGGCCGTAGAATGGAAAACTTGCATGTCTCGGTCCATTGGGTCAAATCCTCGCGGAGACGTCCGAATCGCTTCATTCGTGTCTCTTGGAGCACTTACGGGAGAATTCGGACTCCAAAAACTGTCAGTACTGGTGGAAGAAGGCTGGATTAAAATCCAGCTTACCCTGTCAAGGATTGGGAATCATAGGAACATTGCCTTGCTGCGCTGGTTGTTGGGCCGTCCAAAGCATAAGAAGGTTGCTCGAATTCGGCAACCACCGATGAGCATGGTGTTCTGGATCCAAGAGAAGACCCATTGGTAAGAGATGGAAGTGAATCGAAGTCTTTAAGGTGCTGATCCGGGTCTGGACTATCTCTGAATGGTTTGGAGAGGGCTTTGGCACCTGGCGCTTCCAACGCACCTCCGCACAAAGAGGCCTTTTTGGTTCCCATCGAATGCATGTCAAACGGTGTATGCAAGCTGCCGTTTGGCGGAAGTTGCGTATGATCCATCGTTACTAACGAGGCATATCACTTATTTATCGCAGTCTGCTCGAAGGTTGAGACAACTCAAGAAACACCTGAATTCTGTGATGAAAGTATGATCAACCTATAAGAAAGTCGAATAGAAAACCAATGTTGTTGACGCCTCTAGCAGCTCGACGCCTTTTGTTCGTAAAGGATAGTCAGGCTACTTCCTCTGTGAGCAACATTGTCCGATGAAATGACTGTCTGGCCACGCGATCCATAACAGATAGGCAGGCCATCACATGTGCGCAGGTGCGAGGCTCTATTGCGCATTTGCGCAAGGCATTTTTTTTTTCCTTTTCTTCCCTTTTTTGTGCGCTGTTAAGGATTTCTTGATACCGGGATCTTTTATTGTGGGTGCCCTGGAATGCATGTCTGTTGGTCAAACCTGCGCCACGTTCTGAGACAACCATGTCCTATGAAGTCGGGCATGATTATTTTCAAAATAACATTGGTTTTAATACTACTTGATATTCTTCTCATCATAACGTGTACATGTTTACAAACTACATTTCGAATGTTGAATGCATGACAGGCTTTAGTATAATAGCTTAAAGTTAATGCTCTGGTGAAGAAAATGTATTTTTGGGAAGTAATAAACCAGACTCAGCGGCACGCTTGCAGATGCGGGAGATCCAAGAGAAAAGTGTCTCACCAGCAAAATGGTGGCACGCGATTGGCCACTCCAGTACTGAAGCTTCGGCGCATTTGCGCGGATGAACTTCCATGATATGAGTATGATAGGTTGGCTTTCCAGCGCAAATGCAACAAAAAAAACCAGGAACCCAACTTATGAAGAGGATTGGCTGGAAATAGATGCGGCATCCCGGACTTCTCTTAGAATGATAAGCCAATTGCCTAAAGTCAATTTGAGACAAGTATGTGTGTCACAGTAAGTGTGCAGCCAATAGGAGGGATTTTCAAGCTTGTTTCAAGATCTAGGGAAGTTGGCATCAATGACGAGAGATTATATATGAATATCCACTGCATATTGCAATGCAAAGAGATCTTGAACTAGCAGTACCCAACCAGCCCAATCTCATCCTCAACTTTTGGATACTACGGTATGACGAACCTTCAAAGCACGTATATTGAATCTCGAAGCCTGTGGAAATCTCTCTCAGCACGAATCCGGGGTGTTCGACGACTAGCTTTCAACTTGCATCCGGGCGTGAAGCTGAGCAGGGCGGACTTCGACAATTCCTGACAGCAGACTGGGATTCCTACTGATCACTGTTGTTGAGTAACACGAATTGTGCGGTGGCTTTGCTGGATATGATGTCTGGAGAATATTCTAGGCAAAGTCTCAGTTATGAAAAGAGTTCCTTGGTGCGTTTGCGCAACTTCACATTACCTGAGTGACTGACGAGCCACATTTTTGTCTTGGTTCTTCAAATCACATGTGGTGGCTCTTCTAGTTACCGATCTTCGAAAAAGCTGGAGTTGGCATGTGAGTTCTTTGCTCCAAGTCCCTCACCGACAGGTATGAACAGAAGGTTCAAGGCTACGGATATTGTGTGTTGTCAGCGTGAGTCAGTTCACACTGCTTGCGTGACCCAGTCAGGCTCAGCCTCAATTGTAGGGTGCCTCTTCTCCATGATCCATCAGGAAGCAGACTGAGCGTTACTGAGAAAGAACACCGTGATTATTGTGTCACAAAAAAAGGTATATAGAACGAGAGCTCAGGTCCTTCACCGTCTCAATCTGGAGCAGGAAGAAAATTTGTTTGATTCGGGAAGATCTTCCTCCTTTCTTAGATAGCTTCTAGGCACCTGTGAGCTGGCAACGCAAGATTAGCGATTCGTAGCATATGCATTGTCTTTGTATTAAAAAAAAGCTGCATACTTCGCTTAAACTAAATTTCCACAATGTGAACGTGACTAAAAGTTTTGTTTTGTAAAATTTCTTCGGTCTGTAAGACCAGGCTCGCTAACCTTGTTTCGAGAGTGCCGACACCGTTTGTCAACCTCAATCGTGTCAACACACCAACAGTTTTCTGCCTCCTTCACTTGCCTGCCAACCTTCACGACAATTCAGTAAACGTCCAACGCCAAGTTAACAACGATTTACTGGATAAATGCCGCTTCAGTGCCCAACGGCGCGTAAGAGCACGAACATACATACCACGATCGCGATGTACGAAGTCGCTTGACCAGATCCAGTCTAGGACTTGAATATCCACCTCATGCCAGTTGAGGTCACTAAAGTTTATTTTCGAGCTCTGCGCTCTCTCGTCGCTCAAGTACTTGTTTAATAAGGCGTCTTTACGGAACCTACGCTGTAAGCTTCTAGTCTCGTAGAGCTGCATGAAAAGGCTAATCAGTGGCATAACAAAAAGAGATCGCAAAGCTTGGTGAGCTTGTTGCCCAACCAAATTTTTTTATTTTTTTTTGCTTTGCTCTGTTTCAGGTGGTTCCAGCGGTGGATAGAAGACTTTGAGCGTGATAGAAAACCCTGAGCGTAATGAGCTATTCCAGTGGGGCAAACACCCGAATCCCTTTAGGAGCCAGAATGGGACATGCATAGAGTCAAGACGAGGAAAGTGTAACCGGGCCTCAAGGGAGCCAAAAAGAGTCCCTCGGGTACTAAAAGTCGCTTTTAAATGCATGCTCAGGCCTTGTTCAAGAATACTCACGTTCGACTTTAGCTTGCTCAACCATAGCTTAGGCTAAAGCAGCGCTCAGAGATGGAAAGGTAAATATCTTTAAACATTCCCATGTGGGTTTTTGTGTACTGGTAGGCGAAACTCCTTGATCAATACTTTGCAACCTTAAGCCGTTCGTAAAAGGGCTTCCGAGCAAAGACATTTGGAAGTGGCAGAAAAATCGATGGCGAGAAGATCAATAGTGATAGACTGAAATCTAAATCCACCGAAGAATCTCCCTCCTCCAAGCTCCCCAATC
>Ga0302222_10001271_pt1 | contig 12932 bp, 8 predicted proteins | sample II_Palsa_E2_2_FD_194570 | JGI IMG/M metagenome (GOLD analysis project Ga0302222, IMG submission 194570) | Peat permafrost microbial communities from Stordalen Mire near Abisko, Sweden - II_Palsa_E2_2 | ecosystem: Environmental > Terrestrial > Soil > Palsa > Peat permafrost | place: Sweden... | reverse complement strand
ATTCGTCCGTCTCATGGTTGTCTCCTGGCCGAATGGGTCATCCGTGTCCAAGAGACAGCGTATCCGAAGCTACAGCCCCACACTTCTTACATCTTCAATGGAATTTGACGAATATTGAATCGCCAGTCTCGTTCAGCAGTCGGAAACTATGGATGCCGAATCCTTCAATCATCCGCAGCGAGCGCGGCAACGTACGATCGGACATGATCCACATGATCATGTTCAAGGATTCGGGCGTGAGAGAAATAAAATCCCAAAAGGTATCGTGCGCTGTTGCCGATTGCGGGAAGCCGCGATCGGGTTCCATTTTTACGGCATGAACGAGGTCGGGGAACTTGATCGCGTCCTGAATGAAGAAAACTGGGATGTTGTTGCCGACCAGATCCCAGTTGCCTTCCTTTGTGTAGAACTTGACGGCAAAGCCCCGGACATCGCGAGGAGTATCCACCGATCCCGCGCCACCAGCCACGGTTGAGATGCGGGTAAATACTGGCGTTTTCACACCGACTTCGGTCAGTATCTTGGCCTTGGTGTATTGTTTTAACGAGGTTGTCAGTTCGAAAAACCCATGAACACCCGTCCCTCGCGCGTGAACGATACGTTCAGGAATGCGCTCGTGGTCGAAGTGCGTGATTTTCTCGCGGAGGATGAAATCCTCCAGCAGCACGGGGCCGCGTGGATGCGCCTTGAGCGAATTTTGATTATCAGAAATCGGCAGGCCCTGATTCGTCGTAAGCGGCGGATGTTCTTCACCTGCGATCTGATGGAGTTCGCCGCCGGCGGCTGAGGCGCAGGCCGCATCAGGAGCTACGCTAAGATGCTGTTTCTGCTTTCCATGACTATTCGTCGTTTTGTTTTTGGCCATAACTTATTCCTCGGTCCATGGCAGGACGTGTTAGTTTTTGCGCCGGATGATCGCACTCGACACGGTACCGAATACATCACTCGCATCTGACGTTTCCAATCAGTGGATTCGGGACGTCAAAAACGATCCTCAGCTATCCTGAATTTAATCGGTAGCCAGCTGAGGATTCGACTAGACGCGCAAACACCTGAAATAACGCTCATTCTTGATCGGCGCCAATACGATCCCAGGCATCGCGTGCGGCAGGCTTCGCTTGATCCCAGTTCAATTTCGATTTGCCCCTGGCGGATTCCCAGTCATTCCCGAGAGACGCTTCGACGTCGTCGAAGCTTTCATCTGAATGACGTGTGCGCGATTCCCAACCATATTGATACGCCGGTCCGTACTCGTCGTATTTTGAGCCGGGCGTTGCGTAGGGACGGGACGCATAATTGCTCCGCCAGAATTCGTGCTCGACGGAGGGGTTAACTTTTTCCGCGATCCCTTTCCCAATTAAGCCACCTGCTACTGCACCCACGACGGCACCGACAGCCGTACCGACGGGGCCTCCCAGGGTTCCCATTGCCGCGCCGGCAGCGATCGCGCCGCCGACTCCCGCTGCACCGATGCCCGTGCCAACAGGATGCGCTCCCGGAGCTTTCGTAATCAGATCGGGGTTTGCAGCCGGGTCGTTCGTCTTCGCCGCTGGTATTTTCGATTGATTCATCGTCACCTTTCAAAGTGACTGCCTCATGACATCGCTCATCACATGACGGCCGGTGGCACAAAGTTGAGTTTTTCCTAAATCAAAAGGCGTGCCTGTCATAGAACGTTTAGTTTTTCTTTAACTTTTCCCGGCCGAAGACGACAAGCCAGACAATACGCCGAAGATGCGACCGATATGGCGGACTGCATCTGTGCGATCAATAGAAGAGGCTGCTGCTTTCAGCACACGAGGGTCGGGGCGAAGATCTCCGTTCGGTAGTGAGTTTATTCGGCCTGACCGCCTGCATATCCGCCGAGCATGTGGGAGAAGCCAAAGAGCCCGGCGGGAGATTGCCCCATCGCTTTGCGCGCCACCTCCGCGTTGGGGTTCGTGGTGTCGCAGCAGGAATACTCGGTGCGATTGCAAAAGAAGCAGGACCCACAGGCGATCCCGGACTCACCACGTTGTCCGCCGCGTCCTAACCTCTGTACCGGTTTGTACCGGCGTACCGCGTTGTTCCGCGAAGGATGCGTGTTTTCGCTTCCATTTGCGAAACCAAATGAGGGGATATAAAACACTGAAAATTCAACAGCTTCATTGCTTTTCGGCAGCTTTCAGGGACCGCCGATAAGGACGAGGTCGGACGTTCGAATCGTCTCTGGCCCATGGAAGGATCGGTCAGGGAATTTACATTCTCCGCATGTGGATGGATCAGGAGCGATTGGTTGTTGCCGCGGAGGTCTCAAGGATTTGTTTGAGCTTTTTGATTGTTTCGGCGTTATCTGGTCCGGCTGCGAGGATGGTGCCGAAACGATCGAGGACAACCAGCGAAGGGGCTGCGTAATCACCCCAGCCTAAGTTGCCGTAGCCCCTAATATTCGGGCATTTTTTCTTCGCTGATGGTGGCAGCGCGATCCAGTTCATCTTCTCATCTTTCATGTATTTGAGCATGTCCGCATCGTAGTTGGGGCTTTTGCGGCCGGTGGCTTCCTGTAGATCTTCTTCACTGACCATGACGATCGCCAATTCGGCGTGTTTGGAACCAACTTCGTTCTGGAAAGCCACCACTTGCGGCGCGAATTTTCGGCATGCATCGCACCAACTCGCACTGAAATATAAAAGGACATATTTCAGGCCTTTATAGACGTGCTGCGCAGAGGTACGTGGGCTCCATCAAGTTGGTGGCCGCCGCATCGGTTCACACAAGGAGCCTCATTTAGCCAACCCCGTCATCGGGCCACGCCGGCGCCGCTGGTCGATGGTTGGGTTGTTGGGCCCGGCATAGTCACTTTCACGTCGGCAATGTTGCCAGCGACGATCGCCACATTTTCCGCGACGGTGCGCCACGGTCCGTAGCCTTGGCGCATTTTCAAAGAGTAGGAGCCGGGTGGAATCCAGACGGTTGTAAGGGCCCTGCTCACCGCACCGCCCTGAATAACAGTTCCGGCAGCGGGCTGGCTTGTCGCCGGGGTGGTGGCGGGGGGTGTGGAGATGACTTGGAAGCTCTGACCGTCTGCCTGATTCGCAGTCAAGCCCGTGATGCGAAAGCCGCTGTCGAGTTTTAGTGTCGCCAATTCGCCTGGCTTCACCTCGACGAGCCTCGGCCAAGTGACGCCTTGCCATTCGTATTGATATTGCTGCACTACGACACGATAGCGCCCTGGATGCAGGAGCACGCCGATCCACTGGCCAAACCAGTTCTGCGCCGCATCTGTCTGACCCTCGGGAATGAACGATAGAACATGGGGCGCGGGTTCCTTTCTATCAAATGGCTCCACATCGATCCCGCTGTTCAGCGAAACTTTCAGCTTAGAGTTGTGGTCCAGATGCACGTTGTCCACCCACGTTATTTCCTTGGTATCGTATTGCGTCGGCGTAATGGCGAGCCGGTACTCCCCGGGTGGCAGCCAGCACGTCGTTGCGCCGCCCGCCCATTCTGAAGCGACTTTGCGATTTGTTTTCACGTCATAGACGTTGAACGAATAAGGCATTGTCGCCCATGCGCTGGCAACCAGGTCCACCTTTGCCGGAATCGGCCCGGTTGTCATCGCGCCCGCCTTTACGGTCAGCGGCTCCGGGAATACCACTTTCAGCGAGTTGTACTGTGTTCTTTGCACGGCCCACAAATACTGACCTGGAGGAACGTTGCGGCTTCCCCAGGAATTGACGGCATACTGCACTGTGCTTTGATCCGATGGCAACAACAACGACCATGATGCGGGTGGCGTTTGCGCGGCTAAAGCATCGGGGATGGTCACGCCGCTATTGAGCAGAATCTTGACGCTTGCGTTGCTCTCCAGATGCAGTTTGTCCACCCACGTTATTTCCTTGGTATCATACTGCGTCGGCACGATGGAGAGTTGGTAGTCACCCGGCGGCACTCGACAACCCGTCGCATTGCCGGCCCACTCCGAGGCGATCTTCCGGCTCGTTTTCACGTCGTAGAGGCTAAAGCCATAAGGAGCCCCGGCCACCGCGTTGGGGACGAGCTCAACCTGCGCCGGTAGTGGCAAGAACGTCGGACGGCCTGTCTCCACGGTTAGCGGCTCCGGGCCAATCGCGTTCATCGAGTTGTATTGCGACCGTCGAATGGACCACAAATATTTCCCCGGTGGAACGCACAGCATTCCCCAGGTGTTAGAAGCATGTTGCACTGTTTTATGGTCCGTTATTGTCAGCAGTGACCAGGATGACGGGGCCGGCTGCGCGGCCAGCGAGTCCGGAATTGTTACGCCGCTGTCGATTTTCAGTACTAGGTGCTGGCCATCTTCCAGGTGTAAGCGCTGCGGCCAGCGCACCCATTCACTTTCGTACTGACTCGGCTTTGTCTCGATAAAATAGTCCCCCGGCGGCAGGAGCATCACCGGATGGGCCGATGACATGAATTGCACGATTTGATCCGGATGGTCCGCAAGAATGGCGTGCCACTGCCACGGCATCGGGACCCAAGCCGGCGCTTGAAGCTCGACCACCGTCCGCATTGTGACCTTCATCGGTTCACTCACCTTGCGCTCAATAAGCCCCGGCAGCATGATTTCCTTGCCGTCCTGGGCATAGCGCTGGAGGGCGAGCTGGTATTTTCCAGGTGGAATTGTCGACGATGGTGCGGCACCCGCTTCGACGACGGCCACATCTTTTCCAGTTTGCGGATCGATGATCCTCCAGCGGGCGGCCGGGGACGGATCATCATCCAAGTCAGCAACGAAATCTCCTGTGCCGGCGGCCCGCGGTTGAATCACCGGCGGCTGCGGCGGTACGAAACTAATTCGGTAGATGTTATTGGCAAGATCGAAATCCAGCTGCTTGGAATCGGCAACGGTAGGATCGCCCGCATCGCTGCTTACGATCACGCTGTACATCCCGGCCCCACCATATGGAAATGTCACATCCACATCTTTCACATCCAGCGGACCAAGGGTTCCAATTTCAATGGCCTTACCGACCTGAGGATCCTTAAGCGGTTTTGCGACTTGGGCATCACCTGGATAGATGCGCACTGTAACGCTGTGCGCAGGGCTTTGGCCAATGTTCGCCACAGACAGGGGCAGCGAAATGATTTGGCCAGACGCCGGCTTCGCGGGGATAAGCTTGGGATTTTCATCCGGCCGGGCGAAAATCCCCACGTCTGGCTTGGAGTGATTCATCTCGTCGGTTTCCGCAGCGACGGCGGCATCGGCTGCCTCCTGGGTGTCGGCAACTACCAAACGCTCCGAAAACGCCTGCCGTGCCTGCAATCGGAAATTTGCCGCGGACAGGTAATGGCCGGGATTCATATGGACCGTGCGCAGCCCGATCACATTGTGCGGAACGCCATTTCCATCCTGTGCCAAAACGCCGCTGGGAATGCCGACGAGATAAGTTCCTTCGGGAATGGCGTTGTGCAGACGCATCACCGGCCGATCGTTTACGAGCACCGTGACATCATGCGGCTGATAAGCGGCGCGCGCGAAGCGGAGCGCGAATTCGACTTCGAGCCAGGCGACATCCACCGACGGGAAATGTGTTAGCATCCGCCGCGGCGGCGACCAATTGCCGGAGGATGGATCGAGCGTCAGGGCAAATTGCTTGAGCGTCGTGGCGGACAGACTTTGCGTAGCAGCAACAGAGCCAGCCCGAGGCAGAGAGCGATTAGCGCGGAGATCGCCATAATACGAAAGCTGCGCGCCGTGGTTGTTTCGCGTCAACACCGGATACTCGGCATAGTGCGATTCTTCGGTGACCGCGTGGCTGGCTGACCACGTCTTGGTGCCGTCGTCGCTGTGAGCACAGTAGATTTGTGAACCCCATGATGGCCCGACCCGATAAGCGGCATCGCCATGTTGGCCGTCCAGCAGCAAATCGGGTTCGCCGGCATCCATTTGGGGAGGACTAAGGCGGATGACATTTTGGAAACTATTTCCCCGGTCGTGACTGACAGCAGCAAAAACCGCAGTTTGTACACCAGATTCTGGCACCGGCGGCGGGGCTTGAAAAACGATGCAGAGTGATCCATCACCTGCGATTCGGGCCACTGGCCGCTGGACACCGGGTGGCAAGCCCGTGGGAGTGACCGGGGTGAAACTTCCTGCATCATCGCTGCGGGCGAGCATTAGACGTGCATCTTTATCCCGCCCCTGTTGCCACAGAATCAACACCTGACCATCGGCCGCCAACAGTGCTTGCGGATCGTAATTTCCCGCTGGTGAATCAGCCCCGGGGACCGGTCGAATTGGCGACCAAGTTCCGAATCCGCGGCCACCGACTCGATAGGCAAGCGACGGGGGATCTTGCGCTTTTTGTACGGTTTCCCAGACCGCAAGCAAGGCGGCGCGATCCGACATAAATAGAACCGTTGGCCAAGCACTGAACGTCGTCGGGCTGCTCAAGGCAATTGTCCTAGAGAGCGCCCGTTTACCCAATCCGTCCCAGATACGCAGCAGAATTTGCCGGCCTTTGCCATTGGTCCAGCGGCCACTGTGCCACACTTGAAAAATCATGCGTTCCACAGGATCGCCGACGGGACTATCGCAAAACGCCTCGGGCTCGTTGTCGAAGAAAATCCCTGGACGGAACCGTGCATAGGCCTCGCGCACAGCCAAGCCACGCGGTGCGCTGTGCGATCCGGTGCCGTCGCCGTAGTCCACGCCGCTGAGCTGCGAACCGGTTGGATTTGCGGTGCTGTTGGGGTTGAGATTGTTCTGAACGGACTGGCTGATGCTGACGGTTGTCTGGCCGCTGGTGACGGTCTGGCCGTCAACGTTGACATTCCAGTTGACATTAATGATTGGGCCGCTCGGATCCGAGCCCGGGGCTGCCCCGACATCCCCGCTGACGCCCACCGGACCGACGTCGCCTCCGAAGCCGACGCGGCCTGAAGTGTTGATCCCTGTTCCCGGGATGTTGATATCGGGTAGATGCGAGTTTAACCAGTTGGCCAGATTGCTGAACGGATTGCCATCATCATCCCCGCCGGACTTTTTGCCGCCATTCCCACCGTTGCCGCCGCCGCCATCGCCTCCGTCCCCATAGTAGTGGGGATCATCCCATTGCTTTTTGAGTTTATTCCACGTGTCGTCCGGATCGCTTGGACCAGAAACTGGCGTGTTGGAGTTTGGGTTATTAGTGCAGTAGGAGCTGCTGGCGCCGTTACTGGTTGTAGTAAAACTCGTGGCGACAAAGACGTGTTTGCCCGGCGGCAGCGGCAAATCTATATGCAGCGACTGGGTCTGCCCCGCTCCGCTTAAAATCAATGCTCCCTTAGCGCCCGTGTAATCGGTCGCCAGCACCGGCTCAGCCTTGAAAGTCAATTCAGCTCCTGGCTCCAAAAGCGTGTGATCGACGGTCGGCTTGATTTGGACCTGTCCAGCCAGCGCACTATCCGGTCGGACCGAAAAATCGGTGATTGTCTGTCCGGTGTTGCGGACCGTAATGCTGCGCGCAAGAGTTGATGAATCTTGATCGCCAACCGTTGCATGGATGGAAAAACTCGGCAGCGTGACAAAAACCGTGATCGGCGATTTGGCCAACACAGCGCCTGTGCCAGCATCTGTTAGTGTGACGGTCGATCGGTAGCTTGGATGAATCGCATCCTGGGCATAAAGATGCAGGAGCAGGGAGGTGGATTGTCCGGCGGATAACTCGATTGGCGATACACCGCCGTCACCGCCAAAGCCGCCGATCATTCCTTCGTCCCACGGACCCACGTCGGCGAGAATCTTCTGAGTGTGATTGGATATGTTGTGAATCGCAATCCCCAGCACCTGGCCATAATCACGAGCGATGGTATAGACGGGATGCTCGTTGCCAAAAATCACGATGCCGGAGGCGGAGCTTTCGGTGTCTTGCAGCACTACACCAGTTGGCTGCGATGGCGTCTTGGAATTCGCTTGGGGAAGTGGGGCTGAGGTTACCGGCGTCGCCTTTGTCGTGGGAGCCTGGGGTGCAGCCGCCTGCGGCCGCTCTTTTTTACACCCCAATGTCAGAGTGATCGACAGTATGACTGTCAGCGTCCAGCCGCTGCCCCCCAAGGTCCGAGGAATCCACGCTCGACTGTCGCACATTCGGGCACTATACCATTAGCCATGATAAAATATCGGCTTTTTGTGGCAATTATGCCAATTGCTGCTTGGCGCAGCTCAGATGGAATCGTTGTTTTGCACGCAGTACGGGTATGATGGCTTTCCAGGGAGATGAGTTTCATTTCAAGCCCCCCCGGCCTTTTCCTCCTAAACCCGATCGGCCCGGAATGTCAGTATTTTGGCCAGATCAGGGAGGATAAAAGTCATGGGTCGCAAGCGTCATCCGCCAATGCACTGTGGACCACTTCCGAGCTTAAGTCACCTGAGTATTTCGTAACGGTACTGGTGGCGGAGACAACAAAATGCTTGTACTGACGTACCGCGTTGTTCCGCGAAGAATGAGGGTCTTCGCTGCGGATTGCGAAAGTGATTCGACGAACGTAAAGTTCTGCAAGTTCAAAAGCTTCGGTGCTATTCGGCCGTTTCAATGAGCCGCTGATAAGGACGAGGTCGGACGTTCGAATCGTCTCGGGCCTATTTAGCCGATATCTTTCTGAACGCTTGATTTAGCGTACCCGCCTGTGTCGGGCGGCGCGGCCCAGAAGCTGGAGCCAAAATGGTAATTACCGTTTTGGCATTTGACTTTTCGAGGTTGCTGCCATGCCCCGACTCACTTGTTCCGTATCGTCATATCGTCTGCATAAGCCGCCCGGTCGCGCCGTTGTCACACTCAACGGCAAGGACCATTACCTCGGCCCTTGGAACTCTCCCGAGAGTCGGGGAAATTACGACCGCCTAATCAGCGAATGGGTCGCGGCACGCAACGCCCCAGTCCACTCGACTCCAGCGGACAAGTTCACAATCGCGCAGTTGCTTCTGGCCAACTTCAAGGAAGCCCAGGTCATATATGTCAAGAACGGTAAGGAAACGAGCCACCTGCACAACATCCGTGACGCCATCAGCCCGTTGAACGAGATGTACGGAACCGAACTGATTGTGCAGTTCGGACCGCTGAAGCTCAAGACGGTACGCGAGACGTGGATTCAGAAGCGGCTTTGCCGCAGCACCATCAACAAGCACGTCGGCACGCTCAAGCGGATCTTCCGCTGGGGCACGGAGAACGAGATGGTGCCCCCTATTGTAAACGAGGCAATCCAGGCGATCTCGGGGCTGCGGCGCGAGCGCAGCGACACGAAGGAATCGGAGCCCGTGAAGCCGGTGCCCGAGGCGCACGTTGAAGCCGTGAAGCCTTTCGTGTCCAACCTCATCTGGGCGATGATTCAACTCCAGCAGCTCACGGGGATGAGGCCCGGGGAGGTCATCATCATGCGAGGCTGCGACTTGGATACGAGCGGCAGTATCTGGGTATATACGCCGCCGTCCCACAAGACAGAACACCTGGGATTCGAGCGGCAGGTTTATCTGGGGCCGCGGGCGCAGCAGATCATCAAGCAGTTCCTGCGACCGGAACTATTGGAATACCTTTTCAATCCCCGTGGCGCGATCTATCCGCGCGATCAGAAAAAGTCTGAGACCGCTCAGGTACCGTCACGCAGAAATGAGAGAAAAAAACCCGCGCGGAGGTCTCGGAAGCTAGGCCGGTGGCCCGGTCCCCTCTATACGTCCGAGTCCTATCGACGGGCGATCGCTCGTGCATGCACAACCGCCGGCGTGCCTCAATGGCACCCGAACCAACTGCGGCACTCGGCGGCGACGGCGCTGCGGAAGGAATTTGGCCTTGAGGTCGCCAGAGTCGTCCTTGGTCACCGGTCCTCGGCGGTTACCGAAGTGTACGCCGAACTTGATCGAGGTCGGGCTGCTGAAATCATGGCTCGGGTCGGCTGATCTTGTAAAAGGACATGTTACGGTGCGGGGCAAATGCGAGTGCCCCTGTATGTTCTCGACGTTGCTCCACCTTCTCGCTGATCTCGCACCGACCCGATTCCTGAGGCGAGCAGGGTCACTTGGCCCATTCTCGTGCCGGACTAGGCTTCTCAATCAGATAGGGGGGCGGCCCTTGACTCGCGATTGGTCTCGCTTATGTCAAAAGTGGTAGTAGCAGCTTCGGACAGATGAGGCATGAACGTCTGCTCGAAGATCACCATTAATTCGCTGGCTGGTGGGCGGCCCCCCATGACCAGATGACGGGCGAAGGGTGGGGGGGATCAGCGCGATTTTGAAAAAAATGTGAAAGGGAACGGCTCCGCCTCAAAAAAATTCGGGTGCTGATTTTAGAATTGCCAAGCATGTGGTCATGAGCCTCGACGACTGCCTGTAGGAAGTCCATGCGCGCAAATTGGTGCTGCATTATCTCAAAGAGCATACTGGTGGCTTCCGCGTCGGGGTCTATCTTGTAAAATTCGGCTCAACTGGTGCCTCTTGCGGATGCTTTCGCCGATCGCAGATTGCATCGACTGTGCGGACGAAATTAGCAAGTGAGCTAACCTTCCGCGACCTCCGCAAGCGCTGACTGCTCAAGATTAACGTTTCGCAGCTTCCCGGTGTCGATGCATGCACGGATTTCAGCCGCATCTCTAGTTTTGAAGCCATCTGGCAGTATGAGGGCGCATTCCGCGACGGCGAACGAGAGCAATTGCGCCGCCCGCCTGCTTAATGGGCGACTCGTGTCCCAGCGACGTTCCCATGGCAACCGTCACAATCGAATGCACGGCTTGCACCAATGTGGGTAGCAACGGCAAGCGTCCCGAGCGAAACCAAATCGCTGAGTCGGCTTCGCCAGCGCGGCCGAATACGTTATGGAGCAAAATTCCACCCGCGCCCACCAGCAATCCGGCAGCGAGAAGGATTAAAACATGTCGTGCAGGCGAGACATGATCGATGGCTTCAAGCAGTGTACCGGCATCATATCGCCAGGCGATATGCTCGACTGCGTGGAGCAGCCGCATGAGCGCGCCGCCGATAAGACCTGCTGTCACGCCCGTCAGTACCGTGACCAGCCAAAAGCGAAAAGACCAAGTGCTTTGGGCCGCCGAAACCTCCAGGTTCGGCTGAGACGGCTGATTGGGAATAGGGTCATTCAATGAGTGCTCCGGTCGAAAATGGCGGCATCGCCCTTCCGGAAAGAATTTCAGCAATTACCTAAGACACTCGCCGCGTCGAGCCGCGCATAAACTACTGCGGTGGCTCCTCGTTTATCGAAGTATACTATTTTTATCGACAAGTCACGTTTATCACGGCTGGAATTTCATGCGAGATCGATCGAAATGCCATTCATCATGCATTTGGGTAACTGACAGGGATGCGCCGTTTTTTGACAAGGTTTAAGCGGCAAGCAAATCAACCTTTCGCAAGCACTTCCAAGTGGTGCCTTTTGGCGCTGCCTGGGTTTGCCCCGCATGGTATACACGGCCGGTCGCTTTTCACTCCCGAATTCCCGCGCTCGCGAAGGAGTCTGGCATGGGTCTCGTCTTGTGTCTCTGCGCAATATTTTTAGTCGCCGGGTGTGCTGCGCCGCTTCGACGGGACGCATTTGAGAATACCGCGCCCGCGTTCGACCCAATCACGTTTTGGACCGGCCACACGGCATCGTGGGGTGTGATCGAGAACCGGGATGGCGCGCCCACGACGATCATTACAACGAGAACCGACGCGACCGCCGAGGGTGTGAACGGACTGCACATGGTTCAGCACGTCACGACCGGCGGCCATGACACCGTGCGCGATTGGCACATGCGCCGCCTCGGCGATGGGCATTTCGAGGCTACTGCCAACGACGTGGCCGGAGCCGCCCAAGGCTCATCGAGCGGTCGGACGTTCCATTGGACTTGGATTTTGGCGACTAAGCCGGGCAACTGCCTGTTCAATGTCTCGATGGAGCAGTGGATGTATTTGGCGGACAACGGCACGCTGATGAACCGCACGGTCATTACGAAATTTGGCGTGCGTTTAGAGGAGATTAGCGAGCAGATTGTTCGCCGAGAGTAGCGCGATAACAGACCCAACGAAGCACTTGGAGAACGGCGAGTTGTATCAGTTTGGTAGCCGCGTATTGAGCGGCCGCCGTAAAAGCAAAGAGATCTTATGGGCGAGCACTATGACATCATCATCATTGGTACGGGCGCTGGCGGGGGTACGCTGGCGCATGAGTTGGCGCTTGCGGGAAAGAAGCTGCTGGTCCTCGAACGAGGGTCCTTTCTCCCGAGGGAGAAGGAAAACTGGGACACAACGGCCGTATTTCAGCAAAATCGTTATCATACGAACGAAACCTGGACGGACCACAATGGTAAGACGCTTCATCCCGGAACGGGCTATTGGGTCGGGGGCAATACCAAGGTTTACGGCGCGGCGATGTTTCGCTTGCGGTTGAAGGATTTCGACACGCTGCAACACGAAGGCGGAATTTCGCCTGAGTGGCCGCTGAAATACGACGTATTCGAGCCCTATTACACCCGGGCGGAAAAGCTCTTCCGCGTCCACGGCAAGAGCGGGGTCGATCCCACCGAGCCGCCGCGCAGCGAGGATTATCCATTCCCGCAGATTTCAAATGAGCCGCGCATGCAGGCGATTGAGGATAGCGTCGCCGCTCTGGGTTACAGGCCATTTCCGTTACCCTTGGGCTTAAAGCTGAACGAAGCCGATCGACTCCGCAGCGCGTGCATTCGATGCGACACCTGTGACGGGTTCCCCTGCCTGATTCATGCCAAATCGGATTCGGATATGAATTGCGTTCGACCCGTGATGGATCGGTCGAACGTCACGTTGCGGACCGGAGCGAAAGTGACCAATGTCCTGACCAATGCAACCGGCACCTCCGTGACGGGCGTGGAAGTAGAATTCAGTGATCCGGCAAATTGCCAGACATCGGTGGCCACATTCACCGGCGACATTGTCGTAATCGCCTGTGGTGCCATTAACTCCGCGGCGT
>Ga0302222_10001270_pt1 | contig 12933 bp, 14 predicted proteins | sample II_Palsa_E2_2_FD_194570 | JGI IMG/M metagenome (GOLD analysis project Ga0302222, IMG submission 194570) | Peat permafrost microbial communities from Stordalen Mire near Abisko, Sweden - II_Palsa_E2_2 | ecosystem: Environmental > Terrestrial > Soil > Palsa > Peat permafrost | place: Sweden... | reverse complement strand
GGCATCCACGCTGTTGCGGGAAAGGCGATCTGGATGCCACGCTAGAACGCCGTCGGCTTGGCCGCGTTCCAACCGTTCAAGCATCTCGTTGAAAATCGGTCGCCCTGGTTTCTTGGCGGTCTGCCGCTCAATGAATTCTTCGACGATGGCAATATTTTCACGACGGGCAAGCTCGTGAAGCTCGGCCAATTGATCTCCGATGCTCCGCACTTGACGCGACAAATCATCCGTGGACTTACGGGCATATAGAAAGAGTTTGCGTGGTTCGGTGGTATTCATGCTGGCACTGTAGCGCGAAATGGAATCGGCGCGAAGGGACAGGTATCCACACCCTTCCGCGCGTGCCCGCGCGAGCGGTTTTCTGTATCAGCACACTTCGTCTATCCCACACCGTTTTTGCCTTGTAAAAACAGAGCAGACTTCGACGAGCTCAGTCGAGTCGTGAAGCGGTAGATCAGTAGAGCAGTAGAAAGAATCCGTCGCTCCACTGCAGTCTACTGCTCACCTGCTCTACTGCTCAGGCCAGACCCAATCACTTCTTGACGGCGGACGCGACGAATTCGAAAAGCGCCTTGGTCGCGGGATCGTCGGGGAGGCTGAGATTCTCGTTGAGCTTATTATGCGTGGTATTCGCTGCACCAAAAAGTGTGGCGGGTATATCGGCGTCTTTCAGCACATCGCCAAGTCGAAGCGCCTGGGCGGTGGTGTCGGGACTGCCGGTGGAGTAAAGAATCAGGAATGGCGGAATGCCTTTGCCTTTCTCCACGTGGTAGACCGCTGAAAAATCGCGGAACTTCTCCGGATCGTTGCCGAACTTTTCCCGGTGGCCGAACTTGAGCGGCGGCAGATGGTGCACCCGCCATCGTGTATCCTCCGTCTCGATGATTGCGGGTATGTCGTAGGTGTCGCCGTCAACGGGCACGCATCCGATGAGCACATCAAATGAAATCCCCTGGGCTTTGAGGTAGCGCTCATCGGTGCAGATCAATGCGGCCAGCTGCGCCCCCGCCGAATGACCGGCGACGAGCACACGCTGGGGATCACCCCCATATTCAGCAATGTGATCGTGAACCCATCCAAACGCCTTGGCCACATCGCCGATCAGCGTGGCCATATCAACGCTCGGCAGCAGGCGATAGTTGATGGAAACAAACACGAACCCCTTATCCATAAATGCCTGTGGCTTGGCCTTCACCTCGGACTTGTCACCCGTTTCCCAGCCGCCTCCGTGAATCCAAAAAACAACTGGCAGGTAGTGAGCGTTGGTCGGTGCATAGATATCCAAAACCTGCCGCGGATCGGCCGGGTCAGCGTACGGGATGTCACGTTTGACGTTCTGCGCGTTTGCCTGAGAAACAACGGCAAGAGTGAGCAACAGAGATAAAAAAGTTTTCATGGCCGTATGTCGCCTTATTTAAGCAGCAAGCTCGTTTGTGAATCGTCGACTCGCGCAACGGATGATACGCTATGCGGACCGTCCGAGTTATCGGAATTGTTTCACGCCACCAAACCGCCAACCCAGACATGCCCTCGCCCTTCACCCTCAACCATCGGCCAATATCAAGGATTGCCTTCATCAACAGGTCCGATACCCCATTCGAGCCGCGAGGCGCAGCCGAAGAGCCTCCGCGCCCGACCGCTCAGCTTCGATCCGATCCTCCGCAGCCCCGACGCCGCTCACCCATCCCGCCGATCTGTGCCCGATCCCCCGCGCCCGATCGCCAGAAATGGGTGCGAAACCCTCATTTTTCTCGGTCGCCAGAAATGCCTCTTATGCGGATCGACCGAGCCTCGAGGCCCGATCGCCAAACCCCGCGCTCGCATACCCTGCCTCGCAGCTCGGCTGCCGAGCCGAGGGAGCCAGGGCGTAAAACATGCGCGAAAGACCCTGAACGTTACACGGCAGGGCGAAAAACGTATGTCTGACGGCCAAAAACAGTTGCCCCAAAGGCTAAACCATTTGTTTCAGAACCTGAATCATTTGAATTAGAGCTGAAACCAATCACGCGAAGGCCTAAATCATGCTCCTCAGCGCGTGAACCATGCGCGCAAAGGCTTAAAACATACGATTCAAAGCCCAAATTCATCACGCGAGACCTTAAACCATTCTCTTTTGCATCTAAACCATGCTCGGGAAGATCTAAAAGAGTGATTTCAGAGTCTGAAATAAATGCGGCAGGCTCAAAATGATTTGAATCAAGCGCTAAACCCCATGCGTGCGGCTCGAAAACATTTATGGCACGGCCGAAACCGTGTGCACTATGGGCAAAACCATTCGCGGGAGGGGCAAAACCAATTATGCGAAGGTCGAAACTATGTGGGGGCACGCCTTGGCGGACCACCATAAGACGTGCTTATTTTCCTGTGGGATGCTGCTCCTCCATCGCTGCCGACATCCAGCTGCGTTCCGAGTGCGTCGCCCAAGCCCGGTCAAAATCTATGGCGAAGGCAACTCCGCCCGGACGTGGGCTCGCCGCCCAGTCGACCAGATGCAACTCGAATACCTTCGATCTTCCGTTCACAACCATGCCGATATCGGCCTCGGATGGATCGCTCGCCTTGGTCCCACCGCCGGAGACGATGACATCAAATGGCGGATTGAGCGCAACTAGGACACTAGCCATGTTAAGGTCCTCTCCTCCCTTGCGCCGCCTCCCGGAAAGCACCCAGTTGGGCGCTTGTAACTCACACGACACAGCCCCAAGTTCTATGGACATCCGCGACCATTTTATCTGGCCTGGCATTGCATAAACCTGAACAATCCTTCGCTGGCCGCTCGCTGTTTTCAGGACACCGCAGAAAACCGGCGTAGCCGGCCCAGCCGGCGCTGGTATCGCCAATCGGCCGAGCTGCACTCTAGGCCGCTCATTCCAAAAGCTGGCATAGAACTGATCGACCGGACCTGGGACATGTGCATATGGCTGGGTCGCACTAAAATGAAGTAGCATCGGACTCGGCGGATTGGAGTAGGACGCCACGCGCTGCTGAAGCTGGTAATATTTGAATCTCTGCCAGATCGGAATCGCAAACTGCCTCACAACCCAGATAAGCAGCAATACCGCCACGGTGCCGACCATCCAGCGTTGATAAAAACGCTGCCTGTACCATGGGCGATTAAAAGCGGGCGCGTAAGAAAGGTCCGCGTGCTGTGTGTCCAAAGCATTACCTTTCTTCAAATGAGTCCTGGTTTGCAACGCGAGCTAATGCTACATCATCTGCACATGCTCTTCGTCCAAGATTTCCTGGACGGGCAGGAGTTTGATTCTACCGCTGCGATTGTGAAATGCGCTGCATTCCTGCACAGCGTCGTTGGAGAAGGCGAAGGAAACGTAGAAGCCGCGTTGGCGGGCGTCACAGCTTATTCAGCGCGGCGTCCAGAGTTTCCTTAATTCGTTTCTTTTCGATCTCTGGGTCGGCGCGTTGAAAGTATTCGACAGCCGCAAGGTCGTCACCTCTCTTGCGGTTCTGGCGAGGCTCGAGGGCCTCAACGAGGATCGCCTCGAGCGCAGGGATAATCGTAGCCGCTTTGTAATCGTTAGGAAGCGTTCCAAGCTGGCCCGTGTCCGAAACTGGCAGTAGCCCAAACCACGAGAATCGGTCCCAACGGGTAGACATCCGATCTAACGTGTGTTCAAAGAGACGCTTGCCCAAAGGCCGATCCGTAGATCGGCCAACGTAAATGACCTCACGTCCGTCATACAGCAGATAAATCCCAAGCTGCTTGAAGAAATCGACGGGAGTAGCGCCAATCTCCTGCATGCCCAATAGTTTTGGCGTCGCGACCCACTCGACAGCATTCCGCCGCCAGAACATGCCGAACGATGTGACAATCTCGTACTGTTCTTCAATCTCCTCAGATTCGGAGACGTCGGGGGTAAGCTTAGCTGGCACAATCTTTATGCCGGGCACATTTGACCGAAGTGCATATGTTCTGACCGAAGTGCATATGTTCCCTTGGCAACACGAATGTAGGGGGCATTATCGCCATCGTGTTTGATTAAGTTGCTGATGGTGGCATTGACGGTTGACGCCGGCGTGGCACCAAGAGACGTTCGTAACGATTGCGCTGCGATTCGCTTGGTGATCTCATCGTAATGTAGCGCGGTTGGCGAGGATGCCAGTACGGTGTCGATCGCCTTACGCCACGTCAGTTCTTGTGCCATAGTCGAGTTTTCCTCTTGAGGCGGCAACCGAGAATAACGCGTGTCGATTGCAATAGTAATAGAAGCTGCCGGTTTTCTTGAGGACGCGGGCGAACTGGACGCAGCGGGGACGCATGTAGTCGATGTAGGCCTGGGTGCTGGCGTGGCGGTCCTCGAAGGCCCGCTTTTCCTTGGTTTCGCCCCAGAAGACTTCGTAGTTGCGGTTGGAATTGAAAGGGGGACCGATGTAGATCAGGTCAACACAGGCGTCGGGAATGGTTTGGAGTTGTTCCAGACAATCGCCGCAGTAAATGACGCGGGTGTCAACAAGGGCTGAGGGTTTGTCGGTGGGTGGGGCGAGCAGCGCGGCAACGGCGGTTTTTTTCGCCTCGGCGGCCGGCGGCTTGGTTGGTCTGGCGGAACTCCCCTTCTTGGGCATAGAGGGAAGGATAGTCTTGAATGGGGATATGGGCAATGTGGCGGTAGCCTGTCTGCTCGATCCGAAGGCTGCACGCCAATGAGAGAATTCTTACATTCTTGTTGACAACATTGCAGAGGGTAGTGAATATACCGAATCAGTGGGTCTGGAAAGTAAGTGGGTTTGTGTTGTAAGGATGCAGGTCAATTCAAAGAGAAGGGAAGAAAATGCGAGTCTCGTTCAAATCGGTATACCGTGCTGCGCTATGTGCGTCCGCACTTTTGGTGGCAAACGCGAAGGCTGATCTCATCAGCTACAGCGGGACTATCGATACGTACACGATCAGCACAACCGGAATCTATGACATCACAGTGGCCGGGGCGCAAGGCGGCACGAGCTTCGAGGGTGGTGGCGGGCTTGGCGCAGTGATCAGCGGCGACATTACCCTCACGGCTGGAACACAGTTGGACATCGTCGTTGGCGGCATGGGGCTGACTGGCGCGATTCCCTTTGCCTATGGTGGCGGCGGTGGCGGCGGAAGCTTCGTGTTTGAGGCGAGCGCGGCTAACCCCTTGTTCGTAGCGGGCGGCGGCGGCGGTGCTGGCTTTGGTTCTTCTGACAATGGAGGCGGCGGCCAAACGGGCACCAGCGGCGGAAACGGGGGCGACATCGGCGATGGAACGGGCGGTGTCGGCGGTACCAGCGGCTCCGGCGGCGGCGGGGGAACCTATGGTGTTTACGACGGTGGCGGTGGCGGTGGCTGGCTCGGGAATGGGGGCGGTACCGCGGGCGGATATGGCGGCTTGACCGGCGGCGGCGGCGACGGCCCACCAGATTTTGCGGGTGGCTCCGGCGCACCTTCCGGTTCCCCTCCGCCTGATGGCGGTTTCGGCGGTGGTGGTGGCGGTGGCTATCAGGGTGGCGGCGGCGGCGGCGGCTACTCAGGCGGCGGTGGCGGCAGCGGTGAAATCTCGGACGATGGCGGCGGCGGCGGATCGTATCTTGATGCTTCGATTACCAATACGTCGTTGGTCGGCGGTGCAAACAGCGGCGACGGTTATGTGACCATCGACCTCGTCGGCCCCTCGTCAGGTTCAGGCTCCGGCTCACCCACTCCATTGCCCACAGGGTTTGCCATGGGCCTCCTGAGTCTCGCGGCCATCTTCGGGTGGTATGGTTGGGCAAGACGCCAAGAGTCGATCGCAGCGGAATAGTCTCCCGATTGCGCGTCGAAATTCGTTCATCTTCACAACGGCGCTTCGGCGCCGTTTTTTTATTCAACGCTAAGCACAGGCACCCGTACGGGTGAATGTGGACGGGCCCATATCTTCGTTTGGTCCATCCATTTGGCTCAGGGCGGACCGTTCGACAAGCTCACGGCAGGCCGGATGAATCGACGCGAATTTCTTGGTGTCACGACGGTCGCCGGCATTGGATTGCTCGGCGGCGGTTGCGCCAGTCATTCATCCGATACCACATCGGCATCGCTTCAGCCGAATTCGCCGGCGGCGACGCTGAAGATTCTGCCGTATCCGCAGGAGATCACCGTCGGCCAGGGATCGCTGCGGATTGGAAAGCCGGCATATCAGTTCACATCGCCGGATTCTCAAACGCTGCGCACGGCCATCGCTTCGCTCAACAGCTATCTACCCGCTGGCTTGTCACGAACGCTGCGTGTTCGACTGGGTTTGGTTGAAGAGGGTTACGACCCCGCGTGGCTGAATCAGGATGAAAATGAATTCTTAAACGCCTCCCAAACCAGTGCCGAAGCCAGCGTGCTCCGGATCACGCGCGGCGGCATCACAGTTGTTGGTAAGGGGCAATGGGGAATGCTTTACGGCGTGCAAACCATCAATCAACTGATTCGTCAGGCGTGGGTGGAAAATCGCGATTCGATTCCATGCCTTACGATCCGTGATTGGCCGGACATGCGCTGGCGATGCTTGGCTCCGACGTTGGCGTGGTATTCAGGCTGGAATCGGCTGGAGGGATACGACATCTGTAATTGGTCGGAAGGCGAATGGAAGTGGCTGGCGGATTGGTCGCTGCTGCACAAATGTAATAGCTGGGCGGTCTGCATGTACGGGTATTGGCCCTTTGCTTTGCCGGGGTACGAAAAGGAAACGCTGAATGTCGAATCGGATTGGTTTAATCCCGCGACCAATCGCAGGGAGAAGCATCGCTTTGTTCACCGCAATATTCAGCGCGAGTTTTATCCGCAGGTGATTCGCTATGCCAATGAGCGGGGCGTGAAGGTCTATGCGTATATCGGAAAGAATTCGTTCAACGGCCGAGCATTTGCGAATGATGCGAAGATATACAGCGGTGGGGCGGCGGAATTGCTGCCGTTTGCGCCGGGGGTGGAGGAATATTGGGATGCGTTCATCGGCCGGATTCTTCAGCTGGGATTTAATGGGTTTGTGTTTGAAGATCCTGAGGCGAATCATGTGCCGAATCAGAACGAGGAATGCTGGAAAACCTTCTGGCAGCCGTGGGCGGGTAAATATGGTTTCAAATCTGTCAAAGATACGGATCAGAACAACCCGCCGCTGGGTGTGCATATCGAATATTACACCTGGCTGTTTCGCACTTTCGATCGGCTGATTCAGAAACATGCCCGGCGGCTGGGCCGCGAGCCGGAGATTTATCTGATCTCGCATGTGCTGCTGGCCCGCATCGTCAATGAAAGCAAAACGCCCCAGGAACGTGATCAGTGGCTTGCGATGGTTGATGAAAAGCATGGTCGCAAGGTTCCATTTGTCATCGTCGAGAACAATGAAAAAGCGTACGTCGATATGTTCGGCGGTGATCGCATCGCCAGCCTGGGTGGCCGCGGCGGATCATGCACTTGCGCCATGCGCCGCATCGCCAGCGTCAATAACGACTGGTACACCGGTCCTTTCGGAGCCGACCTGGCTTACGAGCGCGACTGCCAGAAGCACATCGTGCAGGCCGGCGGGTTCGGGTCCATGGGGTATATCTTTGAATGGACCAACACCGAGGTATTCGCTTATCTGGCCGCCCAACATCTTTGGCGAAATCGCGGCATCCTCGGCGTCAGCAATACCGATCAAGTTGGCATCCTCTATCACTCATACCAGTTGTACTACGGCCACGAAGTTGGAACGCTGGTCGCGCAGGCCATGGACGAAGGCTCTTGTGTGAACGATGCCATGGTGCTCGAGGGTGTGTATGGCTCGCAATATCCAGCGACGGGAAAAGCGCTGCACCGGGATTACCAGTTGCTCGGTGTGCTGGCCGATCGCGCCGAGTTAATCGCCCGCCGGGCGTACCGGTTATTCACCGGCAAAGATCCGGAGCTTTATCAATCTGCTTACGATCAGGACCGGTTCCAATGGAATGGTTACGACGCCGCCAAGGACAAACTTTTCAAAACCGAGCGGCTTCGATTGCTATGGGTTTCGGCCCGCCGCTCGCAGGAAATGTGCAATGCGGCGCTGGCGCATCGATTGGCGCAGCGGCTGATCGCCGAAGGCGCGCCCGCTTTGCAGCAATTCGACGATGCCATTCGATTTGCCGCCTTGAATCAGCGGATATATCAACTGAATTACGACGATGATTATGATGCGACTGATGGGTTGTGTGCCAAGGTTACCGAAACCCTGCAGCAGCAGCGCGATCAATACGCTTTGCAGCCGCACCACACGCCGCAGCCACCGGGGTTGTTCATTCCATGGGAAAAGCAGGTCGACATCATTCCACCATCAACCTCAATGGGCTATTGCCTGCGGGTGAAAATCGGCTGCACGGGTGAGGAAGATTTTTATCCGCTCGGCGTCGTCTTCACGATTCAGATACGCACTCATGGCGGCGATTGGCAAACCGTATTCCGCAAGACCGTGCACCGCCGCGACCAAGGTTGGCAATCCTGCGAGATTCCATTGCCACGGGAAAGTGGGTCGCTGCGGATTAGATTTATCACCGATTCATATTCCCGCGCTCAGGACCGCACCGTACCGTCCTGGAAATGGGCCCAATGGCAGCGGCCGCAATTGATTCTCGGCGATGCGGTTGTTTACGATTTTGCGGAAAAGATCGCCGACTGTCGCCGATTTGTTCGGCTCGATGTTGACGGCAAGGACCGTGCCTTTGACAAAATCGACGAAGACTCGACAGGCGCAACTTTCAAGCTCGCTGATTCTTCAGCAGGAACGATCGCCGCCTTTACACCACATCAAGACGGGCGGTTCGGGGTCACTGTCGCTGAATACAGAGTTGGAGTTTAGGCCCAGGTCGGCGGCGAGAGAAACGGCTGTGAAATAAGATGATATAGTGGGTCGCATGCGAGGCTGGTTTTTGACAGGGGCGATTGTTGCCAGCATCACCAGCGCCCTTGCACCGCGTTGCGGGGCGCACGATGTTCCCGTTGAGTTGCCGACGCCTCAGTCAATTCCCGAGGCGTGGAATGTGATCGAGCAATCCAGGACCAATATCGACGATCTTTTGGCAGCCAATTTGATGCGCGACGTGGCCGCTCAGCTTGCGAACATCAGCGGAGCGTTGCGGGTGCTACAGGCCGATGCGACGAATGATGAAACGGGGAAGGCCATTCGTGATCGCGCCGGCCAATTGATCGTGGATGAAGCGAAGCTGCTGCAATTGAGTCGGGCGGCGATGGATGCGCGAACTCAAACACAGCCGGCGTGGGCCGCATGGTGTGCGCGCTTGAAGGAATTGGAGAAATCTTATCTGGCAACCACGGTCCATGCGGAAGTTTACATCTGCCCCATGCATCCGCTGGATCGGCATTTGAATGCGGATGAAAAGTGCTCGATCTGCGGCATGTCTCTGGTCCGGCGGCGTCTGCCAGCCAGCGGCGTTTATCAAAAACCTGGCGAATCGACATTGAAAATGACCGTGCAATCCGCGCCGCTGAGGGCGGGGCAAGCGGCGACGGTTCTAATCCAGTTGACCAAGCCCGATGGTTCACCCATTCGGCTTGATGATCTGATCGAGACGCATACCAAAAAGATTCATATGTTGATCAATGACGGCAGCCTCTCGGATTACCATCACGAGCATCCCCAGCCGACGGCGATTCCCGGCCAGTATGTTTTTACTTTCACGCCGACCAAGCCCGGGCCGTACCGTATTTGGGCTGATGTCGTTCCGGCGGCGACGGGTATTCAGGAATATGTGATCGCTGATATTCCATCGGAATCGCTGGCATTGCCGATCACCGATCGAGCAACGCGCCTGAGCGGCGAATTAAATGGCCGGCGATATGAATTGAAATTTGACACGCAGGGCAAGCAGATGGTTGTAAATCAAGTGGTCGTCGGCACGGTGTCAGTGAGTGATGCCGAGGGAAAAGCATTTGTAGGGTTGGAGCCGGTGATGGGGGCTTTTGCGCATCTCGTCGCCTTCAATGAGGATGGCAAAACGGTCCTGCATATTCATCCGTACAGCCGAACACCGACCGGTCTCGATGATCGCGCCGGCCCCGCCTTTGCTTTCAAGTTTTACGCACCAACGCCGGGCTTTTACCGCCTATATTGCCAGGTACAAATCGGCGGCCAGCAGCAGTTTGTTCCCTTTGGCCTGACCGTGCAATCCGGCGAAAATAAAAAATAGCGAATCGGCGGAAAATCACTGCAACCGCAACTATGTCCTTAGCGGGGTCCTTAGCTGAGGAGGAACCATGCGGTGCACATTGGGAGCATGCCGGATTGGGATGCTGATGATCGTCGGGTCAGCATTCTGGGCATTTCGCGCCCAAGCTTGCTATTACCATTGGATGATGGGTTTGCCGGAGCCGATCGGCGTATGGCCGACGATGGCCTTGAATAACGCATCCGTGTCGGATGCCGCTTGGTCGGCCGTCAGCACCATGCAGCAGCAGGATGCGATGGACGATGTGGCCATCACCGCGGCGATCAGTGGCACATCATCGTACACCGTGGCTACTCCCTCGGACACCGTCACCGATCCGAGCATCATCAATTGGATGATTAACACCACTGGGGCCACAGCCAAAAGCAGCAATGCCACGATCAACGCGGAGATCGACACTATCCAGGCGAATGTGCAAAAAGTGGCTTACACCAGCACCGATGTGTATGTGGAAGCGACGGGCTTGCCGGATTACAACATCGGGCCATGGGGATCCGATCCGAATGTTGCCAAGAATCAGAGCGCAACGTTTGACATCAATCGTGATCCGACTCCGCAAACGGCCACAAAAACCGCCACGGGTTTGGGCGCGATCGGCGTGCTGGTCAATGGCGTCGCGGTTTTTAATGCCGAAGACGGTACTTCCTACAACAATAAAGGTTACTGGCATCCCAACGCCGTCGACGCCGAGGGCAGCACTTTCGATAGCTCCGGCGGCCATCCGCAGCAGCAGGGCGTGTATCACTATCACGAAGCGCCGACGAGCCTCCTCTCAGAGCTCGGGCAGACCAGCAGTTCGTTCGGTCCGTTAATTGGTTACGCCATCGACGGCTATCCGATTTATGGCGAGTACGCCTCCGTCAATTCCGACGGCACCGGCGGGATCGAGCGGATGACATCCAGCTACCAACTGCGGAATATCACGACCCGCACGACTTTACCCGACGGCACGGTTCTGCCCACGGCGGACGATGGTCCGGCCGTCAGCTCGACGTACCCCTTGGGATATTTCGTTGAAGATTATCAGTACGTCGCCGGTTCGGGCACGCTGGATCAATACAACGGCCGCTTCATCGACACGCCGCAGTATCCGGACGGCACGTACGCCTACTTCGTCTCCACCGACTCAGCCGGCGATCCGACGTATCCGTACATCGTTGGACCGGATTATTACGGCGTGGTTTCCACCGATGACTTGCCCGGCAGCACCGTGACCGTGCCGAGCGATGTGACTTATTACACGCCGGCTCCTGAGCCAACGACGCTCGGGTTTTTCGCCTTGGGAAGTATCGTGTTATGCGCTCGTCGACGCCGCGGGTCTATTTCCCCAACATGACCCGCTCAATAAATCCGGTATCGACGTCGCCGCTTTGGAAATGCTGTTCATCCATGATGCGAAGATGCAGGGGAATGGTCGTCTTGATCGGGGCGATGTGGAATTCGGAGAGTGCTCTTCGCATGACAGCAATGGCCTGAGCGCGCGTCGGGCGGTGGACGATCAGCTTGCCGATCATGCTGTCGTAATTGGGGGGAATGCGATAGCCGGCGTAGGCATGGCTGTCGATCCGTACCCCGGGACCGCCGGGGGGACGCATTTCGGTGATCAGGCCGGGCGAGGGGGCGAAATTGCGCTCCGGGTCCTCGGCGTTGATGCGGCACTCGATGGCGTGGCCGGTCTGCGTGACTTCCTTTTGCTTGATGCTGAGCGGCTCGCCGACGGCGATGCGGATTTGCTCCTTGATCAAATCGATGCCGGTGACTTCCTCGGTGACCGGATGCTCCACCTGGATGCGGGCATTCACTTCTAGCAGGTAATAATTCTGCTCTCGATCGACCAGAAATTCGACGGTCCCCGCATTGGCGTAGCCGGCGGCCTTGATCAGGCGAACGGCCGAGGCGCACAGTTCTTCACGAACACTTTGCTTTAGCGCGGGGCTGGGCGATTCTTCGACGAGTTTTTGGTGACGCCGCTGCATGGAGCAATCGCGCTCCCACAAGTGAATGGCGTTGCCGTGATGATCGGCCAGCACCTGCACCTCGACGTGGCGGCCGAACTCGACGTATTTTTCAATGTAAACCGTGGAATCCTTGAAGGCATTTTCCGCCTCGGCCTGGGCGGCTTTGAGACCGGCACGCAGCGACACCTGATTGTGAGCGACGCGCATTCCGCGCCCGCCTCCACCGGCGGCGGCTTTGATGATGACCGGATAGCCGATCTCGCCGGCGATTTTCATGGCGGTCTTTTCATCTTCCACCGCGCCCTCGGACCCGGGCACGGTCGGCACTTTCGATTTTTTAGCCAGCCGCTTGCATTCAACTTTATTTCCAACGGCGGCCATCGCATGGACCGGCGGGCCGATGAACTCAATCTTGCAGCTTCGGCAGATTTCCGCGAAGTGGCTGTTCTCGGCCAGAAAGCCGTAACCCGGATGAATCGCCTGCACATCGGAGATTTCGGCGGCGCTGATGATGCGCGGAATGTTGAGATAACTTTCCGCCGGCGGACCTTCGCCGATGCAAATCATCTGGTCGGCGAGTTTCAGATAGGCGGCGTTTTTGTCCGCGGTGGAATAGACGACGGCGGTCTGAATCCCCATCTCCCGGCAAGCGCGGATGATGCGAAGTGCGATCTCACCTCGATTGGCGATCAGAATCTTGGAAAACATGTCGCCTTCATCCCTCCGCGGCCGGGATCAGTTTGGACAGATGATGGGCGATATGGATCAAGTTCAGTTTTTT
>Ga0302222_10001249_pt1 | contig 13054 bp, 9 predicted proteins | sample II_Palsa_E2_2_FD_194570 | JGI IMG/M metagenome (GOLD analysis project Ga0302222, IMG submission 194570) | Peat permafrost microbial communities from Stordalen Mire near Abisko, Sweden - II_Palsa_E2_2 | ecosystem: Environmental > Terrestrial > Soil > Palsa > Peat permafrost | place: Sweden... | reverse complement strand
TGGCCACCACCTCGCCGGCCACTTCTTTCATGGCCACGGAAGCGGCGTTGTGCGGCTCCGTGATGCCCTCGGCAATGTGGCGCTCCACGTTTTCAATGACCACGATGGCGTCATCGACGACCAATCCTGTGGCTAAAGTAATTCCGAATAAGGTGAGCGTGTTGATGGAGAAGCCCAGCGCCTTGACGAAAATGAACGTTCCCACCAGCGACACCGGGATGGTAATCGCCGGAATCAGCGTGCTGCGCCAATCCTGCAAGAATATGTAAATAACGATGACGACCAACAGGATGGCCTCCAGCAGTGTTTGCAGCACATCCTGAATGGATTCGCCGATCACCGTGGTGGTATCGAACGCCACCGCATATTTCAATCCCGGCGGAAAATTCTTCGACAGCTTCAGCAATTCGGCCTTGGCCAGCTTGTCCACGTCCAACGCATTGGCGCCGGGCAGTTGCGTTACGCCGATGCCCACCGCTTCGCGGCCATCGAAACGTAAAATAGAACTGTAATCCTCGGCACCGAGTTCCGCCCGGCCCACGTCTTTCAGCCGCACCAGCGTCCCGTCCGTTCCGGTCTTCAAAATAATGTTGTTGAATTCCGTCACGTCGGTCAGGCGCCCGACGGCGCGCACGCTCACTTGAAAAGACTGGGCGCTCGACGATGGCGGCTCGCCGACGGAGCCTGCGGCAACCAGCACGTTCTGCTCCTGCAACGCGTTCAGTACCGTGGTGGCCGTCAACCCCCGCTGCGCCAGTTTCGCGGGATCGAGCCACAAACGCATGGCGTACTTCCGCTCACCGAAAATAATCACGTCGCCGACGCCGGGCACGCGCTTGAGCGCGTCGCGCACGTATACGTCCAGGTAGTTGCTGAGAAACAGGCTGTCGTACTGCCCGTTTTCCGAGTACACGCCGCCGCCAAAAACAAAGCCGCTGGTCTGCTTGGTGATGATAACGCCGGTATTCTTCACCTCCGCCGGGAGACGCCCCAGCGCCTGATTCACGCGATTCTGCACGTCGACGGAAGCCAGGTCCACGTTGCGCGACACGTTGAACGTGACGGTAATCGCGCTGCTGCCGTCGTTGCCGCTCGTTGAGGAAATGTACTTCATCCCTTCCACGCCGTTGATGGCCTGCTCCAGCGGAATGGTCACCGCCGATTCGACGGTCTGCGCGTTGGCGCCGATATATCCGCTGCTGACCACTACTTGCGGCGGTGCGAGGTCCGGAAATTGCGCTATAGGCAGTGTCGGGATGCAGATCGCGCCCGCCAGCACGATGAAGAGTGCACAAACCGTGGCAAAGACCGGTCTTTGAATGAAAAAATCAACGAACAAGGTGCGCTTCCGCCTTTTCTAAATTCGTTGCGACGCTCTCTTCGGGATGTTCTGCGAGGTTGCGATGCGCGACGGTCATTTTGTACCCGCCGCTTAGCGGCCGTTGCTCGTTTTGGCGCCTGACGAGCTGTTTTGTATCTGCTCCGCCACCGGCGTGCCGTCCTGTAGGAAATCCGTGCCGGAAACGATCACATGATCGCCGGGTTTCAACCCGTCGATCACCACGTAATCGTTCCCGATGGTGTCGCCTACCTTCAATAACTTCTGCCGCGCGATCGTTCCTTTGCCTTCATTCACGGCCAGAAAGGCGAAAAACTGGCCGTTGATCCTCGTTACCGCCAGCACCGGGATCACCGGTCCTGCGTGCGTTCCCCAAATTACGCGCGCTCGCACCTGTTGCGCGATGCGCAGCTTGGCTTCGGGATTTTCCACAGCGGACTTGGCCAGCACCGTTTGCGTTTCGGTATCCACTTCCGGCGAAATGAACGTGATTTTCGAGGTAGCGACGACGGCGCCATTATCGTCCAGCAATTCCACCGGCAGTCCCAATCGCAGCGCGCTCCCGCGATCTGCGGGCACATAAATATACGCTTCGAGCGCGCCGGGCTGATCCACGGTGGTCAATAGCGTCGAAACGATCACGCGATCGCCCACGCGCACGGGAATGTCCCCGACGATCCCGTCCATCGGTGCCGACACTTTGTAATATTTCAACTCCACATTTTGCTGGCTCACCAAATCCGTCAACGCCTTCAGTTCCGACAGCGCAGAGTCGTAAGTCGCTTGAGCGTTGTCCAAATCCTGTTTGGCCACTACTTTGGCGTCGTAAAGCTTCTGCGCGCGATCGAGCTGAATCTTCGCATTGCGCACCGTCGCTTCTTCCGCGGCGCGCGCCGCATCCTGGCTGCTCAGCGTCGCCTCTTGCTTAAGAGGATCGATCTGCATGAGCGGCGTCCCAACGGTCACGCGGTCACCGGACTTTACAAAAATCTTGATGATCTGCCCTTCCACCTGCGGATTGATGTTGGCCGACCGCCGCGATTTCAGAATCGAGAGGTATTCCGTCGCGTCCGGTATTTTCACCGAGGGCGTCACCTGCACCTGCACGGGCATCGCGGGCGGCGGCCCGCCGGCACTCGCGTTGCTTCCGACGCCTCGCCCGCACCCGGCGATACCCGCCGCCGCAGCAAGGCCTAGCATCACAACCGAACCGCGGGCACGGACCATTCGCAAAATCCTCGCGTTTCGTCCTTGGCGCGACGTCCTTGCGGCGATAGCTTGTAAGTCGGTGAAAGGGCTCATATGTTGTGCAACAACGATATTTTAAGTGATACGAAGGGATCGGCCAAATTTCCCGTGTACATTAGACGCTCGGCCGTGCCATCCGTTACTTTCGGCTCTAACGAGCCTGTTCCGGAGGCGAACACTCCCGGCGCGCGCGGCCTATCGACAGTGTTGGCCTTCGGACGGACAGGCTCAACCACCTTGTTTGGGGAAAATTTAACTGGACGCAAGATAGATAGCCGCAGACCTCGGTCGGCGCACGCGCAAAACTAATAAAAGTCCCGCGGATCGATTCGTTTGCCGGACAGTCCCAACTGCAGCACTTCCATCCGCTCCGGGCGGTCAAAGACTTTCCCTGGGAAAAATCTTTTCGTCAGCACACGCACCCCGCCAAACGCTACGCCCAATACCACCGCCACCAGCATGAACACGCCTGTGCCGATAAAAATCTTCACCAGCATGCTGGTAATCGGAGGCTCCGTAGCGGTGGCACTCGGCTCGTTCCAGGTCACTTGCGTCTCGTAGTTTATGGATTGCCGGAGCTTCGCCGCATACTTATTCGAACTCGGAGCCATAACCATGGAAAGCACCGACCCTTTCCGCTCCAGCCCGCCCGCGCTTGCTCCCGCTATCACTCCGGCGAGGTGCCGCAAATGTTGTTCCGCCAATTGCGGGTTCGGATAGGCGATCAGTAGCAGCCCGCCGTGGTGGGGGCCCGACTCGTACTGCGCGACCATCACTTCCGGCTCCGCGCCGGTGTCGAAGCCCATTTCCGGAGACAGCGCCGCATACTCCGGGCGCCCCAGCGATTTCACCGCATTTTCAAATCCCGCGGCACCTTGCGCATACTTTTGCGATCCATCCACCAGGTCCTGTTCCGGTAAATATTCGCGAATCGGCGGTAACAGCGCGGGTCCCGTTTTCTGGCGCAACAGTTTCACCAGCGCCTGCAGTTCGTCATCGCCGATATTTTTGGCATTATCAACACGCACCAGCAAGTCGCCGGTTTGCAGCAGCAGCTTCTTGTCATCCACCGCCGAAAGCGCTCCCGCCGTCGACGCCTTCATGCCTGGTTTCAGCGCCGCGGTATACGCCTCATACGCACCGGTGGCATCGCGAAACTCCGCGATCGTCAGCGAAACCTGCTTCTTTCCGTCGCTATAGACGCGCGTCATCCGCTCCGTCATTCCAGCCTCGACGATTACAGCTGCATTGATGTCGGAGTTGTCGAGCGCAGGCGTGGCGGGACCGCTCGCGCCCCACTGGCCAAATCGCTCGGGAAACACGCGCTGTACGTCGCTCTTCGGCGCGCCCGCGGCGCTCTTATCGGCGCACACCCCTCGGGATGCTCCGCCGAGCAATCCGCAAAACGCCGCGATTATCAAGATAAGTCGACGCATCCCTGCACTCTATTAGACACCAGAACCCTGTTCCACGTTACTTGCAAGATTATGCGGCAAGAACTGAGCGTCCGACGGCCATTTCGCCAGCCAGGCGGGGAATTGCGCGAAGCCGCTATTTCTGATTGCTGGATTGTTCCAATGCGGCAGCCGCAGCCCGCGGCCGCGCCGGTTTGCCCGGCTGATTCAACGCCACGCTGTTCAGACTCTCTAAATAATTCGATACCCCCGAAAAAATTCCTTCCGCCACGTGTTGCCGCTGCTCCGGCTTTTTCAGCAACTGCTCGTCCGCCGGATTGCTCAGAAACGAAATCTCCGTGAGGATCGACGGCATATCCGCGCCAATGAGCACCACAAAGGGCGCCTTGCGCACACCGCGATTCTTCACCGTCTTGGCGGACTTTTGAATGCGCTTCGACAGCGAATCCTGCACGTCCTGGGCGAATTCCTTCGACTCATCAATCTTTTCCGTCCGCGCAATCTGCCGCACCACATCCTGCAAATCGTGAATGCCTTCAGAACTCGTGGCATTCTCGCGCGACGCCACTTCCATCGCTTCCGGTGAGCCTCGCAAATTCAAATAGTAAGTTTCAATCCCCCGCGCCGCATGATCCTGGCTCGAATTCGCGTGAATGGAAATAAACAGGTCGGCCTTGGCCTGATTCGCAATATTCGTGCGCTCTTCCAGAGGGATAAACGTGTCGTCCGAACGCGTATACACCACATCCGCGCCGGGCAATTTGGCCTGAATGATTTTCCCCAGCCGCAGCGCCACATCCAGGCACAAATCCTTCTCCATCAGCCCGGTGGGTCCGATCGTTCCTGTATCGTGCCCTCCATGTCCCGCATCAATCACAATGCGCCCAATCTTCAGTCCCAGCGTGCGCGTCAGGGTAGCTTGCCCGTCGTGCGTCGCTGTCGGCACACTTGTTGGACGCACCACGTCCGTCCTGGTGCTCGCATTCGTTACCTTCAAGGGCTTGCTGCGCGCACTCTTTTCGTTCACCACGCCATTGGCCGCGCTGCTACCGGAGCCGCTCGCGCTTTGCGTCGGCGCGCCGGCTGGAACCCCGCCGACGGGAGGGACGTTTGACACGCGGTCATCAACGGAGGTCACTGGCGCCGCCATCATTCCCGCGCTGCGAAGCGCCAACGTCCCGTCCGCGTTGATATCCGCCGCCGTTCCCGTGTCCGGTTTCGTATTCACCCGCGCGTCTTCGACGGGTACGCCTGCAGGCGCCCCTACAGGCAGCGCCGCGGCAACCGGCACCGGCGCAGGCATCCGCGCGTCGCGCTTCAATTTCACGCTGCGTACCGGCCCATCCGTGGCCACCGTCCCATACAAATCGATAATCAATTGCGGTGGATTACTCGATAGCGAAGCGGTGTAATCCTTCACGCCATTTACATCCAACACCACACGCACCACCCCGGCCTGATTCTGCGCCACGCGCACCGCCGATAGCAGCCGCCCATCCACCTGCACGGCGCCACGCGCCACTTCCGGCGTCAGCCGCGCCGCATGCAAATCAAAAAATATTCTCTCCGGATTGTTAATCCGCGCCGAGGAATATTGCACGCTGCCTTCCAGATCGATCACCACTCGCGTGGCTTCCCCGTTGGCGCTGGCGCGAATCCGCCGCAGCCGCGGTGCATTCTCCGCATCGCCGCTTTCCGATCCTCCACTGTACGTCTCATCGCCGCGCCGGCTCGCCGCCGCCTGTGCATTTTTCGCCGCGGACGCGGTCGCTCCCCGTTCCGTATTCTGCTGCAGCGCAATCTCCGCCATGCCTTCCTGCGCCTCGCGTCGCCGCGCAGATCGCGGATACCGGCTCACAAACTCGTCGTACGTCGCCATGGCCGCCGCCAGGTCCCCCAGCTGATTCCGCTGCAGCTTGCCCGCGCGCAACAAGGCATCCTGGCAAAATTTGCTGGTGGGATATTCGCGCGCCAAAAATTCATAGGTATCCACCGCCGACTGGTAATAGCTGCGCCCAAAGCGGTCGCCCATCTCTGTGTACAGCTCCGCAATGGCCAGCAGGGAATCGGGTACCTCCGGCGCGCGCGGCGTAATGAGCGTCACGCGGCGATAGCCGGCCACCGTTTCCTTATATTCCGCCAGCGTTCTTTTCTCGATGGTTTTGCTGTTTAGCGCCGCGCGCTGTTCTTCCGCCCGCGCGTATTGTGAGGAGGCCGCCTGCCGCTTCACCGCCGTAGCCGTCGGCGCCGCTTCGTTATCTGCGTAACTCGCCGTGGCGGCGAACCCTAAAAAAAACACGGCGCTCAGCGCACAGAGCGTGCGCAAAACAAAAAACGGCGAAGCCATGGCGAAGGCCTTGTGGAAATTTTTTTGGCCGCTCACCATGCTCCCCCGTGCCCTCTCCACACTCTCACAATGTACGCGAAATCCGAGGTAAATCCGCCGCCAAATCCATCAATCGTTCGAGAAAATAATGCGCCCGTTGGCATCCACATCCCGGTGGATCGCCCGTGTATTCGCAAACGCCTCGGCCAAGCGCCCGGAACCCGGCCGGAAATACGCGTCCTGCACCTTCTGCACGTAATTCCGTGTCTCGCGAAACGCCGGAATCCCGTGTGCCCGGTCTACCGCGCCTTCCCCGGCATTGTACGCCGCCAAGGCCAAATCCAGGTTGCCATTATACCGTTCGAGCAACGTCTTCAGATAACGAACCCCGGCGTCGACATTCTGTTGCGGATTAAATAGGTCGCTGGCGCCAAACCGCTGCGCCGTGGTCGGGATCAACTGCATCAATCCCCCCGCCCCCCTGCTCGACACCGCCCCGGAATTCCAGTTGGACTCCGTCTGAATCACCGCTCGAATCAGCGCCGGATCCACGTGATGCCGGTCCGCCGCCTCCCGCACCAGCCTTTCGGCGCCGTCCCGGTCAATGCTCACCGCAGGCCGCGAATAGCCTGTAAAGGAAGATTCCGCATTCATATAGATGGTTGCGCGCCGCTTCGTAGCCCCCATTCGCAGGGGCGCCGGCGGCTCCGCGTTCACAAAAAGCTGCCGCCCGTCATCGCCGGTGACTTTGGCGATCTGGCCATGTGCCGGCGCGGAAAAACAGGCCGCCATGGCCAAAACGATGCTTGCCGGGATTGTGAAGCGTCTATCCATCACCTTGGGGAAGGCGAGTGCAAAATGAAACGATTTCGAGCAACCGTCGAATCCGAACTCTCTAAGACTAAACCACTTACCTACACTTGTTACCTACACTTGACCCGAACATTTCTGCAAGAGCTCGCTGCGGAGCGCACTCCCGCGGGACGCGCCTTTCAGCGCCCCTCAATTATAACAGCCCCTCAAGTAATCCCGGTACGCTTGCCAAGGCACTTTTTAGTGCCGATGTGTCTTTTCCGCCAGCCTCCGCCAAATCCGGACGCCCGCCCCCCGAACCGCCTACCTGCTCTGCCAGCGCCTTGATCACTTTTCCGGCATGGACTTTCGCCGTCAAATCCTTCGTAACTCCAACAATCAAAGCCACTTTCTCGCCATCCAGCATACCTAGCACCACCACCCCAGACCCCAGCTTCTGCCGCAGCGAATCCACCAGTTGCCGCAGCCCCTCGCGGTCCACCGAACCCACCTCCGCAGCCACCACCTTGACGCCCTGGACCATCTGCACTCGGTCCAGAAGGTCATCCAATTGCCCCAAGGCTCCCTTGCGCTTTTGCGCCTCAAGCTCCTTTTCCAAAGCCTTCACGGTCGCCGACATTTTCTCCACGGTAGCGAGCACCGAATCCTCCGCCACGTTCAGCTGCGACGCCACCTGAGACAAGACCGCCGCCTGCTGCTGAAAATGCTCCAGCGCCCCGATTCCCGTAACTGCCTCGATGCGGCGCACCCCAGCCGCCACGGACTGCTCGCCGATGATTTTCAGCACCCCAACATCGCCAATGCGATGCACGTGCACCCCGCCGCAAAGCTCCTTCGAGTAAAACCCGCGCGGCGCCCGCTCGTCCGGAATGGTCACCACACGCACATTGCTCTCCGGGTATTTATCCCCGAAAAACGCCAGTGCCCCGGAAGCCAGAGCATCGTCAATCGTCGTAACCTTGGTCTCGACCGGCGTATTCCACCGAATCTCGTCATTCACCTGCTGCTCGATATCCCGCAACTCCTCCGCGTCCACCGGCGCGAAATGCGAAAAATCAAAGCGCAACCGCTCCGGCGCATTCAGCGAACCAGCCTGCTTTACGTGCGTCCCCAGCGTATTCCGCAGCGCCGCATGCACCAGATGCGTCCCCGAGTGGTTGCGAATAATCCGCGCCCGTCGCTCCGCGTCCGCGACCACGGTAACGCGATCCCCAACGCGCAAGGTCTCCTTAGCCCGAACGCGATGCGCCACCAAGCCAGCCACAGGGTAGTAAGCGCCGGTCACTTCCGCGAGCATCTGCGACTCCGAAGCATCGTAAAACGCGCCAGTATCCGCCACCTGCCCGCCAGACTCGGCGTAAATCACGGTGCGGTCGAGCACCACCTCACCGGATTCGCCAGCCTTCAACTCCGAAACCGGCCCCGACTTCGTAATGATCGCCTCAATCTGGCAATCCTTAGCCTTGGTAGACGCCGCCGCATTCCCAGCGTAAAAATCCTTCTGCGTCTGAAACGTTTCCGCAATCTTCGCAAACGCCGGATTCGCCGCCTCTTTCCCCGCGCCGCCTTTCCAAGACGCACGAGCCCGTGCCTGCTCCGCCTCTAGCGCAACGTCGAATCCCACGTCGTCAAAAATCACGCCTTGGTCGCGCGCCGCATCCGCGATGAAATCGCGCGGCAATCCGTTCGTCTCGTACAAATGAAACGCGCCGGCGCCCGGCAATTTCGCTGGAGCGCCCGGCCGCGCCGCATTCTTCGCCTCGGCCAGCAGCGCGTCGAGTTTTCTCCCCGCCGCCTCAATCGTCCGGCCAAATTGTCGTTCTTCCGTTTCGACCACATGCACAACGTGCTTCTCTGCATGGTCCAGTTCCGGATACGCGCTGTCCATTAATTCGCGCACCGCCGGAACCATCTCGAATAGGAACGGCTCCGTCTTCCCAAGCAGCCGCCCATGATGAATCGCGCGGCGCATGATTTTGCGCAGAACGTACCCACGCCCCTCATTTGAAGGCTGCACTCCGTCCGCAATAAGAAACGTTGTCGCTTTTGCATGGTCCGCAATCACACGCAGTGAAGCGGCTCCTCCTTTTCCGCTCTCCGCCTTTATCTCTTCCTCGTAATTCACGTTACACAGTTCCGCTGCTCGCTTCAGTAGCGGAACAAGTAGGTCCGTCTGATAGGTTGAGTTCTTGGAAGGATCTGTCAAGTTCAGCAAGGCAGCGGTGACGCGCTCCAATCCCATTCCCGTATCGATCGAAGGCTTGGGCAGGGGTTCCAGCGCTCCGGCCGCGTCTCTGTTGAATTGCATAAACACCAAATTCCAAACTTCCGCCTCATATCGCCCGCAGTCGCATGGGAATTGGCAGTCCGGATGCCCTTTTTCCGATGCGCCCGGCCCCATGTCGTAAAAAATCTCGGAGCATGGTCCGCACGGCCCTGTATCGCCCATCGCCCAGAAATTGTCTTTGAGTCCAGGAATCGGCACGATCCGCTCCGCTGCCACCCCTTGCTCCAGCCAGAATGCCCGCGCCTCTTCGTCCACGCCCAGCGTTTTCCCCGGCGCCACTTCCGCCCCCCCAAATACGGTTACGTACAACTTGTCCTTCGGAAACGCAAACCACTCCGCCGAAGTCAGCAACTCCCACGCATACGCGATGGCATCCTTCTTGAAATAATCCCCGAACGAAAAATTCCCCAGCATTTCGAAAAATGTGTGATGCCGCCGGGTAAATCCCACATTCTCCAAATCGTTATGCTTTCCCCCAGCCCGCACGCACTTCTGAGCGGTCGTAGCGCGCACATACTCGCGCTTCTCCAATCCCAAAAACACATCCTTAAACTGATTCATCCCCGCATTCGTAAATAAAAGGGTCGGATCCCCATGCGGCACCAAAGAAGAACTGCGCACCCGCCGATGCCCCTTCTTCTCAAAAAATTCCAAAAACTTCTCGCGTATCTCATTCCCAGTCATCATCGCCGTCGCTCATTTCCCCTGTAGCGGCCGGGCTTCAGTGCCGGCGCTCTTCTTGCCGTTGTAGCGGCCGCCTTCTAAGGCAGGCGCCTTGTAGGGGCGCAGCATGCTGCGCCCCAGCTTGCCCGGGCGTCAACCGCAGCGCCGCTCTTTCTCCGCATCCACACAAAATCGCAAGCCCACAGTATCGCAGACCCTCCAATCCGTTCGCCACCCTCCGCGGTCTTGTTCAACGTCCACCCGGCATGTAGCATGGCGCAAGAAAGGTTGGGAACAATCATGGCCCATCAAGCGCCACTAAATTTTGTCTTCTACATCGCTGCCCCACCGCAGAAGGTGTGGGAAGGCTTTGTGTCGCCGGAATCCAACCGCATCATCTTCTCGGGCGCCGAGTTTCAAGCAGACCTTAGGCCCGGCGGCTCGATTGCCTGGGTCGGCCCAGGACCCGATGGCCAACCCATGCGCTACGTCCACGGTAAAATCCTGCGGTCTGAGCCGCCAAAACTTCTGCAATACACCTTCGCCATGGGCTCAAGTGATAAGGCGTCTCGCGCAACCGTGGAACTGGTGCCGGAGACCGAAGCCGTCAAAGTAACGGTGACGCACGATGAGTGGGCTGAGGACGACCCAGGCCACGCGTTCTGCGCCGATGGATGGCCGCGTATTCTTTCCCGCCTGAAGACGCTCATCGAGACCGGGAAGACCTTCAAACCGCACTGAATTCAAGGCGGGATGATCGGAAGCCCTTCCGCCCGGCAGCTCCCCTGCAGAGCCAGCGTAATTACCCGCCTAAAAGAATCCTCTTGACTCCCATTCTAAAATTGCACAACCATACGGTTGTGGATACTCTAAGCCAAGCCTTCGCTGCACTCTGCGACCCCACCCGCCGCGCCATTCTGCACCGCTTGACGCAATCCGCCGCCACCGTCAGCGAGCTCGCCGAACCTTTCGCCATCTCCCAGCAAGCCATCTCCAAGCACTTGGCCTATCTCGAAAACGCCGGCCTCATCGCAAAAAAACGCTGCGGCCGCGAACACGTCTGCACCCTCGAGCCGCGAACCATCCGCCAGGTGGCAGACTGGGCCGAAGCCTATCGCACGTTCTGGGAAGCCAGCTACGAACGTCTCGATGTCCTCCTGGAACAAATGAAATCCCAAGCGACCGCCTTTCCCCGGAACGCCAATCTCCCGATTGGCGGCGGTCGTCTACTTCACCCCGGTGCAAACCGTAATTTGCACCCCGCGGCTCGCGGCCGCCTCAACAGCAAGTTTCCATCCGCCAAAGCGAAGCTCCACCCAAAACGAAAGAAGAAATCTTAAGCAAAAAGGAAATTCAATAATGACGACACCGAACAAAACCACGATCACCGCGGAGCCCGGCAAGCTGGAAGTCTTCATCAGCAGAGAATTCGATGCCCCACGCGAATCAGTCTTCCGCGCCTTTACCGAGCCGCAGCTGATCGTGCAGTGGCTCGGCCCTCGCGACGTCACCATGACCGTCGAGCGCTTCGACTATAAGAACGGCGGCTCGTATCGCTACCTTCACCGGCGTGGCGCGCATGAATATTGGTTTCACGGCGTCATTCACGAGGTGCTGGCGCCCGAACGAATTATCCAAACCTTCGAGTTCGAGGGCTTCCCGGAAAGCGGACACGTCGCGCTCGAAACCACAAAATTCGAGGCCCTCCCCGGCGACCGCACGCGCATCCTCACGCAGGCGATTTTTCAGTCGGTGGCCGATCGCGATTCCATGATGCAAGCCGGCGCCGAGCGTGGCATCAACCAAGGCCACGAGCGCCTGACCGAATTGCTCGAAGCGCTGAAAAAATAAGCACGACTGCCGTTTGATAGACAGTCCGCTTGCGTTAGACTCGCGCATGGCTAAGTGCTTGAGCCTGCCGGTCCTTTTGCTGCTCGCGTTGGCGGTTCAAGCCAACGGCCAATCCAGTGCCGTGCCGGGCGCCACCTGGCAGCAATTGGCATCGCCGCAGCAGGTCGGCTGGTCCGCCGACAACCTCAAGAAAATCCGCGACTATCTCGAAGAGATCGGCTCAACGTCAGCTATGATCGTGCACCATGGTGTAGTGGTCGCCGCATGGGGAGACATCACCCATCGCTCGAACCTGCACTCCTGCCGCAAGAGCTTATTGAACTCGCTGATCGGAATCGCGGTAGCCGAAGGCAAGATCAACCTCGACGACACGCTGGCGAAGCTTGGCATCGACGACAACAAACCCTCTTTGACCGACGCGGAGAAGCAGGCCACCGTGCGTGACCTTCTCGAAGCGCGCTCCGGCATTTATCATCCCACCGTTTACGAGACCAAGGGCATGGAAGAGAAAAAGCCGCCGCGCGGCTCCCATCCTCCCGGCACTTTCTGGTATTACAACAATTGGGATTTCAACGCCCTCGGCTACATCTACGAACACGCCACCGGCACGAAAATCTTCGACGCCTTCTACCGCGAGATCGCGCAACCCATCGGCATGCAGGACTTCCGCGCGCGTGACGGGCATTACATCACCGGCCCCGATACGCGTTTCCCCGCTTATGTATTCGACATGAGCGCTCGAGACTTCGCGCGTTTTGCCTTGCTGTACCTTCATGGCGGCAAGTGGAACAACACCCAGGTGGTTCCGGAAGATTGGGTCAAGGCCAGCACGCATCCCTACTCCGATTCAGAGTCCGGCGGCTATGGCTACCTGTGGTGGACCGGCGACTCCGCCAGCGGCGCGCCGCAAGAAATTCCTTTCCCGAAAGGCAGCTTCTGGGCGGAAGGCCATCTCGGCCAATACGCCGTGGTTGTCCCCTCGCTCGATCTGATCGTTGTCAACCGCGTGGACGGGGACATGACCAAGCGCGCGGTACACAAGCGACAGATCTCCCAGTTGGTCCGCATGGTTGTGGACGCCACGCCCCCGCAGTAAAGCTTCGACGACCACC
>Ga0302222_10001230_pt1 | contig 13197 bp, 16 predicted proteins | sample II_Palsa_E2_2_FD_194570 | JGI IMG/M metagenome (GOLD analysis project Ga0302222, IMG submission 194570) | Peat permafrost microbial communities from Stordalen Mire near Abisko, Sweden - II_Palsa_E2_2 | ecosystem: Environmental > Terrestrial > Soil > Palsa > Peat permafrost | place: Sweden... | reverse complement strand
TGCTTCCAGTTGGTTTGGTAGCTGTATTTTCCTTGTGGTAGTTGCAACCGTGTTAAAATCATTTTTTGGCGTCTAACACAACTTAGTTATGGCACTATATCAAATTAACAAGGGCATCAATAAGCCAATTGAATTTAAAGGGCTGAAAGCTCAATACATCGGTTATCTGGCAGGTGGGCTTGTCATCTTATTGGTCGGCTTTGCAATAATATATTTGCTTGGTGTACCTGTTCATTACTGCATTATGATCATTGCAGTTTTAGGAAGCGCATTATTTTATCAGGTTTTCAATTTAAGCCATAAATACGGTGAACATGGGCTGATGAAAAAAGCAGCTAAACGTTACCTGCCGAACCATTTAAAATTCACGACTCGAAAGGTCTTTTTAAAATTAAAAAAATAGACAATGGCAACACATAGCAAAGCAGAGCAGGTTTTTCCTGTGTATAAGGTAGAACATCAATGTATGATCTCCGTGCAAGGTGATTTGACCATTGGCTTCAAAGTCAACCTGCCTGAAATATTCACTTTGTCCAACGATGAGTACTTGGCATTTCACGAGGTTTTGATCAAAGCTTTGAGGCTATTGCCCAAAAATAGCGTATTTCATAAACAGGATTGGTTTATCAATGAGCAGTACGAGGCAGTATTTGCTAAGAATAACGGTGCGAACGTTAAAACGTTCCTGTCACATTCCAGCGAACGGTACTTTAATGAACGGGCTTACCTTCATCATCACTGCCATATCTATTTGACTAAGAAGCCGGATAAATTCAAACAGTATTCAAGTGCGACCAGTGTATTGATGCGTAAGCGCATTGTACCCGTGCAAACTACCTGCGACGAATTATTCCGTGACTTTTTAGATAGTGCAGGCCAGTTTGTAAGGGTGTTAGAAGACAGCGGATTAATTTCGTTAAAAAGATTAACCGACGATGAATTAACTGGCACTCTTCAAAATCCCGGCATTTTAGAACAATACTGTTTTCTTTTGAATAAAGACGAGGCACCCGTTTTGAAAGATATTCATATCGAGGACGAGATTAGAATTGGCGACAGTCATTGCCAACTTTATACGCTTAGCGATGTGGAAGACCTGCCAGCGCTTTGCGGGCCACGGATCACTTACGATAAATACAGTACAGATAAAACGAAATTCAGTACAGGGTTTGCCACACCAATAGGAACATTGCTGAAATGTAACCACCTGTATAATCAATACATTTTTATCGGAGACAGCAAACAAACCATTAAAAAACTGGAAGCGAAAAAATTACGACTTCAATCACTTTCAGCCTATTCCCGCGAAAATGCTATCGGGCGTGATGCCACGCACGATTTTCTTAACGAAGCGATAAGCCAGCAACGGTTACCTGTGAAAGCGCATTTCAATATTTTGGCCTGGACGGATGATGCTGCCAATTTAAAGGATCTGAAAAATAAAGTCAGCTCATCATTAGCACAGATGGATGCACAGCCCAAACAGGAAACCGACGGCGCAGCGCAAATATGGTGGTCAGGACTGCCCGGCAATGAAGCCAGCTTTCCAATGAATGATACGTTTGATACATTCGTTGAGCAGGCAACTTGCTTTTTGAATCTGGAAACAAATTATCAATCAAGCATTAGTCCTTGTGGCATTCGCCTGGGCGACCGTTTATCCGGAAAGCCGGTACACGTTGATATCAGCGACGACCCGATGAAAAAGGGTATTACCACCAACAGAAACAAATTTATATTAGGTCCGTCAGGCAGTGGTAAATCATTCTTCACCAATCACATGCTGCGCAGCTACTTTGAACAAGGTTCCCATGTGGTTATCGTTGATGTGGGACATAGCTACGAGGGCTTATGTGAATTTGTAGGCGGTTACTATTTTACTTATACAGAGGACAAACCGATCAGCTTTAATCCTTTTTATGTTCCTGAAGGAGATAATCTGGACACTGAAAAAAGAGAAAGTATCAAGGCCATGATACTCGCCTTGTGGAAAAAGGAAGATGAGGGTGTGCAACGATCTGAATACGTCGCCATTTCGGACGCTTTGTATCATTACTACGAAAAATTAAAGGTTGAAACCGAAATATTTCCCTGCTTCGACAGCTTCTATGAGTTCTTGTCTAATGAATTTTATGAAACAATGAAGCAATCAAAAGTGAAGGATATTCGTTTTGATATAGATAACATGCTGTTTGTATTGAAACCATACTACAAAGGCGGTGAATATTCCTATCTGCTGAATGCAAAAGAAAATCTTGACTTGTTGCAAAAACGCTTTATTGTCTTTGAATTAGATAATATTAAAGACCATCCTATCTTATTTCCTGTCGTTACTTTAATCATCATGGAAACCTTCGTTTCCAAAATGCGCAAACTAAGCAAAGACACGCGCAAAATGATACTGATTGAAGAAGCCTGGAAAGCAATTGCGCGGGAAGGAATGGCAGAATATATCAAGTACCTCTTTAAAACCGTCCGTAAATATTTTGGTGAAGCTTTAGTGGTTACGCAGGATATAGAAGATATAATAAGTTCACCAGTAGTTAAGCAGGCCATCATTAATAACAGTGATTGCAAGATATTACTTGACCAGCGAAAGTATCAAAATGACTTTCCTAAGATTCAGCAATTGTTAGGCATAACCGACAAAGAAACCGCCCTGATTATGAGCATGAACCGGAATAACGATGAAAATTTAAAATACAAAGAAGTTTTCATCAGCCTTAACGGCCAATTATCTAAGGTTTACCGCACTGAAGTTAGCCGCGAGGAATATTGGACATATACTACGGAATCAGCGGAAAAAGCCAAAGTCCATGCCTACGCTAAAAAGTACGGCAGTATGCAATTAGGCATAGCCGCAATTGTCAGGGAAGAATTAGAAAAAGCAGCATAAACTTAAAAACCATAATTATGAAAGCATTATCGTTTATTATAATCCTTGCCATTGTCGCCTTTATAGGATGCACAAATAATTTTCAAAGCAAATCGCTATCAGGCACTTTCACTAATCAATCGAAAAGTGAGTACAGCACAGCTTCTGATACATTGATAATAACGCCATTAACTCAAACGACCAATAGTTACCAAATCGAGCGAAAGACAGGTTTTCAAAAAATACGAAACGGTGTCACCCAAGCCAAAGAGTATAAAACCGAAAAATGGCAATCAACGTGGAACCAAGACAAACAGGTGTTGGCAGAAACTGAATATGGCCGTCAAATAACCCCAAGTAAAGACGGTAACTCCGTAACGTTGAAAAATACGCAGTACCAAAAAATTAAATAACATTTTTCTACATATCAGTAAATAATTCCTGTCAGTAAACAGGGATATGGGAGGCTTTTATGAAAAATTTACCTATAAAAATGGTGTCTTTGATGGTGTTATTCGCGTTAATAATACCCACGCAAAAGGCAAAAGCACAATTCGTTATTGGCGAAGTAATAAAGCTTACAGTTACCAAAGTAATTAAGGCTATAGACCTTAAAGTACAGCGGATGCAGAATAAAACGATCTGGCTGCAAAACGCGCAGAAGGTCATTGAAAATCAAATGTCAAAAACCAGATTAACTGAAATTTCCGGCTGGACTGAACAGCAAAAGCAATTGTATAGCAATTACTATACGGAGTTAGGAAACATCAAAGCCACCATATCAAAATATCAGCGCATAAAGGATATTACCCTAAAACAGGCGGCTTTAGTAAGTGAGTATAAACAAGCGTGGAGCTTATTTAAACAGGATAACCACTTCAACCCGCAGGAACTAAGTTATATGCAGCAGGTTTATACCGGCATACTGGATGCAAGCGTCAAAAATCTGGATGAGATCATGCTCGTTGTAAGTCCCGCAAAAACGCAGATGACAGATGAACAACGCCTGGAATTAATTAACAAGGCCAGCGACCATTTGGATGAAAATTATAATGACTTGCACCAATTCAATAATCAGGGTATTCAATTAAGCCTGCAACGCAGTAAAGATTTAAGCGATACACAATCAATTAAAAAGCTTTATGGAATCAATTAACCAAATAAAAATGCGCGCAGATGAGATCCGGCGCAAAAGCAAAAAATTACTGGCTTTCACAGTAATGACGGTTGCCGCATCTGCATTAGCAAGTACGGTAAGAGCACAAACGTTTGCCGAATGGTTCCAACAGAAAAGCACCCAAAAGAAATATCTTTTACAACAAATAGCTGCCTTGCAGGTGTATGCTTCTTATTATAAAGCAGGTAATAATATTGCTCACAATGGCCTGGGTTCGATAACCGGCTCCCTTAAATCAGAGAACGGTTTACATACTACCTACTATAACAATCTTAATCATGTTAGCCCGGTAGTGAAGAATAACAAACAGGTTAGCGATATACTGCAATGGCAGAAAGATATTCTCGCACGTATGAATATGCTGGACAAAACCGCCAATCTTACTGACGGCGAAAGGAAATATATCATACAGGTCAAAGCAGCTTTATTTAAAGACTGCGACCAACAAATCACCGAATTACAAAATGTAGTAACGGACAGCAAACTAAAGATGAGTGATGAAGAACGGCTTAAACATATCGATGTTATCCATTCCGCTATGCAAAATAATTACCGCTTCGCATCGGCATTCGCAGACCAGGTTAAGGTTTATGCCGTGCAACGCTCACAGGAAAACAACAATGTGATCTCCGAAAAGAAAATTTACCGGATTCAATAACAAAATCGCTTATGAAAAAGCAAATAAAGCATATCGTAATAACTGTAGTATTTTCCTTTTGCCTTCTTACAACAAAGGTTGCAACTGCGCAGGTTCAAGAAATGCAGCAGCTCATTTTGGATATTGAAAAACTTACCCAATTGAAAGGCATATTGAGTGATATGAAGACAGGCTATCAAATCTATCAGCAGGGCTATGGCAGTATATCTCAATTGTCCAAAGGCAATTTTGATTTGCATAGTGTTTACTTGAATGGTTTACTGTCAATAAATCCAACGGTAAAAAATTACGGCAGAGTAGCCGAAATCATCACGCAGCAGGTTAGCTTGTTAAGTGAGTATAAAAGTGCCTACAAACAATTTCAGCAAAGCGGCTCATTCAGTGTAAGTGAGTTGAATTACATGAGTAGCGTATATACGCAGCTTGTCAAACAAAGCCTTCAAAATCTGGACGATTTAACTAATGTACTTACAGCAGGTAAACTGCGTATGTCTGACGATGAACGAATGAGAGCCATTGACCGGATCTACGCCTGTAGTTCTGATAAGCTGCAATTTCTTCGGCATTTTAACCGGCAAGGGGTTTTACTGAATATTCAGCGAAGCAAGGATGTGGGCGACACCCGAACGATGAAACAGCTCTATGGTATAAACAACTAATCCTAATTTTATGAAACCTCCATTTATGGAAGCTTCATAACCTTTAAAAAACAAATAAATACTATGAAAACGAAGATTTATTTAACCGCAATTCTTGCGGTATCGGGGATAGCTTTTCCTTTATTTTCCAAAGCGGACGGACTTGCAACTGATATTCAGGGTTTGCAGGGCACGTTAAACGGGGTATATAATGATATGCTACCGATGTGCAGCCAGTTGATCGGTGTAGGTCGGGCGATAGCTGGATTTGGTGCACTTTTTTACATTGGAAGCCGTGTTTGGCGACAAATAGCCAGCGCAGAGCCGATAGATTTTTATCCCCTGATGCGCCCATTTGCACTGGGTTTAGCCATTCTTTTATTCCCAACAGTTATAGCGATTATCAACGGAATTATGTCACCTACAGTGAGTGCCACGGGTGGAATGGTGCAAAATTCGGATGCCGCTATTGCAACCTTATTAAAAGCAAAAGAAGCGGCGGTAGAGAAAACGGACACTTGGCAAATGTATGTTGGCTCCGACGGCGATGGCGACCGCGATAAATGGTATAAATACACTCATCCCGACGATCCAACAGGTGCAAATGAAGGAATGCTTGCCAGCGTAGGCAACGATATGAAGTTTGCTATGTCTAAGGCTTCTTATAATTTTCGCAATTCGGTTAAGCAATGGATGTCCGAAGTGTTGCAGGTGCTATATGAAGCTGCGGCATTATGTATCAATACCATCCGAACATTTTACCTCATTATTCTTGCCATCTTGGGGCCTATCGTATTTGGGTTAGCTGTTTTCGATGGGTTTCAGCACACCTTAACGGTTTGGCTGGCCAAATACATCAATGTGTTTCTATGGTTGCCGGTGGCAAATATCTTCGGTGCCATTATCGGTAAGGTACAGGAAAATATGCTGAAACTGGATATTAGCCAGGTTCAAAATGCAGGTGATACTTTCTTTAGTTCGACCGACACCGCGTACCTCATATTTTTAATTATAGGCATCATCGGTTATTTCACCGTACCAAGCGTAGCCAACTATATTGTAAATGCAGGCGGCGGCAATGGTTTACTTCAAAAGGTGAATAGTATTGTCAGCAGCACCAGCCAATCAGTAGTTGGGGCAGCTTCGGGCAGCAGCATGTCATCAGATGCTTTTGGTAATCAACGTTCAAATACCAGCGCAAGCATGGCAGACAGCTCAGTTTCCAAACCCTATTTTCAGGATAAACAACAAGGAGCAAACAGCCAGCAGGCTTCCAAAATAAATCCTCAAAAAGCTTAATTATCCACCTTAATAGTTCATTTATGTTTTCACAACTCAAAAATATCGACACAGCTTTCAAGCATATCAAGCTGTTTAGCTACCTGCTCATTGCAGCATGTACGATTATTTCCTGCTTCGCGCTTTTTAAAAGCTATCAGGCGGCAAACATTGCAAATAATCATGTTTATATCCTGGCGAATGGAAAGGCGCTGGAAGCTTTTGCTGCAGACCGAAAAGACAACATTCCGGTTGAGGCAAGGGATCATATAAGGATGTTCCACCACTATTTTTTCACCCTGGACCCCGACGAAAAAGTAATTGATGCCAATATCGGCAAAGCGTTATACCTGGCCGATGAGAGCGCCAAAAATCAATACAACGATTTGAAGGAAAAGAGTTACTACAATAATCTTATTTCCGGCAATATCAGCCAGCAGGTTACCGTGGACAGTATTCAACTGGACATCAACCAATATCCCTACTATTTTAAATGTTTCGCTACACAAAAGCTTATCCGTTCAACCTCCACCGCGAACCGCAGCCTGATCACTCAGGGGTATTTGCGCAATGTAGCCAGGTCAGACAATAATCCGCATGGTTTTTTGATCCTGCATTGGGAAACCTTAGCGAACAGGGATACCACCATTCAACATTAAAAGCTATGATTTTATCAAACAGTAAAACGTCAGCACAATTGAGCGACAAGGTTGCGGCTTCGCTGGCAAAACAGATTATCAATTTCCAAATACGTTTTTCGGCTTGGCTAAACAGGTGGTTTAACGCTTACTCTATACGTCAAAAAAAACAGATAGCTATTGCAATCGGCTTGCTAACGGCTATCATATTAATTAGTAGCTCATTTTGCAGTTTCTACACTATACCAAAATTATCACAAAACTATACGTCTGCCCACATTGGGCAGGCATCAGAGTTTCCAAATCCCCAATTTATTAAACGTCAATTAACAGATTCATTAACTAAAAAAAAGTAAATCATGAATGCAGCATTAAACAGCGGCCAATTGCCGCAGCATACTCCTGAATTTCTAAAGGAGCGCAAATTTCTAATCGTTATGCCCCTGCTTATCATCCCATTTTTAACGATGGCATTCTGGGCGTTAGGCGGCGGTAAACAATCCGCATCCGCCTTTGAAGGCTCCAACGCACAGGGATTAAATGCAACACTGCCGCAGGCGCAGTTTAAAGATCAAAAGGCCCAGGATAAAATGGGCGTTTATCAAACCGTTAAAACTGATTCCGTAAGTTCATCCAGCAGCGGGGTTAGCGAAAGTTTCGTTAAATCAATGGGACTGGATGCCGCTAAAGCCGGGCATACTGATTCCGCTACTCAGCGTTCGACCGCGAACCTTACAGGTGGCCCTACCGTGGCAGATGTGAACGAAGCTAAAATTCAGGCCAAACTTGCCGCTATCAATCAGCAGATTAACCAGCCCGAACAGCCAAGCTATGGCGGCGGCGGCGCCTCTTCGCCGCAATCTGCCGCAGATGTAAAACGGCTTGAATTAATGATGAAAGCGATGAATGGTAACGGCGGCGGCAACGATCCTGAAATGAAACAGCTTACTCAAATGCTGCAACAAATTAACGATATACAAAATCCTGGCAATGCTAATAGCAAGCTTCGTACTCAATCCCTGAAAAATCACGGGCGCGTTTATGCGGTAATGGCAGCGAATGATGATGACGACGATAATTCCGCATCTGATAAAATGCAGGTTAGCTACGCTTCTTATGATGGTGGCGGTAAAACAAAAAAACGTCGCTCCGCTAATGCTACCGAAACAGCAGGTAATACTATTCAGGCAGTGGTGCATGAAGATCAAACGCTCGTAACCGGCGCGGTTATCAAGTTGAGGTTATTGGATGGCATTTATGTAAACGGCAAAATGATACCAAAAGGCAGCTTTGTTTACGGCACCTGCGCTTTGAATAACGAGCGATTAGAAGTCAAAATAACCAGCATTCGCTATCTCAATAATATCCTGCCGGTAGCACTCGCGGTTTACGACCTTGACGGTATGGAGGGCTTATATGTTCCTGGTTCCATCGGAAGGGATGCTGCAAAAAATGGCGTTGGCGAAGCGGTTCAATCTATGCAACTCATGTCAATGGATCAGTCCGTAGGTACACAGGCCGCCAGTGCAGGGGTTGAAGCCGCCAAAGGCTTATTCAACCACAAGGTGAAACAGATAAAAGTTAAAGTAAAGGCCGGTTACGAAGTCCTTTTAAAGGATAGTAACGACCGTGATAATTAATCAAAATGCCATGAAAAAATCATTCATTATTTTCATTCTTGGTGCCTGGGGAACAGTTTCCTACGCACAAGATACCGCTTATGTGAGCCGTGATAAAACCACCGCTTTGTTTTTTAAATCGGCGGTTAAGATTATCAGCAAATCTACACCTGGTTTTGATGTAACCCAAAAGGAAGATGCCCTGATTACCATTAAAGCACTTGATACTGATTTTGCGCCTACACGCTTAAACGTTCAGGATGTTAGCACTGCAAAAATCTATCACATTCCGGTAGAGTATTCCTACGGACGTGCCGGACGACGAATTGAACTTGATGGAGGAGCACCAATGACAGTTCGGGTCATTAAAACTGCGGATTTTAATTACAGCGCAGTTGTTTCACAATTAGCCGAAGGTAAACGTAAAGATGTGGTAGACCACGAAAAAACCGGAGGGGTAAAAGCCTGGGTTGACAAACTATCCCTTGCGGGAAATCGGGTTTTCTTTAGGCTGGATATTCGTAATAAATCCAATCTCCCTTATGAAATTGATTTTGTCCGCTTTTATATCAGGGATTTGAAAACGGTTACAAGAATGGCAACGCATGAACAGGAAATAGTGCCGTTAATTACTACACTACATAAAAAAACCTCAATTGCCCATAAACAGGAGATCGCAAAAGTTTTTGGCTTTCACCGTTTTTCACTTTCTGAAGATCAAGCACTAAACGTTGAATTATACGAGCGCAACGGCAACCGCCACCTTTACCTGCAAATCAAACAAAAGGATCTGGACGATTTAAAAACAATAACCCCGGCAGCACAGCAGCCGGTTAATGCAATAGCTGCTAATACACTTTAATTAACCATTTATTTCATTTTTAATCATTAAGTTATGAATACTCAAAATGCTGAATTTCTAAAAAAGAGCCTGCTTAACCTGGGTTTTGGCGAAAAGTTAAATGCTGAACTGGATAAGGAAATGGCTGCTAAAACGCCTGAATTTAAGTTAGGCTTACAACATGAGTTCAACCAAAAAACGGTTGATTATACCCTGCATTTTAAAGCAGGTGATAATAAAGATATGTACTTTTTCAATAAGTATGATGCAACCATCAGTCACAAAGATGATCCTGCAAAGGATATTAATCAATCTTTCTTCATCAATAAAGGTAGCGGCATAACCGCTAAAGAGGCTTTTAATCTCATGGAGGGTCGTGCCGTACACAAACAGCTTTACAATTTGGAAGGCCAAAAATATCAATCCTGGTTAACGCTTGATGATAAGAACCTGACTGAAAACGGTAATAAGAAGATCAAGCATTACCATGAAAACTATGGATATGATATTGACAAGGTTATTGCCGGAAAAGGTATTAAGGAACTCGAAGACCCTAAAGCGAAGGAAGAATTAATGTATTCTTTAAGGAAAGGTAACGCCCAGCAAGTAACCGTTGGCAGTGAGGAAGGTGATAAGAAATATTTCATCGCAGCTAACCCACAGTACAAAACCGTTGACCTTTACGATCATCAGATGAAGAAGATAAAACGGGAAGAATTACTACAGACCGAACAAAAGCCGGTTAGAAACTTAAAACAACGTGAGCAACAAAAGGAGGATGCTCCTGCAAAAAAGCAGTCGCGTAAAGCTAAAGTTCACGTTTAAATTAAGAATCATGAAACAGGTCAGTCAATGACCTGTTTCTTTTTTAAAAACTAACTCATGGCAACGATAACCACACCACGCAATCCGCTAATTCATATAAACGACCAGCAGTGGATTAAATTAGTAGAGTTTTTAACCGAAAACGTTTTGGCTTTAAATAGCAGGAAACTATTGAAAATAGAAACACAATATACAGAGGGTGGCCATTACCCGGCTCTTTATTTCCGCTTAACTACCGTATTGGACGAACCTGCCGACCAGGATCTCAAAACGGAAGTTTCAGGGTTTGTATTTGGGTTTAATAATGAATGGGATGATGATGTTTATATTCACCCGTTAAGTACGTTAGGTTTTTGGGAAGACTGGCTAAAGCACAATGCAATTACCTCCGTTTTTAATTATCATGAAATTGGATTGCGCAAACTCATTACATTCCTTGAAAATGAATTAAAGCTTTGGAGTATAACCGAAAATTCAAACTTGCCTGAATACGCTCCAAATGAATGGAGATTATTAAAAGATTATAACTTCTCTTAGAATATTTGTGCTTACTTCCTATTAACTATAGTTATAAATTAAAAGTTCTGCTTATAGTAAATTCGCTTTTACGCCTATAGTTTTACCTAAAATCTTTAAGTATGCACATAGGTAAAAATATCGCGAAAATTCGTGAATTGTTGGGTATTAAGCAGGAAACTCTCGCCTTTAAATTAAAGATCAGCCAACAAACTATTTCAAAAATTGAACAGACCGAAAATCTGCGGGAAAATACTGTTGAACGTATTGCAAATGCTCTGGGCGTTGGTACGAGCATGATTTATAAATATAGTGATCAATTATTAATTGATTTTTTAAAAGAAGCTATTTCGGAAACTGACCTTCCAAAAGAACAGACTTTAGTGAACTTACCTGTTTTAGAAAAAATCATTGAACTTTACGAGCGTCTTATATTGTTAGAATTGGAAAAATCGAAACTGACCAATTAAACGAATATCAAATCTAAAAAAGCGAATTACCATCATCCTTTTTCTTCGGCAACCGTTTTCTGCCTACCTCTTTAAACTTTAAAAACGTAGAATCATAGCTTTGAAGCAATCCCATTAGTTGCTGAAAACTTGCTTTCTGATGCATCCAAAAGCGCCGTTGCTCTTTATTAAAGGCAACCGGCATACGTGTGTGGATTTGACTATAATTCTTATCAGGTTCACAAGTAGGAATAGCAAAACTGTTCACAGGAACGTTGCCATTCTCGCGATCTATCCAAGTCGTCCAAATGCCGGCAAAGTACACGTACTTTTCGCTTACATGGCTAACCTCATACTGGACTTTAAATTCACCCTCATCATGCCACTCATAATAGGATGGTAAGAGATTCAGGCAACGGCTTTTCATTAAAATGTCCTGCCATTTACCACTGGAGGCAATGGTTTCGGAGCGAATATTTGTTATCGGTCTTAGTTCCGCAATATTATGCGTGTTAGCAGGTATAAGCCCCCACCGCATGTATTCAATCTCCCTCGGGCTTTTATGAGTGATAACCGCCGAAAGATCGGTCGGAGCACAATCACTTTTAGCCGCTAACAGTTGAGGAGCGTTTGATACTTTAACCTTTAAATCTGTTTCCAATTCCCATGACTGGGAAGCCATTTGTCTGCCGCACATAAAACAAAGTTAAAAACTTTATTGTTGAAATACTAAAATAATTAGCAATTTTGATGTCCAAATGACGATGGTATGCGGGTGAACTTATACAGGTTAAACATGGACAGCAAAATGCTGATCCCTTTTTTTGAAGATGGAATATTTGGCGGCTTTCCAAGTCCGGCAACAGACTACTTTCGGAATGAAATTGACCTGAATGAAGAATTGATTCGTAATAAAAGCACAACCTTTTTAGGCCGTGTGGAAGGTGTCAGTATGAAAGATATTGGCATCTGGTCGGGTTCACTGGCTATTATTGACCGCTCACTGGAAGCGAAAAATAATGATTTGGTAGTTGCCTGGGTGGATGAGGGTTTTACATTGAAGCAGGTACGTATTAACAACGAAGGCATTTTTTTACATCCTTTTAATACAGAATTTAAACCTGTAAAGATTTCCGATCAGGACGATTTCTTCATTTGGGGAAAAGTAACCTACATTATTAATTCAACAATTTGATATGCAGGTTCAGCCCGATAGCGAACTGGATAATTATTTAACGGAAATATCACCGGAGAACAGCGGTATATGGTTGCTGAAGTATCGGTATATGTTTGGGCTGGCCGATTTTTCGAGTTTTTATTGTGGTACACATGAGTTGTTTGAACCGAAACTGCGTTTTTTACCGCACGTTACAATGTCCAACAATCATGGCTGCATTATCTCCCGCAGTAAAATAGCCAAGCAAATGGGTTATGGCATGAGCCAAAACGCCTTTGAGTTGGTGAAGCAGATGAAAAAAGATGGCGTAATTGATTATTCATCGAATTATGAATATTACCAGTCCATGAGTAACCGGGGCTTTAACCATGTCGCGCAATTCTGTGATATTGTTGAACGATACAGCATAGACGAATTATTTATGCTCTTTAAGCAATGGGATCAGGATGCTTTGCCAGCTTTGGGACGCGAAATAGTGCGTTCTACTACAAAAGGCGTTGGGGTGG
>Ga0302222_10001223_pt1 | contig 13268 bp, 20 predicted proteins | sample II_Palsa_E2_2_FD_194570 | JGI IMG/M metagenome (GOLD analysis project Ga0302222, IMG submission 194570) | Peat permafrost microbial communities from Stordalen Mire near Abisko, Sweden - II_Palsa_E2_2 | ecosystem: Environmental > Terrestrial > Soil > Palsa > Peat permafrost | place: Sweden... | reverse complement strand
GCGCGGTGCATTCGATAGGTCGATGCAACACCATCTGATGTAAATCTGCTCTGTAAAGGTGGTGTTGGCATGAGACCAGGGATGCGGTTTGGGCTTTCTGCGATTGAGAAGCGTGACGTTTGGAGCCGCTGGAAGGCGGGACAGTCGCTGCATGAGATTGGGCGCGTTTTTGACAAGCCCCACAGTTGCATTCGCGCTGTGTTGTTGCCTCGCGGCGGCATTCCTCCCGCTGCTCGTCGCCGCTCGCGATTGGCGCTCACCTTCGCGGAGCGAGAGGACATCTCCCGAGGGATCGCTTCTGGTTCCTCGATTCGTGAGATAGCGCGAGGTCTGGATCGCGCGGCCTCCTCCGTGTGCCGGGAGGTCGCTCGCCACGGTGGCCGTCCTGCCTATCGTGCCCATGATGCAGATCACCAAGCTTGGGTTGCGGCCTTGCGCCCGAAGAGATGTCTGCTTGCCCAGAACCGCAAGTTGCGTGACCTCGTTGCGAGTAAACTGATCCTAGATTGGTCACCCGAACAGATTTCCGGGTGGCTGAAGAACCAGTATCCCAACAACGAGAGCCTGCGCGTGTCCCACGAAACGATTTACCGGAGCCTGTTCATTCAAGCCCGGGGCGTATTGAAAAAAGAGCTGATGGGCCACCTGCGGTCGAAGCGGCGCATGCGCCGCTCGCGTCATTCCAGCGAGCATGGACAGTCACGCGGGCAGATCGTTGATGCCATCTCGATCCGCCAAAGGCCTGCGGAAGTCGAAGATCGAGCAATTCCTGGTCACTGGGAAGGCGATCTGCTGGCCGGTGGAAAGAACAGCTATATTGCGACTCTGGTAGAACGCCACTCGCGCTTTGCCATGCTGATTAAGGTGCCGAGCAAAGAAACCGAAGCTGTGGTTGCTGCTTTAAGTCAACATGTGCGCAAACTCCCTGCTTCACTAAAACGTTCGCTGACATGGGACCGCGGACTGGAGATGGCCAAGCACAAGGATTTTACGGTAGCCACGAAAGTGCAAGTCTACTTCTGCGATCCACAAAGTCCCTGGCAACGCGGCACCAACGAAAACACCAATCTGCTCCTGCGGCAATACTTCCCGCGAGGCACCGACCTGTCTGGTTATTCGCAAGCGCAGCTCGACCATGTCTCGCTGCGCTTGAATCAACGACCCAGAAAGACATTGGGATTCGAAACGCCAGCGAGTAAACTGCGCGCCAGTGTTGCGTCGACCATCTGAGCTGGCAGCGTTTATCGGGCACTTGGATTCCTAAACGGAAACCGTTTGATTTAACGGGACTAGTTCCGACCCCAGATGGAATTCGTCACTGGGTTATGCGTTAGGTATCACTTCCGATGCCCTCCGAAAGATAGAAGTTCGCACCCACTGATTTCGTCGTATAAGTAAGCGGTATCCCCTTCCTTCGGACAAGTGGCCGTAAGTCAGCGATTGCCGGGCCGCTCGTAAATCAAAAAATGGAGAGATTGAAATGCCTCCCATGATTCATCTCATCTATGCAAGCGTGGCATCACAGGACTTCAAAACAGATCAGCTCACCGACATCCTGCAACAAGCTCGCGAGGCGAATGAACGTGTGGGCTTGACTGGCATCCTTCTCTATTCTGACGGCAGTTTCTTTCAAGTCTTGGAAGGCGAACCATCGAATATTGATCAGCTATACCAGAAACTTCTTCTGGATAAGCGTCACACGCAGTTAACCGTGATTATTAGGGAACCGATTGCCAAGCGGTCCTTTGGAGGCTGGAGTATGGGTTTTTCCAGCCTTTCGACGGAAGAGCTCACAAAAATTGATGGGCTAAACGACTTTTTTGAGAATGGCTCATGCTTCCTTCAGCTCGATGCAGGACGCACAAAGAAGCTGCTGGCCGCGTTCGCAGAAGGCCGCTGGCATGGGAAACTCAGCGGTTCAAAGCAGCCGGTGGCCTGAGCATGGAGCAGGACACAGCCGATCCGAACTTCACGTTCGCGTTTCAGCCCATTGTCGATGTTAATGCACGCGAGGTCACCTCTTACGAAGCACTGATCCGAGGGCTGGGCAATGAACCCGCCTATCAAATTCTCAAACAGGTGCCGGCTGAGAGGCTGATCGATTTTGATCAGAGGGCACGAGTCGCGGCAATTATCCTTGCCGCGCGGCTGGGAATCGATTGCAACCTGAACCTCAATTTCATCCCGCAGAGCCTGCACGTCTCGACGACATCAATTTTATCTACCCTGGAAGCCGCAGATCGAAGCCGTCTTGCCATCGAGCGCATCGTCCTCGAAGTGACCGAGGGAGAAATTATCGCCGATCAGGGTCGCTTCGCCGAGCAGATCAATGGGTACCGCGGCCTTGGTCTTAAGGTAGCCATCGATGACTTTGGCGCCGGATATTCCGGACTGAACTTGCTCGCCAATTTCCAACCTGATCAGATCAAACTCGACCTGACGCTAGTCCGCGGCATAGAAAGCCACGGTCCGCGTCAGGCCATCGTTCGCGCGGTCGGCCAGGTCTGCGGCGATCTAGGGATTGACGTAATCGCCGAAGGCATCGAAAGCGAGGACGAGTACAGGTGGTTGGCGACCGAAGGAGTGCGGCTATTTCAGGGATATTTGTTCGCAAGGCCCGCTTTCGAGTCCTTCCCGCCAGTACATTACCCTTAGAATCGTTGAACCTGCCGTCGCGGAACCACGGGACCCTTTCCAACCAAAATCTATACTCACGATAACACATAAGAACCTGTATCAAACTGCGTGACTCTTGTTAAATGATTCTAAATTAATTCTGCTGACGGGACCGACAGGTTATGTCGGCGGACGCTTGCTTCGCGCACTCGAAGCCGCCGGTCGGCGCGTACGTTGCCTGTCACGACATCCCGAAACTCTAAGTCAGCGCGTGACGCACACAACGGAAGTGGTGAAGGGCGATGTTCTCGATGCAACGTCCCTTCCGTCGAACATGATTGGCGTGCACACCGCCTATTACCTCGTACATGCGATGGCTTCGGCGAATTCGTTTGAGGAGGAAGACCGACGATCGGCGCATGCGTTCGCAGTCTCAGCGCGTGATGCAGGCGTACAGCGCATCATCTATCTCGGTGGACTTGGCAGCGGAAGCAAACTGTCGGCACATCTGAGAAGCCGCCAAGAAGTCGGCCGTATCCTGCGAGAGTCCGGGGTAGAGACCATCGAATTTAGAGCGTCGATCGTGATTGGGTCGGGTAGCGCTTCTTTCGAAATGATACGGGCCTTGGTTGAGAAACTGCCGGCGATGATTACTCCTCGCTGGGTGACAACACGCACGCAGCCCATTGCGGTCGAAGACGTTATTGCTTATCTGATGCAGGCGCTCGACCTGAAGATCAATGGCAGCAGCATTATTGAGATCGGAGGAGCCGATCAGGTCAGCTATTTGGACCTCATGAAGGAATACGCCCGTCAGCGTGGCCTGAAGCGCTGGATGATTCCTGTGCCGGTGCTTTCTCCACGGCTGTCGAGTCTTTGGTTGGGTCTTGTCACACCCGTCTACGCGCGCGTCGGTCGCGAGTTAGTGGATAGTTTGCGTAACGAAACCGTTGTAAGGGACCGCTCAGCAGCTGATTTATTCTACATTCACCCACTTGGCTTTCGTGAAGCACTGACGAGGGCGCTCGCCAATGAAGATCGGGAGTTTGCCGAAACGCGCTGGTCCGACGCGTTCTCTTCCGTTGCAGCTTTCCCACAGTGGGGCGGAACTGCATTCGGCCGCCGTATTGTGGACTCGCGCTCGGCGCGTGTGCCGTTTTCTGCCGCCATAGCCTTTCGACCAATCGAACGGTTGGGCGGGAAGACGGGTTGGTACTACGGAAATTGGCTCTGGCGGCTTCGCGGGTTGTTGGATCTTCTGTTTGGCGGGCCGGGCATGCGGCGTGGGCGACGCGTGCCAGATCACCTCTTCCCAGGCGACACCGTTGATTTCTGGCGGGTCGAAGAAGTCCAACGCGACCATCTGGTCCGCCTGTCGGCAGAAATGCGTTTGCCTGGTCGAGCGTGGTTGCAATTCGAGGTGGAACCCTCCGGATCGGGATCGCTCGTTCGACAGACAGCTATCTTCGATCCGGTAGGGTTGTTCGGACAGCTCTACTGGTACTTGCTATATCCGATCCACCAACTGATCTTTGCAGGAATGCTGCGAGGGATTGTGCATGCGATGGGGGAATGCCGTTGATCAAGTTCCCGAAACCCAGAATTGTCATCAGCAAATGCATCGGCTTTGACCCCTGCCGATACAACGGAGGGATCATACAGGATAAATTTGTTGCGCGCCTTAAGCCGCACATAGAGGTCATCTCCGTTTGCCCCGAGGTCGAGATCGGTTTGGGGATTCCACGTGCACCCGTGCGCATCATTTGCTCCGGGGACGAGTTGAAACTCATTCAGCCCTCGTCTGGCTTGGATCTTTCGGAAAGCATGCGGGGATTTACGGCCGGGTTCCTCGACACTTTGGAAAAAGTAGACGGCTTCATTTTGAAAAATCGATCGCCATCCTGCGGATTTACGGATGTGAAGTTTTATTCCGGGCCGGAGAGAGGTCCAGCAATTGGTAGAACGCCCGGTTTGTTCGGTGGCGCTGTTGTACAAAAGTTCGGGGACTTGGCAGTAGAAGACGAAGGCCGACTCAAGAATCTGAGCATCCGCGAACATTTTCTGACGCGCATCTTCGCGCTTGCTCGATTACGCAAACTTCAACATTCCGGATCGATGCACAGTCTCGCACGCTTTCATTCGCAGAATAAGCTGCTCTTGATGGCTCACAGCCAAACCAAGTTGAGTGAACTGGAGAGAATCGTTGCGAATGCAGAGGGAGAACGGACCGCTATTGTCTTGAACTTATACACGAAGTATTTTGGGGAGGCGCTCCGCAAACCCGTGAGACGCGCCTCGCCAATCAGTGTCCTTATGTACACCCTCGGTTACTTCAAAAAGAAGCTGTCCGCAAGTGAAAAACTCCACTTCCTGGAAATATTGGAAGCTTATCGTCGAGGCAGGACGCCATTGTGCAGTGCCACGAGCGTACTCAGATCCTGGGTCATAAGATTCAAATCAAAATATATGCGCGAGCAGACTTTCTTCAATCCCTTTCCAGAAGAGCTCATGACCCTGGATGATTCTGGCGGGTCGCGGACTTGAGGGCAAATTCAACCTCCCTGCGAAGCATCGGCGTTCTGACTGCACTATTTCCGTCCATTACAGACTTCGTTGTTTCGTGGTTGAGGCTCGGCACCCAGACTGTCAACTAGACTGAGAGACCAGCAGGCCGACTCCAAATCGACGCGTGTTGAGTGACTTCCAAACCCGGAAGTAATTTCCACTTGCCTGATTAGTCGTGTCGGCTCAGACGGTAGACGCAACACTCGCCTGAAGTTTACCCGCAGGAGTCTGGAATCCTAAAGTCTTTCTGGGACGTTGATTCAAGCGCAGCGCAACCTGATCGAGCTGCGCTTGCGAATACCCAGACAAGTCGGTGCCTCGAGGGAAGTATTGTCGTAACAGCAGATTGGTGTTTTCGTTCGAGCCGCGCTGCCAGGGACTCTGCGGATCGCAGAAGTAGACCTGCACATTCGTAGCTACGGTGAAGTCCTTGTGTTTGGCCATCTCCAGTCCGCGGTCCCAGGTCAGCGAGCGTCGCAGCGTAACGGGGAGTTTGCGAACATGCTGACTCAAGGCAGCAACCACAGCTTCCGTTTCTTTGCTCGGCACCTTGATCAACATGGCAAAGCGCGAATGACGTTCTACCAAGGTCGCAATGTAGCTGTTCTTGGCGCCGCTCAACAGATCGCCTTCCCAATGACCAGGAATCGCCCGGTCTTCCGCTTCCGCAGGCCTTTCTCTAATGGAGATGGCCTCGACGATTTGACCGCGCGAGTCTCTGAAGATAGGAGAGTGCTGCGAGCGGCGCATGCGCCGCTTCGACCGCAGGTGGTCCATCAGCTCTTTTTTCATTATTCCAAGCAGTTTTTGGTCAACGCGAAGGAAGAAGATGTCACTGTCTTGCCAGCACTGTTTCTGAAACGCGGTGATGCATACGCTGATATGGGTGACATCGTCAGCGCAAATCGAGAATATGACCGTGTGGTTGCGGGATTCCCGAAGTGGGCGGAAAACGAATTCACAACGCGCAACGGAAAACGTATTCGCGTCCGCCAGTAACCCGTGTACCTTCCCATCGGGTGATGCAGTACCTCAGTACTATTTCCAAATCGCGGCCCGTGGCGTAAGCTCTTTTCAGTATCAAGAGTGGGCGTTAAGTTCACGCCCCGGCAGCCGAGCGAGAAAAAACGCCACGGTGCCAGCCCCAGAATTTGGAGCGATACGGCCTGTAGGGGGCAAAACCCACCTTAGCCTTTCCCCAACGATTCAGTTCTTCTGGCGGCTTCTCTTGAATCCAAGGAGAAACCATGAAAAACGCATTTGAAGCGTCCGGTTCCAGCCCCACTCACTCGGAACCCAATCTTCTGCCCTCTCCTGATATTTTGGTCGAAAACCACGGCTCGATATTCCTCTTACGACCTACCAGTTCCCTCGGACAGACTTGGCTCCAAGAAAATGTCATCGGTGAAGAAACCCAACTCTTCGGCGACGCCGTCGTGTGCGAGCCACGATACGTAGCAGACATAGTTTTCGGTGCCCGCGGAGAAGGGTTGGTGGTCCGATGACAGCCCTAACATTAACCGAAAAGATTCACGCTCATCAAATCAGGCAGAGGCTAGTCAATGGTTATCCCCCACAAAGCGGATTCTGCGAGTTGATGACGCGCATAAGCGATGAAGAGCTATTGCAAATGGAGCGTGTTGCACATCAGGAGAAACTCGCGTGGCTAGCTGCACGACGTGCAGAACGAGATTCGCCTTTCACCCGAATTGTAAAAAAGGCGATGAGCGGATGAAAAACTTTCTCATTCTTGTCGGTTTGGGCACCGCCGGAATGTTTGGTGTGATTCAACTGCATTTGACCTGGCAGGCATCGGATCACCGCGCAGAACTTGCTCAGTCATGGTCAACCGACGACATTCAGACCGTCGCGGTGGGTCCGCTCAATAAAACTTTGCTGGTGACGCCTATAGACTACAGGGACCGCACAGTCTGCGATTCGGTGGTATCCCAGATGGTGTACAGCGCATCGTCCGTGAAAATTCTGACGACGCAGGGCTTCGACTCAGTTGCGTGCGGAAATGTTCAGGAGAAAGCCCAGTCAGCTATAATTTTGCTATCGAGTGCCGCTACTCTCACCGCAAGCGCGGACCCGAGGGACGTACGCTCCGCATTGATGCCAGCAACGTCGGTGTCGCGATTGCCCGAGGCACCAGGGAGTTTTTGAAGAGCCTCGACCGCAAGGAACGATTCGACGCCGCCAAGCGAATGACGATCACGGTGACGAGGCTGCACAAGACCGAGGCGAGCCAATGAGAAAAGTGGAAATCGTTTTGACTGTGATTGCAGTCGGATTTTTTATTGCGTTCCTATCCAAAGCTCCGCTGTGGGCGGTACTCGCGGCGCTGGCTCTGTTCTTTAACAAGTGAGCAGACAACATCGGGAAAAGCCAATGAGAGATGCCAAGGACGCTACCGTTGCGTTGATGCGAGAGTACGGAGTGCCACTCACGCGCGAGAATTGGCTCTATCTTGAATTCCAGGGCGCGCCTCCGCTGCTCATGGATGCAGAGATTGCAATCCCTGCCGAGATTTTGCGCGCCGAACGGCAGGCAGCGAAAGCTTTCGATGCACAGTTCCTGCGGTCTATCGGAGTGCGGAGGTCGCGATGAAAACGTGCTCCGAACTGCGGCGCTTGGCTCCGGCAGGCTCTGTCACGATTGTCTCGTACGATGGCTTGAAGTTTTTGCTTGATTGCGGAATCGACTGCTGGGACTACGCGGAGACGCTAGCTCTTCAGGCAGTGATTCGCGACCACGGCACGCCCAGGCAGAAGCAGAGATTGCAAGAAGAACTATTTGCTGGACGATGGGCGAGCGAGGTTATGCGGGTTGGGGGTATGAAGGAGGCAAAGTGATCTACCCAAAGCAAAAGTTGCTGGCGAAGATTTGGCAAGAAACTCACGACGCCGAAATATTGGCTTTGGCGAAAAGAATTGCCCAGCATCCGGCTCCTGGCATGCGTCGCACGGTTGATAAGAAGCTTTTAGCGAAAACTGCAGCGAGATTACAAAAGCAAAAGTCTGTGCTGGCTACGATAAAATGCAGCGAGGTAAAAAACTAATGAAGCCAAATGCTGACGCACGCAGAAACAGCGCAGTAACGCTTATTAAGATACTGCTCGTGTGCGAGAAACCACCCACTGTCTTGCCTGAACATGTCCGCGAACTCATTGGTACCTTGCTCTGGAAAATTACGGAGGCGGACGGAAAATACAACACCCGATATAAGACTCGCGGCGCGATTGAATGCACGGACAAGTCGCAACTCCAACATGAGCACGTGTATCAAAGACGAAAAATGATTGACCTGCTGTTGAACGCAAACCCTGAAGCGGCGGACGACATTTTAAGTGAAGCTGTGGGCTGCACGGTGACCGTACTTGAGCATAATCTCCTAAGCAAATGTGACAGTGAGTACGGCTGGGATCGGTATCGAAGGGCAAATTTGGAAGTCTTTGATACCGTCACGAAGGAGCGAAAGGTTTAAGCGCGATTCATCTTTGTGTTACTGGCGCTTTTTATTCTGCTGATCGCTGCGTAGTTTACTTCTTCCCGTACGTCTCTGCGAGTGATGCCTCGTCGCCTTCCCACTCAAATGGTTTTCTGGGCTCCGTCTCCTCATGCACTTCCGTTAAATCCAAATCAGCACATGCATGGCAATTCTTTTTCTTACAGCGAACGTGGCCCTTTGGCGGTTTGTATTTCGGTGGCGTTGGCTTAGATGATTTACCGTACGAAGGTGCTAGATACACCTTCGGCGATTTCCGAGAAGCATGCCGGAGAAGCATATGATTTGCTCACGGGAGCCCTCGCTTAAACCAGTTCAACGCTGATAGGGGCGTCCGGCGCACCACGCAGGACATGCAAATCCAAACCAAAAGTCCAGAGCACCGTCAGAGTCTGCACATCCGGGTGAGACAGCAAGCTTCTTCAATGTGTCCAACTGGATGTCCAAAGTGGCGCGAGCCGCACGAGGTGAGACTCCTCGCAACGCCGCCAGCAAATCCAAGTTTGGATCGTTGAACGCCATGCGCAAAACTTCTCTCACAGTCAGAGGAAGTCGCGCGTACGACGGATGGGTTTTGATCTGTTCAAAGTCGTGCATTTTTCTCTCCTGTCCGAAAATTCGCTACGCCGGACTGTACCTGCCGAAAAAACCCGAACTGTCGCGGGAGTTGATCCCGAGGGCGTTCCGAATATCTTCCGGACTCTTGGCTTCCAATATCGCTTTCGTTTGGGCGTCGTTGCGTTTCATGATTGACCATGCGTGGGCGAGCACTTCCACTTTATTTTCTTTTTCAATGTCGGGGTTACCTTGGCCGAGTTGCTCAATGATTTTGCCGAGGCGCTCCTTATTCGCTTCCCCGCCCGGCCAGTCGGCTCCAGCAGGCGGTCTCAAAAAGTTCTGAGTCGCATCTGCCCACGATTGCTGATAGATCGCTGCTGCTGCTTTTTCTGCCGACTGTTCCTTCAGCACCTCTACGTCAATCCCCTGTGCCGCAAGATGCGCTTCAATTGCACCACTGCGTTCCAGGTACTCGGCTCCAGTGATGGTTCCGCGCTTCCATTGAAGCTCAAGTTCGGCAGAGTTTGAGATTCGTTGGGCTTCAGCGACCCCGGCCTCCTCAGCGATACAACTTATCTCGACCGCTACGGCTTCATTCCCGACACAAGTTCCGGCAAAGCCGAACTGGCGGTTGGCTTCGCCCACGGAGGCCAAGTGCTCGATGTCTCGGGCGCGCCATTACGCAATCCCCAGACGAACGCACAAATGACTTGGCTGGGCTTGACCTGCGCCGCGTGTCACACCGGCCGCTTCACCTATCAGGGAACTGCCGTGTACATCGACGGCGGGTCGGCTCTTACGAATGTCCAGAATTTTCAGAAGGCTGTGGGCCTTTCCATCGTTTACATACATTTCGTGCCGGGCCGCTTTGCTCGCTTCGCCGAGCGCGTCCTCGGCCCTGGAGCGAGCGACCAAGCCAAATCAAAACTGCGAAAACAGTTCGATGCTGTGTACGAACAGATCAAAGAAGTAGGTAATCTAGAAAAATCGGTCAAGGCTCACTCCGTTACCGAAGGTTTCGCCCGCCTCGACGCGCTTAGCCGCATCGGCAACACGGTCTTCGCGCTCGATCTTGGCCACCACGAAAATTTTGTAGCATATTCCGCTCCCGTACATTTCCCGCGTGTCTCGTATGCCTCCTGGTTTGAATGGGTTCAATATAACGGCTCCATCCAGCAGCCTATGATCCGCGACGCAGGCGAAGCACTTGGCGTTCGCGCCACCATAAATTTTCCAGTCGCAAAGGACCAGCTCTCGACCTCCAGCGTGCAAGTCGACACCATTTTCCAACTCGAGCAATTCCTCGCCGGAGATAAGCCGCCCGCTGCGGAGAAAGGCTTCACTGGCCTCGCCTCGCCATTATGGCCGGACAAAATTCTTCCTCCAATAGACACCGCCCTCGCCACCGAAGGTGCGGCCCTCTATCAGGCGCACTGCAAGCTCTGCCATTTGCCCGCTACTTCCGATCCCGAGTTCTGGACTGCTACACAATGGTCAGCGACGAATGCTGCGGGGGAGCGTTACCTGAACTTGAACATGATCGATATCGCGCACGTTGGCACCGACCCGGCGCAAGCCGAAGACATGCAAAACCGTACAGTTGTTACTCCCACCAGTCTCGAAATAAAAAACAGTTCCGGAGAAGTTGTTACCAGCGACGATTTCGGCGACGCGCTTCGCCAATTGGTGAGCGCGGTCGTGACCCGCTGGTACGACAGCCAAGTCCCACCCACGCCATCTGCCCTGCGCGAAAAAATGAACGGTTTCCGTCCCGACGGCATTCGCGCTGTGCTTCAGTACAAAGCCCGACCGCTCAATGGCAGCTGGGCCACACCGCCGTATCTTCACAACGGCGCCGTCCCAAATCTCTACGCCCTGCTCTCGCCCGTCGCAGAGCGCCCGAAAACTTTCTATCTTGGCAATCGTGAATACGATCCAGTCAACGTTGGTTATCGCACTGAAGAATTTCCTGGCGGCTTCAAACTTGATACTTCCATGCGGGGCAACAGCAACTCGGGACACGAATTCAACAATGTCTTGGGCAAAGGAGTCATCGGGCCGCTGCTTACTCCCGACGAGCGCCACGCGTTAATCGAGTATCTCAAGTCGCTAAAAGGTCCCGTTGATCGCGAGGAGAACCAGACCCAGAGCGTAGCCAAGTCTTGAGTCCGAGTTTTAGGAGAGTCCCATGAATACGTCCGCCGCTTTTGCTTCCCGTTACCTGAAACTTGGATTGATCGGCATCGTGGCAGTTTGTTGCGGTTGTGGCGGATCACCTAGGCAGGGGCACACGGACACCGCCTCGGAGGGTGCCGTTCCCACGCAGACTCAGGCGAACGCGCCGCTTTCGGCTAACGATGTCTCCTGGCTTTTCCACGTGCCCACGCGCGCCCAAGACTTTGCTAACCTGATCGCCGTCAGCGATATCGCCACGCCAAATCCTCAGGACCCTACGAAACGCGATCCGGTATGGACCGACGCGACGTTTCAACGATTTCTTGACATCGTGAATGGACCCCAGACACAAGTCGCCGGCACACACTCGAAAGTCAGCTTACCGGTGGAAGCGCGGGTCATCGGTGCATGGTTTGTCGCGGGAATCCGCATTGATGCCGGGGCACCCGGCCTCTCCAGCGACATCCGCGCGCAATTCGGTCAGCTGCCGGAAATCCGCCTGATCATCCAGCCCATCATTAAAAATCCCGACGGCAGCCCGAAAATTCTGGACATCGCGGCTCATTTGATATTCGATTTCGTAATCCTGCCGCCAGAACTCCCCGCGCCAACCGATTGTTTTCCGCGATTCGCGCCGGATGTAGACGCTTTCAAGTCCGCGGTCGCAGACGTCGCCACACTGCGAACCAAACTGAATAACGGCCAACTCGGTGCGCACGCCGTGAGTACTGCTGGCGTGCCGCTCGGCGTTCATCCAGGCTTGGCGGATGCTGCCACAGCGAACGCGGTGCGGAACGAAATGTTGGCGATCCTCGAAAGGCACATCTCCGCGCAACGCCTGGGATCGATGGCCATCGCCGCGTTACCGGCGTCAGCGCCGGCGCCATGGATATTTCTTTCCATTGTCGGAGACCGCGCTGGCCACTTTTTTCCGGCGCATGGACCGACCCTCGACGGCAGCGATCAGCAATTCGCGCAGATGCTAAACCCGGTAGGGACCAACCCTCGGGTTGTCCCGGAACCGCATACCAATAATCTCAATCCCATCACCTGCAGAAACGCCGCGGTATCGCCCACCAGCTTACCGATTGCCGTACGTCGCGGTGTCGCGACGTTCACGGTCTTCGCCACTCCGCCGCCTCCAGCCGACCAATCCAAACAAATCCTCGATACTATCGCCGATCCTACCAAGAGCTCCTTCTTCAACACCGATTGCATCAGCTGTCACACCGAAACGCGAAGAACGATGGATGTTCTGAAAGTCACGGACATTCCGGGCATCAATCCGGCCGCGCTGCCAAACGGCCAATGGGACGTGCGCAATTTCGGATGGGGTGACGCTGGAAAAGCCGGCATGCAATCGACAGTAACCCGCCGCACCGCCAATGAGACCGCCGCGTCGGTTTCGTTTATCAACGCAGAACTGCTCGCTAAACAGGCAGTACCAAATCATTAGAATTCTTTTTGCGGCTCAAAAATGGGAGGTCGAAATCTGCACGCGCCTTCTCCTGACCAGCCTGCAACGAGCCAAGCATATGGTCGAAGGAGTTATTTTCCATCATCAAAAGGACAACATGTTTGATGGCCAAATCTGCGGTCACGTTTTACCCTTCCGAGAATGAATTGCAATTTATATCAACAGAGCTTGCCATCCAGAGCAATTCTAGGGAATCAGAGTGATGCTTGTAACGGGATGGATCTCCATCCACTTAGCGTGGTTTGTGTCTTGCACATACGTTCCCACAATGCGGACGCGGGAACCCACAGGTGGAAGCTGGACTGGAGTGTGGTAGTTTTGGCAGGCTGCCACGGCGTCCGCTTGAGTTACGTGGAACTTGCACACGATT
>Ga0302222_10001219_pt1 | contig 13277 bp, 10 predicted proteins | sample II_Palsa_E2_2_FD_194570 | JGI IMG/M metagenome (GOLD analysis project Ga0302222, IMG submission 194570) | Peat permafrost microbial communities from Stordalen Mire near Abisko, Sweden - II_Palsa_E2_2 | ecosystem: Environmental > Terrestrial > Soil > Palsa > Peat permafrost | place: Sweden... | reverse complement strand
TCCTCGCGCTCTTCGCCTGACGTGTACATCTGAAGAAATGGACGCTCTTTGGAAAGAGATGGCACAAAACGGATGGGTCCAGCAAACACAGGAAATCACTGGATTGATTGAAGACGCCCAACGTCTTCAAGTTATGGCTGAAATTGAAGCAATCGTGGCTCTTCACGTTTATGGGCTGTCTCGCACACAGCTTAATTGCGTTTTGAACACGTTTCCGATTGTCAGGCGGAAGGAAACAGATGAATATGGGGAGTTTCTTAGCAAACGGCTGATTCTCGAAGCATATGACAAAGAGGTTGCCAGAACATTGACAAACGGAGACGTCTTAGACCTCACAAATACCTTGTAGCGTGTTGAGGTAGCCTATCGTTTCACGGAAGTGCTTATCGTAGGAGTATTTGACGATGACAAATGATCCAAACCGACGACTCGATGCAAAGGCCGTGCAGAAGATTTCCGGGGCCGCTTGGGCGCCCCTAAAGCAGCAGTTCTTTGATGCGAGTGAGGCGCTGCTACGCGTGGCGGACGGGGCTCGCTCGGAGTTGACGACGATCTACGTAAAATACAGTATCGAAATCGTTGATAAATGGATCCCGTATGCAGTTATCTGGATCAAGAAATCGTCGGAGCTTGTGATTGGTTTGGCCCTTCCAGACGACTTCGAAGCAACGGGAGTTGTGGCTCCGCCATCTGGCTTGAAGTATCCGTTTTTGACGAAGTATGTTGTCATTAGGGCCGGCGAGCAATTGCCGAGCCAATTCGGCGAGTGGGCTAGGCTTGCACACTCGAACGTGGTTTCGAAGAAATAGACCTTTAGGCGATCGCATCCCCCGTTGTCGAACGTCACGGTGGGCGTTTCTCTTACCAATGGTGATTTCCAGTGCAGGTGAGGTGATTCCTGGAGGGATCAGATGGCAGACTCAATCGGAACATCAACCCGCCGCCCCGGACCTTGTCGGCTTACGGTCATCGCGTGGCCTGAACCGGGAATACTGGAGAATTCACGTTTCAACTGAGAGAATAATCGCATGATACGGACCCTGAAAATCGAAAGCTTTAAATCGCTGGTTAAGCTCGAACTGGGGCTTGGACGCGTAAATGTCTTTATCGGTGCAAATGGGAGCGGAAAGAGCAACCTGTTGGAGGGGATTGGAATACTCGGGGCCGCCGCGTTTGGGCGCGTCGACGATGAAACCCTGCTGCGACGGGGTGTGCGTCCCGGCGTGCCGCGCCTTTACAAGACAGCGTTCCCTTCGAAGGACAAAGTGCCGCGTCTTTTTTTTGGTGCGACCTCGGATTCTGGAGCGAGCTACGAGATTGCGCTGTGGAATCCAATAACGAATCCCGACCCCGCATGGCGCTTTATGACAGAGCGGCTCGAAAGGGCTAAAGGCAAAGAGGTGATTACGCGCGGCATTAGGGGGAATCACAATCAAGAGCAAGGAATTGCCGCCCTGGAGACAGTGAATTTGCAACGCGGCGATCCCGCGCTGGACCTGATGGACGAACTCAGGGCTTACAGTATTTATTGCCCGAACACGCCATCTTTGCGCGGGCTGGTTCAGGATCTTCAGGCGCGAGAACCTGTTGGATTAGCCGGAGGTCGCTTACCTGAGGCCGTGCAAGAACTGCTGCATGCATCAAAAAAAGGCAAGGCCCATGTGCAGGCATTAGAAGTAGTGCGGGACTTGCTCGATTGGGCCAGCGATTTCTCGGCTGGCCCATCTGTCGGAGTGCCGCTTTCTCCCTCGGCGGCGCGTTCTCGCCTGGTCATTAAGTTTCAGGATCGTTTCATGGCCAAGGGGCGAAATATCCTTACAGGATATGACGCCAGCGAGGGCGCTCTGTACATACTGTTTTGTGCGGTGCTGGCAATGCATCCAAAGGCGCCGCGATGTCTTGCGATCGATAACGTGGACCAGGCGCTTAATCCCCGTCTCGCCATGAAGCTCATGGAAGCGATGTGCTCGTGGTCGATAATCCCGAACGGTGGGCGGCAATGGTTTTTCACCGCGCATAATCCGGCGGTACTCGACGGATTACCACTGACCGATGAGGAAATCCGACTCTTTGCGGTGGATCGTGACAGCGATGGGCACACTGTTGTTAAACGCATCGATCTTGCTGCCGCCATGAAAGCACGACCCAGCAAAGAGTGGACTTTGTCTCGCATGTGGATGAACGGATTGCTCGGGGGAGTTCCAAATGTCTGAAATGTTGCGGATCGCGCTCGTCGCCGAAGGACCGACGGATGGTGTGGTGATCGAATCGGCTTTGCGCGCCATATTGCAAGGAAGGGAATTCGTCTTCAAGCAGATTTTCCCCGAGGGTTCATTAGTCTTCGGAGTGCTCGGAGCGGGCTGGGGAGGGGTCTATCGTTGGTGCCATCAATCCTCACAAAGAGGAAGCGGAAGTTTACGAGGGGATTCGCTGGTCTTTCAGAATTTCGACTTATTGATCCTTCACCTCGACGCAGACGTTGCAGGGTTTGACTATCAGGATGATGAAATCATTCCAACAACGTTCGACCTTCAGCTACCCTGCGAGGAAGATTGTCCACCCCCCTCCGCGACGACAAACGCGCTACGACTGGTCTTATTGAGTTGGTGCGGTGAAAAGACCGTTCCTGCGAAGACGGTATTGTGTACGCCGTCAAAGAGCACTGAGGCATGGGTCGTGGCATCGCTGTTTCCCAATGATATAGCCGTGGGGAAGGGGATAGAGTGCTATCGTGACCCAGAATCACGTCTTGGCCAACAAAAGGCGAACAATCGCATTCGCAAGAGAAAGCGCGATTACGAGGATCGATCGAAAGACTTTCAATTAGCGTGGCCCAAACTGGCATCGCCGCATAACGTGACAGAAGCATATCGTTTTCAACAAGAATTTTTGGCGGCGGTTCCCTGAGAAATGGGTAAATCTTCGACCACTGCGTCTGTCGGAATCGTATGGCTGATTCAATCGGAACATCAACCCGTCGCCCCGGACCTTTCGGCCCCGCATGGGCGCTATTGCCCAAAGGCCAGGAGGTTCTTTCGGTCCCCGATGATACGCCGTCATGGGATGCGATTGACCGCATGATGGACAGCGGCTACTCGCAATTGCCCGTCACCAAGAATGGCCGAGTCATCGGCGTATTCACATGGCGATGCTTCGGCAAGCGGGTGGCAGACTTGCGGCGTTCGAGCATCAAGGCCGTCGACCTTCCCGTTCGCGACTGCATGGAAGCCGCCAGGTTCATTGATCCCGAAACATTTATCGACACGGCCACCGACTGGAGCGATGTCGATTATGTGCTCGTTGGCACCGAAGCGAAGCTGATCGGCGTCCTCTGCGTGGCGGATGTCTTCGGTCGTCTCAACGATTTCGCCGAAGCCTTCGTTTTGATTTACGAAATCGAGCATGAAGTCCGCGACCTGATCACCGAAATTACCGGCGATATCGCCCTCGTTTTCGGCTTCGTCGTCCTCGGCATCAGAATCTGGATGGGGCTCGCTGTCGGCCCGTTCCGCGTTGGTGGCCTCCGCCTCGCCCTCCGCGTCACCGGCAAGCTCCACTTCGTCTGGGGGCGGCGCACCCAAGTCACGTCCGGCCGACGTTGCCAGTGCGTCTTCAATGGCCCGCTCCATATTTACGAGCGATTGGGCGGGCGGGTCGACCAGCCTAAGGAGTTCGATGCCGAGGCGGACCGTGGCGTCGACGAACGCGCTCGCCGAGCTGGCTAGCGAACATAGTGTGGCGAGCTTCTGTTCCTGACTCAGGTCGCGGTTCTGGGCCACTGAAATGATGAACTGCTTCAATGGCTTGCCGTCCTTCAGGCCGCGCGCGATCTGCAGGGCAGCGTCGACGGCATTCATGCGCAAGAGCGCCTGGCACACGTCCCCCAACGCGGCCTGCCGCGTCTGCGACTTTCGAATTCTGAGTGCCTGCAGTTCCGCCTCGTGGGCGCGACCCCGCATAGCGAGTAGAATCGCCTGCACGCGCTGAATGCCCGGCGGTCGCACACCACTGAGACGCTGCACCACGCGCCCGAGGAAATGCTCCAGATCTTCGATCAAATCCGGCTGGTGGACGGCCGCCCGGCCCAGCCGATACACGTTGTCGCAGATCGCCATTCGCATGGAGTCCTGATCGATCCCGGTAATGTCCGCGACGGCGCAGAAGCGTTGCAGGCAATCCGCGGCGCGGCCGCCATCGCCGACGGCCGCACAGCATTCGGCGAGTTCGGCGAGCAGGGAGAGTTTCCCTCTGATGGACGCGTGTGGTGAAAGACGCTTGGCCTCTGCGTCGGCAATTGCGAAACACTCGCGCGCAATCTGGTCCTGACCCAGTCGGTGCATTTCACGGGCGATCCCGGGAATCTCGACCCCGCGGACATTCCGATCGTTGGCAATCAGCCACCGGGCGGCTTCGCAGGACCGACTCGAACGCCACTTCAAACCCGCCAGCGCCTGAGCGTCGGCAAGGTTCAAGTACATCCAGGGCGGGGGGGGATTGAGAAAGCTCTCCGGGGATGGCGTTTCTAGGAGTCGCGGTAATACCCCCGACTCGTCCGCGCGCCACCGGAGCGCCAAGATGGTACGGCGCAGGTCGTCGGCCCACATGTACGGGTTCGGCCGCCGCACCGAGGCGGCGTAATCCGCCACGAGTTCCAGCGCTTCGGATATTTCGCCCTTCTCCAGCAGTCGGCGCGTGACCCGCGGGATCACGTGAAGGGCGCGCGCGTCTTTCCGGCGGAGCAGGCGGCGGTAGTCGTGACCATGGTCGAACATTGTCACAGCAATCTCTGCCAGGGCCTCCAGATGCTCATGGCTCCAGCGGTCAGCCTGCCGTGGCAGCAGGGCGAACAGAACGTACGTCGCGCGGGAGAAGTCGCCCTGGTACGCCCAAGCACGCGCCAGGTTGCCGACGGCGGGCGACAGGTAATCCGCCGCACTAGCGGCGGCGTCGGCGGCGGGCCCGAGCTGGGCTCGCTCAGCCGCATGCCGCACCGCGTGCTCGATTTGTCGCAAGCGGGCGGGTAGGGATTCGGCCAGCGCGGAGTGTATCTGCGAGGCAGCCCGCAGGTAGTACGCCACCCAATTCAACTGCGCGAGCCGTTCCGGATTCTGAAGCTTCAACGCGCTTTCCCAAGCAAGATCGAAATGCCAACGGGACAGTTGCATCAAGTTGGCCTGGGTCGCAATTAGGGCTAGCCGCGCCCGCTGCGACGGCTGCCCGCTCATGGGGAATCGCTTCTTTGCGGCACCGTACGACCCTGGGGCGTCGGGAAGCGTGTCGTGAAATTGTGCGAACAGGCCGTCGAACTTGAGCATCAAGTCCGGAAGCTTGAAATGGGACTTGCGCCCTAGGAGCAGCATCGCTTCGGCCGCAAGCAGTTGAGTCGAAATGCGGGGTGTTTCACCACCTTCGTCAGCGCGGCGTTCCGCTACTTTCAGAATATCGACGGACCGCTGCGCGGTTTCGAGGCTATCGCACTCCATGATGCACGGCTCGATGACGCAGTCGAGCATCGCCCAAGCCCAGCTCGCTGTCGTGTCGTGCTCGCCGAACCCATTGCGGATCTCGGTGACAAAATTGATCGCTGGTCCGACGTGTCCCGCCAAAGCCATCTGCCGCGCCACGCCCCGCATGGCCTCGATGCGCGTACCGATCATTTCTCGCACCTCTTCTTCGGGAGCTCCGTGTGGCGGCCGGTCCATCTCGCCAACCACCTGCTCAGCGAGGCCGAACGCGCCGACGTTGGCCAGCGACACTGCCAGCCGCGCGCGTGCGTAACTCGGGACGTTGAATGTGAAAAATCTCAACAATTCGTCCCGCTCATCGACATTCATCTCCACGCGCAGGAACACGAGGGGAATCAGCTCGATCGCGCATTCGAGATAGCCGCCGGAGAGTCGTTCCCGGGCATCCCGGTGTCTGAACGCCCGAAACAAGAAGTCAACCGCGCGCGGGTGCCCAGCTGCGGACGGATGGAGGACCAAGACTAGCGTCCACAGTTTGTGCGCGTTGACGTTGTCGTCAAATAGGTGGCTAGCGACCTTCACCGCCACGTCCAGCCCATCCTCGCTGAGGACTTCAAGGACATCGGTGTCCTTCGCGCCGCGAGAGAGAGCCGCGGCACGTCGCCAAGCGAACGAGAGCAACAAAGGGAAGTCGCGCGCGTCCGCGGCTGCGCGGACCGCCAGCGCGAGCGGCTGAAGGTCGTCATGCCACCCGCGGCCTAGTTCCGTACGCTGCCTGGCGAGGAATTGGTTGTTCGTCGCGAGCGAGAACAGTTCCGCATAGCGCTTCGCCTCGAACAGGTGCGTCGCTAAGTACCGCATCGCGTAAAGGTCGCCGTGCGCCGCGTTCTTGGCGCACCAGTCGCAGAACGCGCCGGCGGCCTCCCGCCTGCAAGCCTCCAAGGTTGAATCCGACGCGATGAGGTCGCGGTAGATCGGCTGCGCGAGCTTATAGCGCGACTTGCCGTTCATCCAGCGCGATTGGACGACGCCGCCAAGGCTAGACAACTGAGCCTCGACCTTTCGGGCATTTTCGGCGGACGACTTCCAGCGCCACTCTTCGATTAGCGAGACCAGCTGATCCAGCGCAAGCGGTTCCTTCGCGCAATAGAGCAGGGCCAAGCACTCAGAATTCTGGCCCGCAAGCAACGCGTGTTGGAGCGCGTTGAGGGCCGCGTCGCGGAAGTCGTCGGGCCAATCGTCGGTGCTCGCGCCGAGATTGACATGCCAGCTCAGGACGTCAAGGAAACGCGGGAGGCCGCCGCTGCGACGGAACATCTTATCAGTCATGGCCTCAAGCTTGTCCGGGGCAGCCCCGTTCGTTGCCTGCGGCGCCGGTGGCTGGACCAACTCCTGTTCCGCGAGCGCGCGAGCGACATAATCACGCACCTCGGCTCGGGCCAACGGGTGCAACCTGTGGGCTCGGATCCAGGGATCGTCTGATGGCAGGTGGCGCGACGTGACGAGAACCTTTGCGCCGGCGTCGACGAGCGGAGTGAGTTCTGCCAGCAACCGTTCTTGCGCCCGGGCACCAACCTCGGCGTACTTATCAATAAAGATTAGGATGTGCTCGCCTGCATCATTGCGCTGGTTGCGCAACAGCGTGACCAGTTGAGGCAGCGACAGGCCAGCCGTTGTTTCGGAGCTGCGAAGCAGCCCGACGACCGCCTGCACAAGGATCGCGCGGAACCGCTCGAACCTCTGGCGCCCCCCGCCCGTTTCCCGTGGGTCGTCACGTGACCACTGGAACCGAACGGGGCATGTGCCGGGTGCCGCCGAGGTCAGCATCTTGGCGGCCAGCCACGTCTTGCCGATGCCCTCCGGCCCGTGAATCCAGAAGATCGGGCACCGCTCGGACCGCGCCGCGGACCACCCTCGAAGCATGATCAGGTCCTTCTCGCGACCGACGAAACGCTCCTTGATCAGGCGGTCCGGCACGAAGACATCGTCGTCTCCAGCGCGGGATGAGGCCAACGCTTGGATGTACTGCCGCTCGCCCGGCTGCCCCCAGAGGGCCTTGAGCAGGAACGGCACGCCCTGCTTAAGGTCGGCGGGAACCTCGAGCAACTGCAGCGGGTCACCGACTGGCAGTCCAGTCTGGCCCTTGATGTGCAGCAGGCGCTTATAACCCCAGGCCTGCGCCACAAACAGCTTGCTCTGGAGCGTCGCGTCGTCGACCGGAGCCAAGTGTTGGCGCTGCGCGTCCCAGGCGCCTGTGGCGACGGTGTTCAACGGTACAGCCAGGTTCGCCAGCCGCGCGATCGCAGCGATCAGAACCGACAGCGTGTGGCTGGTCCCCTCGGGCGGCTCGTCCTCGTCCCATACAGACTCGATGGCGAAATGTTTCGACGTCCATCCCTCGGAGCGCACGAACGTTTCCAGGGCGTTGTGGACCAGTGCCGCGTCGCCGCGCGGAGAGCCGGGCGACGCGTTTTTCACCTGCACCTCGACAAAGCCCAGGCGGCCATCATCGGGGTCTTCAGAACCGAGCAACACAGGGCACCAGAACGGGTCGGGCGGTAATTCCGGCACGACGGCGAACTCGTCAGGGGTCGGCTGCCCGGTGCGCTTGAGCCACCAGTGGCAGATTTCAGAAACGTATCGGAGTTGGTGTGGCTCGGGAGAACAATGGTGTGCCGCGATCTTCTGCAACTGCGGCATGTCCGCCAGCGAAAGGCTGGTCGCCCACTGCCACCGTGATGAGAGGTCCGACGCTGAGGCTGATGGTAGTTTCCTCATGGCTACCCCCCTGCGATGCGTAGCGAGTATCCGTTCGTGAAGCGGACGATGAGCGGCTCGCGAAGTAACTGATCTTGCTGCGTCTTGTCCAGTTGTTGCAGGTGGAGCAACCACGTAGCCGTATTATCCAAAGTGCGAGGGATCGCCGTCGTCTCGCCGAGCCGGATCGACCGCACAGGGAGTAAGTCGTTCTCAGAGGAGGTGACGGACACGTGAATCACCCAGTCCGGGCTGATGCTGCAATGGACGACCGCCCGCGTCCCGTCCGGGAGATCAAAGCGACCTTCCCGCTCCAACTTTTTCTGCAAGTACCTGCTGACGTGCCGGTCCGCCAGTTGGCGGGCGAGCTGATGAACGGGCTCGTCTTTCTTCAGCCATTCGCCGTGGATCACCATCTGCGTCGGGCCATGCGGCGGCACGAGCTTTAGAATGTTGTCGCTGATCGGGTACGCCACCGGTAGCAACTGCAAATCCTCTGGAAGGGCGTAGCGCCACGCAAAATCCTGAAGCATCGCCGCTGCGTCGTCGTCCAGCCGTACATCGTTTGCACGATCGAACCAGTCATCAAACACATTGCTTAGCGGAACCTCATCAGGGCGTTGGACCGTTCGCTTGTCATCACCGAACAACAGCGAGCCGCTGCCCCGGCGAAAAAGAAGAAATTCCTGTGCGTCCCACACTGCCGCTGCGAGAAACTCCCCGCCGCTGTTTTCCAAATCCCAGCACCCCAACTCCCCCCGCCGACGCAGCAGCGGGATCCACTGAAAGCCCAACTCTTTGTCCAGACTCGTCCAGCGGTTGGCTAACTCAGTTCGCCCGATCGCTGCCAATAGAGCCGCCTTCGCTGCAAAACGTGCGGCGTCCTCCGGTGTTGTTAGGCGCATTGATTTCACGTGGGCCTCAAGTCGCTCGTGCTGGGCGAATTGTTCCGGTGTTAAATTCATCTCACGACCCCTTATGATAACGCTGTGCGGCAACAATGGGATCATGCAGCGCCAGCAGTTCGAGGTTGACCTCTAAGTGAAACACGTAATCCAAAATCTTCGCTTCAACCTCCTGCTTCGTCATCAGTCTAGCGCCGCTGTCGGCGAGAAGGCGATAGCCGCTTGTGATCACATACTGCTGCGGATACCCTTTTCTGACAGCGGTCTTTGCGACAATCCAGACCAAGGTTTTACGCTTCCAGACAATTATTACCTGTTGGTATGGGCCGTCACTGTGATGGACATGGTCCAACTGCATGTTGCATGCTTTGGCGATCCGATCAGATAAATATTGACGGTAACGTTCGGCCACCAGGTGCCCGTTCGCTTGCAACTCTACCCGCCGGCCAAAGTCCCGCCCGTCGAAGACTTGGTTTGGCGGAAATTCCGCCCTCGCCCGATCAAGCAGAGGACCTTTTCCGATAATACTCTGCCACCGCTCGTGGTGGTTCAAAATATGCTTCAGGTGCTCACGCAGTACCCCGTCTGTTGCAAACGGGATATCTCCCTGCGCCTCAATCACCGCCATTGATTCAAGTGGTTGCATCATCGTTTTACAAGTCGTGGTGAGGTGCGTCGTCTTCCGAAAGGTTAAAAAACTCGCTCATTAGTCCGGTATACCGAGAAATGAGCTGGTACGCGTTGCCCATGTCGATGTGCATCAATTCTGCGAGGTGGGCTGCCCTTAGCGGCATCAACACCTTTACTGCATGAAGGCGCTCAATCTCCGTGTCAAGCACGTCCCGGCGCTTGGGTGCTCGGGCTTTGTGAAGGATCTCTACATGGTCAGCGATTTTCTCCTGGATCGTCTGTGCTGCCTCCGCGCGCACTTCCTGTAACCGTTGAAGTGGCGCGGGCGGACCGATCGCCTGCTTAATTGCGTGGTGCAACGCATCGTGCCCAGGAGCTTTCCAATCGATTTGGTCGTAATGTTGAAGTGCGGCAGCGATCAAAGGCTGTGTGATCGGACGAGCCGGATCGTTCAGCACCAGCCGACTGCGCACCCGCACGACTTCGTCAGGCGCAATCAAAGTGTCTGGCAATTGCTGGATCGTGATGTCCTGGGGAAAGATCTTGCGTCTCGCATCCTTGACTTTGTTCTCGATGAAGCCCCAATCTGCAATGTATGCAAGCGCCTCTCGCGTTTCGTCCCATGTGGCCAGAAGGGAACCGCGCACGGCGCGGCAGTCGTAAATGTTGACTAGGATGTCATCAATCACTTCGTCACAGAAACTGGGTGGAACTTTTCGGCTTGAGACAGCGGCGATTCGCAACTGGATGTGCGGCCGGAGGTGTCGCGCGTACAGATCATGCCACTGACCTTGGCGATACTTTATCTGGCGCAGCTCTTCAATTGAGAGGTCCATTGCAACCCGCCTCATAACGACGCTACTGATTGTAAAGCAAGACGCCAGTCCCCAGCTAGTAAAAGTACCACTCGGCACCGATTCTTCCCCACTCCTTTAATGTCTGCCCACTTTCCTGCGTCGTCACCGCGTGAACCATTCAAGACAACATGTCAGAAAAAGCTTGGAGAGCCAGTAAGGCCATACAACGGCTCTGCGAGCGGTCGGAAAAACGGACCAGTGCGGCAATTGTGATCCTTTGAGTTGGTTCGCCACCGAGAGCGATGATAGCCGCCGTCGCTCTGCGGCTGATTATTTCGGAAACTAATGACTCCACCGGAGACCATGCCATGATTAACTGCCCATCCTGCCAAACTCAAGTTCCCCCGACTTCGACCGTGTGCCCGACGTGCGGCTGGAAGTTCAATGCCGGCGGCGGCAAACCTGGCCCGACCATCGTGCGCCCGGCAACTCGACCGAAGATTCAATGCGAGGTGGATCTTTACGCCACCATCGACCGGACTGGTTCCTCGGATAGGTTCCGCACCGGCATCCCTCAAACTTACGGAACGATAGTCTCTCAGATTAAGGCGAAGGCTCGGACCGTGAAGTGCTGGGTTGCCAGCCACGGCGATCGGGATGAGGGGCAAGAGGTGATTCTTCACACCGATGCGGGTACCCCCGAGCAGGCGATTGAAGACATTAGGAAGATCAACTACGGCGGTGGTGGCGACGCGCCGGAGCACCATCTGGATGCCATCGAAGAAGCCATCGCGCGTGTGCCCTGGACCGCCGACCCCTCCCGTGCTCGCGGCGCGATCCTAGCCTTCGTGACGGCCGACGCGAAACCGGCGCGTTCCGGGGCAACCGCCGCGCAAATTGGTCAGCGCGTGAAGGACAGGGGACTGCTGCTTTATGTCGTCTGCGAGCCGACCCCCACGTTGCAAGAGATGGTGATGGCCGCGGGCGGCCTGATGTTCCAAATCACCAACAGTCCTGACCCAACTGAATTGCAGAAGATCGCCGCCCAGCTCGCGGCCAGCATCGTGGCCACCGTGGCAAGCGGCAGCACTTTACCCATGACCGTGCCGGTGCAGTGAAAGAAAGCATTTGCCAGACTGGAGAGACCACTATGAACACGCAAATCCATAACACCATCGTCCGTGGCGGCCTGCGGCGCCCGAACTGGATCTGCAAAAACGTCAAGCAGATCGTCATCTTGGTGCGTGACGCGTCCGGCTCTATGAGCGGGACGCCTGCGGCACAGGCGTCCACTGCCACTCTCGACCTCGTTGGTGAACTGGCAAATCCCAGCAACAAGGATGGCTTCATTATCGCCATCGTCGACTTTGCGGAGAACGCCGTTACGGTCCACGATTTGACGAGGGCGTCGGACCTAAACGGCAAAGTAACCCCGTTGCAAATCGGCCGGAGTATGTTGGGCGGTACCACTAACCTCACAGCCGGCATTGAGACCGCCAATGGAATCTTGGGCAAGGCACGCAGGCCCGATCAAGCCGGCACCGCGTACTTACGTCCAGTGGTGATCGCCTTTACCGACGGCGGCCACAACCAAGGGCCCGCCCCCCATGACGCCGCCAATCGGCTCAAGGCCATCGCCGACCTGGTGACGGTTGCGTTTGGCGATTCCGCAGATGAAGCATTGATGCGCGATCTGGCCTGCACGCCACAACATTTCTACCGGTGCTCGAACGGCCGTGAACTTCGTCAGTTCCTCGCCGCCGTGGGCGCGACGATGACTGCGACGATGGCGGCGGGTGCAAACGCAACCCAGGCTTTGGCGACAATCCGCCAATAGTTGGATCAGGAAAGGATAAAAAACATGCGGCAAAGCCCGACACAACAGCAGTGGCAATACCTCAATTCCATCGGCGTATCCCAACCGACATTGCGGCCTCCGACGACTGAGCGACCCCCTTTCCCAGATATCACATCGCCCCAAACCGTTAAACCTGTCCATGCTTGGACACCACGGAGATGGGCCGTGATTATTGCGTTTCTCGTCGCAATTCTGATCTTACTCATCACCCAGATAGTGCGGGCCGAGCCGACGACTCGCATGGCCAGAAGCGCATCTTCCCCGGCGGCGACCCAAGTTGACAAGCAGAACGCCTACTTGAACGTCGCTGCACATCTCACCCGTGTCGAGAAATCGCTTCGCGACTTCAAAGCCGTGCTTATCCAAACAGCGTCCCGTGCTAACATGGTCAAGGCTAAGGAGAGCGTCCAACGTAATGAACGCCAACTCGCGGATATTCCCCCCGCCCTTGATGTCGGCCCCGGCGAAGTCCGTCAGAACCCAATACTACAGAATGCCAAAATCGAAGGGCAAATCGACGCGCTTCGGGTCGTTCTGAACAAGCACGCTGACGAACAGCAGGATTCCCTTTATCAATTCCAACGCCACTATTTCTGGAACCTAGAGCAACTGGTCCTTTGCGTGTGTCTTGTGCTGGTCTTGTTCGCGATCGGTAGAGTCTTGATGGAAAGGCGCATTCAGGACATCGAACAAATGACATTAACCAGTCTAAGCACCGATGCGCCCAAACTTGTCAACACTAACAGCAAGATCGCCAAACTTCTGGGCAAGAACGAAGTGACCCTTCTCACTAAGAGAACGCTTCCTCGGGGGCCCATTCGACCAGCGATAGAGGTCATTCCAAATCCCGCTGACCAGATAGCCA
>Ga0302222_10001214_pt1 | contig 13318 bp, 10 predicted proteins | sample II_Palsa_E2_2_FD_194570 | JGI IMG/M metagenome (GOLD analysis project Ga0302222, IMG submission 194570) | Peat permafrost microbial communities from Stordalen Mire near Abisko, Sweden - II_Palsa_E2_2 | ecosystem: Environmental > Terrestrial > Soil > Palsa > Peat permafrost | place: Sweden... | reverse complement strand
TTTCTGGGCGGAATGCAGTGGAAGCAGGGATTGTTGGTCGCGCTGCTTGCTGGGATCGGAGTAGCCGCGATATTTTTCATCCCCCAGGTTCACGTTCTTAAGTCCTACCAGAAACAGCGGCTCACCAGCTTCCAGCATCCGGAAGACGATCCCCAGGGGTCGGGGTATCAAGTTGAGCAATCCCTCATTGCCGTGGGTTCGGGGGGCCTCTGGGGCGGCAAAGGCTCGCAAACCCACGGCGCTTTCTTGCCGGTTCCACAAACGGACTTCATTTTCGCGGCGTTTGCCGAGGAGCACGGATTCGTGGGCGCATTGGGCGTTCTGCTGTTATACTTCATTGTGCTGATGCGTTTGACGCAGAACGCGCAGACAGCGCCCGACCGCGCTGGCACGTTCGTGGTGATGGGTGTGGTGGCTGTGCTTAGCTTCCATATCCTGGTCAACGTTGGCATGGTAGTCGGCTTTATGCCGGTCACCGGAATACCTCTGCCGCTGATGAGCTACGGTGGGTCTTCCGTGTTGTTCATGTTCCTGGCGCTGGGGATGGTAATGAACGTTCGTATGCGCCGCTTTGTGAATTAGCTGGGTGAGCTGGGATAGGCCAGCCGGCTAAGTGCACGCGGTTCTAAGCCAGGCACATGTTTCTTGCACGGGGGAGAAGGCAGAGAGCAATCGCTGCGCGGTAGGCGCAGCCCCAAAAATATCGATCGCCCTCGCGTAAAGGGGGCATTTCATCGGCCAGTCGAGCAGTGGAAGGCCGGGCAGGATTGAAGCAATAAAGCTGCTGGGCAGGGAAACGGCCCCCCGACCGGAAACGGTCTGAGAGTGCGGTCACAAATCCCGGCAGCCAAAACGCGAACAGTGCAGAAGATACCCAAGCTTGTGCAGCGGATTCGGTCAGGGAGTAACCTCCCAGGCCCCAGCCGTCCCCAATTCGGGGCCAGCCTCGCAACGCTCGATCCTCCTGTTTCCTTTCTCGCTCCGCCCCGGTGAAGCCCGCCCGTCTTATTTAAGTCGCGGCGGGACCGGAGTGTCCATGAACAAAGAGTTGTTTGTTTCTTCTACGCCTCACGAGACTAAAGTGGGGCTGGTGGAAGACGATCTGCTCGCGGAAATCTACCTCGAGCGCGAAAATGAATACACCCTCGCGGGGTCCATCTACAAAGGCCGGGTAACCCGCGTGCTGCCCGGCATGCAGTCCGCCTTCGTCGACATTGGCCTGGAGCGCGATGCCTTCCTCTACGTTTCTGATTTTATGGAACTGGAAGACCACGACGAAGACGTGACCGATATTGTGCCGGCGAATCGTGGAGTGCAGGATCTGCGCGCCCAACCGGTGCCGTACGTGCCACCGGCAAATGTGGAAGACCACACCGAAGCACGCACCGCGGTCACTGCTGGAGAAGGTGAGCCAGTAGTCGAAGAAAGCTCCGAGCTCTCAGAGCAGGACGCGGGAGCCCAGACTGCGGCATCGACGGGCACACCTTTGGAGGCCTCTAACGGAGACTCTCAAGACCGCGAACGCGGAGGCTGGCGCGGACGCCGCCGCCGTCGCGGTGGACGTCGCGATGGACGAGGGGAAGGCCGCGGCGACGGACGCGACCGGACCGAGCCGCGCTTGGCCACTGAGAGCTCGCCTGTTCCCGTTCCCCCTCCCGCTCCTGCTGCTCCCCGTCATCCAGAACCGGTCAGAACCCAGCAGTTTGGACCGCCAGCCGGATACCAGCCGATGGTGCTCCCGGGAGAATCGATTTCCAAGTACCGTGGCATGGCTCAGGCGCCAGCGGCTCCGGAGCCGCGTTCTCCGCAAACTCGCTCTCCGAAACCTGAGATCGAAGAGGTCTCCGCATCGGTCGCAACACCTGCGCCGCCTCTGGCTGCGGCTTTTCCCGAGGATGAACCCGTCTTCGCGAGGGATGCTGTCGCTGCCAAGCCGCTCCCTGGGCCAAACGATCCTGGGCAGCACGACGACGCGCGGCGCGCTCCAGAGCAGCACACGGAAGCGGCGCCACCTTCCTCGGCTTCGACTTCGGTCGATTGGAACCGCGAATTCCGTTGGCGTGATTCAGCCAGCGCCGGCGCTTCCGCGGCCCCCGGCAGGGCGCCCGAGACTGCGCCCGAGACTACCGAAGAGTTTGTCGAAGAAGACGACGAAATGGTGGCTGCTCCCGAGCATTCTCAGCCATCCGCGGCCGCGGTTTCGGAACCGCAGGTGGCGGCCTTCGCCACGCCGGGCACGCTCGAAGAAGAGACCATCGACGACGAGGAAGCCGACACCGTCCGTTATGAGGAATCGTCCGACGATGGCTTCGACGAGTTTGAAGAGGAGACGCGAGCCGCGGGCCAACCAGGTTCACAGATTGGCCCGGGGGAGCTCTCCGATGTCCGTGCGACGGTCGCGGAGATCCACAGGTCATCGTTAGCCGAGGCCGGCGTAGCGCCTGCCGCGGACGGTGGTGCCGCCGACACCGAGGAAGATTCCGAGGAACTGGAACTCGAAGAGGCGCAGGCTCAAGCCGAGGCTTTGCTCGATGCCGAAGCCGGTGGCACTGGCGTGGTCGATACCCGCGCCGAGGTTCGCGCTCCTGCCGGAACGGCCGGCTATACCCAACGCGCCCCCCGGCCGCGCCCCGGTTTCGACCGCCAACGCGGTGGACGACGCGGAGGCGGTGGCCGCCGCTTCCCTCGCCGCCAGTCGTCGCAGGAGGTTCCTAAGATCAGCGACTTGCTAAAGGAAGGCCAGGAAATTCTGGTACAGATTGCCAAGGAGCCCATCGGCAAGAAAGGCGCGCGCATCACCAGCCACATCGCGCTGCCCGGCCGCTTCCTCGTCTACATGCCGACGGTGAACCACACCGGCGTCTCGCGCAAGATCGCGTCCGACGAAGAGCGGCAACGCCTGAAGCGCGTCGTAATGAGCGAGCGCGACAACGGCCAGGGAGGTTTCATCGTCCGCACCGCCGCGCAGAGCGCGACCGAAGACGAACTCCGCGCCGACATTCGCTTCCTGAAAGGTCTGTGGAACGACATCAAGACCCGTTCCGAGGCTTCGAAGCCGCCGGCGCTGATCTATCACGACCTCAATGTCGTCGAGCGCGTTCTGCGCGATCAGGTTACCTCTGACTTTTCCGTGATCTGGGTCGATACCGAGCCGGAATACGAGCGCATTCTGCGCTTCTTCAACCGCTTTCAGCCGGGCCTGGTCAAACGCGTCAAGCTCTATACCAAAGAGACGCCGCTGTTCGAGCAGTTCGGCCTGAAAGAAGAGATGGACAAGGCGCTCAAGTCCAAAGTCTGGCTGAAGAGCGGCGGCTACATCGTCATCAACCAAACCGAAGCCCTGGTCGCCATCGACATCAACACCGGCAAATACGTGGGCAAAACCTCGCGCCTCGAAGACACCATCGTCAAAACCAACGTCGATGCGATCAAAGAGATCGTGCGCCAGATTCGCCTGCGCGATCTGGGGGGCATCATCATCATCGACTTCATCGACATGGATGAGCGCCGCAACCGGCAGCGTGTGATGCAGGCTCTGGAAGAAGAACTCCGCCACGACCGCGCTCCGTCAAAAGTCCTGCAGTTCAACGATTTCGGCCTCGTCGCCATCACCCGCAAGCGCGTGAAGCAATCGCTCGAACGCACCATCGGCGCGCCGTGTCCATATTGTCAATCGACGGGCTACGTAAAATCGCTCACGACTGTCGCGAACGAGATCTACGTCGAGATGCGCAAGATGGCCAAGCATCTTGTGCAGGAAGACGTAATGCTGCGCGTGCACCCGGATGTCGCCAAAGAATTGAAAGCCAACAACGGCCACCTGCTGAACGAGATGGAAGAGCTAACCAAGCGGACGATCATCGTGAAAAGCGATCCTGCGGTGCATCAGGAGCAGTTCGATATTAACTAGGCTTCAGTTGCTAGCTTCGAAAAGGGACGGGCTTAAATTGCCCGTCCCTTCTACTTGGATTGCAGTGCAGAGCCCGCATGACAACCATTTTACGCACCATGTGAAATGGTAATAAATATGGTAAACTTAATACCATGAAAACTACCCTGACCATCGATGGAGCCGGACGCCTGGTTCTGCCCAAACCGGTGCGCGAAGCACTCCAATTGTCCGCAGGAGATTCCCTGGAACTGGAGACCTCAGAGAACGAAATCGTTCTGCGACCCGTTCGTGGAGCCGCGACCATGCGAAAAAAACAAGGCGTATGGGTGATGAGTACGGGCAAGCCCCTTTCCGCGGAAGTCGTCAACGAAACCATCCGCAAAATTCGCAATGAACGCGGAAGAGTCGATATCAATGATCTCCGTAGCAAGGATCTCCGCCCCTCCCGCCTCCGGACCGGGAAAAGCAAATGAAATGGTTCTTCGATACCTCGGTGCTTATTCCGGCTTTTGTGGAAGACCACAAGGATCACGCCCGCTGTCTGGCGGTTTACGCTCCGTCCAATAAGCGAGTCGCATGCTGTGCCGCTCACAGTCTCGCCGAGGTCTATGCTGGAGTGACGCGCTTGCCGGGCGGGTTTCGAGCAAGCCGTGAGCAGGCAATTCTCTTTCTCTCGGACATGGAGGAGCACCTCACCATCGTATCGCTTGATGCCGCCGAATACTCCGCAATCATCCGGCAAGCAGCGGCGAACGGCATCCTGGGAGCGACGATCTACGACGCGCTCCTGGCCGCATGCGCGATCAAAGCCAAAGCCGAGACCATCTATACCGACAACGAAAGGCACTTCCGCATGTTCGGACCCGACGTTGCCAGCCGAGTAAGGAAGCCCTAGCAGCCCGTCGCTTAAGTACGATTCGTTAAGGACGGATTCGTATCAGGGCACGCATTCATGCGTGCCGTAAGCGCCGCATTATCCGAACGGCGCTGTTTCGCCGGAATATTTCGGGAAGAATGCGCGGCCGTCCTCCGCAACTTGTTTTCGTGCCTTGCATCTGATCGTGCGCAAAATACAAGTGAGTTTTTCCGCAACCTCTTCAGCCGTGCCGCCCAGAGCAATAAAGACGCGGGCCCCTGAGGGACGCCCCTCCTCACTGGGCGAACATTCCTCGATACCGTTCCAGTTCGGCTTTAATTATGAGGCTGGACCCCAAGGCCAGACGGGAAGGCGATCACGAGTCTACTTTCGTAGACTTGACGCAAGCCGAACGCCGAGTAAACGCTGTAGGTTTCAACCAAGCTCTTTGACACCGCGCCCCACCCGCCTAACTCCTTACGGCTAAAGATTTTGCCCGCAAGTTGTTGAGCCCCATAGATTAAATCCGATTTTGGCGCTAAGCCGATGATTCCAATAGTTCGGGGGGAGGGGGCATACCCCATAGTTGCAAAATGATAAACAGCCATCTTCCCAAACTGGGAAGGAGAATCTTCCCAACCCTTCGCCACTGAACCAGAAACGGGAAACCAGAAACTGCACACTGAGAACTGAGAACTGAGAACTGCCTCTAGCTCCCCGGGTGAGCCAGAGCTTTCACCGCCAGATCTGAGCGATCTCGCAGTTTCTGCACGGTTTCGTGGATGGCTTTGGCCGAGGCTCCAGCATCGCCGTCTTCAGCCATCTTCGCGACTCTGGCTGCGTCCTCTGTGGTGGTGCTCGCTATGTCGAGCAAGACCACCAGCGCATCGGCATGAAGCTTCCACAGCGACGACATGCTCTGACTGCGTTTGAGTTCTTCGAGTTCCGTGCTGATCCGCGCCAGGCATGAAACCAAACGGATCAGCGTGCGGGCGAGATCGGCGCGGAGGCTCTTCTCCTCAAGAAAGCCGGCATTGTAGGCCTCTGCTTCGGCCACGCTGAGTGTTAGGTTGAAGAAGCGCATGGGCACGATCTGGCGGTATTTCGGATCGGCCACGCGCACAAAGACTCTGATCGATTCCTCGACGCGGCGCAGCTTGCCTTCTTCGATGGAGATCTGTTGCTGGGTGATTACTGGAGGCTGAAACGCCTGAGCCGCAACCGGCGCTGTGGCAGCCGCCACGCGAGCGCTCTTGGCGGCGGCCGCGCCGCCCCCGGAGGATGGTATCCCGTGTCCCGCAGCGGGCGCGAGCAGCGACTTGCGGATGGGCGGGCGCCGATCCAGTTCTTTCTTCAATTTGGAGACGCGGCGAAATTTTTCCAGCGCGCTGCCGTAGTCGGCCTTAAGCATTTCTTTCTGCTCGATCGCGGCTACATGGTCAACGGTGACTTCCACGCCATCCACGGTGCTCAGAATGCTGCCGCCCATCTCGTCCAGCGCCTGCGCGAATTGTTTGATCTCTCCCAGGGCCTTGGCGAAGAGCTGGTCAAAGCGCGCTCCAAACGCAGCGTTGTGCGCGGCCACTGTGGCCAGAACGCCAGGATGATAAAACGAGGAATCCAGCCAGCGTTTCAATTCGCGGACGCGCGAAACAATGCCCGAATCCATGAGCGAGTTGAAATCGCGGTACTGGGCAATCTCTTCGCGCAACGGGTCGAAGTTTCGCAGCAGTTGCACATGCTCTTCCGGAAGCGAAGGCACGTCAGTGTCGGCGAGAATTTCGATGAGTGCGATTTCAAAAGGAGAAAGAGGCAGCGCTCCATCCAGTCCATAGCCGTGCTGCTGCCACTGACCGTGGACGCGAGGATGACGGTAGAGAAAGGTAGAAATCAGATCGGTCTTATCGCGGTTGATCTCGCTGGGCTCGCGGCGCCGCACAAAGTAGCGGAGCAGCGCCTCCGCGACTTCCGAGTCAATGTCTGGAGTGAGCGCTTGCCGCAGCATGGCGGGAGTAATGGCCATATCGAGCACATGCAGCCAGCGATACATGCGGGAGAGAGTTTCCGGGAGGTCCCCGTCCGAATGGCGGAGCGAAACCTCATCGAGCCCGCTTGGAATGGGCACATCGCCGCCGAGCGAGTCTCGCAGCAGCTTTTGGTAAAGACCCTGAACTGTCGCCAGGATCGACAACTCAAATTTAAGGTCTTCGGACAAGAACGCTCCCACGAGCAAGATTCTCCCCGTCGGTTGAAATTCTTTACTGCTGTTCAAGTAAAGACGAAAGTCACATGGGCCGCAAGTTACCAGCGGAGTGACACTGTCATGGCCTGCGGCTGTGTTCCGCGGAAGTACATGATCTTCCGCGCAGAAAGTGGAATCGTCGATTCGGCGGGGTCCGCTATTTCTTCAGGTGCTTCAAAATCTCTCTTGCCGCGTTTGCACCCGACCCTCCCGTCAAGCCTGCGCCGGGGTGCGTGCCGCTGCCGCAAAGATACAGGTTTTCGATCGGCGTGCGGTAACGCGCCCAGTCCAGCAGCGGACGCATGGTGAAGAACTGGTCGAGGGCGAGGTCGCCGTGGAAAATTTGGCCGCCGGTTAATCCGTAGACATCCTCAAGATCCTGCGGGGTAATAATCTGATGAGTAAGAATCATCTCGGGAAGATTCGGCGCGTATTGAGCGAGCGTCTGCACAACCGTTTGTCCGAGCGCTTTGCGCTGCTCTTCCCAATCGCCTTTCAGCTTGTAGGGCGCGTACTGCATGTAGATCGACATTACGTGCTTGCCTTGGGGCGCGAGCGTGGGATCGGTCAGCGATGGGATGGTGGCTTCGAGATAGGGCTGGCGGGAGAAGTTGCCGTACTTGGATTCGTCGAAGGCGCGCTCGAGATAATCGATCTCGGGGCCAATGTGAATGCGTCCTTTCAGAGCGCTGCCGTCTCCGTTTTTCAAGGCACTGAAATTCGGCAGGCCGGAGAGAGCGAGGTTGACCTTTGCGACCGTGCCGTTGCCGCGGTAATGCTGCAACCTCTGCACGAAGTCGGGTGAAAGATGGGTGGGATCGGTCAGCTTGAGCAGCGTGCGTTTGGGATCGGCGTTGGAGATTACCGCATTGGCGTTGATTTCTTCGCCGGTAGAGAGCAGCACGCCGGTGGCAGCGCCGTCTTTGACTCGAATCTCGATGACTTCGGCGGCGGTGCGAATTTCCACTCCGGCGGCTTTCGCGGCTGAAGCCATGGCTTCGGTGAGTGAGCCCATTCCGCCGGCGGCGAAAAATGCTGAGCCTGCGGGATGAGAATCGCCTGCCGCGCGAATCAGCAATTGCAAACTACTGCCTGCCGACCATGGGCCGAGAAAAGTTCCGAAGATTCCGCGAGCGGCAATGACTGCGCGTAATAATTCGGTCTCGAAATATTCCGCGACCAGGTCGGCTACGGCCATGGGGCCCCAGCGCAGGACACGGTACATATCGCGCTTGCCGAGGTTGCGGAGGGCGCGGCCGGTTTTGAGCATGCTCCAGAGATCTCCGCCGCTGGGGTGGTCGATGTCCGGTGGAGTAGTGGCGAGCGCTTCCGCGATTACTTTGCTGATTTTTCCCAGAGACTGGTTGAACTCGGGATATTTGGTTGCGTCTTTTTGGGAGAAGGCGGCGATGGCTTGCGCAGATTTGCATTCGTCCTGATAGAGCGAGAGGGCGCGGCCGTCGGGCGAGAGCGCGGTGACGCACGTCTCTGGCGTGATTAGCCTCAGGCCGTGTTTTTCCAGTTGCATGTCGCGGACGATGTCAGGGCGAATGGGGCCGGCAGTGTGCGCGAGCGTGGAGCAGCGGAAGCCGGGATGGAATTCATCGGTGATGGCGGCGCCACCGACCTGGGCTCGGCGCTCGAGGACTAAGGGCTTGAATCCTGCCTTCGCCAGGTAGAACGCGGTGACGAGTCCGTTGTGGCCGCCGCCGATGACGACGATGTCGCGCTGGCCGGATTTTCCATTTGTGCTCATATAGTGAAGTCCCCGGATGCACGGGGAGAACTCCCTGCGGCGGCCGAGTGCGGGAAAGGACGTAGGGGTCCTTCGACTGCGGTTGCCCTTCGCGCTTTTCGCGCGAAGGGCAATCCTCGCTCAGGATGACAGGGCATATTCTTACGCGGCTCCTTTACTATCTTTCAACATTTCCAATGCCGCGAGACGTCCGGGTGCGCCCATGATGCCGCCGCCGGGATGCGTGGCCGAGCCACACATATAGAGATTTTGAATTGGAGTGCGGAAGCGGGCGTAGCCGGGGGCGGGGCGCAAAAAGAAAAGCTGCTCGAGCGACAGTTCGCCTTGAAAAATATTTCCTTCGCTCAGTCCCCACTCGCGTTCGAGGTCGAGTGGGGTGATGACTTGCTTGTGGAGGATGATGTCTTTGATGTTGGGCGCGTATTCGGCGATGGTGTTGACTACGGTATCTCCGAACGCTTCTTTTTCATTGTCCCAGTTGAGGCCCGGGCGCAGTTTGTAGGGCGCGTACTGCACGAAGCAGGAGAGCACGTGCTTGCCCGGAGGGGCGACCGAGGGATCGGTGAGTGAAGGGATCACCATGTCGATATACGGCTTCCGCGAAAAGTTGCCGTACTTGGCATCGTCGTAGGCACGCTCCATATATTCGACGCTTGGCGAAATAGAAATTGCGCCTCGCAGGTGTGCGCCGGGTCCAGGCATGGCTTTGAAGTTCGGCAGCGCGTCGAGCGCCATGTTTACTTTGCCGGAGGAGCCGCGGTACTTGAAGCGGTTGATGTCTTCGAGGAAGTCGGCAGGAAGTTGGTCGGCTTCGATGAATTTGTTGAACGTGAGTCTCGGATCGACGCTGGAGGAAATGGTTTCTGCGAAGATTTCGTCGCCGTTGGCGAGGACGACACCTTTGGCTTTGCCATCTTTGACGATGATTTTCGCGATGGCGGATTGGGTTCGGATTTCTGCTCCGGCTTCGCGGGCTGCGTCTGCGATGGCGTTTGAGATTGCGCCGGTGCCGCCGCGCGCGAATCCCCAGGCGCGGAATGCGCCGTCAATTTCTCCCATATAGTGGTGGAGCAGAACGTAGGCGGTTCCCGGCGAGCGGACGCCCAGGAATGTGCCGATTATGCCGGAGGCCGACATCGTCGCTTTGAGCACGTCGGTCTCGAACCACTGATCGAGAAAATCAATAGCGCTCATGGTCATGAGCTGAACCTGGTTGTATTTGTCGTTGCTCGACATGCCCTGGAAGCGGCGTCCGATGAAGAGGAGCTTCATCAGTTCGCGTGGGTTGAGCGTGTTGGGGTCGGGCGGGACCATGCTGAGAATCGGCTTTACGAAGCGGCACATGGCTTGCATGGCTTTGCCGAATTCGTCGTAGGCTTCGGCGTCGACGCGGGAGTGGCGGGCGATCTCGCGATGAGTCTTGCCGTGGTCGTTCACGCGCCAGAGGTAATCGCCGCTGGGCATGGGCGTAAACGTGCCGTCGAGCGGGAGGATTTCGAGGCCGTGGCGCGGGAGGTCGAGGTCGCGGATGATCTCCGGCCGCAGGAGCGACACTACGTAGGAGCAAACAGAGAACTTGAAGCCGGGAAAGACTTCTTCGGTGCAGGCGGCGCCACCGAGAACGTGGCGGCGTTCGAGCACGAGAACTTTCTTTCCGGCGCGCGCGAGGTAGGCGGCGTTGACGAGTCCGTTGTGGCCGCCGCCGATCACGATTACGTCGTAAGAATTAGCCATGAGATCTTAGCCTTTAGTTGGTAGCGTGCAGATTGGAAGGGCACTGATCGGAAACGGAATGATACTCGCAAGAATGCCACGGCGGAAAAATTAGAGCCCGCTGGGAAGAACGCTCCATTGGATAAGCCTGTGCATGGGCAATTGATTGTAGCGTATGTTTGGACGTTTGTGCGTGGCTTGGACAACCGCTATTCGCAGAGTGCGTCATGCTCGCCCGGGTGCTCTCGCATCCATTCTTGATCGGATCGGTAGTCAGCCCAGGCCGCAGGCATAAACTCTGAGAGTTGATCGCAGCCACGCCAGGATTTTAGGCAATCGACATTGAACTGAAAGGCGCGCGTTCGATTTTCCTCCGACACCCCATCGGAAACGATAACTCTGAGGGCACGAACATTACTGGCTTCATGAATCTCGTATCCGGGATGGCGCTTCAGGGGCCGGTATATGCACGAGTTGTATTCGGAATGTCGCTGGTCGGATGTCGAAACCTGTGTTTCGGGAAAGACATTGCCGTTGAGAATTTCAAGTCCATAGATCTTGCCCGTCACCTGCCCATTCTCAATCACGATATAGCCCGCAACTTGCCAGGCTCTCAGACCGATGCGCCGTCCTAGACCGGTTCGCGCCAACGGTATCAAAAGCGAACGCATCCACCAGTTATTAGGCGAGACCATGATGCATGGCGTGCTCACACAACTGGCGGGCACCTCGTAGCGAAGTCCGTGCTCGGAGCCTAGGCGCTTCAGTCCTTCGATGCTCGAATTATCAAGTTTGAGGGCTCGAATCTGCTGCAAAACGTACGCCGCTCGTCTTGCATAATAGCAATTTGCGCCGATCAGGAAGAGGTAGAAACCGATAACGATAAGAAAGAGAGTGATTAGCAGCCACCACCATTTCCTTTTGAGATTCATAACTAGAGTAGACACCGAAAGCGGCATCTTGGGGCGCGCCATTATTGTTGCTCTCCAGGCTTCGATTCCTATCGGGATAACGCTCTCCGAAAAGACTCCGGCGTATAATCCGTCTTCGAGTCGAATAATTATCGAGGCCACTCCATTGCCCATTGGAACCGCGTTTCACGAGAGAACATTTCCGCTTTGCCACAGCCTGAATTACCGCGAGTGGTCGGGATACTACACGGTCAGTGTGTATGAGGTGCATCACGAGCACGAGTACAACGCCATTCGCAATGCGGCGGCACTGATCGATATTTCTCCGCTTTACAAATATTTGATCGCCGGCAAAGATGCGACGCGGCTGGTGAACCGCGTGATCACGCGCGACATCAATAAAGTGAAAGTGGGGCAGGTGATCTATTGCTGCTGGTGCGATGAAGAAGGGAAGGTCATCGACGACGGGACGATTTCGCGGCTGGAGGAAAATGTTTACCGCTGGACGGCGGCTGACCCGAGCCTGCGCTGGTTTCGGCAGAATGGCCTGAACATGGATGTGCAGGTGGAGGATATTTCCGAGAAAGTTGCGGCGCTGGCGCTGCAGGGGCCGACTTCGGCGAAGCTGCTGAAGTCCGTGGCCGAGGCTGATATTGCGAATCTGAAATATTTTCGGGTGACGCATGGGAAGATTGCTGGCGTTTCAGTGGATATTTCGCGCACGGGGTATACCGGCGATCTGGGATATGAGATATGGGTACCGTGGAATGAGGCTGCGAAGGTTTGGGATGCGCTGTGGGAGAAAGGAAAGCAGTTCGACTTGCATGCGGCTGGAATGCTGGCGTTGGATGTGGCGCGGGTGGAGGCTGGGTTGCTGCTGATTGAAGTGGACTACTCGAGTTCGAAGAAGGCGCTGATTCCGGCGCAGAAGTATTCGCCGTATGAGTTGGGCTTTGGCAAGATGGTGCATCTGGAGAAAGAGAATTTTATTGGCAAGCGAGCGCTGGAACAAGACTTTATGAATGGCGTGGCGCGGCAACTGGTGGGTGTGGAAGTCGATTGGACCGATGTTGAGGCGCTGTATGAACGCTATGGGCTGACTCCGGCGGCGCCGAGCCAGGCTTCGCGCGTGGCTGTCCCGTTGTACTCTGGCGATAAACAAGTTGGGAAGGCTACAACTACAAGTTGGTCGCCGATCCTGAAAAAGATGATCGCGCTGGCCAGCGTTGAGACGGAGCATTCGAAGCTGGGTACGCAGCTACAGATGGAGATCACGATTGAGGCGATCCGGCTGAAGACGAATGTTAAGGTGACGGGGCTGCCGTTCTTTAATCCGGCGAGGAAGACGGAGAGTCCGGTGTAGGCTCAGGCTAGTCGGGCTTCGCCCGGCGGACAGCCGAGGGCGGCTGTCCCCACATGCTTTCTGCCTGATTCAAGGGGCGGCGTCCACCCCATCGAGGCGATTAGCGTCAGGGGCGAAGGAAATAAATTCTATTCGTCCAGTCCCAAGTCCCGGTTTCTTTTGCCAGTCTGGTCAAGGCCCACACCAGGCCGCCGATATCGGCGGGAGAAATTGTTTTTTCGTCTACAAAAACCACGCCGCCGTGCGCTCGGCCTTCTTCCGCCCAAGTCTTGAGCAGGGGAGGAATCGTCCTCCGGTCATACGTCACAAGTGTTAACCCCTGAACCGCGGCTTCTCGGAAGCAAGCTCGGTCGTCTTGTCCGAGGAATCGGCCATTTTCCCACTCGACCATATAGCGAATTTCTATCGCGCGATTGCGGCGGCGCAGGCCATGCGCTACGTCTGGGGAGATGTGCTCATCGAGGAGAAGCTTGAGCATTTCGTTTTCTTGCCGTTCTCGCGGGAACGAATTCGACTGCCTGGGGGATCATGTTTTTTAGAGCCGTAAAATCCGTCGTCTCGTTCTCGGCTAGAGCCTCATTGATC
>Ga0302222_10001211_pt1 | contig 13346 bp, 12 predicted proteins | sample II_Palsa_E2_2_FD_194570 | JGI IMG/M metagenome (GOLD analysis project Ga0302222, IMG submission 194570) | Peat permafrost microbial communities from Stordalen Mire near Abisko, Sweden - II_Palsa_E2_2 | ecosystem: Environmental > Terrestrial > Soil > Palsa > Peat permafrost | place: Sweden... | reverse complement strand
AGGACAAAGTAAAACCATGACAGGCGTTGGACGCTCATTTCACCAATTCAAATTAGGGGAATTGGATTTGACCGTAATTACGGACGGATCTCTCGTGATGAGCCCGGTGCAGCCTTCTGTCGCTCCGGATGGGCCTCCGGCGGCAGTCGACAGCTTGCTGGAGAATAGTTTTCGCTCCACTAAAGAGATAGACCTGGGGATAAATATCCTGGCCATCCGGAAGGGCAAGCAAGTGATCCTGATTGACACTGGCACGGGGACCGGTTTCGACATGAATTTCGGCCCCAAGTCCGGCTGGCTTCCGGAGTCATTGAGCGATGCGGGAATTCAACCTGCAGCCGTCACGGATATTATCCTTACGCATGCACACCCGGATCATATCGGCGGCTTATTCCGCATGGATGGCAGCCCGGTCTTCCCCAATGCACAGGTCTACTTGTCCGCCATCGAATATCAATTCTGGATGCAGGAAAGCCCGGATTTCTCCAAAAGCAGTATGAATCATTCTGACTTGATCAAAATGATCGTGGGTACAACCCATAAGACACTGGCGGCATTGAAACCCGGCGTGCATTTATTCGACGACGGTGCTGAGCTGTTCGGTTGTATCCGGCTAGAGCGGGCGGCAGGACATACGCCCGGTCATACGCTGGTGCATGTCTATTCCGGGGGAGAAGAGCTGGTGCACATTGCAGATCTCGTCCATTCAGATGTCTTATTATTCCCTCATCCCGAGTGGGGATTTTCAGGAGATACCGATCTTGCATTGGCGGCAGCCACCAGGAGGCAGGTCCTCGCCACGCTGGCGGCCAGCAGAAAGAAAGTATTCGCCTACCATCTTCCGTGGCCGGGAGTCGGGCATGTTCGCAGGCAGGGGGAGGGGTTTGAATGGGTGGCTGAGGCTTACATGATCCCGGGTTAATAGGAGGCACCCTCTACCGCTAACATTGATTTAAGAAATATGGCATCTCGGTTGGACAAGGGAGTTTTGCAACAGAAGCCGATTGATCAGCGGGTATGACTGTGATTTCAGACGGTAATATTGTTTATGAAATGTCCAATGACATCATATAGTTCTTTTGGATTGTCATAAAAAACAAAGTGATTGCTGTTGGAAATTTCCCTGATAATCATACCTCCCTTGACGAGCTCCGGTATATAGGAAAGACTTTTGTTTATTAGTCTCCTGTCGGCACGATCTCACTGGTCTCAACCATCAAAATAACCGTCTTTTTCGGTGCCCGGGGGCGGTGCATAACTCCCCTGGGGATCGTCACTCCCTGATTGGGATTGAGTTCAATGGTTCTTTCCTCCAGGTCGATGGGGGGTGTAGCCGGCTTCGGTCAATAATGTCCCTTCTAGTTGCAATATTTTCTTTGCTGCGCCAAAGTGCTGGCCTGATTGGAACTGCTTCTTGACTAAGATATTCTCAGTTTAAGTATCTACAAATGTATCACAAGTTGGGGTGAGTGGAAAATTGAGGCCAAGCGAGGGACACTCGAACTCTTTTAGGGGATTTATGACTTATTTGTGGCGTGAACAATCCTGATAATCAATTAAATGAAGAAATTATTTAATAGATGTTTATCGAACTCCGTTAAGCGCCCGTACCCACAAACGCTGATGGTCGACTTCAAACTCCCCACATTTTTCTTTTAAAAATATTTTTAAAATATTTTGCGCAACCGAATAGTTGCTCTTATATTTGCAGCCAATCGGTTTCGCATAAATTCAAAACAACTTTACCCGGGAAATGATTTTCGTTAAAACATTTTAATACACAAAACAATCTAAAAATTATGGCACTTATCAATCCTCACATTAACTTCAACGGCAATGCCGAAGAAGCATTTACCTTTTATAAATCAGTATTTGGCGGAGAGTTTGCAAAGATTATTCGCTTCAAAGACCTTGCAAGCCCTGAATTCCCGGTAGCAGAAAAAGAAGAAAATAAAATTATGCATATCGCTTTGCCTATCGGTAAAAGTAGTATGTTGATGGCAAACGATGTTCCGGAAATTATGGGAAGAACAAACGAAAATGAGAACAGAAGTAAAATTGTAGTAAGTGCAGAAAGTAAAGAAGAAGCAGACAGATTATTTAATGGGCTTTCAGCAGGAGGGCAAATAGAAGGGCCCATTGGCGATAGTCCCTGGGGTGGTTCATATTTTGGTTGTTTCAGGGACAAATACGGTATTGAATGGATCGTGGAATTTGATCCAAAACTAAGGGACTAGTAATTGGCGGCTTTCTATTATCAATAAATTAAAATTTAAACAGTGTTATGAAAAGTTTACTCAAAACATATAATCCTTTTAGATTAATACTTCTAATTGCAATTATGTTTATAGGGTCTTCATCAAGCGGGCAACAGATCAAGCCTTCCAGCAGCGGTTACGCACCTGTTAATGGCATCAATGTTTATTACGAAGTATATGGTGAGGGAAGGCCTTTAGTTTTACTGCATGGCGCTTTTTATACAATTGATATGAACTGGGGACAATTGATACCTGAACTGTCAAAAACCAGGAAAGTAATTGCAATAGAAATGCAGGGACATGGGCATACGCCGTTTTCAGATAGAGAATTATCGATTACTACTTTAGCAAATGATGTAGAAAAAGTGATGGATTACCTGAAAATCGACAGCGCAGATGTTGCGGGATATAGTATGGGTGGCTCTGTGGCTTACCAGTTTGCTGTACAAAACCCTAAACGGTTAAGAAAATTAGTGATCATTTCTTCTACTTATAAAAGCAATGGTTGGCTACCCATAGTAAACAGCGCGTTTAAAAAATTTAAACCCGAATTTTTTGATAATACGCCTTTTCAAACCGGATACGATGCAGTGGCGCCTGATAAAGCAAAATGGACGAACTTCTTAAAGCAGATGTTGGACTTCGTTAAAGTTCCATTCAACGTGGGTGACTCGAATATTGCGAAAATTGCTGCGCCTGTATTAATTATATCGGGTGACAATGACGGATTGGATAAAATTGAGTTGATGAAAACATATCAATTGTTGGGTGGTGGTGTTACCGCAGACCTGCAACCAATGCCAAAATCGCATTTGGCTATTGTTCCTTCGCAAGGACATGTGAGCCTGATGATGCAAACAACAACGCTTTTGAATTACTTAAATGGGTTTTTAAAATAACTAGCCAGCCTGAACCAAAAAAGGCCTTGTAAATCAATTATTTACAAGGCCTTTAAGTGCGCGGGATGATATTCTTATCTCGCTGACTTATAATTACTTATAAACAAAATGTGTCAAATTTGTGGCGGGAAAAATGCGAACGCATTGATAGTGTGCTATTTGTACGCTTCATGCCGCTTTTTTTCACTTTCGATATCATTTTAAAGATAAAAAGTGCCATTGAAAAATGGTTTTCATCTGTTAAAGATCCCCGCTTTTGTAAAAATACCGTCCGAATCGGCGGTAAGATTCAAGTTATCCCGTGTTATGCCTTCATCATAAACAGTCACCTGCTTAATGGTTCCGGTTGATTTAATACCAGCCAGCTTGATGTGATCAATCTTTTCTTCGACAAATCTATCCTGCGCTGTGGGATAATTGCCGACAAAATGACCATTATTTCCCAGGAAAGAATTGCCGAATTTAAACGCAGGCTGTCCGTTTTCAATAGGATAGACCATGACATAGTTACTGTTCGTAACAATGTTATTTTCAAAAAGGAAAGATTTTGTATTACCCGAGAATCCATACCAGATTGCTGTGTTATAAGCATCATTGATAATCGAATAGGTCAAAGAGAAATTTTCAAGATTATTCCCCAACACCATCGCGATTTTCGCCGATTGAAAAATGCAATGGCTGATATGCACGCCGGGACCGCTTACCCAGAAAGCGCTCTGAATAGGAGCCGAATTTTTCTCGCCGATAAAAAAACACTGGGAAACGTTTAGCCCGTTCAGGTTCTTGTCGGCCCGGCGGATCGGGTAATAATAGGAAACGGAAGTATTAGCGTTTCCCACAAATTTGATTCCCTTAATATTTACGTTGCTCCGTTCGATCAATATACTGATACAATGCTTGAAACCTGCCGTGTCGTTGTTCCCGGAAACGGATTGAATCACAGGCATTTGTGCGGGTGTCCAGGAACTGTCGTCCGGCATTAGCTGGGCTTCGATGGTGTAATCGCCGGAGACGCCTTTTGCGTTAACCCCGGGTTTTATCTTCAGTTCGGTTGTAAGAACATAAAGACCCGGCGCCACCTTTATATTTATCGGGGCACGGCCGTCAAAGCTGTTGGCTATCTTAACTGCCTCTTCCAGGCTAGCAAGAGGAGCATCGATGGTTCCCGCTGCCCCTTCCTTTCCCGCGACGGCGCTTACGTAAATCGTTTGTGCCTGCGCCCGGCAGACGAAAACCAGGAAAATAATACTATTGATTACTGTTTTTTTCATGGCGCAATTGTACGATCATTTCCATACTAAGACGATTCATTCGGTGTTCAAGTTATTTCATTTTATATCACACTGTCTATCAATCACATAAACAGTTAACTTTTTTCGGTTATTCCTTTTCACAATATTCATATCGCTTCATTTTGTAAGGTGATTAAATAGGGCGTCAAGGAATATGCCATTTGTGTGTCAAAAAATAGGGAAGAAAGCGAAAAAAGCGGGAAAAATGACACAACAGTGATTAAAAAGGCCCTGTAAATCAATTGTTTACAAGGCCTTTTAGTGCGCGGGATGAGATTCGAACTCACACGCCCTTTCGAGCGCTACCACCTCAAAGTAGTGCGTCTACCAATTTCGCCACCCACGCATGGAGTAAAGGGCCCAAAATTTTTGAGGTGGGTGCAAAAATAGGGTTTTCGGGCAACTTTTCAGCGGGGTGGGGGAGTGAATTTTTTGATCATTTTCTGAGGGCGATGCGGAAGGTGGTGCCTTTGCCGAGATCGGAGTGGCGGACGAATAGCTGGCCTTTATGGTATTGTTCAATGATACGTTTGGATAGGCTGAGGCCGAGGCCCCAGCCGCGTTTTTTCGTAGTGAAACCGGGCTTGAAGACTTTTTGGAGGTTTCGGGCGGCGATGCCCTTACCAGTGTCTGCGACATCTATCACGATCTCTTTTTCGAGGTCCTGGATCGTCACGGTGATTGCGCCCTTTCCTTCCATGGCGTCGAGTGCATTTTTCAGGAGGTTTTCGATCACCCAGTCGAATAAAGGGCCGGAGATGCGGGCATACAGGTGCTGGGGGGATGCGGCGGATTCTGGGGTTGGGGCGGGGGACGAAGTGGATGAACCGGGGGTATACGGCGCGATGATGACGGAAGCAGATCCGGGGCCCTGCAGGATGAATTGCACCTTACCGGTCGCCCTTTTCCGAATATATTCCATCATACTACGGATCTGCCCGACGAGGTCCCTTTCCTCCAACTGGGGTTTGCTGCCGATCTTGCCGAACCGGTCGGACACTAATTTCAGCCGGTCGACATCTTTCTGGATCTCCTGCACTGTCCTTGGATCCAGATCGCTCTCCTTCAACATCTCCACCCAGCCTTCCAGCGAGGAGACGGGAGTGCCGAGCTGATGGGCGGTCTCTTTGGCCATCCCTGCCCAGAGTTGGTTTTGGGTAGCCTTGTTGCGGATAGTGATCGAATAAAGCGTAAAGAAGATGAACAATGTGACGATAAAAAGCTGTACGAGCGGATAGTATCTTACCTCATCTAGCAATGTCGTATGACCGTAATAGTAACGGTTGGCGATATAGGGCTTTTCGCTGAGCGTGACTTCTACGGGGTGGTTTTCCGCTTTGAATTTTTTCAGCTGACGGTACAGATAGCTGCTATCGCGGGCAATCGCGCCGGAATCGAGGTTGAGATATTCCATGATGCTGTCCTGCTCATTGGTCTCGATAATGGGTATGGATTGCTGGTCATTGCGGATCAGGTTGGGTAAAGTAAGGTCCATCCCGGGATTCCTGAGGATTGCCTTGCTGGCGGCTACCCAGGTGGCCACCTTTCGGCGCTCATCCATGGCGATCTTCCTGGCCAGGTACCGTGAATAGAAGATCGTGGCGGTCACAATGACGATGCCGACAAGGGCCACGAACGATCTCCAGTTCAATAATGATCGAATCATAGACCGAAATTACGAACTGGACTCCGTCCAGTTTAACGTTGATTCCCTTATTTTTGGGACTTATTTATCATAATCAGTATTTAGTGACGCCAACCATCGCCATTGTCATACTCAACTGGAACGGACGGAGCTTCCTGGAAAAATTTCTCCCTTTTGTAACGGCCAGCGTCTGCGCGGGCGCCGAAGTGATTGTCGCCGACAATGCCAGCACGGATGATTCGGTGCCTTTTCTGCGGGAAAGGTATCCGCAACTGCGGGTGATCGAGATGGATAAAAACCGCGGGTTTGCTGGTGGGTATAATGAAGCCTTGCAGCATGTGGACAGCGACTATTATGTACTGCTGAACTCGGATGTGGAGGTAAAGCCGGGATGGCTGGAACCCATGATCGGCCTGATGGAAAGCGATCCGTCCATTGGCGCCTGCCAGCCCAAGATCCTGATGTATGCGGACAAAAGGTCGTTCGAGTATGCCGGAGCAGCCGGAGGATGGCTGGACTACCTGGGATATCCATTCGCCAAAGGGAGGATCTTCGACGTGTGCGAGGAGGACCTTGGGCAATACGATCAGGTGGAACCGATCTTCTGGGCCAGTGGGGCAGCATTATTCATCCGGGCCCGGTTGTATCACGAAATGGGCGGCCTGGACACCTACTTCTTCGCCCACCAGGAAGAGATCGACCTTTGCTGGCGCCTTCAACTGGCTGGCTATAAAATCTATTCCTGTCCGCAATCGGTGGTCTACCATGTCGGCGGGGGTACGCTGCCAAAAGGGAATGAAAGAAAGGTGTTCCTCAATTTTCGCAATAACCTGATCATGATGGTCAAAAACATGCCCGCAAGGGAGTGGCTCTGGAAAATATCGGTCAGGTTCGCGCTGGATTCCGTCTCGGCCTGGAAATCGCTGCTGGCAGGAGAAGGGGTGTATTTTCTGGCCATTACGGAGGCCCATTTGGCCTTTCTTAAGTGGTTGTTTTTCAAGCGAAAAGAAAGCATTTTTCCGAAAAAAACGGGGGGTGCACTCCGGGGATGGTATACCAAAAGCGTTGTCTGGCAATACTTTGTGGCGGGGAGGAAAACTTTTAGTGAAATTGTAAAGCGTAAACCGTGATTTTTTCAGACAAAGCCCTATTTTTGCAAGGCAATTAAATAGCTATGGATCAACCATTAATAGATCAGCCGATAGAACTCAAGGACCCTAAGTTGAAAGACATTGCGAATAGCTGGGTCGATTCTTCCGTATTCCTGTTCTACCTGGAAGTATTTGTCATTGTAGCGTTCCTGTTCGGTGCGTCTTATGGCTTGTACGTTCACCGTTATAAGGGCAAACCCAATGTAGAAGTTCCCGGGAATACCTTGTATACTCCTCAGTATAAATAAGAGCGGCCAATAATTTTTCTCAGGAAAAATTTTTCGGAGAATTTACATTGCCTTATTTTTGCAGCCCCAATCAGAAAAAGTGGGGCGAAAATGCGGAAGTAGCTCAGTTGGTAGAGCGCAACCTTGCCAAGGTTGAGGTCGCGGGTTCGAGCCTCGTCTTCCGCTCAAAAAAGAATTCCATTTGCGAGTCTAATGACTTTGGCCGGTGGAATTTTTTGTTTTAGGAGTCTTACATTCGGAAGGATTATATTTGTGAGGTTCTTTTGGGATCTTTCGAATGTTGGATCTGACGAAAGAACAAGGCGCCCCGGTGGCGGAACTGGTAGACGCGCAGGACTTAAAATCCTGTTTGCCGAAAGGCGAGTACGGGTTCGATTCCCGTCTGGGGCACATTAAAACCCGCTCTTGTAGCGGGTTTCACTTTTCCCGTTCATTCTAAACCTAGTTGCCGCAACTGAACTTTGCAAAAAATTTACAAACACGGCAAGCGTTTCCAACGCGGCATTGTCGAAGGGCTTGTATTCCGCCTGCCCTCCCAGGGCTTTGCGCTGAGGAGCCTGGCTGCCTGGTGCAAAGTAAAATGGATCTTTTCATCGGTTTTTGGTGTTGTCGGGTCGGGGAACCCTGTGTCACGTGCATGTCCTTAACGGTGAGGCGGGAGTTCTATTGTGAAATGATCGGAGACCCGGTGCGTAATCTGCGGGGACTGCACGGCGCAGGGGGGACGAATATCATTCCCTCGTATTGGCCGGATTAGGGGACCATGATAGGACATGGGGACGAAGGAGGGCAGCCGCTTAAAAAAATTAATTTACGACATCCGGATCCCGATTCAATGGTCTTCCTGAAACCGAGTCATGCAGGTACACCTGAATGGACCCGCATCGTAGATGGTTTCGCCGATCTTAGCGGGCAAGATACATCGACGGCTTCCTCGGGCGCCATCCTGTTTTTCAACATCAACAAGCGGATCATAGCCTGTTGCTTCGGAACCTCTGTCGCCAACATACACAGGGACAATATCGTCCCTGATTTCGGGCTTGCCGTCGCCTATCACCGAATACCGAAGGGGAAATACAAAAAGATCGAGACCTTTGCGATGACCGAAAACCCCATCACCAATGCCCGAAGTGCGGCGATGCCCTCCTCCCAGAGCACCTTTAACCTGGACACCTACCTCGAAACCATTACGGAGCTGGGTGGCAAATTCCTGTTGAACACAAGATCCGTGGTCATCAATGGAAAGGAGTTTTTCTCCATCCCCGCGCCCATGACCATCGGAGAAATAAAGAAACTTTGCAAGAGCCTGATCGAAGAATACGAAATTTCCGTAAATGAGGAGAACTACAAAAAATTGACGGCAGTCAGCAAGGTAAAAACGAAGAGTTTGATGGATCACCTGAATGATGAATTATGCAAACGGATGAGAAAAAGATCGGGCGAGATTTACCTGGTGGACTATCAGCAATTTGATAACCTGGATACCTACAGTTTATCTCCGAAAGGAGAAAAATTGACGGAACTGGATATTCAGGATGTTTACAACGATTTTAAGAAAGGGCAGCAGATCACGACAGTATTCTTGAGAACCAAACAGATTTCCACCTGTGATGCAGATGGACAACCTATTGAACCCTGGTCCTTGTATAAATGTCTCTTTTTTCAGATCGAGATAAACATTGGCAGTTTTATACTTTATAAGGGACACTGGTATCAGGTTCAAAAACGATTTCTGGATGATCTCAGGGGCTTCGTCAGATTATTTGAAGTGCCTGCCGCCACGTTGATGCTCCCCGCGTGGGATGGGAAGCAAGGGGAAGGAGAGTATAATCTTGCGGCGGCATCAGCAATGGGTATCCAGTGCTGGGATAAAAAACTTTACACACATCCGGATTACGCTTATGGGATCGAATTTACTGATCTGCTTTCCCCCAGCCATATAATGCATGTTAAAAAATTGGTCAGTTCAGCCCTGAACAGCCACCTGCTCATGCAAACGGCGGTTTCTGCCCAGTTACTGAAGTCGGATCTGAAGCTAAAGACCTGGATAAAACAAGAGTCCAAAAAGTTCCGGGGTGGAAATATCTTCCTGAACAGGAAAGGGGAGTATAAAGCGCCCCCCATCAGTTATGTCATTACCCTGATGACCGGCTCGGCCGTCAAATCCCTGACAGATCAATTGCCCTTTTTTAGCCTGATCACGTTTAACATGATCATCAGAAAAATCTCCTTTGATTTCGATATCAAGATCTGCCAGGTATAATGCTCTCACCTTGCCGGTGAAGCAAATAGGAAATTCAGTGCATGATGCCAATAAAAAAGCGGTTCCGGGGGCAACTTATTTAAATCGCTGTATTCAGAATGCTGAATCAAAAACTCGCTTTTTTTCATGCTTGGTTCAAAATAGGGTAGTTCGCCCGTATGACCTGCCTTTATTTTCGCGGCTAGAAGGGCGGCCTTTGCTCCTGCAATAATCGCCTCATCAATCCTGAAAACGCCGTTCGTCAGATAGCTTTTAAATTGTAACAGGCCGCGCGCCACCTCACTAAAGTATTTTTTATTTGTTTCTCCGGTATTTCGTTCCCGCCTCGCAATCAAAGCAGACGTATTGAGAATGTCGTCAATCACATCGCGCTTGCTACACTGATTGCCTCTATACCGTATTTCCTTTTCCACCGTATCGTCAAAAGCTTTCAGGAAAATGTCCATTGATTCGATCCGGGGGTATAACTTATTTATATCATAAAGTTGCTTGACGATTTCCACTTCCTTTCCCTTCCCGTAGAGAATACCCGTTGTGGTGGGCGCAAACGCCGTCAGTTTGTCGCCGGCGATGGAGGCTACAGAGGGCACATTGACCAATATATCATCCTTGTAGGTAACGAGCCAGGACGTCTTGACCGGCAATCGCAGCAACGCAGGGTAAGAATGCGCTTCAAAAAGGATATCCAGCAGAATATGGTCCTCCTTTCCGGACAGTGCAGAGGTATAATATAGTGCATAGTGCGCTTTGGGAACACCTGACTTATAACTTCTATGTTCGCTGAGCCCAAATTTTTGGAACGGCGGTTGGCTGCAGATGGCTGCTAAGACGAGCTCGATATCCTCACGGCTCGCCAGGGTGATGATATCAATGTCGATGGAAAATCTGCCGGCATCATCCAGCAACAAGATCAATGAAGTTCCTCCCTTGAATACAAAGTCCAGTCCCTGGGCGGACAGTTGTTCGACCAGGCTTAGCGCATGTATCATCTTTTCCACCAGCGGCGGATTGATCTTTTCATAGCCCTCTCGTTCCCGGTGAGAATCAAGCCATGCCTTCTGAAATGAGTCTGACTTTATCATTCTATGGCGGATATGACTTCGTTATGTAAACCTGGTTGTTCGAGCAAGAATTCCTTCAGGGTATCTTCTCGGTGCCGTCGTTTCGCGTAGTTAAGCAACCGCGAATAATTGATTGCATATTTAGCTAATGCCCCTTCGAATATCTTCACCAGTTGCTGGCCCTGGAAGGCAAAATACAATTTGGGATCGCAAAAAAGATCTACCAAGATCTTTTCGAGCGTGGGAAGGACAATCTTTTTAATGACCATGGTCGGTGCCCTGCTAATCATTGGGACCACGACAATGGGCTGAGGCAATTCCGAAATATAATGGTTAATCGTCGCGCCGTCCGGGTTGATGAAAACATTGGAAAACTTACCGGAATCTTTTATTGAAAAAAACACTTGCTCTATCGACATCTTATCTACTTCCAGGATGTATAGGAAGGACGTTACTTGGAGATCTATGAATTCATTGAGCCAATTCGTCGTCCAGACATTGTAGGAGTGATGATTAAATGAGTTTTCAAGAAAGGAGCCTATCTTATTAATCTCTTCATCCGCCTCCGGTTTGAAAAGCTGTTTTCGCTCTATCGTGTATACGCCCTTGCCTACGTCTGTCATGCGATGTCGTTTCTTGAGGTCAAATACCCGCCAGGCAAACGTAGTTTCCTTTAAGTCCGGATCCAGCTTCCTGAAAAAGGCTAAAAGCTCCTCCCGGGAGAATACCTCTTTGGGGGAAAAGTGCTCCATCAGCCTGCTTTCTATATAATTTTTCGTGTACGTCATTACTAATATAAGCCATTTATAGATAAAAGTGTCTTAATATAGATATCTAATTTAAGCCAAATTTAAAAGAAATCGGCCACATTTAGAAAGCAAATATAAGCCAGTTTTGCAAAAAAGTGGCTTAATATAGTCCATTTTATCTCGATATCCGCAAATTTGTCCGACAGGCTTTCCAAACCGCTCAGATTTGTTCCCCATCCAAAACCCGGCGAGCAAACGTCGAACAGCAATGGACGCGTCAGGGCATAGTTGACCACCGGGGTAACAACGTTTTCCCAGTCATGCCGGAAGTGCAACCCTTGCCGATGCACAGATGAATATTGACCGGGGCCGTCGAATACCAGCACATTGTAGCCGCGTTCGACCGCAGCACGCGCACCGCTCCAGTGCATCTCTTCAGGCGAGCCATCGAAGCCATTGTTCAACAGCAAGGTGGGGCGCGGCTTGCCGGAGCTGTCAGCCGGATGGAAGTAGCCCTGCAGCGTCGTGCCTTCGTAGGGGATCTCTACCGGTTCGATCGCGGGCGTGAATAGGGCTGCGGCTGCTTTATAGCAAGCAGTGGATCGCTCGTAGGCGTGTTTGATGCGCGGGTCCTTGGGATTGCCGTGCAGGAAGAAGTCGGCGCTGCAATAGTAGCTGCTGGCTCGTAGGAAGTTGTCACGCGCGCTGATCTTGTGGCCTTTTTTGAGCTGACCCTCCATCGTCCTGCTGCAAAGTTGGTACAGCCTTTAGTTTTCTCGTTCTGAAGAGCTTGTTTGGCCGAATATAGCCCAACTCAAATTCCGGGAAACTAAAAGGATCCAGGGTTTTGGAATATTCCCTCGCATCCGCTTCAAGTTTGCCCAATGAATCCCGAATGGCCACAAGCTCTGCACTAATATGCTTCTGACTTAACTTTGCAAACTCCTGTTCATCTTTGAGTCCAAAGACTGTTTGAAAATCGACGGTTTCCCGTTCGAAAGTGACCCGTAATTTTACCGGGGAAGTTTGTGTCTTTTTTCTAAGTGACCTGGTATCCAGAACCATGTAAATTGTTGGGAGCATAACTAACAGTTCTCTTTTTCACGATTCCTGCCCACAGAAATTTGCAAACAATTTGCAAACAAACATCAGTTAAAGGAGGTTTTGCAAGCTTCTTCTAAGGTAAATAGAAAAAATGCAAGTGTCTGATATTTAACATATTAGTTAAATAAGGGCAAATTAGATTAAATGTGTACATCTGGCAAAAACAGGAATTTAAAGACTTAAAATCCTGTTTGCCGAAAGGCGAGTACGGGTTCGATTCCCGTCTGGGGCACCAAACAGGACAAATATTATTTCCGGCTCACTAGTGATGACGGACAACAGCCATACTATAAGCTTCAACCCAGGCGACATATACTTTTACAGGCGAAACAATCTTGTTAAATATGCAAAATGCCCCCCGGACGGAGGTGAGTATCAATCAATATCCATATACTTTGACCAACAAACACTTCGAAACATCAGTCTTGAATGCGGATATGAAGCAGAGCAACAAGACGTCACGCCTGCTTTTCAACGAATTTCTTCATCGGAGATTGGTAACTATATGAGATCACTTTTGGCCTACGAAACAATTTTGAAGCGTATAGGAACTAATGACGGGATTTCGAAAAAATTTTTAGTAAACCTCCAAGCCGCTGGCTGCAAGAAAGGAGACTTCAGGAAGCATACTATTTGATAAAGGAACAGAGGAAAACTCCATCTGATGTGTATTTAG
>Ga0302222_10001205_pt1 | contig 13417 bp, 10 predicted proteins | sample II_Palsa_E2_2_FD_194570 | JGI IMG/M metagenome (GOLD analysis project Ga0302222, IMG submission 194570) | Peat permafrost microbial communities from Stordalen Mire near Abisko, Sweden - II_Palsa_E2_2 | ecosystem: Environmental > Terrestrial > Soil > Palsa > Peat permafrost | place: Sweden... | reverse complement strand
GTCCTACGTGGTCGAAGGCGACCTCCAGGCAGTTACGCACCGAATGAGCGACCCCGGTGGCGACGACATAGTCGCCAGCCTCGTCTTGCTGCAGCATGCGCCACATCGCGTCGACGTAGTCGGGTGCGTAACCCCAGTCTCGCTCAGCGTCGAGGTTCCCCAGCTGAAGCCGATCTGCAAGCCCAAGCTTGATCGCCGCCGCGTGCCAGGTGATCTTGCGGGTGACGAACTCACGGCCGCGACGCTCGGACTCGTGGTTGAACAGAATTCCGCTCGTGGCGTGCAGCCCGTAGCTTTCGCGGTAGTTGACCGTAATGAAGTGTCCATAGGCCTTTGCCACGCCATACGGCGACCGCGGGTAGAACGGCGTCCCCTCGTTCTGAGGGATCTCCCGAACCTTGCCGAACATCTCGCTCGAGGACGCCTGGTAGAAGCGTGCCTCGGGGCAGGCTTCGCGCATCGCCTCAAGCATGCGCGTCACACCGACACCGCTGAATTCGGCCGTCAGCGTCGGCTGCACCCAGGACGCCGCGACGGCGGACATCGCGGCGAGGTTGTAGATCTCATCGGGCTCGGAGGCGCGCAACGCGTCGACCAGCGATCGCTGGTCGAGCAGGTCACCCTGTTGCAGCGTCACGCGATCGCGGATGTGCTCGATCCGCTCGAAGGTCTCGGTCGAGGACCGCCGCACGAGACCGTGCACCTCATAGCCTTTGGCGAGCAGCAACTCCGCCAAATAGGAGCCATCCTGACCTGTGATGCCGGTGATTAGCGCCGACCTGACCGTGCTCATTGCCTTGGTAATGGACGTTGGCGTTCCGTCAACTTCATCTCCGGATGTCGGTCTCTGCGCGCGACTTCGAGAACCCCGCAAAGGTGGCACATGCCTATGCCCCACCATCTGCTTACCTAGGATTCCTACTCTAGCTGGCGCGTTGCGCAGGATCCTGACCTTCTCGAAGCACGGGGCCAAGCGCGTGTCAGCCTGCGCGTCCTTCGAGCGTAGTCTTTCATCGATGAGGAGTGTGGTAATCGGGCTGCTCCTGTCGCTCGTGATTCCGGCGAGCGCGGTCGCCGCCGCGCCGGTGCGCACGGTCGCCCCGCCCGGGAACTCGGGGGTCAGCCAGTATCTGGAGACCATCCCCACGGCGAAGGGCAGCAAGCCGAGCGTCAGCGTCGTTACCGGAGGAGGGAAGGGGCCCGGTGCTTCGGGCGGGTCTTCGGCGCTGAGCCCGTCGACCCAGCGGGCGCTTGACGAGCAAGGGAGCGCCGGGCGCCAAGCCGCCGCGCTCGCGAACGCGACCGCGCCGGCTCGTGCGAGTCATGGGTCTCATGCATCTACCGGTTCCGCCGTCTCGTCCGGTGCCTCTGCCGGCACCGCGACCCCCCCTGCCGCGGCCGTCCTCAAAGCCGTGACCGGCTCCGCCGCCCACGGCGGTCTCGGACCGCTCCTGCCCGTCCTCCTGGTGCTGATCCTTCTCGGCGGTGGAGCGCTCGCGCTCCGGGCCCGGCGCGGCGGCGGCGCGACGCCTGACGGCGACGCCTAGCTGCTTTCCCCCATCAAGGGTCGCGATTCGCCGGTCGGCCGTGAGGTGGGCCTATCCCTGACGCAGACCGTGAAGTCCGGCGCGATGTCAGGCTGCGCAGCTTGTGCACGTATTAGCAGCAATGGAGACGGTAGCCGCCCGAATCGCGATGCCATGGTCCCGTTTCCGTGGGGACATCGAAGGTCGCACACTCGCGACCTGGGCGCTTGCAGGCGGCCTGGTCCTCTACCTGGCGCTCGACGGAGGCGGCTACGACATCGTCGTGAGCAGCCAGGCCGGCGTCGTCGTATGGTGGATGGTGCTCGTCGGTGCGGCCTGGGGCGTTCTTCCGGCCGGTCGGCTCTCCCGCACGGCATGGACCGCACTTGCCCTGTTCGGCGGCTTCGTCGCGTGGACGGCACTCGCTTCGACCTGGTCCGTGAGCTCCGAGGACAGCCTCCAGGAGCTCTCGCGGGTCGCGACCTACCTCGCCGTGCTCCTGCTCGCGCTCGCAATCCATCGTGACCGCGAGACTGCGGTACGCAACACACTCCAAGCGGTCGCAGCGGCGGTCATACTCGTCGCCGGCCTTGCTCTGGTGTCGCGTCTGCGACCGGGCCTGTTTCCGGCGGCGCAGCAGACGGGACAGTTCCTGCCGGGTGAGCAGGGACGTCTCGGCTGGCCGCTGAACTACTGGAATGCGCTGGCCGCGCTGATCGCGCTTGGCCTTCCGCTCGTGCTCGCGATCGCGACGTCAGCACGGACGCTGCGTGCGCAGGCCGCCGCCGCCGCGGCGCTCCCGATGATGGCCCTGTGCGGCTACCTCACCTTCTCCCGGGGCGGCGCGATCGAGGCGACCGCGGCTCTGCTCGTGTTCATGGCGCTCGCGCCCGACCGGATTCCGAAGCTCGCGACATTGATGGTTGCCGCGGCGGGAAGCGCCGCGCTGATCGCCGGTGCCGTGCACCGGAGCGCGGTCGAGCGCGGCCTGACCAACGCCGCCGCCCACCACCAGGGCGCGAGCCTGCTAATCGCAACCGTCCTCGTCTGCGCTGGGGTCGCCCTCGCACAGGCGGGGATCGGGCTCGCAGCGCGACACGCCATTCCGCCGCGGCTGCTCCAGGTCTCACGCGAACGCGCCCGATGGATCGCGATCGGCGCGGCTGTGGTCATCGTGGTCGCAGCGCTGGCGCTCGGCGCACCGTCTCATCTCTCGCACGAGTGGCAAAACTTCAAGCGTCCGAACGCGACCGCGGTCCATCACAACAACCTCGCGCGTTTCGGCACCGCGAGCGGCGAAGGGCGCTACCAATACTGGGTGGCAGCACTCCACGCGACGCGCGGACATATTCTCGGCGGGTCAGGCCCGGGCACATTCCAGCTCCTCTGGTTACCGCGCGCCCCCTTCCAGAGCTACGTCGTGAACGCGCATTCGCTGTATGTCGAGACCCTGGCTGAAGTAGGAGTCGTCGGGCTCGCCCTGCTCGTCGGGTTCTTCGTACTCGTGATCGGGTCGGCGTTCCGACTCGCCACCCGCACGAGCTACGAAGGGCGAGTTCGCGCAGCTGCTATGGCAGCAGCGTGCGTCGCATTCTCGGTCGCGGCGGCGTTCGACTGGATCTGGCAGGTCCCTGTGCTGCCGGTCGCGTTCCTGCTCCTCGCCGCGAGCCTGCTGACTCCGACCAAGCGCGCTTCCTCATCCCCCCCACGCCGCGTCGCCGCGGTCGCGGTGCGCGCCGGCATCGTCGTCGTGGCGATCGCCTGCATCGTGGCGATCGGCGTGCCGCTCGCCGCCACCAGCGCCGTCCGCAAGAGCCAGGCCGCGGCCAGCGCGGGGAACACGTCGGCGGCGCTCGCCGACGCCCGTGATGCGATCCGACTCGAGCCCGGGGCCGCCTCGCCCGAGATCCAAACCGCCCTCGTGCTCGAGCTCCAGCACGACATCACCGGCGCCGCCGCGGCAGCCCGCCAGGCGACCCTCGACGAGCCGGCGAACTGGCAGACGTGGCTCGTGTACTCGCGCCTGGAGGCCGAAGCCGGGCAGCCCAGCGCCTCCGTCGCCGCATATCGCCGCGCCCGCTCCCTCAACCCGCGCTCGCCGCTCTTCAACCAATGACCGACGACGGCGACACCGAAACCGCATTCACGCCCGACGACCATAAACTCGCCGAGCGCCTGTCCGGCCAGCGGCCCGTCCCCGCGGCTGGCTTTCGCGGCGCCCTTGGCCGGCATCTGGCCGCGATCGACCCAGGATACGGTCCGCGTCCCGAGCACCTGCGTGTCATGGTCTCGGCTTACATCAGCGCCGGTACGCTGCTGATCGCGCTAGGCGCGCTGCAGGCTACTGGCGTGCTTTAGCGCCCACCGGCGTCGAACCCGCGCGCCCAGTTGCCACCCCCCTTAGCGTGCGCTACCGCCGCCTCTCAGCATGCATTATCGCCGCCTCGCAACGACCGTCCCGGCGGACCTTGCCGCGATCTCCACCGTAAACGCGTTAGCGATCACACAGATCGCGTCCTGCCGCGTTCTAGAGCCCTTCGCGCGTCGCCGATAAGCGAACGACGGATCAGATCGAAAAGGCTCCACGCGTTCCGCCACGATCGATCAACGCGGCCGAGAATCATGTCCCTCGTCTTCAGCGCCAGCCACCGGCGCCGCCAGGCCGGAAGCGCCGATAGCCTCACGCTGTTACTCGCCGTGTCGATAACGTCTTGTGCAATCAACGGCCGGTCTAGCCACTGGTTGCCCGCTCGATCATTAGCCGCGGATAGCATCCCTGCATGGACACGACGCGTCGACAATATCTCTCTGACGTACACGGCGTCCCAGCGGCACAGAATCCGAAGCCAAAGATCAACGTCAAAATTCTGTTTCACAGCCGCATTGAAGCAACCAACATCACGAAGCGCGTCCTCTCGCAGTAGCACCGACGACGGCTCGCCGAACCAATTGCCTCGAAAGCCCTTGCAGATGTAAAGTGACAGAACTTCCGGTCCGGAAAGCAGCAGCTTTTGCGGCCGAGTCTCTATCGGTCCAACAAGCGGCTCACAGCAATCACCATACTGCTCGATCCACCGACCAAAACGGTCTTCGAGACCGTTACCTTCCAGAACTACATTGCGACTGGCAAACGCAAAGCCAGCCGACGGATTCTCGGCAAGCACCTCCGATAGGCTGGCAACACATTCAGGCTCGAGTAGATCGTCTCCGTGCAACATCTGAACGAAACGACCTTTCGCCGCCCTAATGCATCGATTGTGATTGGCCACGGCACCGACGTTGTGCGCATTGCAATACACTCGTAATCGCGGGTCGGAGACCGCGTGCACCCGCTCCAGTGTCGAGTCTGGAGAGCAGTCATCAATCACGACAACCTCGATATCATCCATGCTCTGAGCGAGCGCGGACTCAACACAAGCCTCGATGGTCCGCTCGTGGCAATAGGTTGGAATGCAAATCGATACGCCAACGTGCACGGTGCTCCCCCAGGGGGATGACTCGATAGTTACCGTCGATATCGTACCCTGATGCGCCGCTCCGGTCGCGCCAATGTCGGTTCGCAGACTGTAGCGCTCGCGGCCGGCTACGCCGGCAGCTTCATCATCGCTCCAATTCTAATTGCACGGGTAGGCCTGACGCAATTTGGGTTCTGGGCCGTCACGGGAGCATTCGCACAGTATGCCGCCGTCCTTGACTTTGGCATCACCAGGGCACTTGCTCGGTTCGTTGCTCTTTATCACGGACAGAGAGACGATGTTGTTGCGGAGGTCATGGGACTAGGTTTATTGTGCTCGCTCATCCTGACCGCGATCATGGTTGTCGGCGCCCTGATCACGGCCTCGCTAGTCGCTAGCACATTCCACACGGGCCTCCACGTATCTGCGATAAGAATCGTCCTCGTGAGCAGCGCCTTACTGTTTGGCGCCAGCATTCTTCAGCGAGTCATCGCCGCCTATCCCACTGGCAAGCAGGACTTTGTGACCCCTAGCCTCGGACAGATTGGCGCCGTCGTTGTCAATCTCGTCCTGAGCATTGTGGTGCTGAGTTTGAGTCGGAGGCTGGCTGCATACGCCGAGGTTAGTGCGGTTGCCGCTGGTCTCGGGGTCCTGTGCATATTCGGTCTGGTCCGAGTGCGTGCTGGACGGATTCCATTCGCGCTACCGAGTCGTCGTCTTGCGCGAGAGGTACTGGCTTATGGCGCTAAGGGCCAAGTACCGTGGATACTTGATCTGGCCAATTTTCAGACCGACAAGGTCGTCATTGCTGCGCTGGTAGACCTGAAGGCGGCCGCGGGGTACGAACTGGTGAACCGGATCAGCGGCGCCGCTCGCCAGATTGCCGTACTAGGCTCTACGACGATGCTACCTCGCGGGGTAGCCCTCATTCGCCAATCAGGCCGTCAGGTCGTCGGATCTATCGCTGCTCCGTATTCGATTCTCCTCGCCGACCTCATCGGACCACTCTTTGTGCTCGTCAGCGTTTGTGGAATTTCGACGATGGGCCTCTGGCTCGGAACTGTTCCTCCTGATGGTCTCGTCATTCTGCTGGGGCTGAATGCAGCCTATGTGCTCAATTGCCTATCTGGCGCGATCTCGAGCTTAGCCGCCGCTGACGCCACACAGGCGATTTTGGTTATTCCTGCGATCGTGGCGACGGCTACGAACCTGGTCTTGACCGTTACTCTCGGCCCACTCTTTGGCCTTGTTGGAGTATTGACAGGGACGACCGTTGCGCTCGGCCTTGGCAGCTTCGTCGGCATCCGGATGTTTGCTCGAAGATATGGCGTCGGCGTCGCGACTCTCATGAGTGCAATGGCGAAAGAGGTCGCGATCAGCGCGTGTGTCGCGCTTCCGGTGATTCCCATCGCTATCGCGACGGGAAGTCCCCACGCCCGGACTACAGCCGTCGTAGATCTGGCGCTGGTCGGTGTGCCAATGCTCGTCCTGATGACGGCGGTCATGCGTCAGCGGTTTTTGCGGGCCCTACGAGTGGCTCGCTCTGCCGGGGCGGCGGTGACGCGAACTCCCGCCTCCGCTCGTCACCGGAGCGCCGAAGCCGCCACACCTCTCGAGTCGGATGAGCAAATTGCCGATCCAACCTAGGCGATGAGGTTCACTAGTCAGCTGCAACCAGCCAGTAACCTGGGCGTCTACGACCCACGAACGGCTCGACACTCGTGCGACCCCACAGGGCGCGCTTGCCAAAGCGCAGTACATGTGGGCGTAGCCAGGCCCGGCCGTACAGCCGCCAAGCTAACCAATGCAATGTTTTGGGCGCAGGGAAGGTCTGCTGCGCAATATCCCTGATCTCGAATCCCCCTCCCTCCCTGAGGGTGGCGATCAAGCCAGCCAATGTGTACTCGCGGGCGTGCCAAGCATTTATCGGGACCCCGTCAGGAGCTGATACCTCCTCGTTCGGAGTCGATATCAGGAGCGAACCTCCGGGACGAAGCACTCGCCTAATTTCGCGAACGAATCCGACATCGTCGTCAACGTGCTCGATCGTTTCAAAAGAGACCACGAAGTCAAAGGTTTCGTCGGGAAACGGAATGATGGGTAGCTCGGAGACGAGAAAATCGCCCTCCACGCGTGAGGCCGTCGTCCCCACGGCCTGTGGATCTCTGTCGACGCCGCTCACCGCCGCACGCCGGGCGAGGATTCGCGCGCCATATCCGGTTCCACACGCGACATCGAGAACCGCCCCTCGAACCAACGACGCTGCCCACTCATAGCGTTCGAGGTGTTCAGACTCCTCCTTCGTTGTCGGCCCAGTTGCCGACACATCGAGCCGCTCCGGCACGCCACACACTCCGTGAAGGTATCAAGCGCCGCCGGCGAGTCCGGGCGGGCGGCCTAGACATGGAGCAGCTGGACCGTGGTTCGGCGGCCCGTGGTACCGCCACGCTCCTCTGGCGCCTGCGCATCACCGTCTCGGCCGGGAGCACCGCCGGGTCCCTGCTGATCGCGTTAGGCATGCCGCACGCGACGGTGTGCCTTAGCCCGAAGACCGAATGTCGTCAGGATCGGCGCCGCGAGCGCAGGCGTCCCAGCGCGCCACCTCCCTCTCTATCGACTGGCGGCGGATTCGGCAGGGCAACACCGGCAAGAATCGCCGCGGGAGTGACGCAGACCATCCATTGGGCTCGGATCGGCCCGACAATCTCGGACGCAACGCCGACTGCATCGGCGAGCGCCGTGACTGGACGCCAACTGGCGGCCCGATGCCCATCCGAGGCGATCACATGAGCGAGCCCGTCTCGACAGAGTCTGGTCGCGAGGCGACGCGCTGGCGAGCGCCGCGGCGCGAGGAGCGCGGTCGCGTCTATCTGCAACAGAATGCCCTGACGCACGAGCTCCTCGAGCTGCGACGGATCGCGTTGGAACTCCGGGCTGCGCTCGGGATGGGCGAGTGTGACTCGGAGTCCTCTCGATCGCGGGCGATATAGCAGCTGTCCCAGGCTGGCGACGGCGCTGGCTGGGGTTTCGATCAGAAGGTCCTTGCCGCGCTGGCCATAACTTGCCAGCACGAGCTCGTCATCGCTTGCCTCGACCGCCCAGACAAGCGAGACCTCGGCGCCCCCAACGATCCGCACTCCGATCGACTCGCGTTCGGCCTCCTCCCGGAGCGCCTGGACACGAGCGGCCAGCTCCTCGAGACGGACCTCCGGGAAGTCGGAGCGCACGTGGGGTGTCGCTGCGAGCGTCGTGATGCCGCAGCCAGCAGCCGCTCTCAGGAGCGCCAGCGCGTCCCCCAGGTTTTTCGGCCCATCGTCGATTCCTGGAAGCACGTGGGCATGAATATCGACGAACACGTTCTGCGGCACGTCGGCATTCTCCCGCGGCCGCGTCTATGCCGGCGGTCCGCTGCCATCAGCGCTGCGCAACCGGGCGAGACCCCTCAAGATTTCGGGGCGCCCCCTGCTGCTGGGACGCCCCGCTAAATCAGGCCCGATGCTGTCGTCGCAATACCCTGCCCGTGCTGTTCGGGAAGACTTGCTTTAGGGGCTTGCACCAGGGGTATCGGCGCGGGGCAGTTCGGTCGATATCAGGTCAAGACCCCATTCTCGGCAACCAATGAAGTCGCGCTCGCTCCTCGCCCAAGTCCTGGCCGTCAATCTCCTGCTCGTGGCGGGCGCGGTGCTCGTCGCCACGGTTGCTGTCGGCCTGCACCACGAGGAGCCCATCCGCAGCCGCGAAGTGCTCGTCCTCGTGCTCGCTATCGTCGCGACGTTACTGGGGAACTGGCTGCTGCTCAGGCGACGCTTCGCGCCGCTCGACCGGATGATCTCCGCAATGGAGACGGTTGACCTGGCCGCGCCGCACGAGGCGGCGATCGAGACGTTGTCCGAGAGCGTGGAGGAGAAGCGCCTGAACGCCGCCTTCCAGCGCATGATCGCGCGCCTGGAGACCGAGCGCCGGGAGGCGGGGAGAGCCGCGATCCGCGCCCAGGAGCGTGAACGCCGGCGGATCGCTCAGGACCTTCATGACGAGGTCAACCAGGCGCTGACCGCGGTCTCGATGCGACTCCAGGCGTCGATCGAGCACGCCCCGCCCGGCTTGCGGGGGGAGTTGACGGAGACCAAGCGCCTGTCGGCGCAGGCGATGGAGGAACTGCTCGCGCTCGCGCATCGGCTCCGTCCGTCGGTGCTCGACGACCACGGGCTGCTGCCTGCGCTACGGAGCCAGATCCGGGACTTCTCCGATCAGACCGGGATCCGCGCAAGCTTAAAGGCGCGCGGGATGATGCCGCAGCTGACCCCCGAGCAGCAGCTCGTGATCTACCGGGTGACGCAGGAGAGCCTCTCCAACGTCGCCCAGCACGCCGGCGCGCACCAGGTCGAGGTCGAGCTCTCCTTCATCGGTCGCACGATCCTACGCGTGAGCGACGATGGCCGCGGCTTCGTCGACTCGCGCAACGGCGGGCTCGGTCTGTCGGGGATGCGCGAACGGGCCCTGCTCGCGGGCGGTCAGCTGGCGATTTGGTCGGGCCAGAGCCAGGGAACGCGAGTGGAGCTCACGATCAAGGCATGACTATGCAAATCCTCGTCGCCGATGACCACGGCATCGTTAGGGCTGGAATCAAGCTTCTGCTCGAGAGGCAGCCGGACCTCGATGTCGTTGCCGAAGCCGCCGATGGCGTCGAAGCGACCGAGCAGGCACTGGCCACCCGGCCGGATCTGTGCATCCTCGACGTCGCAATGCCGCGCCGGACGGGGCTCCAGGCGGCGCGCGAGATTCGCTCCCAGCTGCCCGACGTCCGGGTCCTCATGCTCTCCATGCATGATGACGAGCGCTACCTGTTCGAAGCTCTTAAGGCCGGCGCCTCGGGCTATGTCCTCAAGCGCGAGGCGGATCAGGACCTCGTCGGCGCCGTGCGCGCGGTCGGACGGGGCGAGGCATTCCTCACCAACGCGGCCGAGCGGTCGATCATCCGCGAGTGGATGGCCGACGACTCCAGCGGGCCTGCCGTGCCGCTCACCAACCGCGAGGAGGAGGTCGTCAAGCTGATCGCCGAAGCCCACACCAACGCCCAGATCGCCGAGATCCTCCATGTCTCCCAGAAAACCGTGGAATCGCACCGCGCGAATGTGCTGCGAAAGCTCGGGATGCACGATCGTGTTCAGCTGGTGCGGTATGCGATACGGAGGGGGCTCGTCGAGCCGTGACACGGTCTGGCGCCGCGAGCGACGTAGCCGCGGTTGCGTTGAGTTGGAGCGTTACGATGCAGCAGACCGCGGAAATCTAGTGCCTGTCTGCCTGCGGGCCGGCACCGCAGAGGCGGTAGCGGACGGCCTTGGCTCCTGACCGGCAGTCGGCTGGGCGCAGAGCGTCACGAAACCGGGTTCGAAGAAGAGTCGATCGGCGCCACCGGCAGTGACGAGCAGCTCACCGTCCGTTCGAGGCCGACGTCCTCGTGCAGAAAGACACCCGAAGTACGCACCTGCGCCCAAAACGCTACCGACCTGCTAGGCTGGGCAGTCGTTGCGGTTATGGACGTGGGTTGGCTTGTACCATCCTATAGCTGATTCTGTTTAGGCATATCGCTCGTAGCGCGCCCCGACTCGTGCCCTCCCGCAGCGGATTCGCTTCGTGACAGCCCTTCGGCACCCGTTCACAAGACGCCTAAAACCGCGTTCTGAGTCATCACGCAAGTACGCTCAGCCGGCGCTTGTGGCCGGCATGACCGTCTTGTCGGGTCTGTTAGTCGGGCGCATCGCGGAATCTCACTACGGAGTGACAGCGCTCGGAGTGCTGATAGCGCTGCCTCTTCTCTACACGATCTCACGCTACCCTCTCGCAGCCCTTGCGGCCATTCTCATCGTCGTCTCCACCATCGTCTCGTACAACAACGTACCCCGGGTCCACCTACCAGGCAACCCACCAATCACCGTAGCCGACGTCCTCCTCCTCAGCCTTGTCGCCGGAACGTGGTGGCGACGACGCTACTCGACCTGGCCACGATCCGTCCGGCACTACACAGTGGCGGTAATCGGGTTTCTTCTGATTTCTTCGGTTGCTGCCGCGGGCTATTCACTTACCGGCGTTGATCAGCTCCGCGACTCGCTCGCCGCGTTTGATGCCTTCCTCTATTTACTGGTCGCCGCCACAATCGCCGTCGAGCTCTCGAGCCAGAACTGGCGCCAGACTCTGGATCTTCTGATCGTCATCGCCGCGGTCGTGTCCGTCGTCTCCATCGCTGCGGCTGTCTTGCCGACCGTTGCGTCGGCGCTGTCGAGCGCTACGGCCAACGGCGTCACAGCGGCTACGAGCGATGCTGTGTCCGTCGGCGCACCCCGGGTCCGCTTTGCAGGATTGTTTCTCGTGTCCGGACTGGTCCTCCCCACCCTCGTACTCGTGCTGCTGTATCCAGACCGATATCGATGGCTTCGGGCGCTCGCACTTCTTTTCATGATTGGTGCCGTCGCCGTGAGCCTCAACCGCAACATGTACGTAGCGCTTGTCCTCGGTTTCGCATTGACCGCGCTACTCGGGGGTTCTCGTTTCAGACTTGGCGCGATCATCGCTATCGTCTTCCTCGTGGGTGCACTGGTCGTCTCAGGATCGCTTCTTCCTGGCGTCAGCAGCACCCTAGGTTCCCGCGCCAGTTCGCTTCTTGACCCCGCCACCCTCTCACAAACTGGGTCTATCCAGGATCGCGCATACGAGTATCACTACGCATTCCTTTCGATCGCAGCTCACCCGTGGGTTGGAGTCGGTCCGAAGGCATTTTACGGGGCATACCTCCTCGACAACGGGATCAGCTCTGTCCGGTTCTTCGTCCAAAACTTCTTCGTAAACACGGCAGTCGACTACGGTATCCCGGCGACGCTTGCCGTTCTTCTGATTCCCTTGGTCGTCGTATTTTGGGGCGTTCGTGCGCTGGCTTCTGGGCGCCGCCGCCACATCTCCCAGTCGAGTCAAGCGTCCCAGGGGCCGAACCAAGCGCTACTCGCATCGCTTGTTGCTTCCGTCGTCGTCCTATTGCTCAGCTCTCTGATTGGAACCTACTTGCAAGACGCCGGGACAATAGCGGCGTTCGCCGTCATCTGTGGCCTGCTACTCGGATACTCGGAGCACTATGCCTTTGATCACCAGCCCCATCTCTGAATCAACTATCAGCCAGCCTCACGCTGATCAGCGCCGAAGCCACCTTCTCGCCGTCATCCGGCGCCGATGGCCGATCATTCTCGTTGTCGCGGTGATCGCGCCCACAGTCGCCTTTTTTTTCAGTAAGTCTCACCGGCGCGAGTACACGGCGACCTCCGATCTCGTGTTCCAAAACCTGGACCTGGATCAGGAGTTGTTCGGCACTTCGATCGTGAGCCAAGGTACGGATCCAACTAGAGACGCAGCGACGAATGGTGACCTTCTGAGCTTGAGGGCTGTTAGCGTCGCCGTCGCGAATTCGCTAGCTTCGAAGGGGATCACGTTGAGTCGGGTCGTTTCCGACGTAAGTGTCGGCTCGGATGAAGACTCTAACGTGGTCCCTATTTCCGCAACCGATCGCAACCCCACGGTCGCGGCTGAGATAGCAAATGCGTATCCAGAAGCATACATTGCCGTCAGATCAGCGGCAGACCGTTCAGCGCTTGACCAGGCACAACAACTGGTCCAGCGTGAAATTGACGCAATACCTTCGCAGCAACGTCTCTCGGCATATGCTCAAGCGCTGCAGTCACGGAGTGAGCAAATCAAGATTTTGGCGGCCCTCCAGACGGGTAACGCACAGGTGGCGGACAGCGCGGCCGTTCCCACCTCTCCATCTTCGCCTCGCCCCGTCCGAGCAGCGGTGATTGGCTTGCTTCTTGGCCTTGTTGTTGGGTCCCTGCTTGCCGTGCTCGTCGAGCGCGCCGATCGGCGCATTAGAACGATCGCGGAGGCGGAAGATCTGTACGACACGCCACTTATTGGTGTCATACCGCAGCACCCAAGCCTCGGCGCAGGTCTCAGCTCAGACCAAAAGGTGAGCGAGGCGTTTCGCATGGTCCGCGCCCGCATGCGTTACTACAATGTTGATCGCGAGATGAGGATTGTTCTCGTGACGTCCGCAGAGGTCGGGGAAGGTAAGTCGACCGTGGCAGTGAATCTCGCTGCTATCGCGGCTGAAGGTTCCGCGAAGCGCGTTCTCCTGATCGACGCCGATCTTCGACGTCCGTCGGTTGGCCGAACAGTAGCTAGCCGCACCAGGACCGGACTCAGTGAGCTTCTCACCGAGCCTGATCAAGACTTGGCTACAGCGGTCGCCGATCTGGTTGTTCAGCCGTACGCAGACGACGACGGCACCTTTGACGTCTTGCTCGCCGGGGCTATCCCGCCAAATCCAGCCGAGCTGCTCGAGAGCCAGCGCATGTTCGATTTACTCCGATACGTCGCGACAGCATATGACATGGT
>Ga0302222_10001202_pt1 | contig 13435 bp, 12 predicted proteins | sample II_Palsa_E2_2_FD_194570 | JGI IMG/M metagenome (GOLD analysis project Ga0302222, IMG submission 194570) | Peat permafrost microbial communities from Stordalen Mire near Abisko, Sweden - II_Palsa_E2_2 | ecosystem: Environmental > Terrestrial > Soil > Palsa > Peat permafrost | place: Sweden... | reverse complement strand
AATGGTACGAGACCTTCGGCCGAGTGGCGATTGAGAGTTTTGCGAAGGGAACGCCGGTCATTGCCTCCAGAATTGGAGCCCTGGCCGAGGTAGTCAACGACCAGCGTACAGGCTTGTTATTCGAAGCCGGAAACGCCAACGATCTCGCAGACAAACTTGAGTGGTGTTTCGATCATCCGGACGAACTCAAGGGAATGCGCCTCCTTGCTCGGGAGGAATACGAGCGAAAATATACCGCCGCCGCAAACTGCCGAAGACTCATGGAATGCTACGAGTTGGCCATCAGCGCGCCAGGAACGTCACCCGGCCGTCATCGTCATTCAATCACTAATCTTGTTGGGCCTCGTATGCGGGACGGTCGGGTGCTCCCGACGAAATCCGCAAGCTGACCCAAATGCAATAACGAAAACGCGTCGGAGAGCACGTGCTCCCCGGCACGTTTGCTTTTGAAACACGAAATCTAGGCTTCATCCCCGCGTTTTCCACAGCCCTTACCTTTTTTCCACAACTTGAACTGTCGATTCCCTTTGCCCTCCCGCTCGGGGTGTCCTAAGATCAAATCGCATCTTCAGAGGAGGCCAGCGAAGATTGAGGAGGTAAACCCAGATGGCCCAGCCACAACCGGCTCGAATCACCTGTAGTGAATGCAACGGTTTCTATGTTACCGAACGCGAATTACGCGACCACATGCAGACTGCTCATCGAAGGTTTTTCTTGGAACAAAGCACTTTCCAGCATGGTGGTTCAGCGCCAGAGGGCTTTAAGAATCAACCTGGTACGTCCAAGGAAGAATGGGCCAAACTTTCTGGGCAGTTAAGGACTCGAGTCCAAGCCCGCTTCAACCCAGAAGAGTTAGACGCCATTGACCGATTTATACTCCTTGCCAGTCAGGGCTCGGTCTTCGATCAAGTGCGCCGATAGCAACGACTCGCAAAGCTTGTGACCTAATATCGCGGCGGCCTTCGCACTCTGGTGTCAAATTAGCCCCGATTGCTGTGCCTCTGCTGAATCACCCACGGGCGTGCGAGTGTCTCCGCGCGCCCCGGTTTCCTCCAGTTCGCTGACATCTGAGTCCACTTCATCCCTGCGATTCTTGCGATCGTTAGTATTTTCGTAAGACTTTCAAAACTGCGCCACTGATGACTCGTTTCTCGCTGTAGTTTTCTCCCTCTCTGTGGTCCTGAAGACGATCAAATTGTGTGATCGCGTTGCTGCGCCCAGCAGCACGCCGCGACTGCGAGTGCCAAAAAGTGGCTATCCGCGGCAAGAGGACCGTGCAGGGAAAAGGGCTTCCTCTACGGGGCAAATCCTTGCCCGCGGGGCTTGCCATCCGTGAACAAGGATTGCGGCCGCCCGATAACCAGTGAATTGTCAGTGAGTTACCGACCGACCTCGCCGCCCAAGTGGTATCGCACTTGCCAAGTAACAAGTGATGAGGCATCTCGCGAGTTATTCGGGGTGGCTGGGGGCCATTGATTCGCGGACGGATCGAGTTCAGGGAGGTCGGCAAAACGGACCGATCCACTCAACTTGGCGTTAAAGGAGATGTATATGAAAAAGTACGTGAAGCCCAGTCTGACGGCCCTTGGTCTGCTGCGCGAGGTTACGAAGTTAAGCCGTTGCGAAATATGGTGCGAAGTTCTCTAGTAATTGAACTTCGGAAGGCGGGAAGGAACGAGTCAGCACTCGCGACAACTTTCCCGCTTTCCGAGGACAAATCAGCCCGCTTCTTCGAAAAGTTTGGTCGAAAACGGAGGCACGAAATGATTAGCCGCGAGAGTTGCCCTAGGCGCATGGAGCAGGTGATCGCCCAGAAAGCGTCGAACGATTTTCTGCTCTTCAACATGGATAACGGAAACTACTATTCGCTGAACGATATCGGCGGCAGGATTTGGGAGCTTTGCGACGGACAGCATAGCGTGTCGCAACTCGTTGTAACCATCGCCACGGAGTATGACGCCCCGGCTGAAATTGTTGAGAAGGATATTGTGGATCTGCTCGAGGGACTGCAGGACGGGAAGCTGATCAGCTAGAAGAGCGGTTCGGACGCGCTCGCGCCCGGCCGAGAAGAAAAACTCGGATGAAGTTTCCGGCCAGAACTCTTGATGAGTAATCGGAGCGACGATATGCAGCCGCAATCCCACTCGATCGCGATTGGCCAACTTCGATCTCGAGATCAAATATGAAACTGCGACTCTTCTCCAATGCCGCTCTCTTCCTGCGCGTGCTTGCTTTCGCAGCTGCTGTCCCGTACTTGCTAAGGCTGAAGTTGTCCACGGTCGCCCGCGTGATCGAGTCCGAAAAGAATCCGTCGGTCCTGAGTGAAGGCAGGGTCGGGAAAATAGTGGCCTATGTCGAGAGGGCCATTCGCCACGGCAGGCCTCTCGTGCGCCCAGGATGCTTGACCCGCGGCGTGACGCGCTACTACTTCCTTCGGAGAGCCGGGATGGATGTTGCTCTGTGCTTCGGGATGGGTCGGCTCGACAAGGACTTTATTGGCCATTGCTGGCTGGCAAGTGACGGAGAGCCCTTCCTCGAGGTCGAGGACCCACGGCGCCGGTATATTGAAATGTACCGCATCTCGCGAGAGGGCGGCCGAGCCTCCACGCATGCCGAGGCCAGCGGAATGAGGAGACTCTCCCACTCGTGAGTGAAATCCAGCAGACACGATCCTATTCTTTCCACGGCCTGGACCTCAGGATAGCGTGCTCCGCTGCCATAGCAGATTCTTTGGACAGCCGCTTCCGTCTTCTTCCTTCCGGCGAGAAGCATCAACAAATCATCTCCTTTAATTTTCGATCCGTGCCCGATGGAAGCCAGCACTGTGTGGAAAAGCCGCAGGGCGAGGGGCGATCTTTTTATGAGCTGCCCTCCGGCGAGGGCGTCTATTTCAAAGGAGGGGACCAACTCTACCTTAGCTTTGGAGACGGAGTGCGAGTCTTGAGCAGACCTGACCTGGGTTGCGCTTCGTTTTCCATCGTCGAGTCGGAACCCGCTAACTTGTTTATGGCCTCCCATCTTATGCTCACGATCTTGTTGGTTGAAATGTTGAAGCGGCGCGGCTGCTATAGCATGCACGCGGCGGGATTCAGCAAAGACGGCAAGGTCATTCTCATTCCGGGCACGAGCGGCGCCGGCAAGTCTACGCTGGCCATCACGCTTTTGAGGGGTGGGTTCGGTTACCTGAGCGACGACATGGTGTTTCTGCGGCGGAGTTCGGATGGATTGCGAGTCCTCGGCTTCCCAGAGGACGTGGATGTGAGCGATCAGACGATAAGGTTTTTCTCCGAGCTGGATTTTCTCCGAGGCGTTCCAAAGCCGTTCGCGTGGGCAAAAAGTCAAGTCCGGGCAGACGAGGTCTACGGGATTGAAGTGATTCGCGAAGCCCGCCCGGGAGCCATCGTAATTCCGAAGATTTCCGCAAAGGAAAAAAGCGAAATTCGGCCGATCGACGCGGATGAAGCCTTGCTCGAAATGGTTTCCAACGTCCTGCTCACGGAAGGGCGCTCCTGCCAGAGCCATCTGGATATCCTGACCGAGCTGGTAAGGCAGACGCCCTGTTATCGGCTCGAGACAGGGCGCGACTTCGATCGCATTCCCGTCATCCTCGGTGAGTTGCTGAGTGGCAGTCGAGAGGAAGTTCATGCCTAAACCACTTATGCAATCCCCAGACGCGAGAAGCCGGCGCGAAGCGGACTTGCTTCTGGCCTGTGCGCGGACTCAGATCACCCCGAGAATCTCCGATCGGATCCGGGCGGCGGTTCAGCAGGAGATAGATTGGATTGGACTGATCCGGCTGGCGATGCGCCACGACGTGATGCCGCTCTTGTATCGGAACCTCCAGTTTGTCTGCCCAAATGCCGTGCCGGAAAGCGTATTTCGGCCAGTCCGCGCGCGATACGAGGTGCAGACGGCGCAGGCCAAGCGCTACGCTGATGAACTCGTGCGCATACTATCGTTGTTTGAAGAGCAGGGGATCCCCGCAGTGCCTTACAAAGGCCCGACGCTGGCCCAAAGGCTCTATGGCGATCTATCGCTGCGAGAGTTCGGCGATTTGGACATTATGATCCTTCAGCGCGACGTCCCGAGGGCCCAGGATCTGATTCGGTCCTACGGCTATAAGTTCGCCTATCTGAAAAGCGCGGACAAACTCACTGAATACATTCGGGCCAACCGTGAATTGCAGTTCTATCACCCCGATGGAACCCAGTTGGAGTTGCACTGGCGATTTGCGTTGCAATTGGCATGTGTGAAGCACGACCCGGAGCGATTCTTACAGCGGTTTGAAACGATCTCACTTGCCGGTGCGCAGGTGCCCAGCCTGCCTCTGGAAGTTTATTTCCTGATCCTCGCCATGCATGGGACCAAGCACAAGTGGAGACAGCTCAAGTTGATCTGCGACATTGCTGAAATCCTTGGACAACCCGACCTCGACTGGAAATACGTGTTGCAGGAGGCAGACGATCTGGGTCTAAAGCGGATGTTGGCGGTCGCGGCGCTGTTGGCCGAAGATCCACTCGAAGCGGTCGTACCTGCAGAACTGGCTCACGGACTGAACATCGATCGCACGGCGAGAGCTTTAACCGCCGAGGTTCGCCGCGCCCTTTTCGAGGCGCCTGTTGAAGACTGGCATGCGCAGGCTGATTTTCCTTTTCAGCTCAAAATCCGTGAACGCCTCCGGGACAGGGCGAGCATGTTGTTCTGGAATCTGCCGTCCAAACTCGAGCCAGACGAACGCGACCGGCGTTTTCTGCCAATGCCGGAGTTTCTTTCTTCCATGTATTACATGGTAAGGCCTGTTCGATTGGCGTGGGAAAAACTGAACGATAGAGAGACCGCAAGCACGTCCCGGGTTTGATGACAACTGCCTCTTTAGTCCTTGAAGCGATAACGAACGATGCACCATAAAGCCTGAAAGCCGTCTTTCCACGTAATTTTCTTCCCCTGCTCGTAGGTCCGGCCCGCGTAGCTGATAGGCACTTCGTAAACACGCCAATCGCCTCGCGCCACTTTGGCGGTGATTTCAGGTTCGAAGCCAAAGCGATTTGATTTCAAGCTAATTCCCTGCAGGACCTCGCGGCGGAACACTTTGTAACATGTCTCCATATCTGTGAGGTTCAGATTTGTAAAAATGTCCGAAAGTAAGGTAAGTATTCTGTTCCCAACGTAATGCCAGAAGTAGTGCACGCGCTGAGGACCGCCAAGAAACCGGGAGCCATAAACCACGTCCGCTCTGCCATCCACAATCGGCGCCAACAACTTTGGATAATCCACGGGGTCGTATTCGAGATCGGCATCTTGAACCAGCACGATGTTTCCGGTTGCTTCCGCAAACCCGCGTCGCAGAGCGGCGCCCTTTCCTTGATTTGGCGTTTGGAAGAAGAACCGAAGTTCGCGCAGACTGAGGGGGTCAACTCCGTCCTGAGAAGCCGCTGTTGTCTCGCCTTTGGCTTGCAGTCCAACCATTCCCTGTAGGATTTCTCGAGTTCCGTCGGTCGAGTTATCGTCTACGATTATTACTTCTGTGACTATGCCCGTTGTGAGAACGCGCCCCAATATCTCCAGGATGGTATCTTTTTCGTTATAAACCGGTATTACGACAGACAATTTGGGATTGTCCAGCGCCGCGGGATTTCGTCTACGAGTCGTCATATTCTCAGAGAACTTGTGACTGCATACGGTGGCACAAGCAACGTAGTATTGCTTCTTGGGTTCTCAAGCTCGAAAGATGAATTATTGTACGTAAGCCGCAAACCTTTCGCCAGATGCTCCAGCGGATCTTTGGGTGGCTGGTGCCGAGTGGGTAACGCTCCGATTGCGGTTGCGAAATGCTACGCTCCTCTATGAACACGGATGCGAGGAGAGGGTGGAGAAGCTCGCGCAGGTTTCTTCTTTTTTCGATCGGTATAAGGAGAGGAAAATGTTGAAGACGTTTCTGCGCGCAGGTTTCCGGGCGGCCTTGCTGGGACTCTGTCTATGTTCTACCGCGGTTGCCGCGGTCACCCGCTATCCGGCCCCAGCGCCGATTCGACTTTCAAGCGACTACACCATACTGGCCGACGGTTTGCCGATCGATGTCTATGCGGCTACCACCCATTTGCGGGACGGCAAATATTCCTACGCCTATTTCGATTTCTCGGACTCCGTGACCGTTTCGATCAAGTCGAAATTTCCCTTCACCAACTGCCGTGTACTGCCGCTTTCTGCCGGAGTCGTTCCTCGAATCACGGGCAACTCGCTGGAGTTCACGCTGGACAAGCCTCAGGATTTGTCAATTGAACCGAACGGTCCCAACAGCCCTTTGTTGCTCTTTACCAATTCTCCGGAAACAAACCCGCCGAACCCGGGAGATCCGAACGTCATCTATTTTGGCCCTGGTATTCATCAGGCTGGCGTTATCAACTTGGCCAGCCACCAGACGCTCTATCTGGCGGGAGGGAGCGTCGTCAAGGGAGCGATTAAGGCTCGTGGGACTGATATCACCGTTGCCGGGCGGGGCATTTTGCTGGGAGACGACTGGCCCTGGCTAAAAGGACCGGCGGGAGCCATGGCCAATTTTGAAGACAGCCACAACGTAACCATGCGCGATGTGATTCTGCAAGGATCTTGGGGATGGACCATCGTTCTCCAAGGCTGCCGTTCCGCGACCATCGATCACGTGCGTATCGTCGGTTCTCGAGTCGAAAATGACGACGGGATCGATGTCGCCAATAGTGTGGACGTGCAGATCCGCCGCTGTTTTATCCGTACTGACGACGATTGCATTGCCGTCAAGGGACTGGACCGTTCGCTTCCCAGTGAGAGGCTGTTGGTTGAAGATTCCACGCTCTGGACGGACCGGGCCAATATCTTTCGCATCGGTTTCGAATCCCAAGTGGCAGGCAGCATGCGTTCCATCCAAGGCCGCAACCTGGATGTGCTGCATTATCCCGGGAGGGATGGCCGTGGAGATTATTGGTCCACTTGGGTTTGGTACATCCAGCCTTGCGATGAATTGCCGATGGAGGATATCGAATTCGAAAACATCCGCATCGACAACCGCGATGGGGCACACAACCTAATTAAGATCCAGCCAATGATTCGCACCGAGTCTAACTGGAACGGCATACGACCGGGCAAATATGTGAAGAATGTCCTCTTCAAAAATGTGTCCTTGACCGGCAGCACCGCGGCAAAGGCTCCTGGAGTCATCTATGTGTCGGGTGCGGATCCAAAGCACGTGGTGGATGGCATCCATTTCGAAAACGTAACGCGGTACGGCCGGTGCGTGCAGGAACATGCTCCTTCCGTCAAGATCGGAAAGCATGCGACCGATATCCAGTTCCTCTGTCCCGCGGGCGACGCCAACACGACTGCCAAGCCGTGAAAAACCCGTGATGAATTGCGCAGGAGAACCCCAGATAGGCTAACTTGAACCGGGAATTAGCGTACGCCATGTCAGTTCTATGACGACCTGCGCAAGCGAGCCGACCGACCCGAAGACGCAGCGGGGCTGCGGATCAGAAATGGACGCCCCAATGCGAATTTGTTATGTTTGCGTGCATAGGGGCTTACGTGGCAAATCAAGTGGAACCCACCATTCAGCGCAAGGCGGAGATTGGACGGCGTGCTGCGAAGGCGCCAACTGAAATTGCCATCTTGATTCCTTGCTTTAACGAGGAGCTCACCGTCGGGACTGTGATTAACCAGTTTCGGGGCGAGCTGCCGCATGCAAAGATCTATGTGTTCGACAACAACTCCACGGATCATACCGCGGAAAGGGCAGGCGAGCAGGGTGCCTTAGTCTTCCGCGAGCGCCGCCAGGGAAAGGGCTTTGTCGTCCAGAGCATGTTTCGCGAGATCAACGCCGATATCTATGTGATGGTAGATGGTGACGGCACTTACTCAGCCGCAAGTGTTCACAAACTTCTCGAACCGGTATTGAGCAACGATGCAGATATGGTCGTGGGTTCGCGATTGAACCGCGCGAGCCAAAGTGAGTTTCGCTTAATGAACCGAATGGGCAACCGTATGTTTCTCTTGCTCACGCGGACCGTGTTCCACGCGGACATCGAGGATATGCTCTCCGGTTACCGTATTTTCAACCGCAGTATTGTGAAACATCTTCCTCTTCTCTCCAGCGGCTTCGAAATCGAGACTGAATTGACGATCAAGGCGCTCGAGCGGGGCTATCGCGTTATCGAGCTTCCAGTTGATTTGTCGAGCCGGCCAAAGGGAAGCCACTCAAAAATTCGACATGTCCATGATGGGTTGATAATCGTAAGCCTGATCTTTTCGCTGGCGCGCGATTACAAGCCATTAACTGTTTTCGGAGCCATCGGTCTTTTCCTCGTTGCGATGGGTTTTATTCCCGGAATCGTAGTGATCTTGGAGTTCCTTCGCACGGGGCTAATTTCCCGGCTTCCGTCGGCTGTTCTTGCAGTCGGATTGGTCGTAAGCGGACTCGTTGTCGCGATGGTCGGACTGGTGTTGCACACCGTGGCGCGGCGCTTTCAGGAATTGGATCTACAGTTGCGAAGCCTAGGACGTGAGGTTTCAGACGGGCACCCAGGGCAATAGAGTGAATCAACGCCGCGGAGGTACTTCACCCGGCTTCCCAATCGCAACAGTTCGACCGTCGGGCGCGGCTGCTACTTTGTGGCGCATCCGGATGCACGCGGACCATGTCCCACCCATGGAGTTAACCCCGGAAACCGCTCCGTGTTGAGACAGCACGAAATATGCTGACGAAACGGAGTCAAATCGTCTGCCTCGTTCTATTGCTCGGCCTTTCCGCATTACTGGACGCATTCGTCGCATTGAGAATGTCCGCCACACCGGACGAAGCGCGCCACGTTCAATATGGCGCACTCGTTCTCCAGTTACGGCCGGACCGTCTGAATGCGGGCCGCTATGACAGCCAGATGCCCGTTTCCGCATTGAACGCTGTTCCCGGAGTGGTCGCTTCATATCTCGAGAGGCGCCATCTGTTTCCCCGCCTCTCCGCATTTCTAAGCCGCTTCCGCGCCGCGCGATTTCCCACCATTCTGGCGACTCTCGCCCTGAGCTTGATGGTTTATCTATGGGCATACGATTTGTACGGTGCGGAAGCTGCCCTGGTGGCTTGCCTGCTTAGCATATTCTCACCGAATCTCATCGCGCACGGAACATTGGCAACCACGGACATGTATCACGCGCTCGGGGTGGTTGGATCGCTGTATTTCGTTCGGCGCTTTCTTTTGCAGCCAACACTGGTGCATGCATTGCTCGGTGGCTTCACTCTGTCGCTGGCGCAGATTACCAAGCCGTTTGCGCTCTTTCTCTATGGTGTCGTTGGAGTGGCCATAGCACTTGCGATTTTCAGGCGCAGCCCGCTTGGATCCTTGACGCCGAGACGCCTTCTTGCCTTTGCGGCGATAGCTGCTGCATCGTTCGTGATCACAATCAACGTCGTGTACTCCTTCGACCGGACATTCACGCCAGTGGGCTCCTATCGTTTTGAGAGTTCGCTGTTTGCACGATTTCAGCAGATTCCCGTTCTACGCCAGGTCCCTGTTCCTCTTCCTTACCCCTTCCTGCAGGGACTGGACATGACGAGGCACAATGAAAAGAACGGCCAGTCTTTCGGCAACGTCTATCTGCTGGGTCAGTTGCGGGACGCAACCGACGAAACCTTCCACGGATTCAAGTCCTATTACGCTGTAGCAATTTTTTTCAAAGAGCCGGTCGCGCTGCAGATCCTCTTTTTATGTGGTTTGTTCTGGATCTGGAAGAATCGCAGTATCGCGGATTTCCTTTTTGGCGAAGGTTTGTTGCTGGCGGCTGCCGCAATTCTCGTGTTCTGGTTGTCCTTTTTCGATAGAGCCCAGATCGGCATCAGACACATCCTTCCAGCCTTGGCCATTGAGACCGTAATCGCCGGAGCAGCTTTTTCCAACTTCTCGTTGAAGCCCCTGGCTAAAAAGGCCTTCTTGTCCCTCCTGGTTTTGTGGCTGGTTGTGTCTGTCGCAAGCTACTATCCACAGATGATTCCCTACATGAACGAGTGGGTTCGCGACCGCCGCCTTTCCTACAAGATACTGGCTGACAGTAATCTCTATTGGGGACAGGACGACGCTTTGGTCCAGGAGTTTATCCGAAAGAACCCTGCCGTGTTTCTCGATCCTCCGGTGCCTGTGCCGGGTCGGATTCTCGTCGACGCTAACCGCCTCACCGGCGTCGATCGATGGAATCCGTCTGAGACTTATTTGGAACGGTATCGTCCCGTGGCCCAGGTCGGATACGCGCACTTCCTGTTCGTCGTGCCCGCAAAGGACATCACTTCTTCTCCGCCGTAGCTTGCGGCACCTACGCGCTGGTTTTCACGATCGGATGATAGCAAAGAGAGAGATGACGAATAGGCTCAAAACGGGAATGCACGCAGCAGCGCTTGTCGTCGTGGCGATCGTGCTGACCTATCCTTTCTTGGCCCACGGTCTCATACCTGGTCATGACCGTCGGGTGCACATTGAATACCAGCACCTCTTCAACGAACAGATCGCTGAAGGGGATCTTTATCCGCGGTGGATGCCGGGCCTGAACCTCGGCCGTGGCAGTCCCATATTCTTCGTCCAGTATCCGCTTCCTTATTACGTTGCCTGGGGACTCGGCCGTATCATACCGAACCATTGGGGTGACTACACCGAGACGCATACACAGGGACTCGGCATGGTGTTGGCGGCGATTCTAGGAGCGTTGTTCTCCTACGCGTGGTGCGCCACTTTTGCAGATAGCGTGAGCGCGATGATGGCGTCCGTCGTGTTTCTCACTCTGCCGTACTTCTTTTCGATAGATTTATATGTCCGCAGCGCGGTCGGCGAGGTTTGGGCGTTGGCGCTGATGCCGCTCGCATTTTATTTTGCGGAGCGAAGATCCGCGGTGCCCCGCCGCTCGCTGGCGGGCCTCGCCGCCGTTTTTGCGCTCGTGCTGTTTTCGCACCTGTTCACGGCGGTGCTGCTTGCGCCGGCCCTGCTGGCATATGCGGTCTGGCGGGCGGAACCAGCGAGGCGTTTTTCTGCCATGTGGCAAACGGCAGTTGCCCTGGCGCTCGGAACCGCTCTGGCGGCCGTTTATACCTTGCCGGTATTCGCTCATCGGCACTTTCTGCATCCCGAAAACGTGCTTACGATCTTTGGAGCCAACTATTCTCCGCTCAGCCAGATGTTCCCGTACGACCTCTTGATGTTCCCGAAAGATACTCCCGGTTGGCACTTTCTAGGCCGGTGCGCGCGCCTCCTGGCGGCGGCCACAATCTGTTTGATCGGATATGCGTGCTACCGATTCAGACGGGAAGGATTTCTGAATTTTCGTACCTTCCTGGCGGCCCTCTCGATCGTGACGCTCGGTTTGACATTCATGGCAGGGCATTTGCCCGGCCTGGGAGCAGTTCCCGGCGCGTTGCCTCTAAGCTATTATTTGGTTGACCAACGAGCTCGCATCTTCCTGGGTAGTTTTCTAACGCTGGAGGCCGCATTGTTCTGCTACTGGTCCTTGCGGAGGCGCCCCGATCGTGGGCTTGCCGATTTTCTTGTCGGCATGGCGCTTCTGAGTTTTTTGATGATGACGCGCTGGAGCCTTTTTGTCTGGAACACGCTTCACCCTCTCTGGAGCATGCAATTTCCTTGGCGCTTCAACGTATTCCTTGCTCTCGCCACAGCGGGTCTCGCCGCGCTGGCAATTTCAAATCTTGGAACGCGGCCCTTGCGAGAGCGAGTGCTGGGCGGCGTCCTTGCAATTGTTATTTGGGCGCTGGTCGCAGGGGGAATCGCGGAGGCGGGACACGTGAGCGACACGTATTGGGGAACACAATCGGTAGCGAATAAGCCCGCCCAGGACCCAGCTTTTCCCGTTTATGCCCAAGTGAAGAATCTGCAGGAAGCCAACGACGTCACGCATTCCAGGCAGGACCAAGTCGGCGTCGTCGTGACTGCTGGCATGGGCAAAGCGGACGTAAGTATGATGCACCCGCGGCTGATCGAACTGCACGTCACGTGCGAGAGTGATTGCACTTTGCAGATTGGGCAGTTTTACTATCCCGCTTGGCGAGCGAGCCTCGCACAGAGCGGGGCCGAAATTCCGTTGCGAGCGGCCACGCCGGGTGGGCTGATGGAAATCTCCCTGCCTACCGGGGAGAATGACGTGTTGGTCGAACTCCCGCACGGCTGGTCCGAACAGATTGGTCCGTGGGTTAGTTTGGTATCCTTGATCTTGGTTCTCGTGTTTGCGCTGAGTGAGAAGTCGCGCAGAGGACAGTCGGCCACACGCATTCAGGCCGCCTAGACACCAAAGGAACTGTCACCCACAAGAGGAACCGGGCAGATGATGGTGATCTACGTCGTGACAACAGGTGGAACAATCGAGAAGGCCTATTCCGAACAAAAGGGCACAGTAGCGAATCTCGACAGCAAGATCGATCGCTATCTGCGCCTCTTGAGACTTCCCGATTCCGGAGTGCGCATTGTTCAGCTGATGAACATCGACAGCCTGGAGATGACGGATTCAGGTCGCGTCCAGATTCTGGGAACGGTAAAGGCTCTCCTGCCCGAACAAGCTCCCATTGTGATAACTCACGGAACAGACACGATGATTCAGACGGGTTTATACCTGCAGCGGGCGCTGCCTGAACTGAAGGTTCCGATTGTATTGACGGGAGCCATGACGCCGCTCGGCTTTGAAGGCAGCGACGGCCTGCAAAACTTGACTGAGAGTTTGTTTGCGGTTCGCATCTTAGCGCCCGGAGTCTACGTTGTGATGCATGGCCAATTATTTCCGGTGGACCGCGTAAAGAAGGATCATACCTTGGCGCGATTCGTGCCGACCGGCCAGGAATCGGCGTAGAGAGCTTTAATCAGGTTTACGAGTCAATTCGTGACGCCAGGAAGCGAACGTAAAGCTTTTAGAGCATATGAAGACTCGGGAAAGCCGATTGATGGCGGTCCGGGAGAGAACCCAAAGTGAAAGCCCTGGTCAAGAAGCGCGCTGAACGCGGTCTGTGGCTCGAAGATGTGCGCGAACCTCAGGTAAGTTTTAACGACGTGAAGATCCGCGTTCTCAGTACCGGAATCTGCGGAACCGATCTGCACATATACGAGTGGGATGAGTGGGCCAGCTCAACGATTCCCGTGCCCTTGATCATCGGCCACGAATTTGTGGGTGAGATTGTCGAGGTGGGATCGAATGTGGAGGACTTTCGTCCCGGCGATATTGTGAGCGGCGAGGGTCACGTAGTCTGCGGGAGGTGTCGCAATTGTCTGGCCGGGAGGAGGCACCTCTGCGCGCACACCATGGGTGTCGGCGTTAACCGGGATGGAGCCTTCGCGGAATATATTGTGCTGCCGATGAGCAATATCTGGCGGCACAGCGCAAAAGTGGATCTTGAAACGGCGACAATATTCGATCCATTCGGCAATGCCGTCCA
>Ga0302222_10001182_pt1 | contig 13559 bp, 16 predicted proteins | sample II_Palsa_E2_2_FD_194570 | JGI IMG/M metagenome (GOLD analysis project Ga0302222, IMG submission 194570) | Peat permafrost microbial communities from Stordalen Mire near Abisko, Sweden - II_Palsa_E2_2 | ecosystem: Environmental > Terrestrial > Soil > Palsa > Peat permafrost | place: Sweden... | reverse complement strand
ACCGTCACTCCTTCAACGTCATCGGTTTATGACGGCGCACAGCAGCAGTTCACGGCCACATTAAATTACAGCAACGGCACTTCAATGATCGTCACCAGCGCGGTCACATGGAGTTCCTCAAATCCTGCTGTGTCGACCGTGAGCAGCGGCGGACTTGCAGTCGCCCTCGCAGGCGGCTCCAGCACCATCGAGGCAACTTGGGGCGCGAACCTGCTCACTGCGGCGGGCACTCTTACAGTGTCGCCGCCTACAGTTTCGATTACACCCTCTGGCGCTTCTGTCGCATTGAGTGCAACCCAGCAATTTAGCGCGACGGTGACCGGAGCTACGAATCAGAACGTCACGTGGAACGTCGATGGAATTGCCGGCGGGAACTCAACCATTGGAACCATCTCGACAGCCGGCATCTACACGGCTCCTACGCTGATCGGCAGCCACACCATTACTGCCATCGCGCAAGCCAACAGCGCGAGCGTGGGCACAGCCTCCGTCACCGTCGGCTCTTTGGTTCCCGTGCAGAACACTTTCTTCGGCATGCATCTGCACCTTCTCACTTCGCCAATTCCAGCTACGATGGAAGGGACGGGCCGCATCTGGGACTCCGCTTCCGCACAATGGCCGAACCTGAACACTGCCGTCAATACGTTTGTATGGACCAACCTGGACAATGTGCTGGCAGACTACAAAGCTGCCGGAATCAACGACATCTTATACACGCTTTGGCGGGTTCCCAATTGGGCGTCTTCCAATCCCACGGATAAAACATGCGACTATGCGTCCAGCCTGGGATCAAAATATTACGGCGAGTGCGATTTGCCCACCGACATCAATGCCGACGGCACAGGTACGAACTTAACCTGGCGCACCTGGGTGCAGAATATTGCCCAGCACGTTAACACCACTTCGTATCTGGCCACGCATGCCAAGATCAAGTATTGGGAACCGTGCAACGAATGTTATCGCTCGCCCGAACTCGATCCGGGCTACGATAGCGGCGGCAATGTTCAGGTCGCTTACCGTGGGACGTACGCTCAACTGCTGCGGTTGATGCAAGACGCCCGCTGCATCATCATCGGGAATTCTAGCGATCCCATAACAGCGTTGAACACCACGTGTGGACAGGCTGGCTATCCCGTCATCGGCATCGACCCGACCGCGCAAATGGTGATGCCATCGACCAATCCAACTCAGAATGGCAAGAATCCTCCCTATCCGGAGGTAATGCAGAATCTGCTCTATTGCACATGCGCAAACAACTCGTGTTCCGCCAGCAGCACCGGATGCACCACGGGTTCGGCCGGTAGTGCAGCCGTCGACATTATTTCAGCTCATCTCTATCCCAGCACTTACACGCCGGAGCAAATTCCGAATGAGCTGGCCATCGTGCGCAACTACCTCATTGCCGCAGATCTAGCCAAGCCATTCTGGATCGGTGAAGGCGGATGGGGTGAAAATTCCGAAGCCACTGAGGTGAGCGATGGCGATCCTGATATGGAAGCCGCCTTCGTCGCGCGCTTCGCCGTCATGCAATGGGCATCAGGAATCTCCCGCTCATATTGGTACCAGTGGGATAATTCCGCGTATGGCACGCTCTGGAGCCCGACCAGCAACAGCGGCTGTTCTACAACGTTCACCAGCGGCTATATTTGCAAACCGGGACTTGCCTATCAACAGGTATATGACTGGTTGCTAGGATCCACTCTGGGAGCTTGCTCGGTGACGGGCACCGTCTGGACCTGCACGCTGACGCAATCGAGCGGATCGCTCGCAGAAATAATCTGGGACACGTCGCAGATCTGCAGCAACGGCACGTGCACATCGAGTCAGCATTCCGTTCCTTTAGTTTACGTGAGCTACGACGATCTGACGGGTGCCAGCTATTCCATTAGCGGTACGGCCCCCGTGGGCATAAAACCAATTCTATTGCAGACGGAATAGCTTGTTGAGAAGGCGAGTCGTGACAAACTTGGACGGATCCGAGACTGGCTCCATCAACGAAGTCATCCTCGAGGTTTTCTCACAAAGTCGCCAGCCAGTCATCAATCCACGATTCCGTACTTAGTCGATAAGAAAGCCCGTAGCTTTGGAGGAGCGACCTGCGCAACTTCCTGCCAGGTTGCAATCCTCAATCTGGTCCTCAGCTCAACCGATTTTACGCACTTCATTACCGCATACCACGCATCCACCAGATCCGGCCTTCGCACATCCACCAGAACGCAGAATGAACATTGCAGAGCGTAGGCAGCCAGCACGTTGCGCAGAAGCTGGTACGAGAGGTACTGGTCTTCCGTCTGAGAGAGCTCCTGCCAATCGAACACCTCGGCGAAATCACGATAGGCCAGCACAACGTCCTTCCTCGCGCTCTGAAAGTCATGCTCGGTCAGTTTCGCCTCGATCAATAAACCTCCCAATCGCAAATCAACTTCTGTGCGATCGAATCTGCCGTTGGCAAGAGGAACACGAGCCTTGTAGCCAAAACAAAGCGTCGCTCCCGGCTCTGCACCCAGCAGAGCCAAAATGCCGCCATCTCGCGACACGCCCGGATAGCAGAATACGTTCATCAGCAGCGCGTCCGAACTCGTGCAGGCATCAAGCTCCATCCAGCGCCCCCGGTCAGTCTTGGGCAAAGATCGCCAGCCTTGCGTATGTACCTTCCCCAGGCGCTTGATCCACGCCGGATTTGCCAGCATCGCCGTGTAGCTTCTCTGCAGAAAGTTCCCATGGCGCGAGCCGTCTTCATAAGGTGCAAAGCACAAAGTCGGGGCTTCGCCGTAGCTCAGACAATGGGGCAATTCTTCAGCCTGAGCGTACTTCTGCGCACGCTCCACGAGTTCCACACGAAGAGCGGCAGCAAAGCTGATACGGGCTGAATGTTCGGAGATCAGCGCCATTTCCATAACTGTTTCCAGATCTGCACCAGTGTTTGCATCTGTCGCGGGCTCGGCAGGCGGTTGTAAATCATCCGGCAATCCTGGTAAGCGCGCTCGCAAAAACCGCGCACCGCAGCCGCACTGAGGTGCGCGAGATTGTGCCGGAGTTCCTTGAGATCCTTCTCGTTCAACACCTCGGACTTCCGCGAATCAGGGCGCCGCGCCATAGTGAAGCAGGTTAACATATTCGCCTTTTGTTCGCCATCGCAATTTGGGTTGTCTTAACAGCCGATTTTCAGGCGGAGCGATGGATCTCCCGCTAAATCGGACCAGCGCGTAAGCCAAACCGCAACACTGCCAATTTTTCTTCTGGGTCTGCCATAATCTCCTCATGTGCGGGCGCTACCGGCTATCGCGAAGAAAGCAGTTAGTCGAGGAATATTTCGACGCACTTCCATCGGATGAAGACTGGACCCCGCGCTACAACATCGCGCCCACCCAGCCTGTCCCAGTCATCCGCCAGAATCCGAAAGAACCTCGCCGAGAATTGTCGTTGATGCGTTGGGGTCTGATCCCGTCGTGGTCGAAAGACGTGTCCGCGGCTGGCGTGCTGATCAATGCCCGCTCCGAAACGGCGGCAGCCAAGCCCGCGTTTCGCGACCCGTTGACCAGTCGCAGATGCCTGATTCCGGCAGATGGATTTTACGAGTGGTCGCGACACGAAGCTGCATGTGTGATTGTCCGGCGAGCACTACTCGACCGGACCTGCCATCCCATTGGCAGTACCCTACGAGGTATGGCGATTCGGTAACGACTCGTCTAGAAGCCCTCGGACAATGTATCCCACCGTCGCAAGACGGGTATCGAAACCGTGAGGGGACGATATTTCTGCCAGCATCGAGGCGGATCGGGGCTAGGGTGAGTGGTAGGGTCAGCAGATGCGAACCTCTTTAAGTATCGTCAAGAATGAAGGGGTCAAAGATGCTGTTAGGCTCCGAGGTTGCGGCTGGAACGGGTGCTCCATTCTCACCCGTCGTGGGCGAAAAGGCCGTCGGTATAGTAGGAGGGACCTAACCCATTCTGTCACGCATGTGGAACGTGGTAAGCCCGCTTTGCTCACTTCGGGGTAGCCAGGCCGCAAGGTCATGCAACGGTGATGCGGGTAGAGGATAGAGGAGAAAGCGAACGTCCGACTGTAATGGTCGGAATACGGATTGCGACATTATCCGACGCGAAAGCGGGCAGACTTCCTCTTGGTTTCCGATCACGAGAGAACTTGGCAAATCGGCCCAATAGGATCGGCAGATGACGGCGCAAGCTGGTGCAATCCTAAACACGAGTTCAGCATGGGACGCTGTTGATTGGCGAACCATTGAGGACAATGTTCGCCGACTCCAGGCGCGTATCGTGAAGGCGGTGCAGCAAAAGAAATGGAACAAGGTGAAAGCCTTGCAACATCTTCTTACGCACTCGGCCAGCGGCAAGTTACTTGCCGTGCGCCGGGTAACAGTGAACGACGGTAGAAAAACGCCTGGAGTGGATGGCGAACTCTGGGACACACGACACAAGAAGCTTCAAGGTGTGATTTCGCTGACGGCACGAGGTTACCGCCCCATGCCTCTGCGGCGGATTTACATCCCGAAGGCCAATGGGAAGCTCCGACCGTTAGGAATCCCAACGATGCGGGATCGAGCCATGCAAGCCTTGTATCTGCTGTCGCTCGATCCGGTCGCGGAAACCACTGCGGATCAGAATTCCTACGGCTTTCGGCAGGGGAGAAGTTGTGCGGACGCGATTGAACAATGCTTCACTTCGCTCTGCCACAAAAACCCTAGCTGGGTGCTCGAAGGCGACATCAAAGGCTGCTTCGACAACATTAGTCATCAGTGGCTGCTCGACAATGTTCCCCTGAACAAAGCGATCCTCCACAAGTGGCTAAAGTCGGGCTACCTGGAAAAACAAGTATTCTACGATACGATCTCTGGCACACCGCAGGGCGGAATCATATCGCCTGCGCTGTCAAACATCACTCTCGACGGCCTCGAACGCCGGCTCCGGGAAGTTTTCCCGGTACGCGGAAAAGGCTCCGAGCGTGGTCGAGCAGCGCAAGTACATTTGATCCGTTATGCGGACGACTTCATCATCACCGGACACTCCGAGGAGTTGCTGAGAATGACGGTGAAGCCGCTGGTCGAATCCTTCCTGGCTGAACGTGGTTTGGTCCTTTCTTCGGAAAAGACCTTGATCACGCACATAGAAAAGGGTTTCGACTTCCTTGGGCAGAACATTCGGCGCTATCCGCACGGCAAGTTGTTTATCAAGCCCGCTCGGAAGAGTGTTGTGTCTGTTCTCGCCAAAGTGAAGCAGATCGTCCGAGAGTACTTGGGTAGTACCGCTCATCTTCTTATTAACCGATTAAATCCGATTGTAAGGGGATGGGCCAACTACCACCGCCATGTCGTCTCCAAGCGCGTTTTCGCACGACTCGATGCTGCGATATTCAGGATGCTCTGGGGATGGGCGTACGCCCGTCACCGCCGAAAAGGGGCTGGTTGGATAAAGCAGAAGTATTTCGACCGTGTGGGAACACGTGACTGGTGGTTCTTCGGTGACACTGTGGACGCGCAGGGCTCGCCTCTTCGTGTCCGCTTGTTTCATGCAGCTTCTGTGCGAATCGTAAGGCATGTGAAGGTTCGGTCCGGCCTGAATCCTTACGACCCGAGTTGGACTCCGTATCTGTCCAGACGCTACGCCGTCGCTCCGCATCGTGCGCGTTCATGATCTGAGCGTTCCCGGAAACTTGAGCCGTGTGAGCTGGAAACTCTCACGCACGGTTCTTAGAGGGGGGACCAACAGCAACGTTGGCCCCCTACTCGGCCAGCGCAACGGCAAGACCAGCCAACCGTACTGCTTCGAGGTCAATAACGGAGAGCTGTTCGCCTTCGCCGGCATCTGGGATCGACGGAAAGACCCGAGCGGACACTGGACCAAATCCTGTTCGATTCTGACTACGACGCCAAATGCTGTGACCTCAGCCGTCCACGATCGCATGCCGGTCATCCTCGACCAGGCGGATTATGACCTGTGGCTTGATCCCGGGATGAAGAATATTCAGGTGATTTCGGAAACGCTGAAACCCTACGATGCGTGCAGGATGCGGTGCTATCCCATCAGCACTCGAATCAATCATGTGGCAAACGATGATGAGGAGTGTTCCGCACCCGCGCAAGTTGTCGAGGTTCAGAGCCGGCTCTTCTCGTAGCCGGCCGCCAAGTTCTTCGAAATATAGTCGCATTGCAATTCCGAAGCGGTCATGCCGTAGCTCCCGCTTGATAGGCTTCCTTGAAGTCCAAAATCATGTGAACCACAGCTTCATCGCTTATTACAGTGTTTATCATCGTGTGGTAAATCGCGCGGTCCGGCCATTCAACATTGAAATACTTTTGGATAAAATCGGCCCGCTCCCGGTCGACGCTATCGACGAGTTCTTCGGCCTCTTTTTCGGTTTTACCGCGAGCCAGCAGCCGCCTGACCTTGTCTTCTCTCGGGGCATAAAGAAACACGCGCAGGGTGTCTGCCCGGCTCTTGAGAAACTGCTGCGAACCTCTGCCCACAATCACACAGTTCCCACGTTCGGCAGCGTGTTCGACCACGCGCCTTGTAGTCTTGAGAATCGTCTCGCTATCCACGAGATGGAGCTTCGGAGCATTGATGCTGCCTTCATAACTTCCGCGCAGGAAGGATTTAAAAAGTCGGTAATACAGCGGATCGTTTCGTTCCTCACGCGCTTCGACCACTTGCTTTGGGCAATTCGCGAGTCTCGCGATTTCCTCGGTCAATCGCTGGTCCCAGAGCTTCCAGCCCAGTCGGTCCGCAACGAGTTGAGCGATATCTCCCCCGCCGCACCCGTACTCGCGTTCAATCGTGATGATGTTAACCATAAAATCGAACTTTCCTTTGCCTAATTAATTACTTGGAGATCGGCGAGATCACGTAACAGTTATTCGGCTACGTGCACACCACCGCCTCCAGGATCATTCTTCTCCAGAAGAAAGCTCAGAAAGAACATGATCCCTGCGGCAACGCAAAGAACCATGAACGTATCAATGTAAGCGAGACACGCGGCCTGCGCCTGCACTGCCTGATAAATCCGGGCGTACGCGGTTGCGAGCGCTTCGTGCTTTCCTAAGCCGCCATTAATAAAGTGGCGCGTAAAGCCTTGCACTGAGTTTTCAAAGTTTGGATTATCAACTCTCGCTTTTTCCACCAGCCTTAGCTGATGGAGTTGCGAACGGCGAGCGATAACCGTCGTAACCAGCGAAGTGCCTACGCTGCTGCCCATATTACGCATGAAGTTCACGATGCCAGCCACCGAATTGTTTTTCTCGGGCGCGATTCCAATGTATGCGACCAGCGTAATCGGAACAAAAAGGAAACCTAACCCTATGACCTGTGTAATGCGGAGCCACGTAGCGGCACTAAAGCTGATCTGCAGGTCGATTCGCTTTGTCGAGTAAAACATCGCAATTGACAAGGCTAGCCAGCCGAAGCCGATCAAGCGGCGCGCCTGAATCTTCGTTGTGAGTTGACCCATGATGGGCATTTCTATCAGCAAGACCAATCCTCCCGCCGAAAGCGCGAGTCCGGCGAGTTGCGAGGTATAGCCTAAGAGCGTTTGCAGGAATTGCGGCATCAGAACCAGACTGCTGAACAGAAGAATACCGAGCATGAACATCATGAGGCTGGAACTGGCAAAGTTAAAGCTCTTGAACATCCGCACATCGATAATCGGTGTTTTCGCAAACCACTCCCACACCACCAGCGAGATCAGGCACGTCGCAGAAACAATGATGAGCGTCGTGATGAAGCGCGATCCAAACCAATCATCTTCCTGACCTTTGTCGAGCAGAATCTGCAAAGCGCCCACCCCGACGGTCAAGAGCGCGATTCCTATGTAGTCCAACTTCACGCCAGCTTTTTTCATTTTCTGAAGGTAGGGAGGATCTTCCACGAACCTGCGTACCAACAGCCACGTGATCACACCAACGGGAAGGTTGATGAAGAAGATCCATCGCCAGGAGTAGTTGAACGTTATCCATCCGCCCAGAGTCGGACCGATTGTCGGCGCCATGATCGCGGTGATTCCATACAGAGCAAATGCAAGTCCGCGTTTTTCTGGCGGAAAAGTGTCCGCCAAAATGGCCTGCGCCATCGGTTGCAATCCGCCGCCACCGGCTCCCTGCAGAACTCGAAAGAGAAGAAGAAAACTTAAGCTCGGCGCGACTCCGCACAGCAAAGAACTGACCGTGAAGATGCCAAGGCAACTCATAAAGAAGCGCTTGCGGCCAAATGCCCCCGCGAGCCAGCCGGTCATGGGCAGAATGATGGCGTTCGACACCAGATAAGAAGTCAGAACCCATGTGCTCTGGTCGTTGCTCGCGCCCAGATTCCCAGCCATGTATGGAAGCGCCACATTGGCGATGCTCGTGTCGAGCACCTCCATGAAAGCTGCGAGCGCCACAACCACCGCGATCAGCCACGGGTTGTAACGTGGCCGCCAATTCTCCTGGTCAAGCGTGATTGCCGCGGTGCTCATTTCAGGTATACGTCTGGAACTACATTCATGCCCGGACGAAGCCTTCGGTCCCGATTTTCGCCCGGCTCAAGAACAATCTTCACCGGCACTCGCTGCACAATCTTCACGTAGTTTCCCGTGGCATTTTCAGGCGGAAGCAAACTGAACAGCGGCCCGGTTGCGCCGGCGATACTGTCAACGCGGCCGTGCAAAGTTCTGCCGCTTGAATCCACATGAATGTCTGCTTTCTGCCCGACCTGCATGTGCTTCAATTGAGTTTCCTTGAAGTTGGCCGTGATCCAGATTTCATCCAGAGGGACAACCGTCAGCAATTGCTGCCCCGGTTCCACATTGAGTCCTTCAACCACCGTCTTATTCACTTCCCCGCTGACTGGGGCCACGATTTTGGTGTATTGCAGGTTCAACTCGGCTTGCTGAACGAGCGCCCGCTTCTGCTGAACGTCCGCGATCGCAGCCTGAACTTTTTCCTTCGTGGATGACACTTGCTGCGGACCTGTCTCCGCGTATGCTTGATTAGCATTTGCCTGAGTCAGGCGGCTCTGCGCTTGTTGAACAAATTGTTGCGCAGCAGATTCGCTGGCCCGCGCGGCGGCGACGTTAGCAGTGCTCGATCTCGCTGTCGCGAGCGCCTGATCGTAAATTTGCTGTGAAACTTCCCGCTTATCGACCAGCTGTTTATATCTGCGCAGGTCATCTTGAGCTTTTACATCGTTCGCCTCGGCCGCTTCCACTTGCTGATGAGCAGCGTCCCGTTGCTTTTCAGCCGCGCTGATTGCAGCACGGGCATCCTCTACGCCCGAGGCAGTGAACTTCATTTGACTGGATGAGTTCACGGATGTGATCGGTACCGTGATATTCAGCGATCGCGCCGTGGCTTCGGCATTGGCCAGGTTTGCCTGCGCCTCGGCGAGCGTAACCTGATAATCGGTTGGATCGATTTCAACCAGAACATCACCCTTGTTCACCCATTGATTGTCATTGGCGCTCACGCGAATTACATAGCCGGAGACGCGCGCACTGACTGGATAAAGATGGACATCGGCCTGGGCATCATCGGTCGATTCATAGCTGCTGAAATAACGCCACAAGAGCAGGCCCACGACAATCGCCACGACCACGGCGATGAGGATAATAAGGTTCCTGCGGCGCTTCCGGCGCGCTTCCGGTGAATACTTCCGCTCGGCCGTAGTCATTGAATTTGCCGGAGGATCAGAATGGGGCAACGAAGACACATTGTCGTCTGCCATCTTATTTTCCTGAGAAATATTCCTTTACGCCCGGAGCACCAGCACCCAAGGCACGAACGAGAGAAATTTTTGCAAAATTATACTTATAAAGACTGGAAATGTATTGCTCGTGCGCGCTCGCAACCGCTTCTTGCGATTGCACCACTTCTACTGAGTCGGTCACGCCTCCACTGAAGCGATCGCGCGATTGCGCCAGCGTCTGGTCCGCCAACTCGATGTTGCTTTGCGAAACCTTCACCTGCTCTGCAGAAGACTGAAGGTTCAAGAACGCTGTACGCACATCTGCTTCGATTTGCTCTCGTAGGTTGTCCAGCCGCTCACGGCTCTGTTCGAGCCGTGCGTCGGCCTGTTGAACGTCACCATGCACGCTGTTGCCGGTAAAGATCGGGATCGAGAGCGTCCCGCGTACGTCGTACACCCGAGTGGAATCCGACGGATGAGCCCCGCCGTTTCCATAATCTGCCCCGAAAGAGATCGACGGGAAATAGCCGGCGACCGCTGCCTTACGCGATAACTCCGCAGCGCGAACTGCGCTTTCGGCAGCACGATAGTCGGATCGCGCGGCGTATGCGCGCGGCAATGCTTCTTCGATTGTTAAACCATCAAGCGCCTGGTACGGTGATTTATCGGTAAGGTCGAAATCCTGCCGCGTGGCTAGACCGACTACACGTGCGACCGTGATCTTCTGAATGGCAAAGTCGTTCTTCGCCTGGATCAGTTGTTGCTGCCGAGTCTGCAGTTCGACCTTGGTGCGCAATGCATCGATATCGGCGGCAGTGCCCGCATTGACTTGGTCCGTCGCTTGATTAAAGAGCGTCCGTGCCGTCTCGACTTGCGCCTCATCGGTGGCAATGCGGGCCTCATCAGCAACCGCCTGGAAGTAGACATAGCCAATTGTGAGGATGACGAGATCGCGAGCGTCAAGGACTGTGTAGTCGGCCGATTTTACATTTTCGCTTGCGGCGCGAGCAGTGTTAATGGATTTCCAATCGAACAACGACTGACTCACTGCCGCGCGGGCATCGAAATAGGAAAACGGCCCTACCGCCGGCGAGATGTGTAATAGAGTGGCGAGACCCGCAAAGCCGAGTTCGTCAACATTGACCTTGGACTCTGCTGCGTAAGGTGCAGTTGTTACCTGCGGGAGCAGCGCGCTCAATTCGTGCCAGCGTTGCCCGCGGGCGGTGCGCGTGTCAGCTTGTGAAAGCAGCAGTCCCAGGTTGTGCTTCAAACCAAGATCAATCGCATTTTCCAGCGACAGTGCCATGCGTCCTGGAATGGGTTTTATCGGCACGCTGCCTGAAAAAACATTTGCAATATTTCCAGAAGGAAGACTTTGACCTGAGGTGTTCGAAACAGAATCTGAGGAAGTTTGGGCGTAGGAAACTACCGCTCCAAAAATCAAGGCCGTTACGCACAGAATGCGTATCGAGGCTCCTGAAGGGATCACAAAACCTCCTTGACTTCGGCTGTGCAGGACCGAAACGCGATAATATACACCACCCTCGCAGGATTCGTCTCTGCGAACAGGAAGAAAACCTCGGTGATCGCATCGTAGCGGTCGCAGTTCACGACGCCTGCTTTCGGGAGTCATTTGTCGGCTATTTGCGTTTCGAATGCATCCAGGATGGATCTCCCAAGCACTCACGCCTTCATCGCAGTCGCAGAACCAAAGAGCGCCACGGTTAAGCCATTCCGAATATGCGAGCCGGCATTTGGTCGTGGAACTCGTTTGCAGATTTGGTCTTCGCCGAATTTCGGCTGCATTCTTGCGCTGCGCAAGTCGTCAACGGGCTGCGGCTGTTCCTCATGACGGTGCAGCTACCTGAGGTCGGGGAATTGCGTCGCTATATATCATTCGAAGCGCCGGGTGAAACGCTGAGGGAGAGGAATCTATCATTCGAAAAGCCCAGTCTGCGATGTCATTTCTGGACGCTGAATGCATCGGCCTTCGGCCCGTGAAGCTCGGCGATATATCCACCGGGAAACTCCACAATCGCGATGGAACGATCGCTCGATGTGTAGGGGCCGAAGAGAAGCTTCACTCCCGCCACTCTTGCTTTTGTGAGTGCGCCCCCGAGATCAGCCACTTCATATCCAGTCATTTCACGGCCGAACGGATAAGGAAGGTGACCGTCTGTTACCAATACGAGCATCCCGCCAAACAATGAGGTGATCCGTATCCGCCGGTAAAGCTCTCCCGGGCGCCCGATTTCGCCGGCTTCGGCGTGCTTTTCATCGGAAACGACTTTGCCGTGCGCGAACATCACGAAATCGTTGACGAAGTTATCGGCCTGATCGCGCGACAAATAAACTCGGTTTTCGGGAATCGTTGTCAGGGGCGAGTATTTCGGAGGCATGGTGTGCCAATAAAGCTGCATGTTGACACCCCCCGGCCACCGAATCACAGCGTCGATGCCGATGGGATCCTTGAATGGTTCAACAATTACCTCCGCGCCCGCGGAGCGAGCGTCGCGGATCGCCTCCGCCATATCGGTCACAAGATATCCAGTACGCTCCTGGCCGAAAGGAAATGGGATTGGTGTTTGGTAGGCGAACACAGACAATGTGCCTACCGGAGTCCATATGTATTGAAATTCCGTGCTACTGGGCACGGGCAAGACATTCGTCACAGAGCGCTTTGAAGCCTGGCCGCCGCAAGTAGCGATAAAGCTTTTGACGAAGTCGTCGAGATCGTGAGGGTTTACATAAACGTGCGTCGAATCGTATTGAGCTCCCACGGCAACTCCCGCTGACGTCTGGCCAGTAGCCGTGAAAGTAGAAACGAAAACTAGGACGGGGATTGCCCAGCACAATGCGATCACCGATCCCTTCTCTCTATTCACTTGGACTGATCCTCCGAGACGGGTTCAGTAAAATCGAATCGAGTCTGCCGATTCGTTCAACCTGATGGGTGAAAGTATCCGGCCTTCTTGCGCCTCCATGAAAGCCGGATGTTCTTCTACGCCGCTGCCTGCTTGCTTTGCTGAATAAACTCAAGCAGGTCGCCATTGATCTGGTCCGCATTCGTCGCCGGCATCCCATGTGGAAAGCCTGGATACACCTTCAACACGGCGCCCTTCACAATCTTTGCCGACATTCGACCTGCCGCATCGATCGGCACAATCTGGTCGTCGTCCCCGTGCATCACCAGCGTCGGCACGTCGAACTTTTTCAGGTCTTCGGTGAAATCCGTCTCCGAAAACGCTTTGATGCAATCGTAGTGGGCCTTCACGCCGCCCAGCATTCCTTGCAACCACCAGTGCTCACGAATCCCTTCCGAGATTTTGGCGCCGGGCCGGTTGTAGCCGTAAAAAGGGAGCGTGATGTCCTTGTAAAATTGCGCCCGATTTGCCGCAATCGCCTCGCGAACGCCGTCAAAGACCGAGACGGCTAGCCGATAGGATTTTTTCCGTTTTCACCATAAGTGGTGGCACGGAACTGATCAGCACCGCCATGGCGACACGCTTTGAGCCATGCCGCTCAATATTACGCGCAACCTCGTCTCCACCGGTCGAGTGGCCCACTTGAATCGCCTTCTTGAGATCGAGTTTCTCATTGAGGACAGCGAGGTCATCCGCGTAGGTGTCCCTGGCGTTGCCGTCCCAAGTTTGGGTGGAACGACCGTGCCCTCGCCGGTCAGCCGCGATAACGCGGTACCCGCACTGGCCGAAAAATAGCATCTGTCCATCCCAATCGTCGGCGCTAAGCGGCCATCCGTGACTGAAGACTATGGGTTGCCCCGTTCCGCAGTCCTTGTAGTAAATCTGCGCTGCGTCCTTCGTTGTGATTGTGCTCATTCATTTTCTCCTTTATTGGCCGTCAGGCGCGCCGCCAAACGCGCAC
>Ga0302222_10001171_pt1 | contig 13628 bp, 15 predicted proteins | sample II_Palsa_E2_2_FD_194570 | JGI IMG/M metagenome (GOLD analysis project Ga0302222, IMG submission 194570) | Peat permafrost microbial communities from Stordalen Mire near Abisko, Sweden - II_Palsa_E2_2 | ecosystem: Environmental > Terrestrial > Soil > Palsa > Peat permafrost | place: Sweden... | reverse complement strand
CCTGCTCCACGAAGATCTCGGCATGATGCACAAAATCCAGGTCCTGCCCTAGCCGCGTGCGGTGCGAGGGGGGAATATCATGGCATGTTTCGTATCAGAGCATGATTCATATGAAGGACATGATTCGCATCGGAACATGATTCATCCACAGGACAAGATTCGTATCAGGATGAAACTCGCATCAGGACAAGACTCGCATCAGGAAGAGACTCGTATCAGGGCGCGCCTTTAGGCGTGCCGCAAGCACCGCGTTACTAGCGCGCCTTTAGGCGCTGGATTTCCTTGCTCGCTGATAAGAACAACGAAAGGTCCAAATCGCAATGCAAAAAAGACTACTGCTCATCCTCGTCGCCGCCCTGCTCGCCACCGCAGGCTACGTCTACGGAAACCGCAACGCCACCGTCGCCTACGCCTACTCGCCCACCGAAGGCACCGTCCCCAAATCCTACGGACGCCTCGTCACCGCCATCTCTGACCAGATCGGCACCGGCCTCATCTTCGAGGACGCCGACGGCGTCATCCGCTTCGTCGCCATGACCGGCATGAAAGAAGGCGAACTCGCCCGCTACGACCAAACTCCCACCCACGGAGGCATCCCCAAATCCTACGGCCATCTCGTCGCCGCCGTCACCAACCCCAAAGGCACCGGCCTCGTCTTCGAAGACAGCGCCGGCGTAATCCGCTTCGTCACCATCACCGGCGTAAAAGAAGGCGAACTCACCCGCAACTGATCGTCGAACGGACGATCATTGAATCTGATCGTCCGAATCCGAAGATGATCGGCGCAGCGCCTGGAAGCACGGCGCTTGCCTGCCCGTGGATGTGGAAGAGCGGCGCTTCAGCGCCGCGTCAAGCGTCAGAATTTACGGGCTTCAGCCCCCGAGGTCGCACGATCTGCCCCACGCAACTCTTTCAGCCCCATGGTTCTTTGGGAAGGGCACGGCAGCCGTGCCGCTCAGAGCCAACCACGACGCGGGCCTCAGCCCCTGCGGGAATGCTTTCGTTAATGAGACGTCGCGCTCCCTTCCGCCGACGAACTCGACTAACGATGGGCGCGCCGATCATGCTTTCGGTGGCCTTCCCAAAAGATTATGCAGATTCCCTTACGACGGAGTCATCCCGAAACCCGGCGCACTTCAGCCGGGTGAGGGATCTCGCGGCCCTCACAGACGCCGGCTGCCCCCGCAGATTTTCCTTGACTTCGCCCTCAAATCCGGCAATCCTATCTACATACGCATTTGATCTTTGAAATCTGAATAGAAACAACCTAAGTCCCATGAATCCAATATTTTACGGACTGGCCACTCATTCTAAACCACTTAACCGCAGCCACACCGCCTAAGTCCTTTGAATGGAATATTTTAGATTTAAGTTGTTTATCTCCAATATTTTAGCCGGATCTAAAAACGTAACTCATTGATTCCAAGTATTTTACGCATGAAGTTTTTTCTCTTCGATCTGGCTCTTGGTTCCTCGGCAAGACTCCGAACCGCGCTTCCTTCCGAGCTGCGGCATCTTGTAAGTCGGCGAATGTGTTCGCTTTACATTCGCCTATACTCTTGGCGGCTTCCCGCGGCCTCGCTGCCCTTGCCCTTGACCGATGAGAGCGGCGGATGTCAAACTAGCTGCGCACTGAAAACTTAGGACTGCTCCAATTCCATGATCATTCTCGTCACCATCATTCACGTGATCGTTTGCCTGTTCCTGATTATTGTGGTGCTGCTGCAGAGCGGCAAAGCTGGAGACATCTCGGCGGCCTTCGGTGGCCAGGGCAGTCAGGCCGCGTTTGGCCCGCGAGGCGCGGCCACCGCGCTCTCCAAAGCGACGACCATTTCAGCCGTTCTTTTCATGTTGACCTCGGTCACACTTTCCATCAACGCCATCAAGCGTGGCGGGCCGAGCTCGGTTCTTCAGGGAGTCAAATCGGCCCCGGTCAAGACGCAGCCGGCCGCGCCCCCGCCAAACCCCGCCAGTCCTCCCATGCAGAAGTAAGCTGAGTGTTTGCAGGCGCTGAGCTATCAAAGACGCCCCGTGTCCGGGTTCTGCCGTAATTGTATTTCCCTCATGCCGGTGCTAACATCCGATTGACAGCACTTATAGTCGGGAGGTAAGGACAAATGCCGGATCGAGAAAGCAATACTCTTGTTTGGTTCCTGGCGGGGCTGGGGCTTGGTGCGTTAGCCGGAGTTCTCTACGCACCGCGCTCGGGTACCGAGACGCGCGATGTGCTTCGCGCTCGAGCCGAGGAAGGACGCGATTACGTTCGCGGCCGCGCACGCGAGGCCCGCGACCAGGCTTCCGAATGGGTGGACCGCGGCCGCGATGCTGTGAATCAGCAGAAGGATCAATTCCGCGCCGCCTACGAAGCCGGACGGCAGGCTTATCAAGACGCTACGACGGAGACGACCGGAGCGCCGAAGAGCTTGTAACCGTGCCAGAGCCACCGGCGGGCTCGGTCGTTGGTTTGGATGGACGCTAGGGTTCGTTGGTGGCGGCGGATCGTAGGCTTGGAGAGCGCTCAATATGGAAAACCTCACTCCACTGTTCATCGCGCTGACTGGCGCAGCCGTGGTTCTGCAAGCGGGCATCCTCGCGGCTTTGTACCTGGCCATGCGCAAGAGCTCTTCCCGTATGGAGGCGCTCGCGATCGAAGTGAAGACCAAGGCTCTGCCCACTCTGGAAACGGCGCAGTCGATCCTGACCGAACTGCGCCCCAAGCTGCAGATCATTGCCGACAATCTGACGGAGACGACCCACTCGGTGCGCTCGCAGGTCGAACGCATGGATGCGACGGTAAATGATGTGGTAGATCGCGCCCGCCTGCAAATCATCCGCGCCGACGAATTGCTCAGCCGCACCATTGACCGGGTGGAAGAGACTTCCGAGATGGTGCACAAGACGGTGGTCTCTCCCGTGCGCCAGTTTTCAGGACTGATTCAGGGAATCACCGCCGGCATTGAGTTTCTGCTTGCAGGAACTAGCCGCAGGAACGGCCGCCGCCGCGAGGCGCGCCAGCCCGTCCCTCAGGACGAGATGTTCATCTGAACTGCCCGTTATAGTCCCCGTTCGCTGGTTAAATCGACTTCCTTAGCTGCCGCCCTGGCAAGCCCATCCTCTTTCTGTAACTCGGCTTCTAACCGTTCAATCATTGCCAGCCAGCCGCCGCCACCGCCACGAGGCTGGCAGCCCGTGGTGCAAGTACGATTCGTATCAGGGCACGCATTCATGCGTGCCGTAAGTGCCGCGTTATCAGTACGCCTTTAGGCGCTGCTTCGCTGGGACGGAGTTTCACCACGAGGCTGGCGCGACCGTGAGCAGTGCGCACTACGGACACTTCTGCCGGTTGCCGCTTCAGTTCTGATTTTGCTTGGAGTGATTTGGTGGAGCTAGTCGGGCTCGAACCGACGGCCTCGTCGTTGCGAACGACGCGCTCTCCCAACTGAGCTATAGCCCCACGAAGAGAAGGGATTCCCGCCTGCGGATTTATTTTAACAGCGTTCTCTCATCCGCACCAACGACACCAGGCAATAGAAAAATGAGCTTGACGAACGCCCACCCGACCCGTCTAACCTAAAGTAGAAGGCCATTGGGCAGGAGCCCGCCGATGTTTGCACAGCTCAATCCGAGGACATCAACTCAGCAGCGCAGGACGGTGTTCTGCTCGCTGCTGCTGCACGGCCTTGTTTTTGCATGGCTGTTGCATCCTCGGGAGCCGCAGCTATTGACCGCGAACTCCATCGCTCTCGGACGCAATGGCAAACTGCTCACGCGACTCTATTTCCCTACCCAATCACCCGACGACAGCGCGAGCAGTTCACCCGACCGTGCGACTGAGGTCTATCGTCACCAGCGGCTGGGACACGAGAAGCTGATTTGGAAACACAATCCCACACTGGCGAAGTTACCCCTGCCACGCTCACCCTCCACAGCAGAGGACAAGTCTGAAACGGCAACCCTCTCCAAACTCGGCCACGGCGCCCCTGCGGGACTCCCCTACGGAAGCCTTCCCGGCGGGCCCATATACGGTGACGAGATTCGTCCGGCGCTGCCCATCGCAACCTCCGACCCCTTGGTCTACCCGTGGCAACGGCCGGATTCCGAGGGCAAAGTCATCATCGAAATCACGATTGACGAAAGAGGGGAAATCGTCCGCAAGACGGTGTTGCAGAGCCTCGGCCCCGAGATCGACAGCAAATGCCTGGCGGCGCTGGAGAACTGGCATTTTCATCCGGCCACTCACAACGGAGCCCCTATTCCTTCCAAGCAAGACGCCATCTTTCCTTTCAAGGGGCGCGGTCAGGCCTAACCCGATCGCCCTGGGCTCATCCTGCAACCGCTATAATCAGTGTGTGACCGCCAACGCACTTCAACCCGTCGCATCCGCGGATTTCCCCACTCGCTGGGGCACGTTCCGGATCTACGGATTCCGCGCGGAATCCGGGCCGGATCGGAACCGCGATGTTGAAGAAGCGGTCGCGCTTGTCATGGGCGATGTTCAGTCCGCTCCGCCGCTGGTGCGGGTTCATTCGCAATGTCTTACCGGAGACGTTTTTCATTCTCTGCGTTGTGATTGCCGTCAACAGCTCGAAATGGCGCTCTCGATGATTCGAGACCTAGGCGCGGGCATCCTGATTTACGAGCAGCAGGAAGGCCGTGGCATCGGCCTGATGGCAAAATTGCAGGCTTATGAGTTGCAGGATTCCGGCCTCGATACCGTTGAGGCCAACGAGCGCCTGGGCTTCAAGGCCGACCAGCGCGACTTTGCATTACCCGGCCAGATGCTCAAGGCCCTGGGCGTAACCAGAGTGCGCTTGCTTTCGAATAATCCTGAGAAGGTCTTGGCTCTGCAGCGCGCCGGAGTCGAAGTCGTAGAGCGCGTACCGTGCGAAGTCAAACCCAGCCCACACGCCGAAGAGTACTTGAAGACGAAAAAAGAAAAGCTGGGCCATCTATTTACCTCGAGCTAGCGCCTCAGCCTCGACGGCCCGTCCGTCTTCGTTTTGTGCCGAGCTTTGCACGAAACCTCAAGCCGTGCTTTAATTCGCTGACTCCCTCTCGCGAATGCGCGCACCTAACTCTGGAAATCGCCGGTCGGGCACGGCCGCTCTTGCTCTGGCCCTCGCTCTCATTGGCGCGGCTTCCATGGTGTACTACCAGTTCGGCCTGTTTATGCCGCGGGTAGAGGCTGCGCGTGCCGCTAAACATCTAGCCGGCCGATATGCCTTCGGCGACGACTTCTACCCGATATGGCTAACCTCGCGAGAGTGGTTACAACAGCACCGCGATCCTTACAGCCCAGCGGTAACGCGTGACATCCAAATCGGAATATTCGGACGCCCGCTCGAGGCGGGCATTTTGACCGACCCGCCAACCGACTACCGCACATTCGCGTATCCCGCCTTCACCGACCTCCTGCTCTGGCCGGCGAGTGAAGTGCCGTTTCCCACTTTACGGGTTGCATGGGCCGTGATACTCGCCGCGTTAATTGCGGCTGCCATCTTTTTTTGGACGCAAGCGCTGTCCTGGAGCGTTAGCCGGATATGGCTGGGAATCATTTCCCTGTTGACGTTGTGCAGCTATCCCGAACTCGAAGGCCTCTATGCGGGACAATTGGGATTGCTGGTGGGATTTCTCCTGGCCGCGTCCTTGCTCGCGCTGGTGCGAGGCCGGCTGCTGCTCTCTGGAATCCTGCTGGCGCTCACCATGATCAAGCCGCAAATGACGCTGCTCGCCATCTTGTACCTGTTCATTTGGAGCGTGCATGATTGGCGCCGCCGGGGCCGCTTTAGCGTGGCTTTCTTCGCGACGAGTTCGCTGTTGACCGTCGCGTCGCTTGCCGTTTGGCCTCACTGGATCCAGTCTTGGGGGCGAGTGATCCTAGGCTACCACCGCTACTCCATGCCGCCGCTGGCCCTCGAATTGTTCGGATTCAGTTTAGGGCCGCGTAACGGCATTGCTCTGATCGTCATCGTGCTAACCGCGGCTCTCGTGCTTGCCTGGCGCTCCCGCACTGCCGCCGCCGGCTCGTACGAATTCTGGCTTACGCTGAGTATCTTGCTTGCCATCACCACCATCACCGTACTTCCCGGCCAGTCCGTTTGCGATCACATAATTCTCCTGCCCGGGATTTTCCTGCTGGCCAGTCGCAACCAACTACAGCATGCCAGCCCGATCTCTCGCGTTCTGCTCGCCCTCGGGGTTGTAGTTCTGTTGTGGCCCTGGGTGGCATCGCTGGGCTTGATCGCGTTACGCCCATTCCTCAGCCCGGAACTGTTCAATTCCAAGGCAGTATTTGTTTTGCCTCTGCGCACCGCCGCTGCGTTTCCGTTTGTTGTGCTGGGCTTGCTTGCACTGGCTTTCCGCGCGACGTTGCGGCGGCAAGGGGAACTAGTTTCTGGCTCTCTTCCGCGCCGATGATTTCAACGTCCTTTCAAGCGTTCTCTTATTCTTGCCCGGCAAATAGGCTAGCGCTGCCCGGGCAAGAGAGACGTAGACTTCTTGTGCGAGGGGAATACTGCGCAGCGTGCGGAGGTGGCGTTTCACCGTATCGATGTCGCCGCGGATGATCGGTCCGCTGAACGCTCCCGCGCCTTCCAATGCGGCGTAGTTTGCCAGAGTCTGCCGGATCATCGCCAGCATCATTTGCCTTGCCGCTTTTCGCCTCACGCCGGCGGCAGCCGCCACATGCTCGCCGGTCACCAGCAGGGCCGTCAATAAAGGCGATGCGAAAGTGCCCCAGGCGTGATAGGCGGCCTTGTCTTCCTTGCGGATGGAATACTTGCGGCCCCCCAGTTTTTTCACGATGCGGCGTGCCATACGCACAGCCGCAGTGTCTCCCTCGAGCGCGAATGGTACATCCACGAGCGATGGGCGCGAACCGCGCACAAACGTCATGAGGGGATGCACGGACGCGGACGCGGCCCCTCTGCGCCGCAGTAACGCAAGCTCGTCGCTGGTGAGAGCGCCGCTGGAATGCAGCGCCACTCTCCCTTTCCACTCGACGGCATCTGCCAAAGATTCTGCCGCGCCGGTGATGGCCCCATCGGGAACGCAGAACCAAACCACCTCAGCCTGCATCCGCGCCCGCGCCACGGTTGCGGCGGATGCGCCCACCTGACGAGCCAGCCGCCTCGCGCGCCGCAAAGATGCTGCCTGTTCCCGCGAGACAATTTCGTCGATGGCATATCCTGCGTCATGCAACGCCACGGCCAGCGCGCTCGCCAGACTCCCTGCCCCAACGATGGCAATACGCGGCTTCGCTGACATGCCCGGCAGGATAGCAGAATCGGTCCTTTGTGCAAGGAGACAATCGCAGTCCTTTCCGTTTCCGACGAACTGCTCTCAGTGTGACGTAAAATGGCTGCAGCGAAGGGTCGCAGAAATAACGCGACAGAATAGCAGCCCAACCTGCCGCGACGTTCGACAACTGGCAAAGAACTTGTTAGCAGTTTTTGACTAATATCCGGCTGTCTCAAGAGTGGCCCTTTGCGCCTTGGGGGACATCATGCCAGCGCCACGAATTGACACACTCGTAATGATTATTGCCGACCGCAACGGCGGCAAAAGCAATCAAATGAGGTCAATTTTCGAAGAATTTGAACTCTGTCACTTCTACGGGGGCTATCCCGCCTCTAATAAAATTGCCCGCAAATACTACGTTCATCCAGATATTGATCTATTTTTGCGTTTGTCGTCGTGGCACGAGAAGCACGAGAGCTATGCGGACGTGAAGAGTGACATCCAGAACGGCTATTCCGACGTGAGGCGGCGGTATAAAGTGCTGGTGCCGGTTCAGGTTACTCCGACAGACAACCTCGTTGGCGGGGAAGATTTGTTTATCCAACTGTTCTCGGATTTCCAGATACGGAGAGGTTTCGCTGTCTGGCTTAATCCTAACCGATCCACCCGGCAAAGGTTCCAGATAAGCCCTAACATGGCAGCGTTTATGTCCACACGCCGCCACGTGAGTGCCTTAGCAATCGACAGCCTCGCCGCTCACCCGAGCGCAGCGCCAACGACAAACTCGATAAATGCGCGGTTGCTGGCCGACCTGCTATTCCGAATGTAGCCAACGGCTCAGCCCGCTGTTTTCCTTGCAAGAGCCCGAGGTCAGAATGCGGAAGTAAGGCCTTCGTTTCCGGCCGTGCTTTATATTGTTTTCATGCCCAAGTCTCCGCGTTCCAACTTAAAGTCTGTTAAATCCAGCTCTGGTTCCCACGCCAAAGCTCGGATTATTTCCTCGCGCACGGTATATCGAGGCCCGGTCTTTTCGGTCACCACAGATGAAGTGCAGGAACCCGGAGGCGTCCGCGCCCGTCGCGATGTCATCCACCACAGCGGCTCGGTCGTCGTTCTGGCGGTGGATGAATCACACTCGACACCTCGCGTACTGCTCGAGCGCCAATATCGCCATGCCGCCAACGGCTATCTTTGGGAACTGCCCGCCGGGCGCATCGATCCCGGCGAAAACGCACTCCCCGCTGCCAAGCGCGAACTCCTTGAGGAAACCGGATACACCGCCGCGCATTGGCGGCGCATTCTGAATTTCTACGCCAGCCCCGGCTTCGTTGCTGAAACCATGTCGGTATATCTAGCCACCGGCCTTCGTGCAGGCCCGGCGCAGCCTGAGCCGGACGAGGTGATCCATAAGCGACTGGTTCCGCTGCCCCAAGCGGTTCGCATGGTATTGAATGGCACGATTCGCGACGCGAAAACCATCTCCTCGGTCCTTTGGCTCGATCACCAGGAAGCGAACAACCACCACATCCAGTCCAAAAAAGCACCCGGCCAAACGCCGCGTTCTTGAAGAAGTGCTCTGCCGGATCCGCCGCTCTCTCAGTTGCCAGAGTTCTGGAACCATCTCCGCGGACGCATGCGCCGGTTCCGAAGGAGTGTCGCCCTAACCGTTTCGCCTTGACAGTCTTGTCTTTATCGCTCCAAAATGCATGTTATGCGGGCATGTCCTTGGGCCCCCCCTTGAAGGACGTGCGGAAAGTGGGGGTACGTGGAACGTTTGAAGGGCACAGTAAAGTGGTTTAATAATGCGAAGGGCTACGGGTTCCTCGGGCGGGCGGACGGTCCCGACGTCTTTGTTCATTACAGCGCGATCACTTCCGAGGGCTATAAGAGCTTGCAGGAAGGCGACCCAGTCGAGTTCGAAATCACCGACGGCCCCAAGGGACCACAGGCGGCGAACGTTACGAAGAGCGCGTGAAGTGATAACTAGATTGTTCGATCTCGGCCGGCCAGGGCAGACTGAGCCGCGAGCAGGAGCGTATTCTCCTCCTGAGTCGCCGGGATATCGCCGTTAACGCTTCAAAACCAACATCCCGAGCGCGACCTTTGGCTCCCAAGCCATCTCAATCTGCAAGACGCGCTCACTGGTACCCCGCGCTGGCACTGCGCTCCAATCTTGTTTAATCTTTAGTCCGTGGACAACAAGGCGATCGCCAACATCCTCTACGAAACCGCCGACCTGCTCGAAATCGACGGCCAGGATTCTTTTCGCATCCGCTCCTACCGCAACGCCGCGCAAGCCATCGAAAACCTCACCGATCAGATCAAGGACATCATCGGCGAACCCAAGAAAGTGCTCGCCATTCCCGGCGTTGGCAAGGGAATGCTGGTCAACCTGCAAGAACTATTCAAAGATGGCAGCCTTACCGTGCAAGCCGACCTGCTCAAGAAGTATCACCCGTCCATGCTTCAGTTGCTCAAGATACAAGGCCTCGGCCCGAAGACCATCGCCCTGATCTGGAGCGCCTATCAGGTCTGCGACGTCGACGGAGTGGAAAAACTGGCGCGCGAAGGCAAGATCCGCGAACTGCCGCGCATGGGCGAGAAACACGAACAAAAGCTGCTGAAAGCGATCGAAGACTACCGCCGCATCTCCGGGCGATTTCTCATCGACGCCGCGGAAGAGGAAGCGAAAAAGCTCACCGAATATCTCGCGAAGTTTCCGGGCATCGACCGCATCACTCCCGCAGGCTCTCTGCGCCGCGGCCGCGAAACGGTCGGCGATCTCGACATTCTGGTCACCGGCGCGGCCTGCTGCAGCGCAGACGAACGCCAAAAGGCCGTGCAGTACGTCGCCCAATACCCGCCGCTAATGAGCGTCATCGCTCAGGGCGATAACAAGATCAGCTTCCAGGTGCGCAGCGGCATGCAAGTGGACGTTCGCCTGCTTCCTCCCGATTCTTTCGGCGCGGCCATGCAGTATTTCACCGGATCGAAAGCGCACAACGTAGCCCTGCGCCAGCGCGCCCTCAAGATGGATTATACCCTTAACGAATACAGCCTCGCCGATCTCAAGACTGACACGCCTGTCGCTGGCAAAACCGAAGAAGAAATTTACGCCAGGCTGAAGCTCGACTACATTCCTCCCGAACTGCGCGAAAATCTAGGCGAAATCGATGCCGCCGAAAAGCATACCCTGCCCCATCTAATCACTCTCGAAGATCTTCAAGGCGACGTGCACATGCACACCGTCGAAACCGACGGCAAGAACACCATCGAGGAAATGGCGGAAGCCGCCAAGGCGCGCGGCTACAAGTACATGGCCATCACCGACCACTCTAAGAACTTGGCCTTCGCCAACGGCCTCGATGACAAGCGCGCCGTTGCCCATATCCAGCGCATCCGCGAAGCGAACGACAAGATCGAGGGCATCACCATCTTTGCCGGAATCGAAGTGGACATCCTCACCAATGGCGGCCTCGATCTTTCCGACGACGTTCTCGCCCAAATGGATGTCGTCATCGCCAGCGTCCATTCCGTTTTTAATCAGGAGCCGGCGCAGATGACCGAGCGCCTGCTCAAAGCGGTCGCGAACCCGAATACTTCCATCATCGGCCATCCCACAGGGCGCTTGCAGCTCCGCCGCGACGCCTACCACTTCGATATGGACGCGGTCCTTACTTCAGCCGCAAAGCACAAGGTCGCGATGGAACTAAACTCCTATCCCGATCGTCTCGATCTCAACGACGTTCACCTGCGCCAGGCGAAGCAACGCGGCGTCAAAATCGTCATCAACACCGACTCCCATCACACCTCTCACCTGGATAAAATCCGCTACGGCATTCTGCAGGCGCGCCGCGCCTGGCTGACCAAGAACGACGTGCTTAACACGCTGGCCGCGCAAGGGTTCGCCAAGGCAATGAAGCATGAATGGAATTGAACTTGCGCGCTCGGAAGTAGAAGTTCGGGAGCGGGAACTCGGGGAGTAGAATCGGAGCACGCAACCGATTCTTATGCCTGATCAAACGCCTAACGGTAATCCAGTTCCGCCAGCAACCCTCGTCGCGCCTGCGAATACCACGGCGCGACCCGCGCAACGTGGGCCAACCATCAATATCGGCGACGAATTCGGTACCGCCAAGCGCAATCTGCCGCCGGTCAAAGTCTTGCTGCTTGCGCTGGCCGGAGTGCTCGTTGTCGCGGGCGTCGTGGCGTTCCTCCAGCGCGCGAAGCCGCAAGCCGCCGGATCGCTCGATAAGATAGCCGCCGTCGAGATCCCCAATCAACATTCATCCCTGGTCGCCCTCACCTTCACCCTGCGCAATTCCGGCGAGAAATCGCTCTGGGTTCACGGCATCCAGGGAAAGCTCGCGACATCGGACGGGGAACTTAGCAGCGACGCAGTCTCCGCCATCGATTTTGATCGCTACTACCAAGCTTTTCCCGCGCTGAAAGCGAATGCGCAACCGGCCCTCGCCCCCGAAGATAAACTGCTGCCCGGGCAGGAACTCAAACGTACCGTGATCGTCAGTTTTCCCGTCACCCTGGAGGCCTTCAACCAGCGCCGGTCGGTAAGCGTATTTATTCAACCTTACGACCAACCATTGCCCGTGGTCCTGACCAAGTAAGCGCCGGCGATTCCCCCTTACGCTTGCGCGCAAGCGATCGAATGCGTTTCTATAGAGTGATGAAAGCTACTCGGCATCTAGATCCCGCATTTGCGCGCTTGCTCGCGTTCCTGCTCGTTGCGGTTGTCACGTCAGCCGCAGCTTCCGTTGCTCACAGACATGAGTATTTGGTGTACGTCGGGACCTACACGGAGGACGGCAGCAAGAGTAAGGGCATCCATGTTTACCGCTTCGACGCGAACACCGCTGCGCTCACATCTCTCGGCCTGGCGGCGGAAACCACCAACCCATCTTTCCTCGCAGTTCACCCGAACCATCGCTTTGTCTATGCGGTCAACGAGGTCAGCAATTTCAAAGCCCAGAAAAGCGGAGCCGTCAGCGCCTTCGCCATCGATCGCGCAACCGGCAAACTAACGCTGCTGAATCAAGTAGCGTCGGGCGGCGCGGATCCCTGCTACATCACCATCGACAAAACCGGAAAGTATGTTCTGGTGGCAAACTACACCGGCGGAAGCATCGCGGCATTTCCCATCCTCGCGGATGGCCGATTGGGCGAGGATTCTGCCTTTGTACAACACACCGGCCACGGCACCCATCCGCAACGCCAGGAAGGACCGCACGCTCACTCCATCGACCTCTCGCCCGACAACCGCTTCGCCATAGTTGACGATCTCGGCCTCGACGAAACCCTCGTCTACAAATTTGACAGCTCGAAGGGTTCACTCACTCTCAACGATCCCGCGTTCGCCAAGGCCCATCCGGGAGCGGGTCCCCGGCACTTCGCCCTTCATCCCAACGGCAAGTTTGCTTATGTGATCGACGAAATGGGATCGACGGTTGCGGTTTTTGCTTACGACGCGGCTGCAGGCGTCTTGCATCCGCTGCAGACAATCTCAACTCTTCCCAGGAGTTTCAGTGGGCGCAACGACGCCGCGGAAATCGAAGTACATCCTTCCGGAAACTTTCTCTATGCTTCGAACCGCGGGCACGACAGCATCGCGGTATTCGCCATCGACCCAAACAAAGGCACTCTAACGTTAATCGAGTACGTTCCTACGAAAGGCCAAAATCCACGGAATTTTGCTGTCGATCCAAGCGGCACTTTGTTATTCGCTGCGAACGAGAAAGCAGACAATATCGTCCTGTTTCACATCGACGCTAAAACCGGCCGCTTGACAGCAACCGGCAAAGTGCTGGATCTATCGCAACCTGTGTGTGTGAAATTTGTGCCAATCGATTAAGTGCGGGGGTTCTTATTACTTCTTCTGAATGAACCTTCGCCGGACGAGGTGGGTATTGGCGTCAGGTTTGATCTCGTCGTATTTCATGCAGCTGATCGAGCCATCGACTTCTAGCACGGCCAGCGCGACGTCGTGAACATTGGAGATGCCATGCTCGCGCAGAGCGCGCTGCAATTCGTCCATGCTGACGTGCTCTTTCGCCATGTGACCTTCGTTGGCCTTTCCATCGTGAACCAGCAGACTGGGCTCGCCTTCAACCACGCGCCGGAACCCGCGGCTGGCGCCGGAGAAAGTTCCGATCAAATAGTTGAGCAACAACAGAGTAGTAGCGGCGATCACGCCGCCGATCAGCGACGTATCCGGCCCAGTCATCGCGTTCTGCACCGAGTTGGAAAGAAGCAGCAGCAACGTGAGGTCGAACGGTGTCATCTGTCCCACCTCGCGTTTGCCGCTGAGCCGCACGCCTATCAGGACGACGAGGTAGATCACTCCCGTGCGCAGCGCAATCTGCAGCGCGACATGC
>Ga0302222_10001158_pt1 | contig 13722 bp, 16 predicted proteins | sample II_Palsa_E2_2_FD_194570 | JGI IMG/M metagenome (GOLD analysis project Ga0302222, IMG submission 194570) | Peat permafrost microbial communities from Stordalen Mire near Abisko, Sweden - II_Palsa_E2_2 | ecosystem: Environmental > Terrestrial > Soil > Palsa > Peat permafrost | place: Sweden... | reverse complement strand
TTACCAACAAACACTATTATCCACAAGAAGGTGACCGGCTGTGGTGCTACCACTTCGGAATTGGAGTTTCCTAGGAATAGCATCATCATAGAACCCAACGTACCCGTCATAACAGGTAAATGCAATAAGATAAATAAAGGGAAACGGAAGAACAAGATAGTTCAGGGCGTGTATGAAGGCATCACCGTAGACATGATAAAAGATTATCTTAACAATCGGAAAGGTTATAAAAAGATCATGACCACGCCTGAAAGCTGTTGGAAAGTCGCAGAGGCGATAGGAGAATCAATGTGTAAGGACTACTTCTTATTGTTCGACGAATGCGAAAAAGCTATTCAGGACATTGACTTTAGAGATTCAATAGTAGACCCGATTGATGCATTCTTTAAGTTTGATAACAAAGCGTTTGTATCAGCAACACCGATCATACCAAGCGATCCACGTTTTACAGAGTTCACTCACCTCACTATTGAGCCCGACTACGTCTTTAGCGAAGAAATACATGTCTTCACTACTAACAATGTAACGATGCAACTCAAACAACTTTTAGACTTCTTCGAAGCCACAGACCTTACCGATAGAAAGTTCTTCATATTCCTTAAATCAACCAAACGAATCAGGAGCATTATAAAAAGACTAGGGCTTACCGATTGCGCAGTATACTGCTCTGAAGATAGTGCGCGGGAACTCAGCATCAATGGCATTGAACATACTTGATGGAAGTTTCAAACTTTGGCTCTAAGCGTTATCGGGCAGCATTCTTAGACAGTAAGTAGCGAGCGCAGCGAGTGATTTCTGTAGGAATGGATTGTGCGCGTCGGATGCACGCTTTGAGTTGAAATGTTGTGAAACTTTTTATTTGTAATTCGACAACCGGAAAGGGGCATGCAGCGAAGCCCTTATTCTCCTTAAGTCACAGATATGATATGTAGCGGGCGGGTATTTATATATTAAAGCCTTAATGGGTAATAGTGGGGAGGGGATGAATTTAGAATGGTATAGGGGTTGTTTTGCCCTCTTTTTTACAAGGTACCCTTATAAGTAAAGGGTCGGGAGGGATTCTTATAAACAACAAAAGCTGCACTATGGCAGCTCTGTCAATGCTCGAAATCGAATAAGTAATAAAGCATAGTTAGTATTATTAATTATAGTCAGACACTTACTAACTGGTCTATTACCCCCCTTTTAAGAACTGTCCATGTTAGAATTTCTGGATGAACTCTATTACTTCGTAACCCTTGATCCAGTTCCCGTTATTGTCTTTCTTTACATTACACCTATCGGATAGCAGAACTGCATTTCTTAATAGCTGTATTGTCGGTTTCAAGTCATTCAAGCCAGTTTCAGCGATGCCTTTCTTAAGCAAAGCTTCAATTTCTGCACTGGTGTACTTTGTTTTGGTAAACTCACGTTGGACGTATTTGATAATCGGAATAAGTGCTTTCAGCCCTTTAGCTTCCTCTAATTGTTTTGCAATGCTATCAATGTCGTAATCAAGTGTCTTTGCGCTTTCCAGTCCATAGTTATCTATTACTTTCATCTGTTTAGGATAAGTGCTACGAAGGAATTCTAGATTTAGCTGTAATCCTATACCTGTGTGCCCATACTCCATTATCTCTTTAACTTTCGTAGAAACAAACTCATTTAGCGTTGTTGTAACCGTTTGATCATGATATTGCAATAGTTCGTCATCTGTTACGCTATAGAACACATATTCTGAATCACCATGAACGCTAAAGTGTTGGCTGTTTTTATATTGCGAACGTAAGGATGAACCCGTGCGGTAAAAACCTTTAACCTGCTCTTCATTCACGAAATTGTCGACCATGAAGTGATTAAGTTCCCCATCTGTTTCTCTTAGGAAATACTTGAACCCATTTAATGAAATGATCTCATCTATAAATTTGTTGAAGTATTCAATGTCTGATGTCGGCTGATACTTGGTTATGAACTCATGAAGTGTCTTTTTGTCTTTAAGAATAGAATCAATCTCAGTTCTATTGAAGTTGGTTAACTTGGAATCGTAGTTAGATAAGTGTACTATATCTTTAGTGACAACGATGCTGTCGTCATTAGGCTGTCTGAACCTACCACAAATTTGTATCGCTTCTGTATTAGGGTCGATCATTGTATGCTGAACAGCAATTACATCAGTTACCATGATAATGATAGGATTACAGTTATAGTCCTCATAGTCTATATCAACAGCGGAGAAGAATCTGCTGGTAGGAAATTATATTTTGCAAACTTGTCGTTAATCTTGTCATACTCACCAAACTAACCGACAAACCATGAAAGAACACGAACACAATCAAACCAGCATCATCAAAACGCACTATCCGGTACGCAAGGCTAAGAAACGTTGGGTAATTGCTCAATCCCGTAAGAACTATGAAAGTCAGCGCATGCAAAACCGTTGCGTTGAAGCTGCTTATCACGAGGTGATAGCTACTGTTAAAAAGCTAATGGGACAGATCAAAATCTATTACGACATTGACCTTAAAACCAATTCTACGAATAGTGCAACCGCTATGCACAGCTTCATCAACGCTAATTTCTACTGGCGACTGGACTGCACATTTCTTTATGATTATGAGATCACTTATTCGTTCAGCTACTGCCCTTATGAGGCCCAGATCAGGGAAATGATGAAAGCGTTTCCGCTTGACAGGGTTTGCTCTTACCGCGAATTTGAACCTGACTTTAAGGACTTCTACAATGCAGTAATGAACATTCATATCGCTGAGTTTACCTACATAGATGATGGTCTATAATCACTTCTAACAACCACTTCACAGAGCTTGGATGCTGTCGCATCCAGGCTCTTTTTGTGTAAACATATTTTCTATTAACAAATCAAACCCAACAACATGAAACAACAACTCAATGCAGAGATTAAGAACGTACCTTATAATAAAGAGGTTCAGGCTACCTACTTCAAAGTCCTGAAGTATGCCAAACAACAACTGGCAACAATTGAATACGAGGAATTGCGCTTTACGCTTGAACGTTCAGAAGAACCGGTAATAGGCAGTATCATTCACGAGATCGTAAGTCCTGTTTTATACCTACGCCTTGAACTACATACCGATAAACTAATGAGAATACATTTCGGGATTGAGCAGGTGCATCTTATAGGCAAGGTCAGCGACATTACTACAAAGTTTCTGAGAACGCTTTACAAGCTTACAGCTAAAGAGGTAACGACTGTCAACATCGAGGCCAGCGTAGCAACGGATTGGTTTATTAACTCATGCTCGGCAATGTATGAACACATTGAAGAACGATTAAAGTACCACACATTCAAACAAATTCCTTATAAGGTAAGTGCCCAAAAGAGGAAACAGATGTTATCTGTAGCTTAGTATCACAACTGTTTATTAACTTTACAACCATAACAAAGGAGGAAACATCAACATAGCCACTACCATACATATAAATTAAAATATAAAGCGTTAAGCTTTGTTTGTTTTATTACAGGAAACGTAGGAAATTTCAATAATAACCAAAACAAATGAGTTCAACGTCCACGCGCAAGCGTAGGGCGAAGACTTGTTTGCGGTTATTTGGGCTCTCCTACGTGCCTCTGTAGTGCAAATTGAGTTCAGTCCTGCGCTTTCGTGTTTAATACACATCCAATGAGGCTGCATTGGTACCTTATCATTCATTAACAATGCGTAAACTTCTTATTCTTACTCTCGTTACAGGAGTATTCTATTCATGCTCAAACAAGAGTGCTGTTAAACCTACGACAACTCAAACTCAACAAACCATCACAATAACCGATTCCGTATTAATCGGAAATCAATACTGGACTACTAGTAATTATAGCGGGACAGGTGGCGTTAACTACAACAATACAGCGACTACTACTGCTAATTGGGGTAAGCTTTATACGCTTGCCGAAGCTGATTCTATTAAGCTGCCCCAAGGGTGGAGGCTACCGACTTCAAGTGATTATACAAACTTATTGCAAACTGAAGGAGCTACCACAACCGACAATGATGGTTACATATTTGGTGGGCAGCCACAGGCCGTGTCCCTAATGTCAACTTCAACATGGTTACTTAACATTGAAACTAACAGCAGTGGTTTTAATGCCTATCCAGCAGGCGTTGACGGCAATGGCGGTGGCATTAACTATATTGAGGCAGCCGGATACAGTAGTACCTATCTAATCGCAGCGTTTCTTACCTCGTCACAGTTCACAGGTACTGGTGGCGGAACTGCAAGTTTTGTTATTTATCAAACTACTGATTATACACCTGAAATAACGCAAGCTGCTATTACTGCTTATCCATCTGGCAGTCGCGCTTCAATACGTTTCGTTCGGGATAAATAACTTGTACAATCTAATAATTACAGATGATGAAGCATATAATACTTTCATTCCTGATGGTCGCAACCCTGCTATGCGGTTGCGACTATATTAAAAACTATGATAGCCCACACTTGGAATTGAGCGATAGCGGTCAGCCTTACATGTTAAAGATATCGAACTTTGCTTGGGGCTATGGAGTTGTTGGATTCAATCGGTTCAATGGAGACTTCGACCGACTTGACGAGAAAGTTTATGATGAACTTAAGGGTAAGAATGGTTCGTGCATGGTTTACATGCAGAGGCAACGAAAGGATAAATACGGCAACAGAGATACAACGTCAAAACTCATCGGCGAGATCGACCTTACGGAACTCAACAAGTATCAAGATTGGACATATTGGCAAAAAGAGGGAGGCATACGTAAACTTCTATACCAGACAATACATCGCACTGATGATAGTACCGCAGTAATAGATTCAAGTAAATTAATCCCTATCACACAACCTAAACCACAGATCGATACGATACAACCGAAGTTGACTAAGGTAAGAGTAAAGGTTTACAGTTTTACTGAGGATGATCTCTATTCCACTCCTGAATACAAAAATGGTCTTGACTCTACACAATTTGAAGAGGTAGATGGAACTATTGATGGCGTAAATTTTAATTATACTGCATTTGGAATCATAGACAAAACTGGAAAGTCATTTGAGGTAAGCTTTCATCCCACTGAAGCATCTACTACTATACAAAAGAAACTAAGAGAAGCTTTGAAGAACGGTAGTAAAATTGAAGCTGTATGTGACCCACCAGGTGTAACCTTGGTAGATTTAGTTTCTGCCAAGATATGGGTACAACAATAGCTTTACGGGATAGGTTCATGGCCTATCCTGCTTCTTTATTTATAAGGTAGTTAACCAAATGATATGATGGAACAGCGATCAGACAAGCAGCCTAAAGAGCAAACGATGTATTCTATTAATGATATGTTGGCATATTATAAGTTACGAAGCAGTAATCGCAGTAAGTGGCTGTACCGTTCACACATGGCAATACTTATTCCCTGGCTTGTTATTCGCTATTTATTATTGCAGCCGGTTTATGTCTATTTCAGGGACTTGATCAGGGAGCAGAACGGAGATATACGACCAACAAAACTCAAGTGATTAAACAAATGGTCTTAAATTCTAACAATACATGAAATTTTTAAACTATAATTACCTAAAAATCATAAATGGCATATTTGAAACCTGAATCCATAATTCCTATACAAAGCTTTGAAGAATACATAAATTTAATCTCAGCAGCAAATACAATAGTTGATTTAGCGAACGTTAAGGCTATAACGCTTTTCCGAGGTCAAGCGAATGCAGCGTGGCATTTAGAACCACGTATAGCAAGGAAAGGTCAAGACACCACCTTTCAAGATCGTGAGAAGACGCTATTAGATGAGTTTAAGCGTGTTGGAAGAAGTTTTATCGCAAAGGAAATACTTAATGATGAATGGGATTTAATAGCACTTGCACAACATCATGGGCTTAGGACACGCCTATTAGATTGGAGTACCAATCCTTTAGTTGCTCTTTGGTTTGCATTTAGGGAGGACAAAGATCTTGCTAAGAGAGCGGTATGGGCATTAGATCTTAGTAAAGATGAGCTTGCAGAAACGCATATTGGGTCACCTTTGTCTCAAGAAAAGACTAAAGCTTTCAAACCTAATCATATTACGCGTAGAATTACAGCTCAAAGTGGGTGGTTCACAACTCATAAATATGTTATAAAAAAAGAAAACTTTGTTCCAATTGACACCCAGCTAGCCTATGTTAATAAACTTACTAGATTGGAATTTGACAACGATCTTAGAGATATCATACTTAATAGGTTAGACAACTTTGGTATTAACGCTTCTTCAATGTTTCCTGATTTGGATGGATTGACAGCCTACTTAAATTGGAGCCATGACAAATAATCGGGCACAATACAGAGCCCTTAACTAAAGATAAGCCTACACTTGCCTTCCCCGCTTTGGTTGCTTACAACAGGAAAGGCAAGCTATGCTTATGCCCATCTCCCGCAGAGGCCTTTCACGCACAGGTCCATAGGCATTACGAAACTCTTAAGCTTTACAAACCTGTCGCCAGATTTCGTTACGTTTAAAGAGTGCTACGCACACATTAAACTCCACCGCTTGCCATCGCTCAAAACCAGAACATTTTATTTATAAACCCTATACGCTAATACCCACTAATAAATAAATGTTCCTTGCTTTATAAGGCCTGCTTCGCGATCTGTCACCCGGTCTGCTTCAAGCAAAGTCGTTTCTCCATATTCGCTTTCTCTGCCTTTACAAACATTTCGCTTATGCTGCGCTTTTACTTGGCTTAATCAGCCAGGTAACGCTTGCAACGCTCTACATTTATAAAGCCAAGCGCTCATCTATATTCTACTCGCCTTACGCCGTCGTTCGGGCTGCTCAACTGATCACAGTGTTTGAAATTGTAATGCTCGCGCATTACTCAAACTCAGCGCCAGTTGTTTGTTGCAGATACTAAGCAGTCGCACCTACGGTACTTTCTCTGCTTAGACCCTCACTCAACTCGTAATGCGGCTCGTAGAATCAACGATTTAATTGTATATTAGTAACATGTTAAGCGACCTATTCAAACCTTATTCTTGTACAATAACTAGATCAGGCGGCAATGAAGTGACTATAGCTAGTTATAGACTGAAGTGTAGCGCTATAAACTTAGATCTATCATTTAATTGGTGGACACAAGACAGTTTAGAAATTATTCTCAAAGGCAAGGTTGAGAGACTCTTTGCAGTCTTTTCAAACGGTGGTCGACTTAAGCACGGTGTAATTTATAATAAGGACACATTATTAGGGTTCATTGAAGCAAACTACGTCTATCTTACACCAGATGCAAAATTAAATACCATATTGGAGTATATTAGCTCTCGAACTACTTTCGATGGTGAGAAGTTACAGATGCAGACACCTCACCCAATATTTATAACTCAGATGTACTTTCATAATGCAAGAGAATGGCGATTCTATGTAGATAGTGCTGTGGCACAATCTTTAGTTGTTAAGCAACAAATGTCACAACTGGAACCGGAAGCTTCTGTAAAATATACTTATGCGTTAACGGTTAATGGCTTAACCAGATTAATTAATATAACTCAAGGTGATAACTCTATCTATGCTTTCATTGCTATGGCTTTCACAGATGATATGTTCCAGGTCTTAGCCGAAGCCATTAAGCCAGCATTAGCTGAAACAGCTTTCAAAGCCATCATAGTTAGTGAGGAACATGTAGATTCTGATAAAACAATAAACGACGCCATTTTAGCTGGTATTAAAAAAGCTAAATTCACAATCGCTGATTTCACTCATCATAGAGGTGGTGTCTACTTTGAAGCTGGATACGCCCTTGGTCGTAATCAGAAGGTAATCTATACTTGCAGACACGACCATATGAAGGATGCTCATTTCGATATTAGAAACTATCAACATATTGTTTGGACTGATGCTTCCGATCTGAAAGATAAGCTTATTAACAAGATTGAAGCATTCATTAAAGATTAACTTGGCATGGATAACACGAACTCAACTAAGTCAACTGAAGTGCATATACCTATTATCATCGGCAACTATGCACCTTTCCGCTTGGTATTAAGAGATCAAGATTCGTGGGAACCCACATTGGAACAAATAAACGATAGAGGTTACGATTATGTTAAGCTATCACGTTTGTCATGCTTCATCGATGTTGGGATCACACCAGTGTCGTTAGGAATTGGATTTGATGGGAGCCTTATTCTACCTGCAACTAAAGATTTCAATGATCGTCATAAAGCGACCGACAAGTTTAATGAAACCTTAGGTATTCTCTTACTTGGTGGAGTATATTCAGAAGCAATACAACCTAATGACATTGCTTATGGTTCATTGTATATTAAAGGCTACGCTAAGAATTATGGTGGAGGTACTGGCCAACACACTTCCTTTCATAAGGCAATACGTTCAAAGTTTGTAAATCCATTAGAGTCTATAAGATTATTAGATCCCCAAAAAATAACAACACGAGAACTAGAACAAGCTTATACGAAAGGAAAAGGATATTATAACAAAATCGGAAATCTAATGCCAAGTCTTTATCTTAATGGAACATCTAATTATGTGTTACAGCAATGGACTGAGGCACTAATCTTTTTATGGACTTCAATTGAACAGGTTATCAATACCATATGGATTGACAAGGTTGTATCACCAGCAAAAGAGCAAAAAGATGTCATTAGTGGCAGAAACACTTTCCTCGAAGACCACAGAACATGGACGTCTTCTACACGTATAGAATTACTTTATCATAAGGGTTACATAGGAGTCGTTGATTATCAGCTATTGAATATAGCTCGCAAGACAAGAAATGACTTCATACATAATGGTAAAAGTGTAACGGAGTCGAAGGTAGAGGCCGCATTGGAAGTTTTATTTAGATTGATGTCATTAATCATTACTGACTATCAAAACCCCAAAGAACTAAATAATTGTATGGATTTAGTGATAAGCAACCGAAGAGGTGAATTGTACCCTAAAGAAAAGACACTCTCAACAGAGAATGTAACTCATTGGATATCGATGCCACCTCTACCTGGCGATTCTAATTGGGGAGACAAAGAGTTTGAAATTATACCAGAGCTTGTTCTACAGCCTCTCTAATTTTATTTTTTTCATTGTAACTCTATACAAAGTTAGCTGAGCCATCAGCATATAGTCACTTCGTTTCAAGGTAGTACGATTGCTTACATCCAACTTCGTTACTCTGTTAACTTGACACAGAGGCAAGCAAACCTCTAAATTATTTGTAGATTTGAATAAATCAACATCCTTATCAATATGGCAAAACAAAGTTCACCGTCCTTACCTCAGGACAACCGTTTAAATATTGCTGTAGACGAGTTCAAAACATCTCTTAATGCTCAGATTGAGGAAGGTAACAGATTGATGACAAAGGTAAAATCTGAATTGTACAGCCGAGAGTTCGACAATGAATATAAGGTGTGGAACGATTACAACTTTGAGTTTTTAAAGCAATCCTTTCACAACCCATTGAATGATCAGATGAATTCCTACAATCAAGCTGGTCATAGTTTCTTGGGGCTGTTAGGAGAGATTCAAGGCAATCCTGCCCAAACACTTATAAACACATTAGAGTATAAGTTAAACAATCTAAATAGTTTATTAAAGAGAGCAGGACTTTTCAAGTCAAGCATTGTTACCAACGAATACGCACAACGTGTTACCAGCGACAAACCTGCTGGCAAGGAAGTCTTTATTGTGCACGGCCATGATGAATTAGCAAAAGTAAGTTTAGCAAGGTTTCTCGAAAAGTTGAACTTAAAACCAATTATCTTACATGAACAGTCCAATGCCGGCAAGACTATCATTGAAAAAATAGAAGCATACACTAATGTAGGATTTGCGGTGATACTTTACACAGAATGTGATTTAGGAGGTAAAGACATCGAAAGTTTACACCCCCGAGCAAGACAGAACGTTGTATTTGAACATGGTTTTTTGATGGGAAAGATAGGCAGAAGTAATGTTTGTGCGTTGGTTAAAGGACAAGTTGAAACCCCTGGCGACATTTCGGGAGTTGTTTATACGACTATGGATGATGGACAAGCATGGCATACCAAACTAGCCTTGGAGCTAAAATCCTCTAATTACGACATTGACATGAACAAATTATACTCATGACATTAGTTGCATCATGGATGAATCTAGAACGTTTACATGCTCCTGAGCTGTGGACTATTGCAGACACTAAAATAATAACTAACGAAACCATCTTAACAGAGGAAGGTGCTAAACTATTAGAGTTACCGATTGTTTGCAGAAACGTTTCGATGCCATCGCAACCTATATATTATAGATCTTCAATTGGTTTTGCATATGCTGGCAGCTCGCTTGTTGGATTTAATGTACACGCTATGTTGACTTCAATACTTTCAAATCTAGGTAGCGCTAATAATAAGCTCCCAGACTACGTGAGTATAGCTGAAAAGACAAGAGTAATAGCTATGAAGTACAGCGAGTCAATACGAGACTTGACTGAAATCTGCCTACATGGATTCTGCCCAAAATCTAAGCAGCCATTCATAGTTACGATAAAAGGTTCTAAAGATCCCAAGCTATACTATAACATTACTTCAACTGAATTGAGATCAGACATGGCCTGTACATATATAGGAGACTCTAAAGGAAGTGAACGTATGGCAGAGATAGTTGAATACCGATTGAGTAAGCTCAGTGATCTAAAGGAATACTGGCGAACTCCAGTCTATGCGTTAAAGGAATTGATAGAAAATCGTGAATTCACTACTATTGGTGGTGGCGTTCAACTTACTATCACAACTTTAAATAGGTTCGAACAAACTTGGGTTCTAACTGATACATCTAATCAAAAGGATTCATTTAGTTTTCGTAATCTGGACTTACTTAATGATATCGGTGTTAGCTTGGGAGACTGCTTAGTTGCTATAAACGGAATCGCATTTAATGGATAATTACAACCCGTTCTCTATACAAAGTTAGCTGAACCATCAGCATAAAGTTGCTGCGCTTCAAGGTAGTACCACGCAAATGGGTATCCTTTCAGGAGCCTCCGCATTTGCTTTGCTCTCCACCTTGCCTTAATGCTGCTGGTCAGCAGTTCGTCGTTCGAGAATTCACTCGCAACTAAACTTACTGTTATGACTAACATAAATCAACTACTTAAAGACTTTGAACGCTTTGCTTACGGTCAATCTTTGTCATCTGCATTTACTGAACTACTCGACTGGACGTTGTTATCTTTTAAATGGTTTGAGAGTGGCGATGAGCAGCGCGCAGCGTTTGAGACATTCCGTATGCATAAAAAAGTCGATCAACTTACCTCTCTGATTGCTGCAATCGGAGACCTTTCAGAACACTATTGCGATCCATTAGGCGAACTATTTATGCAAGCTATATCAAGTGGTCATAACGGACAATTCTTTACTCCTGAGCCTCTCTGCGACATGATGACAACAATGACAATCGGTGAAAACTCTAAGCCAAATCAGACTATTTGCGACCCTGCTTGTGGTAGTGGTAGAATGCTACTTAGTGCTGCAAAGATCAACCGAGATGCAAGATTTTATGGTGCAGACCTTGATATCACTTGCTGCAAAATGGCATTGATCAATATGTTGTTCAATTCTTTGCATGGCGAGATAGCGCACATGAATACACTGAGCAATCTATTCTTTACAGGATACAAGGTTTGTACAACATTAATTGACACACACCACGTACCTTACTATATTGAGTTTACTGATCCAGAACAATCATATATCTGCCTACATGATTTAAAAGCCAACAATAGTAAGTCTGCATTCGATACACCATTCCAACCTGTAAGGTCAGCACAACCTTTTAATGGCGTGCAAGGGAGCTTGTTTTAAGACAGCTTTGAACTTAAGCTTTCTTCTCTTATCTTTACTTCTACACAGTACTACTCATGACCTCAACTTTCACTATCAATCAAGACTTAATTGGCAACCTGTTAAAACGTGGAGTAATCCGCATGATAAAGATATATGTTGTAGTCTTAATACTGATCCTCCTACCAAACATTACTGACCCAAACAAACCAATCATGTCTACCGGAGTAGCAACTTGCTTTGTAATAGTAATGATGGGTTTTAGCACCATGCTCGGGTACAAGAAGACAAAGAAGATGTATCAGAACCTTCAAATAACTTTAGATGATCAAGGCATTGAGCTAAAAGTTCCAATGGGTGCTTATAAAAGGATTGAATGGAGCGAAGCATCTTACGTTGAAAAGAAGAATGGAGATATTAAGATATACAACAATACAGTTAGCGCTACAAGTAGATGGTGGAGTGGAAACGGTGTAATACTTGTACAACGGGAAATAAACGACCGGGAGCAGTTGCTTTTAGCGTTAGACAGTCACCTACATCAATCCTAGTGTTATTAAAATTCATCACTTGCTATCATGAGCAAACTCACCGTTAAACTCTACTGCATAGTATTGATATGTATCGTAACTATTATTGGTTGTGATTGGGGTCGAACGCCTAGCAATATTAGGTTTCCCAAGAACTTTAATGTGCGGTTACCATCTGATGTGAAAGTTATAAGGGATGAATATGAAGATATGGGCAATGATTACGCAATCTATTACACAGTTAAGCTAACTACAACTGAAATGAATAGTTTCATTTATGATATGAAGCATTTAAATAACTTCTACCTTAGTCCACCTAGTAATGAGAACGAGAGAAGCAACAAACTGCTGGTTAAACAATATAGGGAAGGTGCATGGTACAAGACAAGTAACGATTATAGATTCTTTAAGGAGAATAGAGGCACATCGTTAAACGCTTTTGTAGATACAGTAAACTTATCAATAGAGTTTCAAGAATTCGGAAGATAGTACAACAACAACACACAAAAATAGGCTTAACTAGCTTAGCGTTCTCAAGAAGACCGTAAACAAGGCTGCAAATAAGTCGGGTGATTGGTAGTGATAGCGATGAATGCTTATTTTAAAAGGTACGTTACTTAAACTTGTACACTATAACGAGTATTTCATGTTCATCAGTTAAGAACCAATCAACGGGTAACCAACAAGCGTGAGCGAATGCCTGTAGCGTATAAATTGGCATTGCAGCAGTACCACATTCATAATGGTGAATAAGTTGATGGCTGCAACCTAGTAACAGACCAAGTTCCTCTTGAGTGTAACCGAGTTCAATACGCTTACTCTTAATTCTCTTACCTACAACCTTATTAATATCAGGCATAGTGCAAATATACAGAATGACAAGTCGAACATTACCTTATAAGGCAAGGAGTTAAGCAGCACCTAATCACATTACCAATTCAAGATTTGAACAGCCTCTATAAACAGTAAAATTTCAATATCTTTGAATTAGCTTAAACTCAATCAATCAACTCAATGGCACAAGATAAACCAATAGACACAGGTACATACGTCGTCTTCTTTAGATATAGAAAGCTGTTTACAGTACTGGGTGTGCTTTGCTTGTTGTTTCTTCCGTTTAAGATATACAATGCTCCACCTTTTGATGCAGTACACAAATACGAAGATATTGGTTACATACTTGATACGCTTTTGATGGTTGTTGTTTGTCCTATATGGATGCTTATCCAGGTTAGGAAAGCTAATAAGGCTTACAGTAATGAAGAAGAATGGAAGAAGATGTAACGAGTATCATAGTTATCAATTCAGATTTCTAACAACCCCTATAAAGTAAGATATTCTCTATTTCTTGAATTGAAGAGATGAGTGGAGGGAGAGTGATACATAATGATACCACAAAGT
>Ga0302222_10001157_pt1 | contig 13733 bp, 13 predicted proteins | sample II_Palsa_E2_2_FD_194570 | JGI IMG/M metagenome (GOLD analysis project Ga0302222, IMG submission 194570) | Peat permafrost microbial communities from Stordalen Mire near Abisko, Sweden - II_Palsa_E2_2 | ecosystem: Environmental > Terrestrial > Soil > Palsa > Peat permafrost | place: Sweden... | reverse complement strand
CCGGTTTGCTCACGCCTGCAACCGACGTCGCTTGCCAGGCCGAAACAGCTATGCAGTAAGGTTGCGATTTGAACTATTGCAGCTGACGGCGACCTCGAAATCGCGGGTGGCCCGCGGATCAAAAGCTGCGTGCCTTTCGCTCAACGAATCGAGCGGAAAGTGGCCACCCGCAAAAATCTACAACCGTACAATCCCACCGGCGCGGAACCTTGGAGCCTCGCATTCCTTCTAGCCCGTTTTCGCTGTGAGTGAGAACACTGCCGGGAGAGGAACTGCAAGCGGAAGAAGTTCGGAAATTAAGCGACGGCGTTGCAGAGAGGACGTTCTGGTTCTTTCCGAATTGTAACGGCCACTATCGGCCTGCTGCCTGCGGGACACGGTTTCCCGTTGTGCCCCACCAACAAGTGCTTAATCACAGCGTCAACACTCCGATGTTCTTCGCGCGTGAGCTCCGCGTCCTCGTAAAACGACAGGTCTTTGGATCTGCGAATTAATCTCGCCGCCCGTAAGGTGGAAACCGCGTTCCAGCGAAACTTATCGAGATGTTCGCATTCAATTCTCACGTCCATGGCGCGCAATTCTATAACGCCGTGGAAGTATCTCAATGGTACGGAAGTACTACCAAACCGCAGCGTCGAGCGGCCAGAATCGGAACTGATTGCTATGGCTGTGGCGCGGGCCAGTTATTTTTGATGGAAGCGATAAACAACGCCGACGGAGATACGGTAATTGCCTTGCGAGGGATTGCCGCCGAAGAACCGCGTCTGTTCGTAATCGGCCTGGGGCAGCCGGGCTGACCAGTGTTTATTGATGCGCACGTCCAGGCCGCCTCCTCCCATCCACGACATGGCGCTGTCTGTGGTATGCACGGCGCTGTAGCCGCCCTGGGGCGGCAGATTGTAAACGTACAAACCGCCCCCGAATAGAACGTGGCCGAAAAGCGTGTACTTGTGCCGATGGCCAAAAGGATAAAGCTGAGGGCCTATCAAGGCGTTATAAATAGCGGTGTTCCCGTCGTTCGTATAGACGTTCGTGCTTGAGCCGTAGTGATTGTAAGTGCCGGAAAAATCGGCAGCGACATTGATAAAGCGCCAGATGTGATAATCGCCGAACGCGTCCCAACCGTTCATCTTCAGCCGCGTTCCCGATTGCGATTCGTCATAGGAACGAAACGCGTAGCCTCCGCCGATCTCGAATTGCGGCGTCCCCTGTGCCATAGCCGGCAAGCAAAATATCACGGCGAATGCAAAAAGTGCTGCGAGCTTGGTCATCTGCGAACTTCCTCCCAGGGTGCTTCGACGGCGTTGCTATCCGTCCGCGGGCCATAGGATGCAGCCTGCGGTTATTTAGTTACCGCGCCGGTAAAGAGTAAATGGAAATCGTCTCAGAGAGAAGCGTAGATCCGAAAAAATTAGAAACGCTCCAGGTCGCCCGGCCCGGGGAAAATCGGATCTTCAGCAGGCACTATTCAGAGGCAGCGTTCGATAGAGTCCTGGACCTCAGCCCCTCCTGGGACTCAAGAATCAGCTTACAAAGATGGTCAATTCGAGTGGGGTCTTCGTGGGGCCGCAGACGGCGGATAGGCACAGCCTCAAGAATACGCCCGAACATTGCGAACTCGCGAGCACGCATATCTTTGTCCAGGAGATTTGTCCCATACGAATTCGTCACCATCGAGAGCAAGCTATCGCTCGGAGTCGGATGCTCCAGAAATGGCGCTCCGCTTTCCGAACTCCGCTGGCCGAGCACGAATATAGCCCCTAACGGCAGAAACTGTTCTTCAAACCGCAGTTGATTACCCTCGAGCGAAAGCAATCGCTTGTCCCAGTTCGCGGAAAAGCTGGGAAGTCTTTTGTCCGGGCCGTACACCATCGTCACGGAATCGGGCCACAGGCAAAGGTAAGGGTACGCGGGGTGAACGAAGAAAGATCCATCGCGCTGCACCAGTGCGACGATGTCGTCGGAAATTACTGCGTAGCCTTTTTGGGCCAGTGCCGCGGCCGTGGTCGATTTCCCGGCTCCCTCGGAACCAACGAAAGCGACGGCGCGCCCATCAATAGCCACCGCACTGCCATGAAGGCACGTCACGCCTCGCAATCGAAGCAGAAGCCCAAGCACGGGACCCAGGACATACGTCGCGGCGTCCTCGATGGTCAAGGAATCCGGCCACGTCACCCAAACTTCGCTGCCGCCTCGATCCATCCAGAATTGCGTTCCGTCAAAATAAACCAGGTGCAGGAATTCTCCGTCCGCCACTTTCCAGATTCGCAATGCGGGCTCGCCCGAATCAACACGGTACATGCTGGTATAGGTGAGATCTTCCGGACCAGAAGGAATGTCGCCGCCGGCGTAGGGCGAAACGTTCATGTGGATTTCGATGACCGGTCCGGTAGCGGAAGGATTCGCGGGCAGGAGCTCCGGAAGGGCAACGTTACACCGGAGAAGCAAACCGAAGACGGAATAAGTAAAGTTCACTTCGCTCGATATGGCGGCTTTTCCTTCTCGAAACTTGAAAAAGCCGGGGTCCGGGGGCACAGCGTGTAGTCGGATTAAGCCAACTGAGTCTTTATCATCGGATATTTGCCGCCGTCATTGCTTTTCCGCAGACCTACCTTTTGAGTAAGCTCCTGCACCGTTCCATAAGTCGTGAGGATCGGTGACGAGTAAGGCTTCTTAGGCATACGGATAGCGGGCTTAGGCATTGCAAACCTCCGCACGAAAGTTATACCGGACTCTACGCGTTGACTGCAACCAAAAGTTAAGGCAAAGCGGGCGCACGTCTGAGCGCGCCTGCTCCAGGCTCTTCTCGGCGCGTAGAGGAGAAATCGCAGAACGGTTCACGTAGCGGCCCACGTCCTCGATCCATTGCACTTGATCGAGCCACGCCGCTTCCGGTCCTCGCAACTTTTGGGTAAGCGGATCGCCGGCCAGCGGAGTTTTCGGGCGGACACGGGCGCTCTCGGGCAGTCGTCCAATCATGGCTTCGCGCAATAGCCTCTTCTCGAAGAACCAGGGATATGGAGGAAGGGCGAGAAGGAAATCTACGATGCGCAAATCGAGGAAAGGATAGCGCACTTCAACCGGACGTCTCGACACGCCCGGGTTTTCGTGCTCAAACATATCGGCCCAATGGGGCAGGGAAAGCGAAGCATGCGCTTTCGGAAGAAGCGGGTGCGGCTGCGCTGCCGGCAACTCACTCCACTCCTTCCAGCGTGCTTCGAGATTCAGGCGCCGGGCAAAACCGGGATCGAGCCAGGCCGGATATGTGGGCGCCGTCGAGTCTTTGCTGAAGATTCCCTTGAACCGGCGGCGTATCCCGGGCCAGAGCGACGAACGCTGCTGTAGATAACGCGGCAACTCAATCAATAAATGGCGATAATCTGATTTGCGCAGCATCTGCTTTGCATAGGGCCACATCTCGAAGTGCATCAGATTGTCGCTGCCCTCGCCCGATAGCGCTACTCGGCAATCTGCTGCGATCATTCCAAATTGGTCGAAGAGGCCGGCGAAAAGAGGATCGTCGACAGGCTCGGGCCAACTCATTTCGGGATCGTCCCACCGCTCAAAAGCGCGCAGGTCATCCACCGCAAGATAGCGAATCGGAATGTGGAGAAAATCCGCCACTTCCGCGGCGTGCGGGCCCTCTTGATCGGGAATCAGCGAGTCATGAACCACGGTATAGGCGCGCAAGTCCGCTGCTCCGAGCGAGGTGTTGGCAATTTCGCGGGCCGTCGTTGCGACTGCTCCGGAGTCCAGGCCGCCGCTCAGCAGAATTCCCGCGCGGTCAATTCGCAAGCGGTCCGCCACCGCGGACTGGAACAAAATCTGAAAATGCTCGACGTAGTCGTCCGGGTGGCGATAGCGGATCGAGCCGTTCGTGGGCGCGGTCCAATAGCGCCGGAGCTTCAGGCCTTCCGTGGAAACGGAAAGGCAGTGTGCGGCCGGCAGCCGTCGAATATCGCGGAATATGGTGGTCCCCACATCGCAATTCAGCCCGAACAATAAGAAATCGCCGACGGCGGCATCATTCAATTCTTCGGAAACTTGCGGATGCAATCGCAAGCAGTCCAGCGTGTTGCTGAAAAGAAACAGATCGTCGAGTTCGGCGTAGTAAAAGGGCTTGATTCCGAAATGGTCGCGCGCGCAGAACAGTGTCTTTCGGCGCGCATCCCAGATGGCGAAAGAGAAATCGCCGCGGAGGTAATGAACGCAATCCTCGCCCCACACGGCGTAGGCTTGCAGAATGAACCCGGAGTCTGTCGCCGGGCGCTCCAGCTTTCTTCCAGCCGTTTCGAGTCGTTCCTGGAGTTCCGCGCGAAAATCGATTCGTGCATCGGCAGTAATCCAGAGTTGTCCATCGAGGCTGCCGGGCTGGCGCTCGTGAATGGATTCTCGCGTCGTGCGCAGCATCGTGTGGCCGAAACCTACCGAACCACTCGACCACGTTTCCCGCGCGTCCGGTCCGCGAAAGGAGAGAAACTGAGCCAGCGCTTGCAACAGCCCGCGATCAATCGGGGCGCCGCCACGGTCGAATATGCCCACAGTTCCGCTCAACGAGTTTGCGTCTCCATCGAAATGATCGGGCCTTCGAATGGAACAAAGTGAAGGTGCTCTTCTCCGGCGTCGTTCAGGACTTTCCCGTCAAATTCAACCCAGGAGTGCGCCTCGAATCGGCCGGAATCTTTTCGCGCGCCGACGCGAAGTTCCGATGCAATCCCGCGCAATCGCAGGAGCCACCAAAGCACCAGCGACTGTTCCAGGCAATTCGTGGTGAAAAAAAGATTTCGCGCCGCAGCGGCTTGCATCCGGGCGATCACTTGCGCGCACTCCGCGAGCGACGCATTCGTCGCTCGAGCTTCGGAGCGGGTGGCACGCGGAGCGAGCCACTCCAATGCATTCTTCCAATGGCGAAATCCGGCCAGGCGCAGGCCCACCCATGTCGCGGCGAGTCCGGCCAAAGCTTCGATGGCAACTCCGCGTTCGAACCCGCTCAGCCGTAGGAAACTATTCCACCTGTCCATAATTGGCTTCAACCCGCGGCCTCCCTGAAAGTCGCGCGGTCCCATTTAAGATGTCTCTCGCCGCCGAAAGGCCACATGCCTTCGCGCCGTCAAGCGCTAAGCCGCCGAACCCGAAGTCAGGGAGCGGCCGTGGCGCGTACTTCGATCAGCCCCTCGCTTCGCATCTTCTCGAGCAGCGCCATAAGATCGCTCTGGCAACGTTCGGCATCCACTTCATACTCGTCGACCAGCGCGTCGCGAAGTTCTTGCACGCTTCTGGGCTGTTGCAGCAGTTTCCAAACCCGCGCGCCTACTGCGTTCACGCCGTAATATACGGTGTTCTTCAGATTGAGGATGGCCGACTCTTCACCGAGTGGACACGATACTTGTTCGCGTGTGGCGAGGACGATCGAATGCACCGATAGAGTTGCGTCCAATTCGGCCGCTCCTATCCTTCTGGACTGGGTAGGTAAATGCGCCGCAGACCCGGCAGGGGTCTTGCGCCCTGCAAGCCACCAATCTTGAATCGCCGCAACGACCCCGGCGCTATTCTACCGGGACTTCGCACCCACAGCAATGACGGAACTGGATTCGACGCGGTGAATTCGGTTATAACGGCGGGGATGCCAACGCATGCCATTTCCGTCGCAGGCGTGGAAAAATATTTTCCTCCGGCGCTGTCGGGCTGGCGCGCTTTGCTGCAGCCGGTAGCACGCGCCACCCAAAGAGCGCTGGCAGGAGTTTCCTTCAGCGTGTCGCACGGTGAAGCGGTGGCCCTGGTCGGTCCCAACGGGGCGGGGAAGTCAACCTTGTTGCGCATCCTCGCTACGTTGATTTTGCCCACGCGCGGACAAGCGGCGCTCGCAGGATTTGACGTCGAACGCGACGCCCCCCGCGCCCGTCAGCAGTTCGGCTATCACACCGGCGGCGACGAAGGGTTTTATAGCCGCCTGAGCGCGCGTGAGAATCTGGCGTTTTTCGCCGCCATGAACAACATGCCCTCCGAGCTCGCGAGAGAACGCATCGCGCGAACTTCAGAACAGATGGGAATCCAAGCTAGCATGGATCGCCAGGTCCGGACGTTTTCTACCGGCATGGTGCACCGCCTCGGCTTGGCTCGCGCGTTGCTTCACAATCCCGCGATCCTCATGCTCGACGAGCCCACGCGCAGTCTGGATCCCCTGGCGGCTGCCGATTTGCGGCATCTCTTGAAAAATGATCTCGTTCGCGGACGTGGTACCACGCTGCTGTTTGCTTCGCACACCCTGAGCGAGGTCGAGGAGATAGCCGATCGCGTGGTTCTTCTCGATGCAGGACGAGTGGTCGCCTGCGATTCGCCGCGCGGCCTGTGCGCCTCGACAGGCACCGCGAGCCTCGAAGGCGCGATTTCGCGTCTCGCGCGGCCTCCTGCGACCATCGAGGCGCTTCCATGAACCTTGCTCTCACATTCCGGAAAATCGCTGCGTTTTTCTGGCGCGATTTCGCCATTGCACGCGGTTATCGCGGCGCGCTCTTGCTCGAAACTCTCGAAGCCCTTTTCGGTGTGGCCACGTTTTATTATCTCTCGCGCTTCGTGCAGAGCCCGGAGCTTTCAAGCGAGTTGCCGGCAGGCACGAACTATTTTGCGTTTGCGCTGGTGGGATTTGCTTTTTTCGATTATTTGAGCGTGGCGCTTAGTGCGTTTGATGCCAGCATCGAGGAAGCCCGCCAGAACCGCACGCTCGAGGCGTTGCTGGTGACACAAACATCGCTGCCCGTGATTCTCGCGGGCTCCGCGCTCTATCCTTTTGTGGCGCTCGCGCTTCGCACCTGCGTCTATCTCGCCTGGGGAGCCTTGCTGTTCGGCTTCGCGCCACGCTCGGTCAATTGGCCGGGAGCGGTGGCAATTCTGCTCGCTTCGATACTCGCGTTTACTGGATTGGGAATTTTATCGGCGAGCTACTCAATTCTCTTCAAGCGCGGGAACCCCGCGAAGTGGGTCGTGCTGGGCGTTTCCGGCCTCGTTGGCGGAATGATGTATCCCGTGACGGTGTTGCCTGTGCCCCTGCAGATGCTGGCGCGGCTGATTCCGGTGACCTATTCGCTCGAAGGCATGCGCGCCGCGCTTCTCGCCGGAGCGGGTTGGGGCCTGCTCTGGCATTCGATTGCGGCACTCCTCATTTTCGCCGTGATTTTGATCCCGCTATCGTTCGCCGTTTTTGCCTGGGCTCTGCGCCGCACAAAAATCACCGGCACTCTGACCCACATCTAATCGAACAAGCGGTATCTTAGGATGGAGTACAGCGTAACGAAGCCGTCGCGCCAGGTTATCTTTTTCCCTTCCGCGTAGGAACGTCCGGCGTAGGAAATCGGCACCTCGTACACCCGCCATTTTCCTTTGGCGACTTTAACCGTGACTTCCGGCTCGAATCCGAAACGATTCGATTTCAGTTGCATGCTCTGAATCACTTCCCGCCGGAACGCTTTGTAACACGTTTCCATGTCCGTGAGTTTCAGATTCGTGACGATGTCCGAAAGCAGCGTCAGGAACTTGTTGCCGACGTAATGCCAGAAAAAATGCACTCGCTGCGGCCCGCCGATGAATCGCGAACCATATACCACGTCCGCGCGTCCGTCGAAAATGGGCTCCAGCAGCTTCTCGTAGTCTCTGGGGTCATATTCCAGATCGGCGTCCTGCACCACGTACACGTCCCCGGAAGCTTCCGCGAACCCGCGTCGCACCGCGGCGCCCTTGCCCTGATTCTTCTCCTGGAACACAAAATGCAGCCGCTCCAATGAAAGCTGCGCGCGGCCCTCGCAAACATCCACTTCTTCACACCCCTTCAATTTCTGTTCGTGAAAGCCGCGCAGAAGTTGGCGAGTCCCGTCCGTGGACCCGTCGTCCACTACGATCACCTCATCGGCCAGGCCCGAATCCTGCACTCGCAGCAGTAATTCCTCGATGGAAGGGCGCTCGTTATATGCTGGAATAATGACGGACAGCCGCATTTCGCGCGCGGCATCGCCAGGGGCAAGCCGGCTCGCCGCTTTGCCGTGGGATCCGTCTTCAGAGGGGAATCGCGCTACTGACATAGGCATTAAAAAGATACCATGACCCGCGAGCGGTGAGAGTTTATTCCCCCTCGCCGCGAAGGACGGCGGGACTTGTGAGCCCGCTCACCCTGCAGTACAGTTTTAGTCCCGTGGAGACGCTGCCGCAAATGAAAGTTCCGTTGCTCGATTTGAAGGCCGAATACGCGGAATTGCGCGACGACATTCTCGCCGCTATCGACCGCGTGTGCCAAAAATCCGCATTCGTTCTGGGCCAGGAAGTGGAAGCTTTCGAAAGCGAATTCGCAGCTTTCTGCGGCACGAAGCACTGCGTGGCACTCGGCACCGGGACCGCCGCGCTTCATCTCGGCCTGCTGGGCCTGGGCGTCCAACCCGGCGACGAAGTGATTACGACTCCGAATACGTTTCTGGCCACCGCCGAAGCAATCACCTACTGCGGCGCGCAACCTGTCCTCGTCGATATTGATCCGGCCACCGCGAACATTGACCCGAATCTGATCGAGCGCGCCATCACCCGGCGCACGCGCGCCATCATCCCGGTTCATTTGTACGGCCGCCCGGCGGACATGGACGCGATTCAATCCATCGCCGCCCGGCACGGCCTTCGCATCCTCGAAGATGCCGCGCAGGCGCACGGAGCGCGTTACCACCGCCGTCGCGTGGGATCTCTCGGGCACGCCGCGGCATTCAGCTTTTATCCCACAAAAAATCTCGGCGCGTACGGAGAAGGCGGCGCGCTCACTACCGACGACGACTCCATCGCGCAATTCGCCCGCGCCGCCCGATCCCACGGCCAGACCGCCCGCTACGATCACGAGTTCGTCGGCTACAACTATCGCATGGATGGTTTTCAGGGCGCCGTGCTGCGTTGCAAGCTGCGCCACCTGAATGACTGGACCAAGAGACGCCGGGAAATCGCGCGCGAATATCGTCGGGGGTTCGCGAATGCCTGCCTGGAAATGCCCGTGGATGACGTGCGCGATGAGTGCGTCTATCACCAGTTCGTAATCTACGTGGATAAGCGCGGCGCTCTAATCGCGAGTCTTGCGGAGCGCGGCATTGACACCACGGTGCACTACCCCAAGCCCGTGCATCTGCAGCCTGCCTACTCTTCGCTCGGCAATCCGGCGGGAACCTTTCCGCACTCCGAACGAGCTTGCGAGCGCGTGCTCAGCCTGCCGCTTTTTCCCAGCATGACGATGGAACAACTCAGTTACGTGGGGCGTTCCGTTCTTGAAATCGTGGGGAAAAAATAACTCAAGGGGTCTCGTTGTGGGTCCCGGAGGATTCCGAAGGTTCGCGCCCGGATCCGGCTGCAAATCCAGCCACGCCGGAGACTCCCGCGGCGTTCGCCGTGCGTTCGCGGAGCACTTGCGCGAGTCCCTCAAATACCTTCGAGCAGGAATCGCGCAGCGCCTGGTCCGCCGCGCGCAAAAGTGATTCGATCGTGTTTTGCCCGTGTTCGTTGAGCCTCCGCACCGAAGAGACCACCCAGGAATCGCTGGTCGTGTCGAGACGCTCCTGATATCTCCCCACCGCTTCGCCGCCCAATTGATCCAGGCTCGCCGCCCATTCTTTGTGGAACGCATCCCGCTCCGTGCGGAATCCATCGAGCGTGGAGGCGAACTCCGCGGAAAGCGCCGCGCGTCCTTCGGCCGTCGCAGTTTCGAGCTGCGAAGCCATTTGCGCTTCGAACTGCGCCACCAAAGCCGCAGAGCTGTTTCCCAGTTGCTGCAAATGTTGCGCGCCGGAACGCTCGAGCTCCCGCTCGCGTTCTTGCATCGCCGTCCGGCTCACCGCCGCGAACCGTTGCGCTTCGCCGTCCGAAATCTCGCGTAGCACTTGGCCGAACGAACTCGCTGCAGCCTCCGCGGCCTTGTCCAGTTCCGTTCGGGCGCGCCCGCTGAGTTCGCCGGTAAAGGCCTCCAGCCGCTCGTGGATTTGCACCACATGCTTCGCGGACTCGGCGGTCAACTGCGTTTCGAACTTCTTGATCCCGTCCGCGGTTTTCTCCTCGAATCCAGTCGTTGCTGACGTGAGCGTTTGCTCCACCAGCACCTGCAAGCGAGCCCGCGCCTCCTGCTGGAACCATTCCGAGGTGCGCTCGATCGATTCCGCCGCCGAATGCGAAGCGCGCACGCCCGTCGCATCCAGCTCTTCGGCCCACTTCCCGAGCGCTTCTTTGCGCGCGGCCTCAAAGTCGTTGCGAAGATCTAAAACCGTCGCGGTCAACTGCGCGGAAACCTCCCGCTGGTTATTTTCCGCCACTTGCCGCAGGCGTTCGCGATGCAGGCGCAAACTCTCTTCCACTTGGACTTCTCGCGCCGTAAGTTCGCGCAGCAATTCCGGCACGCGCTCAAACGCCGGAGCCATCTTCGATTCCATCTGCGCCATCGTGCGTTCCAGGAATTGCTGGCCCAGCGAATCCAGCGCCGGCGCCACGCGTTGCGAAACGCCGGCAGCAAGGTTTTCCGCCCGCCGATTCAGTTCCGCCGTTTGCGCGTCGAGAATTTTCTCCAGCCGCCGGTGAAGTTCATTCAGCGTGTCATGGGTCGCGGCTTCCAGCTGCGCCGAGTATTCCTTCGTGCGTCCGGCCACTTGCTCGATTTCGCCCAGCGACGCACGCGCCAGAGTTAGCTCCTCCTCCAGGGACGATTTGATCGCTGCCACCGATTCGCGCGCTTCGGAGGAAGCTTGCTCCAGAGGCTGGCGCATCTCGGTGATGCGCTCGGTCATCTTCCGCTCCGCTCCGCGCAGCACGTCCTGCGACCGCTCTGACATTTGCTCCACCAGCCGCTGCATGCTGCTGTCGAGCGATGACTCCAAGAGTTCCTTCCACTGCGCCAGCGCAACCGTCATTTCAGACGTCAGGCGCTGCTGCCAGGCTCTGGCCGCGCCCTCGCCCGAAGCCGCCTCTTCCTTCGCAGGCTCCGCGGCTGGCTTCGCAGCCTGGGCCGCTTCCAGGGCCTCGAATTGAAGGCGAGCCTGCGCCAGCCGGCTCACCGCATCCTGGGCCGCGTCATTTTCCGAGCGCAGAGCTTCCGCATGGCGCCGGAGTTCGCTCATCAATTCGCGTGCCTCCGCGAAATTTTGCTCGAACTCGGACTTCAGCCCCTTGAGAAATTCATTTTGCCTGGCCCCTAATTGCGCGGAGAATTCCTCGCGCGCGCCGGTTTGCGCCGAATCGAACTCGGCCTTCCATCTTAGGAAAAAACTTTCCCCCGTGGCCGCTCTTTCCTGCTCGGCTTCTTCCACGCTTCGAAGAAGTTCTTGCCGGGCCTGCTCGGTAGCGCCGGCAATCGCTTCTTTCGCTTGTCTTTCAAGTTCGGACCGGAGCTCGCGCAACAGCGGACTACTCGCTGCTGCGCTCGATTCGATGGGCCAATTGCCGCCCTGCTCCGGAACAAGGCCGGAAGAACCATTCATCTCATTCATCGGGTTTCCCATAAATGCGGATATGTCTCGCGGTACAGTGACAGCAGGCTCGGCTTCAGCCTCCTGTGTAGTTTGAAAATCTCCGGGCGCTCGAGCACTCTCTGCATTCTCCGGCAGATCTGTCGAAGCCCAATTCGCAGGCGGCGCGTCAAGTGCCCAGATGTTCGCCGGCCGCTCCAGTTCCACGGCCACCTGAAAGAACTCCCGTATCGAATGTGGCCGCTGCACCCAGGCTACGCGTGCGCGCATATTCACGAGCCGGTTCGAATGTTTCGAAGAGTCCGGCAGTTCGAGCGTGACCCAGGAGTTTCTTGGTAGATGATGCTTCGACGAGTAGCGGCAGCCGTGCAGATTCAGATCCAGCGTCGAACTCCGCTCCTCGAATGGCTGGCCCAGAAGGTCGATTCCCCTTACGATTACTGGAAGGGATTCGGAGAGGCGTTCGCTTCGGCGGCGCTCCATGCTGGTCTGGTTCAATTCCGGTTCACCCAGGAGTAAGTCCGGTTACTGCGAGAGAATAGCACTCTCACGCTCCGCGGTCGAGCACAGAGAAGCCCTGCCGCCAAAGGAAATCGAAAGTCGGTCAGCCCCGAAATTCTTTAGCTCTTCTTTTTCTTCTTCGAGACCGACATGTCCGTCCCCCCGCTCAGCGCATCCAGCCCGTCGATGGCTTCCTTGGCCTGCGCTGCCAGCGGCGTGTTGGGAGCCAGATCGATGGCCTTCTGATACGCCTCTTTCGTTCCCGGAGGGATGATATACAGCATCTTGTCGCCTTCTTGCTTCGGCTCAATCGTGGCCGAAAGAGAGCTGCCCAGCAGATACCATGCCTGAGCATCCTGCGGATTCGCTTGCGTGGCCTTCTGCAGCGGGGCAATCGCGTCCTTCTGCCTGCCCTTGTTATTGAGAACAATTCCTACGTTCTTGTAGCAGGTGGCCCCGGTCGCCGGATCGAGTGCCAGAGCTTTTTCGCAGTCCGCCGTGGCCTCCGCGAGCTTGCTCTCCGCCGCCTTCGGATCGGTCATCGCCGCCGCCGCATTCGCCAAATTTGTGCTGTAGCCGGAATAATAATTTCCTTGTGGCTTTAGGTCGATTGCCTTTTGGAAGGAAGCCGCGGCGTCCTCGAAGTGCCCGGTACATTCCTGTGCCGTGCCGATGTTTCCCCACACCAGAGCGTGATTGTTCACTTCCTTCGGCCCTATTCCTTGCTCCGACTGCTGGAATTCCGTAAGCGCAGTCTGGCAATCCGCCACGCGCTTCTCCTGCAGGGAAGCCTTTTGATCTGCCGCCGCAGTCCGAATTTGTTTCTGCAGGTCTGTCGCATCCGCCATGGCCTTCACGCCGTTGTCGAAGTGCACTTTCATGTTCTTGAATTTGTCCGCGTCATCCTCTTTCTTTTTCGTTTCTTCGGGATTCGCCGCGTTTCCCTTCGCGATCAGCTCCTGGAAGTTGATCTTGTAGCTGTTCTCCTGCCCGTCGATCACTTGAAATTTTTCCGTGTAGTTCAGGCTGGGATAGGTGAACACATACACCGCCGTGCGCATGCCCAGCTGCACGAATTTCCCGTTCTTGTCCGTCTTCACGTTGAATGTCTGGCCGGTGTCGGGATTCTTGATTTCTATGGCCAAATCCGCAAACGGCTTGCCTTCCTTGTCCAGAACCTCGCCATTCAGTCTTCCGGTGCCTTGCGCCCGCACCATGCCGGCGAAGAAAAGTGCCAGCAGCAACGCGGTCCAGGCAGGAATCAGTTTTCTCATATGCGTATCTCCTGTTCGATGGTGGTTCGGCCGCCTATTATTGCGCAACTCGTGGCCTATACGCGATAGGGTCAGCCAGTCCCGCCTCCGCGAAAGCCCGAAGTCGCAGCCGGCAACTATCGCACGTTCCGCAAGCTTCGTCCTCATATTGATAGCAAGACCACGTGAATTCCAACGGCGCCCGAAGCTCGGACCCTCGCCGCACGATTTCGGCCTTGCTCATCGCGATCACCGGCGTCGCAATTTCGATCCGCGTCTCCGGCCGCGTGCCCTGGCGCACCAGCTCCGCGAACGCACGATAGTACTCCGGACGGCAATCCGGATAGCCAGAACTATCTTCCGCCACCGCGCCAATGTAAATCGCAGTTGCTCCAATCACCTCCGCCCAGCTTACCGCGGCGGAAAGAAAGTGCGCGTTACGGAAGGGAACGTACGTATTGGGAATTCCTGATTCCGGCCCCAGGCCTTCGCCCGATTCCGGCACGGCAATGCG
>Ga0302222_10001155_pt1 | contig 13750 bp, 17 predicted proteins | sample II_Palsa_E2_2_FD_194570 | JGI IMG/M metagenome (GOLD analysis project Ga0302222, IMG submission 194570) | Peat permafrost microbial communities from Stordalen Mire near Abisko, Sweden - II_Palsa_E2_2 | ecosystem: Environmental > Terrestrial > Soil > Palsa > Peat permafrost | place: Sweden... | reverse complement strand
CGGCGCGGAAATGTCTTGGCTGTAATAGCTTGTCGCCCCACCTGTCGGGTCTGGAGAGTCTCCGAGGTACGCTGCTTGCGCTGCGGAAAGAGAGTCGGCCCACGAGGAATCAGTCACCAGCGGCCAGCGAATAAGGTTCGGGTCGCCGGGGCTAGTCATCGAAGAATACTGAAGCCGCTTGGAGATTACGCTCGCGTAGTCTGTGCCCCACCAGCTAGGCTTCAGCGTGCGGTTTTTGATGCTCCATGCGATTCCGAGCTTGGCGGCAGGAGTTTGATTCGAGCCTTCCTTCCATGTCACCAAAGCGAGCAGGATAAGCTCAAACCATTGTTGAAGAGTCATAGTGAAGTTTAAGGGCCGAGCACCAGCGCCCGGCCCTCATTGCCGTGTGGACTTCTAGCTCGATTGCCTCCGAACGTCGTTTGATTTGACTCCGACAGCATTCACATCGTGGCGAGTCATTGCTGAGAAAGGAACCTGTAAGTCAATCTTCCGTTAAACCGCTCCTATTCGGCAGACTCCCCCTCGCCACGAATCCCGAAAGGCGGGGACAGCTCCAACAACCCCCGCCCGGTTCGAGGTGGCCAGATTTTAACTGGCGTCCTTCAGGTTTCTAGCCTGATGCTCTAGCGCTGAGCTACACCCCCAAAAAGCCTATCGATGCACGTAGCCCATCAGGTACATCACGAGCACGATGAGCAGCACCAAGCCGAATATGCCCATGCCCCCGCCTGTGCCCCAGCGGTTGTAGCCGTAGTATCCGCCACCACCGCAGAAGAGCAGGACCAGAACTATGATGAGCAGTAGCATCGGCTTAATCCGTGATGAGCGTGCTTAACCAGCAGCAGCCCAACCCCAGAGCAAGCAAGCGATTGCGCCACGGCCACGGCTCAACCGGAACGCCTGCCGCCAGAAACAGCAGCACGATGCCCAGCACGAGCACAATCAAGTGGATAGGCGCTCGCATTAGAAGCGCCGTCGAGCCGATGCCGGAGCAGGGCCAGCCGTGTAGGTCAATGTGGCGCTTACCGCCGTCCCGGTGCCCGAAGCCGCAACCGTGAACGTGGCCTGAGCCGATAGCCCATTGCCTGCGTCCGTAGCTGTGACTGTAGCGACCGCGCCCGATGCTGTTGCCGACATTGCTGTGACGATGCCCGTGTTCGGGTCAACCGATACCGCGCCCGATGAATCAGCGGCATACGTTACTGGCCCAACCGGAGGCACGCTCGCGCCTGCCGCGTTCAATTCCGTGTACGTCGGGTTTGCTAGCTGACCGATTACTAGAGCTAATGCTGACATGGTATTTCCTCCGTTTATGCTGTAAGTGAGTGTTGCTCGTGCTGATAACGCAAAATGCTCCTTCAGAGTATCGAGAATCTCTTCGAGTGTATGTTCAATTTGACGCAGTTCGTGCTTTTCGTTATGTTCGCTCATTCCCGTACCTGCGGTCGAGTGAGTTTTTGCAAGTTCTACAGCTTCTGCGTAGCCTACCGCTCTTGCGAACTGTGGCAATTAAGTTGTGACCCGTCAGAGCATGGCCCCTGAAGCAGTGTGTTTTTACCGCGTTGCGATGACGCCCCTTGTTGACGCAATCCAAATTGTTATCTAAATTGGTGCCAAGAAAAAGATGTTTCGGATTAAAACAACTAGGATTGTCGCAGCGATGCAGGACGAGCAGCTTGCTTTCTGGTTTCAGACCGAGATAGAGCATCGCCGAAACTCTGTGAACGGATTGACGCTTGCCCATATATTGCATGACCCCATAGCCAGTAGCTATGCGTGCCCCAGTCCAATTCCAACAGCCCGTGCGTTCGTCGTAAGACATGCTCGTGAAGAATGAGTTTGTTTTTGGTCGGCCCACGTTATACTTTTATCGCCGCCAAGTCTGCTTGCAATGTCGCAAGGTTGATCATATTTGGCGCGAGGCCCGACGCGGCGCTAATCCAATCCTGAGTGACAACACAGTACGCTTCATCCATATAGGATGCTGCGAAGGCGTTCGTAAGTTTCTGATTTGCGCCCCACGTTGTGCAATCGAAGCCCTGACTCCCCTCTCCGAACAGGGGCACGGAATGTCCGCCTACGTTTCCGCCGTCCGGCGTCACCACGTCCCATGTCTGTCCATTCTGGAACTGAGTCATCGCCGAGGCGGGAACATTGAAGCCTATGTCCACAGCGCCGAACAGATACATCGCCTGCTTGATGCTCGCTGGGTCTAAATTGATTTGCGCCCAGCCCAAGATTTTATGCCCCGCGATTCCAACCGCTTGCCAGTAGGCCAGAATATCGGTGATCGCGGCCCCGTTGTCCGTAGGATTGGAGCCGTCTGGTTGAGTCTGCGAAGGGTCGTAGCCTGTGACCGCCGAGTAGACAGCAATCACTTGGTCGTCAGTCGGCGTAACCATCGTTCCCGTATGGGCAGTGAACAGCATCACCATGTGGCCGATAGCGGCGCATGTACAACAACCCACGGTGTTATTCATCATCAATCCCCAGCCGGACGGTGGAACTCGGTATTCCCTCCACAGTTTCGTTGGAGCCGTTGGTAGGGTCGAGCCGAGATACTTCGATAGCCGGAGGGTCTTTCTGTTGAACTTCGGGGCTGTTTTACCCAATTTATACGGCATGGCGTCTCCGTTCATTCTGTAGTTGATTGGTACACGCCCTGCATTGACGCCAACCGCTGAAAGACTTGGTATTTTCTGGCGTATATTCGTGGCCGCGAGGGCAATGTGTCTTTCTAGCGTTGACACCCGCAAACCCGATACCCCGTAAGAGATTCACCTTTTGCGTAACAGGTTCTAAGTGGTGCGGATTGACGCATGCACGATTTCTACACAGATGGTCAAGTTGCAAACCGTCTGGTATCGGCTCAATCAAACGTTCGTAAGCGAACCGATGAGCCATCGCTTTCTTACCGTGTGCGTATCCGAATACACCATAACCATTTCGAGTCTTGGAACCAGTCCACAGAAGACAGTCGCCGAGCAGAGATATTTTTAGGCTAAATTCTGGCGGCAGTCCCTCTTGTATTAAGGGTCTCACTACAGCAGCCATCCCTTAAGTTTCAGTTCAGGATGCGAGTTCACCGTCACAACCTCGTTCCACGCCTTCACAAAAGTCCGCTTATTGCGCTTCACAGGAGTCACGGAGACCGATGCGCCCATCTTGGCCGTCAACTGTGTTACAGGCGTCTTGCCTACCCATCCTCGGATGGTAGAGATGATTAGCTCAACCGCCTGAAGCACGAGCGTAATGAGCGCGCTAGGAATTGTCGCTTGCGAGAGGAAGGTCTGCAAAGCCGCATCAACCGCGTCCAGTAGCGAGACAAGCACCGAGTCCCCAGCTACGTTGTCATCGCCATACTTCTGCGCGCCTGCGATGGCAGCGGCAAACGCCGCTAGAACGTCAGCCACAAGCGGATTGGTCGTCGGCAGGCCGAGCAGCGTAATCAGAGACTCTACGCCGTCGAGCGCAAGCTGAAGATAGCTTTCAAGAGAGTTGCAGCCTGTCAGTGTCAGCGACCCGCCGGCAGCAAGCGCGAGCAGCCCGATTGAGCTTTTATGGAATTCGCGACGTGAAAGTGTCATAGATTCTCCGTGGAGATTCCGCACGCTTTGAGGAATGTTCTGTCCTCGTCGGTAAACGACTTGTCATATTCTTCCCAGCCATCACCGGGGGCGCAGTCCACGACCCATGCCGGCGCTCCGACTGAGCCGAAATAGCTTTCAATGTTGACTGTGAAGCTCATCGAAGCTCCAGATTTAGTGCGGCGAGCGCTTCCCCTAGATAGCACCCGCCGCGTGGGGGTCGCCCGCAGCCCGACTCTCATGGGGAGGGTTGGACTGAGGTATGACGCCTGCAATATATTCCCGACTCGCACGCGCGTCAACTATTTTCCTGCTGAATCTGCCTTAACCGTCATCACGCTGCCCTTTGTCGGGCCGGACGCGAAGCTCGCAACCGGAGACGGCATCAAATGCACGAACACGACGTAGAGCAGGGACACGATTCCAGAAAGACCGGGATGCGCAGAGATAAATGTCTGTACCTGCGTACTGTAGACGCCCCATAGCGCCATGACTCCCGGAGCAATCAGCGGCCACCACTTTTTCAAAAAAGTCTGAATCGCTTGCATGTTTTTATCCTCCGTTTGCCTTTCCTTTAGCGTCCGAAACTGCTTCTGCGACCTTCTGAGCCGATGCTACGTTTGCGTCAGCCGCCTTCTCCGCATCATCTAAGGATTGAGTTAGCGGGTCCGGGCCAGAGCGCAATTGCAGGAACTCGCCCATGCGATAAAGCGCCATTGCCACGAAATTGATGCCCACCATCGTCCACGTCTTCCATGTAGACACGCCGAGAGACGTAGCGCCGCCAAGCGTAATGAGCGCCATCGAGCCGCCGCTCAATGCAGACCGGAGCAAGCCCATCATCCATGTGTTCCAGTCGTAGTGCGCGGCGTGATGCGCCATCTTATTCATTGGGCCTCTTAGAGTGACCGCAAAAATAGCACGAGATTCTGTTGCTGTGCGAGCGGCAAGCGATTGAACAGATTTATCACCCCGTTCGCCTCTGACCCGTTAGATGCGTGAGCCTCGATAGCGCACGGCAGATTCGTGCATCTCCCATCCGACAGAAAGAAAAGTCTCTGCCCTACGCCCCAAAGTGGTGCAGTCCTGAATTGATTCCCGTTCGCAGAGCCTTGAGAGACTCCATCTGCAAGTCCTACGCCCATATTGTGAACCAGCAAATCAGAGAAGAGATTCGCCTGCACGCCTGAGAGCGCAGCAGGAGCAAATGACGATTGCGCCGTAGTCATGCTTGGCGTATGGCACAACGCGCAGCCGATCGCATTGAACACCTGCTGGCCTTGCTGAGTCTGAGGTGTCGGCGGTACAGGAGTTGGCTGGTCGAGCAACCGCATGAAGAATGCGAACGCTATGACGTCGCTGTTGACGGCTGGGCCCAGCGCTGGTGCGTTGGTCGTATCTTCCGGCGTAGGATTCAGGATGCAGCTTGCTGGAAGTGTGCCTCCGGGCTGAGGCCGCTCCACTGTGAAGCCTTCGTTCGATACGCCCATTTCTACGTCGTAGGCTTCCCCGGCAAAGACTAGCAGCGACGGATTCTGAGCCTTCCAGCCAAACTTCGTGATGGTGCCCGTGTTGGCGCTGCGGTTCGGCGTGCCCGCGATGCCGAGCAACAGTTTCGCCAGCGGATTCGCAGCTTGATTATTGAGAATCGTCGTGTCGAGGATGTTCTCGATTAGTCCTGTGCCGAATAGCGGCGTAGGGATTCTGAAGATGACGTTGCCCGCCGCGACCTGAGCCGCGAAGTTTGGCTGCGCGAGTTGACACCCTTGCGCGTCGGAGCGGCCTGTGATAGAAAATTCGCTATGGACTCCACCGTCGAGCGTGCCATTAGCGTATTTGACGAAACGAGCTTCACGCACCGGGCCATTGATGGAGAGGAACTCAGGGATTTGATTCTGAGCGCCGTCGAGCGTGGCGAAAGCAATTTGCGGATTTACACTTGGGCTCGTACCACCAACAGAGGGCTGCGCATGACATCCTGCGCAACTATTAAGATTGGCGAATGGCCCGAGTCCGGTGGGTACAGCGTCTACACTGAGGAATCTGGCCAGCCCATCTTGCGCGAAAAGTAACTCATCCTGCGTCAGATTCGCTACGAATCCTCCCGCACCTGGCGCGCCTCCGCGCGGACCAGGGTCTACAACGCCTCCCTGAGCAATTGCAAGGCACGCGCACATAGCCATTAGAACCGCTGTCAGCATCCACTTCATTTCTGTCAGCCTTTAGGGCTGGGGCTCTAAAGTCTTGCTGCTTTGTGCCTCGCACGTTCGCATGTTCTACACGCTCTGTGAGTCGGAGCGGAAGGAGGGCGATACGTGTTCGCCTCCGTGTATTCGTGCCCATGCGCACAGTGGGTTTTCTTGGCGTGTTGGTGCCTACCCTTCGAAACGCAATCCAAAAGATTGTCCCCACCCGTTCCGATGAACAAATGTTTTGGATTGCAGCAAATGCGATTGTCGCACTTGTGGAGTACCCATAGACCTGACTCTGGCTTGAAGCCTTTCCAAATCATCGCAGCGATACGGTGGGTCGCTTGTAGACGGCCCTTGTACTTCATCATTCCGTAGCCGTCCGTGTACTTCGCTCCGAGCCATTCCCAACAGCCTGTAACTGGGTTGAGTTTAGTGTGTGTGAAGAATGAAACTTTGCGCCCCTGCATGTTTTCTCCTTAGTGTAACGGGCCTACAATATACGTATCTTGGCAAGCCAAGTCACTAGGATTTGAACAATTTCCAGCGGGGTAAGCCATGTTTGAATCAAAAATCACATACTTTCCGTCACGACTGATAGCGGACCTTTGTTCGCCCCAAAATTGTGAAGATTGGTCCCGCGTTCTGCACCAGAACAGCCGGTAGATGTCGCCGCTCGTCCCGCCGAGCCCACCGGTATTCCCGACGCTGCCTACGTTGACGAGAATATCTTCGCTCTCATACGGGAAGAAACAGTTGCCGGGCAATGAGCTTCCAGCTTGCGTGTACTGACTGCATGAAGTGTTCGTTGGCGCGACGTAGTTCGGGCTGGTAGTCCACCATTCAGGGCTGGTAGGTCGTGACGTATCGTCATACGCGATGAGCGCCCACGGCTGCGCTGGAGAAGTTCCGCCCGTACTGATATGCCCTCCGGTAAAGGATGTTGTGAATACGCACGTCACGGCGTTGTTCGCGTCGTTCATGCTCGAATGTCCGCCCTGCTGAGGACATGGGTCGTTGTTGTGGTTGCCGTTGACTGACGGGTCCCAAAGGCTGAGGAACATATTCAGGCCGCCCGTCAAGCTCTGGAACGAGTCTGTATGCGTCGTTCCGGTTTGCATGTTGAATAGCGTGCCGCCTGAAGTCACGAGAGACTTGCAGGACTGCCCCGCCGCGAACGCCGACTTACAGGCCGCGTCCATATTCGGCTCCGACTGCGTGCCATTGTTGGTGACTGCCTCCCATTCAACTTCAGCCCGGTTGTCCGTGGACATGATGATTTTGTGAATCGTGCCATTCGCTACGTTCGTCGCGCCCATCGGGAACGGCGCTGCGCCTGAGCCGGAATATTCCGAGTTCGCAAACACGCTTACGGCACCTGCTGAGTTTGAAAGCGTGGAAGTCCATGAGGAAGTGATTGTTGCCGTGCTGATGTTGTAGCTGAACACGTCCACGTTCGCTACGCCGCTGACTGCCGGGGTATGCTCGCCCACTAGCGCAATGGTCGTGCCGTCGAGTGAGATTCTCGTTTCATCTGTAATCGTGATGTAGCTGTACTGCGTGAAAGTGTGGACTGTGGATAAGCTGAGGGTATTGGTGCCTGTGATTTGCGCGCTCATCAGCGCATTGTTGTTGGTGTAGTAGAACAGCCCTCCGGTTGTCGCGCTCCACATGAACACGGTTGTCGGATTGGTTGCTCCCGGCATATTCGCGTTGTTCACGATGACGTTGCCGCCTAGCCCGATGACGCACCATCCGCCGCCTGAGCCGCACGTACCTGCTCCCGCTACGAAGATGTAGGTGTCGCTTGAATCCATCGGTTCGTGCGTTGAGTAGTAGTGGACGGTATCGCCGCCGACTGTGAGCCGTTTCACGAGGCAGCCAGTACCGCCAAGAGCCACTCCTAGCTGATCTGTGTACGTCCCACCGACCGTTGATGGCGGTACGAAACTCGCCCAAGAGGGTGAAGGCAGATGTCCTAGTCCATCATCCTTGCCGCCGCATAGCGGAGCGCCCGGAGGTGTAGTTGATACTACGGTGATTGAAATCGTGCCCGTAGCCGTAGCTCCGCCACTGAGTTTGGCGCCTTGCCCGAACGCCGGACTAGCGAGAAGCAGAACGGCGAATAGGCTAGTGAGTCGCACTGGTTTTCATCCCTATTTTCTTCTTTGCGCCTGACGGTGCCGTGACGGTAATAGTAAAGCTGCTCGTGCCTGTCGCGTTGGGAGTTCCAGTTAAAACGCCAGCCGTAGATAGAGCGGCCCATGCTGGAAGCGTCCCAGAAGTCACCGCATAGCTGCATGTCGTGCAAGCCACGCCGTTCAACTGGACGTTTGCAGCACTCGCGATATTCAACGAATACGCGGTGCCAACCGTGGCCTGTGGAGCCGTTGTAGTGGGATTGATGGTTATCTTTTGCGGCGCGGCAACGACCGTTAAAGTGACCACGCTGCTTTGAAGCGTGCCTCCACCATTTGAAACCGCTACCAGATACTTCGCGCCGCTCATGGCCGTAGTCGTGGCAGGTGTCGTGTAGCTCGCCAATGTCGCGCCTGTGATATTCGCGCCGTTCTGAAGCCATTGATAGGAGAGTTTGCTGCCACTCGCTACGACGCTGAAGGTCGCTGGCGCTGGAGCAGTTACGGTCTGACTCACAGGTTGAGTTGTAATCTTCGGTGGGGCTGGTTTCATCGCCAGCAACAGAATCGGAAGCACTGAAAGCAGTTTAAGTCTTGTCATTCCTTCTCCTTTTCGTCGGTGCTCTTTTCGATTTCTTCTTTGACATCTTCGAGCGTTGTGGTGCCGTCTGTCTTAGATTCTTTGGGCTTCTCTTTTGGTTCCAAGTTTAGGGCCGACATATATAGTCCACAGCTAACGTGCTCGCCGCCACGCTGACTCCTGCTGTAATCGTAAAGCTCGATGTGCTTGGAGTCCCGTGACCAATGCCGAACAGAGTCGCCCCACCTTCCTGTGTAACGATGCAGAGGCCCGGAGCAGCCGAAAGTGTCGCTGAGAAATTTACGGTGGCGATGGTGCCCGTGGTGGCTGTGCCGCCTACGATGGTCAGTTCGCCTCGCTCGTTCGTGCAGGTGTAGCCAGAGGCGCACGCCACGCTCGTAACGTTCGTGCCTGCTGTGAAGGTCGGTGTGCCTGTCGCTAGGTTGATGGCGATGGCACACGGGCCTGCCGCGCTTGCGAGCAAGCCACCCGTGGTCGGCTGTTCGCACGCACCAGCGGTCAATCCTGAGTCGGTGATGGTCGCGGCGGTGAGCAGCCCAAGCGTGGTCGGGTCGGTTGTGGCTGTGACGATGGCCGGATTGCCAGATTGGGAGTCAACAAGAAGCCCTCTTGTTGCCGCACCGCCCGAAACGACGCCGATATGAACGCCGGTGACGAGAGAAGGCGCGCCGCTGCCCATAGCCTCAAAAAAGCCACCAGTTAATTCCGCGGGAGTTCCCCCGCTAATGGATTCGGTAGCCGTGCTATATACACCGTAGGCTAGGTCTCCATCACCATTCGTGCCGATGAGTTGAGCTTGGAAAATTCCTCCGTAGAACGGATAAGCACCTCCGGAATTGTCTGTCGCCGTCGCGAACGCCGCGATTCCAGCATTGCTGTCGCAATTGGCGGAGCATGTCATGTTCCCGTTGAAAGCATCGTTCGCGAGCGTGTTTGACACGATGCCAGGTTCGGCCTTCGAGCCATTATCCGTGCTGTTGACGACGATTCCGCCTTGGCTCTCAAAGGCCCCACTAACGTCCAACCCATCGCTGTTATCCGGCGCGCCCGTCACCGTCAACCCTACACCTGTAGCAGGCGGCGCCAGCGTCACGTTCCCTGCTGCGTTGGCTGAGGAGCCTGCGAGCCCAACGCACGATGTGCCGGAAAGCCACAGCAACTCGCCGGACGTGCCGGTGCAGGACGCGCCCCCGCCGCTGCTGGCAATCGTGATGGTATTGCCGGATGGCGTGAGCGTAATGTTCGTGCCAGCGGCCAGGACTACGGCCCCAGTCAGTCCGTTCAGCGAAGTGACTCCCCCGCCTCCACCGCCGCCCACCGCCGTCCATGTGCAAGGCAGCGGTCCCGCACAGACTCGCAGCGTCGAAGACGTGATGTTCCAATAGACGTAGCCCGGTATCGCCCCTTGAATTTCAGCGTCGGAATAAGCCGCTGCCTGATTGGACGTGTTGGCCTGAACCTGTATCGCTGGGATGGTGATGGCGCTCGAAAGGCTCTGCGTCGAGCCTGTGATGATTACATTCCCGGACGAACAGTTTACTGTAGCCGCAGGGCAGACAGTGAGAGTCCAAGAGTTTCCTGTAGGCGTGATGAAGTTAGTTGACTGAATCGAGAATGCCGTTAGCGCGCCAGAACCGTTGAGCGTTCCAGTGTAGGACGTTTGGATGTTGAACGGCGAGCCATTCCAAGAGTACGGGCCGCTAGGTGAGCTTGGCGAGGGAGAGAATTTAATTGTCCACGAACCGTAGGCGAGGGCTTGGCTGTTCGCGTCGGTGAACGTGCCTGAGATTGTTGTGTTCTGAGCGAACGCAGCCGGAGCGAATAGTAACAGCAAGAAAATGGGCAGTAGGTATTTCTTCATACTTCTCCTTATAGCGAACAGTGCCAGAGCGAACCATCGCTGAAAGCCAGAGCTATCTGCGTTCCCCCGCCGACGCATGTTTGGCCGGGAGTTGCTATGGCCGTTGAGTCTGAAACCATCATTAGCTGATGCGGATTACCCGACGCCGATGGAAGCCCCGAAACTGTCGTCGTGGACAGGTTCAACGCCCCAGCGCCGGAACCGTTCGATGCGAGGCTCGTTGCCGTGAAGGTGCCGGAATCCAGAACGTTTCCGCTTGAGACCGTCAAAGGGCTTGTAGTAATCGACGTTGACGTGTTCATTACCGGAATGGATGCCGCTGTCGCGCTGCCTGAAATTGTGCCCGTCCCTACCGCGATAGTACAGGCTGAGCCGAGGGTGCAAGTAATTCCATTCACCGTCGTCGAGGGATTAGCAATATTCGCATTCGGCAACTGACCCGTCACGCCCGTTGTCAGCGGCAAGCCTGTAGCATTCGTGAGCACCAATGCGGTGGGAGTGCCAAGAGCGGGGGTGACAAACGTCGGAGATGTCACACGCGCGAAGTTGCCTGTGCCTGAAACGTTCGTGGCCGAGAGCGTCGTGAAAGTTCCCGCGCCGGGGGTTGTGCCGCCGATGGCGCCCGGAGCCGCCCAAGTATTTCCTAGCAGTGTGCTCGCGTTGATTGTGCCTGTCCCTGATTCCGTCATCGAGCAGCCTGTGCCGCAGACCATCGCCGCTGTCGTATTCGTCGCCGAGGTCAGAGAAGCGAACGATGGTGCTCCGCCGCCCGTGGCCGCCACGGTGATACTGCTTCCAGATGGCGTCACTGTAATACCAGAACCGGCTACGACGGATAGCACGCCAGTCAAAGCATTCAGAGATGTGACACCGCTCGTGCTCGAAACTTCAAGGTCAATCGTCGAGCCGCTTGGTGTAATCGTTACCGTCGAGCCTGTGCTGGTAAGCGACACTGCTCCAGTGCGGGTGTTCAGCGAAGATACTCCCGCCGCGCCACAAGGCGTGCCGGTGCTGGTCACGTGGTAGATTGAACCGCTATCCACAGCCCATGTAGCGCAACCGGGCGCGGTGATGGCGCTCCACGTCACTCCGTTTGTTGCATCCAGTTGCGCGTACCCGCCAGCGAGGTTCTGCGAGTAGAAAACAACGCCTGAGTCACCGCCATATACACCGCCATTCACGAGGACGGAGCCGTAGTCGTCGCCCGTACTTGGCGGCGGCAGAGCACCTATGTAATTCGTGACTTGTAGTCCTTGATAGAAGGTTCCTAAGTCAATCTGAGCCACCGGGCCAGCAAGTGATGTGGACTGCATATTGATGTCAGGGCCAGAAGGGGCATTGATTTGAATAAATGTGCTGCTGGTGGTTGTGTTAGCTAAGTTAAGCTCACCGCCAACGCTCGCATTGTTGACTGTTACGGCAGCCCCGTTCCACGTCAAGTTCGCAGTTCCCGCGCATATGTCGGAATTCACAAATAAAATAGAAGTGTTTGGAAGTGTGGAAGTCGGGCACGTTCCCGTTGTTCCTACTGCTGGACCGATAAGCGTCGATAGGTACACTTGTGCGACCGTACCCGCTCCGCTATTGAGGCTTGCCACTTGCGGAGGATTCGAAACTCCTACCGGAGCCGTGGACGAATCGTGACAGTCCCCGCCTACCGATGTCGAGATGATGACGAAATGCCCCACTGTCGTTTGATTGTCGAACGTGCAGCCATACTGTCCGGCGAAAGCGACTTGTACGTTTCCTGAATTCCCGGCCCCCTGTCCAGCAATGCCGATGCTGCTGGTATCGGTCGTCAACAGGATCGTTGCTCCGCCAGGCGTCAGCTTCACAAGCGAGTTCATCACCGTGCCAGGATTAGCGTTTGATTTCTGGCTGAACAGCCCGCCGCCCATCACGCTCATGCCATTGGGCTGCTGTTCTGGATTGATATTGTCGTCAGAGCCCGAAGCGTTGCAGATTACCGATGTGCCGCACCATTTCGTAATCGTGTTGGTCGTGCCCGTGCCCGTTACCGTTCCACCACCGCCCCCACCACCGCCCACAGCCACCCATGTACACGGTAGCGGCCCTTCACAAGCCCTGAGCGTATTGCTCAGAACGTTCCAGTAGGAGAAGCCCCACGTCGGCCCGCCAATCTCAGTATCAGCATACGCAGTCGGTTGGTTGTACTGATTCGCGGGAACGAGCACAGGCGGAGGCGTGAGAGCGACTGTTTGAGTGCTCCCTTGAATGCTAAAATTCTGCGAGTAGCACGGCGCTGAAGAGTTCGGACAGACTTGAATCGACCACTCCGTACCTGATGGGCTGATAGCGTTGCTTGAAGGGATTGTGACTGTCGCGGAGCCTGTGCCGTCGAGCGCGCCTGTGTAGAAATTATTGAAGTTGAACGCGCCGCCCGTCCAGACGAACGGCCCCGGCAAACCATTCGTGTAAAACGAAATCTTGTACGAGCCATTCGTCCACTGTTGCGAACTGGTATCCACGGCCTGAAAGGTTACGGCGGTCGATTGTGCATAGGCCGAATGCGCGAACAGCAGACCGAGAATCAGTAGAAGTTTTTTCATTCTTCGTCATCGCCTTCGTTCATGTCAGAGCTTTCGTCATCCTCATCCGGAACTTCGATGACGCTGTTCACTTCCGTCTCTTGTTCGTCAAAAGGCCAGTCAGGCATCATGCCGTCACCAAATCACCGGACATCTCGTTTCGCGCGATACGCCGCAGCTTGCGATAATCCTTCAAGCACACTTCCTCAAGGTCTTGGCGGAACTGGCCGTCAGTAACCTTGACCTTCTTGAGCTTAGCGTAGGCGTTCTCGAAGGATTCCTTTGCCGACTTGCCGTTGGCGTTCATCACTCCCACAATTCCGTATCCGCCCGACGTTGATAGTTTGCCGTCCTGCATCTGCACGTCGTAGGGATAGAAGTCTGTCACTAGCTGTTCGGGCTTCAAGCCTCGAATGGGAATGCCTTCCTCAGCGTGAAACTTCTCTGAAGGCCACGGCGGGATACTCAATCGCACGCCAGCGCCGAACAAGTCTGCTACTTCCATTTCGTCAGGCCCTTGCCCGTGCGCGAGTTGCCAAAGCAAGCGCCCAAATTCTCCGACGTACAAGCTGTAAAGGAACGTCGGGAAAGCGTCGTAGCCGAATCGCGGCGTGAACTCCAAGCCCCATACGCCTTCCTCATTCACCACCGCGTTGACATCGATCGCTCCTCGGTATTGATGCGCTCGCAGAAACCGCTCAAGGCGTAGAACCGTCGCGCTAACAATTGGGTCGGAGTCATCGCACAACCATACGAGGTTTCCAGTGCAGCCTCCAGATGGGCCGATATCACCATCCATGAAATGCTTGCGCTCAATCGTGT
>Ga0302222_10001145_pt1 | contig 13840 bp, 17 predicted proteins | sample II_Palsa_E2_2_FD_194570 | JGI IMG/M metagenome (GOLD analysis project Ga0302222, IMG submission 194570) | Peat permafrost microbial communities from Stordalen Mire near Abisko, Sweden - II_Palsa_E2_2 | ecosystem: Environmental > Terrestrial > Soil > Palsa > Peat permafrost | place: Sweden... | reverse complement strand
GGAGGCACCATGATGTCGCCGACATTTTACCTTGCCCTTAATCGGAATCAAATCATTTTTTTAAGATTTGGAAGGCGGAAGGCAGAAAAGAGGTTAGAGGTTAGGCACAGTTGGCAAGGCATGCTCGCATTTTCCTGACCTCCGACCTCTAACCTCTGACCTCAGCTTTCCGCCTTCCCCCACAACTTCTCCCAAAAGTAATGGTAAAATAAAGACATGGCGACCTCGCAAGAATTACTCGACCAATATTTCCTGGAAATGCGTTGGCGATGCCTGTCGCTAGCCGCCGATCTGGACCGTGTGCAGTGGGCCGGCGATCCGGGCGTCCAATCCGATGCCCGGCTCGCAAAACTCCGCAAAGCCATCGCCTCGCTTTTGGAAGATTCGCCGAATCGTGCCGAGCGCGTGCAGGATATTTTCAGCGATCACACGCCGCCGCCGCCGTACGATCGCAAATCGCAAATTTGAAAGTTCCAATGAAGAATTCCAAATATCAAATTTGAAATTTCAAATGAAGTATATTGATCCGCATATTCACTGTGTCAGCCGCACCACCGATGATTACCAGTTCATGTGCCGCTGCGGCGTCGTTGCCGTCTCCGAGCCGGCGTTTTGGGCGGGGTTCGACCGTTCCACAGCTTCCAGCTTCGCCGATTACTTTCGGCATCTGATGGAGGTGGAACCCAAACGTGCCGCCCGATATGGCATCGACCATTACTGCTGGCTGTGCATCAACGCCAAGGAAGCGGAAAATGTATCGCTATCCCGGGAGGTCATCAAGCTGATTCCCCCGCTGCTGGATCATCCGCGCGTGCTCGGCGTCGGCGAAATCGGACTGAACAAAAACACTCGCAACGAAATCACCGTTTTTGAAGAGCAAGTCGAGATCGCCGCCAAGCACGACCAATTGATTTTGATTCACACGCCGCACTTGGAGGACAAGCACAAAGGCACGTCGATCATCACGGACATTCTCAAGAACGACAAGCGCATCAAGCCCCATCGCGTGCTGATCGATCATTGTGAGGAACACACGATCCGCATGGCCAAAGAAGCCGGATTCTGGTGCGGCCTGACGATTTATCCTGTCACCAAAATCACCCCGCAGCGTGGCGTGGATATTTTAGAACAATTCGGCACCGACATGATCTGCGTCAACAGCGCCAGCGACTGGGGCGAAAGCGGCCCGCACATGTTGATCGACACGGCGCTGGAATTTCGTCGCCGCGGGCACAACGAAGCGGAAGCGAAGAAAGTTTTCTACGACAATCCGTGCCAATTTTTTGCCCAAAGCGGGAAGTGGAAACTCAAATGATTAGCCTTGGCTGATAGGGAGAACGTAGATGCAAACCGAGCCTCGCGCCTGGGTAATACGCAGTAAACCACATTATCACGTTAGGCTACGAGAATTCCTGGAAGGCAATTTGGTTGCCATCGGATGGCCCGGGCTAGCCGATTTAACGGGCGCGAAGCGTGACCAGCTAGATCGCCTGCTCCGCACGCGCCCGAGATATCGTCTTGCCCAATCAAGAGAGCTTACAGTCTCCATCAATATCCTGAATAATTTCGTTAACGAGATCGCCAAAGGGGACTACGCCATCGTGCCGTCACCAAGGAGTGGCCCTGTATTTGTTGGAAAATTTGTCGGTGGTTACCGGTACGCCGCTGATAAGGATTCAGAAGAGGAAGGATATCCTCACCAAAGAACGGTGCAGTGGCTGAACAAGCTCCGGCCCATCGATCGGCAGCAACTGCCGCCTGGCCTTCGGAAAAAAGTCGGCACTCAACACCCCCTGCTTCTCGCCGACTCGGTAGAGATAGCGACATGGCTTGAGGCGACATTTGGTCCATCGGCGATTGCACTGCCGCAGGTTGCAGACCCGGTCGCCGTAGGCGGAGATGTCGACAGCGATGAATTGAAGGCCTCCCTGGAGGGTGAAATCTCGATGCGGCTAACACCCGTCGCTAAGCGCGACCAAGAATTAAGGCTCCGGAAGATTAGGCGTGTGCTGCAATCGGAGGGGAGGCTGCGATGTGAAGTACCCGGTTGCGGATTTGACTTTTTCGAGACCTATGGAAAGCTTGGCGAGGAGTTTGCGATCGTACATCACACCAAGCAACTGGCTACCTATGACGGCCCAAAAGAAACTCGGCTGGCAGACCTCAACATCGTGTGTGCCAACTGCCACGCAATTATTCATAGGTATGGCGGGTGCCGCCCCCTTGATGAACTAATCCCAAAACCGTGATTATAACGGTCTGGGGCATCGCATTAATATCGAGCGCGAGGCTTCGACAACTCCGCATCACGCTGCCGCTGATGCTCTGTCGCCTTGTGCAATGCACGTTTCTCCCAGAACGTCAGGCTCTGCATTCCATGAGCAGAAACCTTCGCCAGAATCGCATCGATCTCGCGCTGCTCACTAGCTTCCCGCCGGCGGAGCTTCTGCAGCCGCTTGCGATTGCGGAGCTCTGCAGAGCTAGGTCCGCGCAATGAGGCGGCGTATACGATCCCATCTTCTTCGTAACCCCACGGCCCGTTGGCTTTCAGTTCACGATAGACCTGCAGGCACCAGATAAATCCGCTGATCGCAATCATTATCAAGAACAAATTACCCCCGCTCAGACCAAGCATGGCCATCACGCCCGCGCCGATCATGCCGGTGATGGTGGCAAATTTCGTGGCACGGTAATACCCGAATTTCGCCCAGAGCACCGATTGGAGGAGTTGGCCGCCATCGAGAGGAAAGATCGGCCAAAGATTAAAAAGCAAAAGCGCATAACTGATGGTGAAAATCCACCAGGCGTAAAAAATATCTCTGGGAATTTCTCGGCTACCCATGGCGCGCACAATCGCCAACGGGTTCCACGGCACGGCATGCCAGCTTCGCAGCGTCGCCGAAATGTATCCCGCAGCCAGGATGCAAAGCAGCACGTTCACCAGCGGCCCCGCCAACACGGTAAAGAAATTTGGCCAGGGCCGCCGAGGCGCGTCTGCCGAAGCGAGGCCGCCAAGCGGTGTCATCAAAATCTGCGAGGGTTGCCCGCCTACCAAATATGATCCATAGCAGTGCCCAAATTCGTGCAATAGTACGATGCCAAACAAAAGGGCCATTGACGTAATGCTGCTATGCCATCCCAACGCACCGGGAAACAAGAGCGTGAAAGCGATGAACAAAATCATCGAGGAATGGACGCGCACATTGATGCCGAACCACACCCCCAGCGAAACCGATCCCGACAGCAGCCACATCAACGGATTGGGTCGGTAACCGCCATCTCTGGAGTATGGTCGATCCTGCCAACCCATCACATCACCTCAAAGCCAAAAAGTTCAGCTTTCCACATGCGGCTGCCGGAAAAACCTTTCATACGCTAACAACGTTGCGATGGTTTTCCCGTCCTGAATTTGCCGATCCTGAATCATCTGATACGCCTCGCTGAGGGGCGTTTCCATCACTTCAATTTCCTCATCATCCTGCAATTCTCGATTCGTCGGGCGCAAATCGTAGGCGGCAAAGGCGTACATTTTCTCGCTCAGGATTCCCGGCGATGTATAAAAATCCATCAGGCGCTGCAAACGGCCGGCCATGTACCCGGTTTCTTCCACCAATTCCCGGCCGGCGGCGTTGATCGGGTCCTCTCCTTTTTCCAATCCACCTGCCGGAAGCTCGATCAAATATTGGCCAATGGTAAACCGCCGATTGCGAATCAGCAGAATTGTATCCGGCGTCACAAACGGCAAAATAACCACGGCTCCGGGATGCACACAGATTTCCCGCACCACCCGGGTGCCGTCATCATCTTCCATGTGGTGCAGTTCGAGCCGAAGGCGTTTACCTTGATAGAGCACCTGCTTGTCAATCAGCTTCAGCGGCATACAAATCTTATACCTTGTTTCCGCTCCACAGCGAACCAGATTTGCATCGCTGCGCCCTGCGGGTAATCTTCGCCGTTGGAGGGAATGCGTCCGGCCCTGGCTCGCTTGCCGAGGCACTGTGGCTTACCCGGTGAACGATGCACGGCAGTGAACTGCTGACCCTCTTCGCGCAGATCGGCCTGATCGTGGCTCTGAGCCGCTTTCTGGGCTGGACGTTTTCTCGTCTGCAACAGCCGCTGGTCATGGGGGAAATGATCGCCGGCATCCTGCTTGGGCCAAGCGTCTTCGGTTGGCTATTCCCCAACGCCGCTGCCGCTGTCTTCGCGCCAGCAAGCATCGGATATCTTAACATTCTCAGCCAGGTCGGCGTCGTTTTCTTTCTCTTCCTCGTCGGATTGGAGCTGAACCCCAACCTGCTGCGCAACCGCGGCCGTGCGGCGATCGTCATCAGCAACATGAGCATCATCGCCCCGTTCGCGCTGGGCTTTGGTCTGACATACTATTTGTATCCTCGGCTGTTCGACCGCTCCACGCACTTCGGATCGGCCGCCCTGTTCATCGGCGCGGCCATGAGCATCACCGCCTTTCCCGTGCTGGCCAGGATTCTCACCGAGCGGAATCTGTCCCGCACGCGGCTCGGCGCCATCACCATCACCTGTGCCGCCGTCAACGATGCGACCGCCTGGTGGATTCTGGCGTTCATCATCGCTTACGCCCAAATCTCCGGCGGGCATGGCGTGCCCCATGTGGTTTGGCTCGTCTGCATCGGCACCGTTTACGTGCTGCTCATGTTTTTCGTCGTGCGGCCTTTCCTCCGTCGCCTGGAGGTGATTTACGACCGCCAGAATCACCTATCGCAAAATCTGGTGTCGCTGATTTTTCTGCTGATTCTCGCGTCAGCCTACACCACCGAAGCTCTCGGCATTCATGCCCTGTTCGGCGCATTTCTCATGGGCGCGGTCATGCCTAAGGGAACGCAATTCGTCCGCCATCTCAGTGAAAAACTCGAAGATTTCGTCGTCGTGTTTCTGCTGCCGATTTTCTTTGCCTACACCGGCCTGCACACGCGCCTCGGCTTGCTCAACAACGGCGGGCTGTGGTTCGATACAGCTTTAATCGTGTTCGTTGCCTTCGCCGGAAAAATTGGCGGAGCTACCTTTGCCGCTCGGATCTGCGGCATGGAATGGCGCGAATCGACCGCCATCGGCATTCTCATGAACACTCGCGGATTGATGGAGCTTGTCATTCTCAACCTCGGCCGGGATATGGGCATTATTCCCGACAAAGTCTTCGCCATGATGGTGCTGATGGCCCTGATCACGACGGCGATGACCACACCGCTGCTTAATTGGGTTTATCCCCGGCATCTGCGCTTGGGGTCGCGCACCGAACCGGCAGGATCGGCACCGGCCTTCACGGTGCTGATCCCCGTGTCGCTGCCCAAGAGTGGCGCTCCGCTAGTCCAATTGGCGGATATGTTCATCGGCGGTCCTGATGCGTCCGGCAAAGTTGTCGCCCTGCACCTTCGCCGCCCCGCTGATCATCCGACTTATCGCAGCGGTTTGGATGAGGCGGAAAACCAATTCGACGAAAGTCTCGCCCCGCTATTGGCGCAGGCCCGCAATCGTGGATTGCCGGTCGAGCCGGTGTCGTTCATCAGCCGCGATGTCGCCGCCGATATCAGCCGCATCACGGCGTCGGAGCATGTCAATCTGGTGCTAATGGGATTTCACAAGCCGGTCTTCAGCCGTGGAATCCTGGGCGGGACCGTGCATCGTGTGCTCAACATTTGCCCCGCCGATGTGGCGATATTTGTCGACCGCGGTTTCCGCCAGGCCCGCAAAATTCTTGTACCCTATCTCGGCAGCGTTCACGATCGCCTGGCCTTGAATTTGGCCGCAAAAATGGCCCGGAATTCCGACGCCCTGGTCACGGTGCTCCATATCGTCCCCCCCATCCGCGGCGACGCTTCCCGCACTCTCGATGCCAAGGGAAATGTCGACCGTGTGTTTAACGACCCCGGCGCCGATTCCGCCCCGGTGACTTTTCGTGTCGTAGCCGACCCATCCCCGGTTGGGGTGGTGCTGCACCAAGCCCCGCAGTTTGACCTGGTGATCATTGGCGTCGCCGAGGAATGGGGACTTGAATCCCATTTATTCGGCTGGCGAGCGGAGCGGATCGCAAGGGATTGTCCAACTTCCATGCTGATTGTGCGAAAATATCGGGCGTCCAAGACCATCGAAACTCCGCCACTGCCCGAAACGGCAACCGCCCAGGCCACCGAAACCCAACCGGCCGCCCAAAACAACCCCCTTCTCTGACGTTGGGTGCCACAGGTCGCGGTACTCCGAGACCTGTGCGTCGTGACGAGGCTAGAGACACAGGTCTGCGGGTACGCCGACCTGTGCCACCCAACGTTCTCCTACGCCGCCGACCAAATTCACGGGCCATAACTTGCATTTATCCGGCCCATCCGTACCATGTGCCCCTCTTTTATTTCAAGATTCGAGAGGTTCAGTTATGCCGCGTGTATGTCATTTTACTGGTAAGAAAACGAGTTTTGGCCGGCAGATCACCCATCGCGGCAAAGCCAAGTACCTCGGCGGCGTCGGCACCAAAATCACCGGCATCACCGCCCGTAAGTTTCGGCCGAACATTCAAAAAGTCCGCGCCTTGGTCGATGGCCGCGTCGTTCGCATCAAGGTGAGCGCCAAGGCAATCAAAATGGGCCTCATCGTGAAACCCAAGCGGCGCAAATACACCAGGCCGCAACCCGAAGCTGCCGCCGCATAGCCGAATTCCGCATGGCCGAGCAAAAGATCGATCTCGATCAGGTCAGCCACGTCGCCAAACTGGCCCGGCTCGGCTTAACCCAACCGCAGCTCGAAAAACTCGCCGGCCAGCTCGGAAATATTTTGTCCTACGTTGAAAAACTCAACGAGATGGACACCACCGGCGTCGAGCCGATGTCGCACGCCCTACCCCTGAAAAATGTGCTGCGCGACGACGTCGTGCAGCCGAGTCTTTCAATTCAACAAGTGTTACAAAACGCCCCCGAAAGCGAAGGCCGCTTTTTCAAAGTCCCCAAAGTCATCGGCGGCGAAGAAAACTCGGCGGATTAATTCGTTCCTCGTTTAGCCGCCGAGCTTGCTCGGCGTTTTTTTCCCGACCATTCACTTTAACTTCACCATCACCAAATAACCCATCACACAAACCGCCACTAGCGCTGCGATTGCCAGGAAAATCGACACCGCCAGCATCGTCGTGTAGCGAACACCCTGCTTATGCAGCAACCTCTGCAATTCGCCTTCCCGTGAATTGGTGTTATCGCGCATCTGCTCCAGCACCTGGGCACTGGTTTGCGAGCTGCGGCTCACCTGCTGCATGGCCGAGCCGACGCTGCTCAGGCTCTCGGTGATATTGCGATCGTGCTCGCCAAGATTTTCCAAACGCTCCCGCACGCCATCGAGCATCTGCCGTTGATCGCCGCCGGTTTGAGCGACTTTTTCCAGAATATCCGCCAGCTGCGCCTGCTGAACATTTTGATATTTGATCTGCTCGGCGATGGCTTTGAGCGTTTCCGTTTGCGCCGCTCCGCTTTCGGGGATCGACCGAATCATCTCCGGCAAACCGCCGAGCGCCTTCATCAATTCATCCTGGCGACTCCCCTGCTTTTCCAGAGAATCTTTGATCGCGCTCATCAAGCCGGTCAGCGCGCTGAATCCGTCCTGCAATTGATTGATGGCCGCATCGCGCTTGGCCCAGGGACGCAAAAAAGTGTTGCGGGAAACATCCACAGACACCGGGCCATGGTCGTCGTGTGATCGGCCGAAGCGGTCATCCCCATTGCCTTCAAGCAATGCCGGGTCGTGGCTTTTATTGACGGGTTTGAACCAGGTTCCAAGTCGTGTGAAAAATCCGGGTTGATCGCTCATGGCATCCACTCCTTTGAATAGCCGGCGGCGTCGACTGCGACGGCGGGCGGGTGTCGGGACTTAAACTTATTTGACAGTCCATTACCACCAATCTACCATCCGCGCCGCATGGGTCAACCGCCCTGCCGTCCCGCAGCAGCTTTGTTTTTCGCCGCCGTCCTATGCCAGTTTTTACTCGGCTGTGACGCCAAGCCCTCGCCTTCATCCGCCACCACGCAACCCGCAGGCAATATCCGCATCGCCTCGCTTTCCCCGGCGGCGACTGATTTGCTCATCGCGATGGGTGCCGGCGATCATCTGCAAGCCGTCAGCAATTTTGATCCCGTCGAGGTCAATGGCCGCACCTTGCCGCGCGTCGGCGATTACCAAAGCACCGATTGGGAAACGCTCAGCAGCCTCCATTTGCAGGCCATGGTGATTCAGATGGACCCCGGCCGACTTCCGCCGGCGTTTGCCAACAAGGCCCAATCGCTCGGCATGCAATTGATCGATGTGCGGCTGAACACGATCGCCGACATCATCGCTGAGTCCACCCAATTGGGTGATGCCGTCAGGGAACCGGCCAAGGGCCGGAATCTCGCCAAGCAGATTTCCGATCGCATGGATTCCGTTCGGCATCGTTGCGCCGCTTTGCCCAAAGTCCGCACGCTGCTGACCTTGAATCCCGAATCGGATGAACTGGTTGGCGTCGGTGAATTTCTCAATGAAGCACTTGTCGCCGCAGGTGGAACCAACGTGGCCGAATCGCTTGGCGGAACTTATCCAACCGCCGATCGGGAAATGCTCGCCAAGCTTCAACCGGATGTGGTGATCGTGCTGCTGCCCAACGCCAAACCGGAAGCATTGCAGCAAGCCAAGGATTTTTGGAGCGGTTTGGTAAATGATCCCCATCGAATGCCGCGGGTTTATTTGCTGAGCGAGTCATACGTTCAATTGCCAGGATCGCATGTCGGTGACATCGCCCAGACGATGGCCGATTGCCTGCACGGGAATGCTCAACCATGAAACCGTGGACCGCATCCCGACTGCTCGCCACCTGCGGCATCAGCGTCGCGCTGTGGGCCGTTATCGCTGGCGCATGCCTCATGGTCGGCAGCACCGGCTGGGGATGGCCGACCGCTCGGGAATTGGCATTGCGCTGGCCGAATGTCATGGTCGCATCCATCGTCGGTGCCGCATTGTCCGCAGCAGGCGTCGCATACCAAGCGGTACTGCAAAATGTGTTGGCCGAGCCATATCTGCTTGGCGTCAGCAGCGGGGCTTCGCTTTTTGCGTATCTCAGCTTGATGGCCACCGGGCCGTTGTCGTCGATCCTCGCGCCGCTCAGCCAACAAGGGGCATCATTCCTCGGATCAATGGCCGTGCTGGCTCTGGTCCTCGCACTTTCCCAGCGGCGCGGAAAACTGGAACCCGTCATGCTCGTGCTGGTTGGCATCATCGTCAGCACCTTCTGCGGAGCAGCGTATTTGCTCGTCTATCATCTCAATCTCCGCCATGAAATTTCCTTTGGCACTGGCGGCCCATTGCGATTGCTCGTCGGTGGAATCAACACGAGCCTTTCCACCAACCAAATCGCCGTGGCCGCCTGTCTGATTTTCATCGGCTTTCTCGCGCTCATGTACCTCAGCGGCCAACTGAACGTCGCTGTGCTCAGTGAAGCGGAGGCCCAATCACTGGGCGTACACATCGATCGCCTGCGATGGACTGTGATGATCGCCGCATCACTGATGACCGCCGCCGCCGTGGCATTGAGCGGACCGATCGGTTTTGTCGGATTGATCTGCCCCAATTTGGCGAGAGTGGTTATCGGCGCTGATCAACGGCGTTTGCTGCCATTGTCCACAGCTCTCGGTGCCGGCGTGCTCGCCATTGCCGATGCCGTGTCACGTGGTTTAACTCATTGGACCAGCGGCCCGCTTCCCGTCGGCGTGCTCACCGGAATCCTTGGCGGACCATTTTTCCTGTTCATGCTGTGGCGAAGCCGATTGACTACCGATTCCTGAGAATTTTTAAGATGCCCCTGATGCAGATCGACCAACTCGACTTCTCTTTCGGCGTGCGGCCTGTGATCGCCGGCGTCAGTCTTTCCCTCTCCCCCGGCGAACTCGTCATGCTCCTTGGCCCCAACGGGTCCGGCAAAAGCACGCTCCTGAAACTCGCCCTCGGCCACCTGCATGGCCATGGCACCGTGCAATGGAACGCCCGCCCGATTCGCCAATGGCCGCGCCGTCAATTCGCCCGGCACGTCGCCTATCTCCCACAATCCCCTTGGTACCAAGGCGACCAAACCGTCAGCCACACGCTGCGACTCGGCCGCGCCCCCTACTGGCACGCCTTCGGCATCGAAAGCGACCACGATCTGCAAGTCGTGCAATCCATCACCGAGCGGCTTTCCCTACAGGATTTACTAAATCGCCCCATGGACGAACTCTCCGGCGGCCAACGCCAACTCGCCCTCGTCGGCCGCTGCTTAGTGCAGGAACCCAAGGCAATGCTCTTCGATGAACCCACAACTTTTCTGGATCTGCGTCACCAAGTCGAATTAACCCGCCTGCTGAAAAGCCTCGCCGTCGAAAAATCCATCGGCGCGCTGATGGCCTCGCACGACCTCAACCTCGCCGCCGCCTTTGCGGATCGGATCATTCTGCTGCACGAAGGAAAAATTGTCGCCGAGGGAAAACCCACCGACGTGCTGGAGCCTCCTTTGTTGCAGCGTGTTTATGGATTGCCGATGAAACGGATCGATGACGGAGGCCGGCCGACGGTTATTCCAGTTTTGTAGCCGCTTCCACGGTGTCCAAAAATAACTTGAGTTCTGGGCGAGGACCGGGACCCAAATTGCAATTGTTGCCATTGGGAAGAACGCGGCGCGGCGTAGTTCCGCCGCCAAACGGCGCTTGGCCTAACACAAAGTAGCTCGCGCTATCGGCTTGTGGCCCACCAATGATTACAGCAAAGTACGGCGCTAACACGACCGTCTGTTCCCCGCGTTTGGCAAATTGTTCCGGAGGGAGAGTCGATAGGTCGACTGTCGGTGGGACCGGGAATTCCAGACAAAAAAATTTCCGCTGCCCACCAAATTTTCCCCGGTGCCATTTCAAACGTTTCGCATCGGCGATTGTCGGTTCAATCTTCCGCGTCTGGCAAGCCATGACATAGAAAAACGGTCCCGCTGATTCCGGCGATTTTTCGCAGAGTTGCTCTATCTTCGCCAAATTTTTGAAGGCGTAGTGTGGTAAAATGAAGTATGCGATGTCGTAACACAGCTGCGATAGCGGTAAGCTTGTGCTCACTTTCAAGGGTCCAGCGTCGTTGTCCAACTTGATACTCCATTCTCGGTCGTTGCGTTGCGCGTTAATGAGATTGAGAATACCGCATAACCAAGGAGTTCCAAATGCGAAAACACCCCATCTGTGCGGATTGCGATAACACCGATTTGAGCCGTCGCCAAGTTGTTCGCGGCACTGTTGCCGGCATCGCCGCTGCATCTGCGGGAATTTGGTCCCTGAATGTGACATCTCGTGCGATGGCCGTCGAGGCTGCGACCAAAGCCGCTCCGGAAACGCTGGTGGGCCAACTTTATAAATCACTGACCGAGGCGCAGAAAACCAAGATCGCTTTCCCCTTCGACCATCCGCTGCGCAGCGAAGTGAATAACAATTGGATGATCGTCAAAGATTCCATCGGCGACATTCTCACCAGGGAGCAAATCGCCCTGGTGAAAGAGATTTTTACGGATCTGCACACGGACGAATACGCCGACCGGGTGCTGCATCAGGTGGAACACGACAACGACGAAGTCGGTGGATTTGATGGATGCTCGATCGCCCTGTTCGGCCAGCCCGGCGACATGGGAGCCGATCCATTCAACGGCGGCAAGCAAAGCAAATTTGAATTCGTCTTCACCGGCCGGCACGTCACCCGCCGCTGCGATGGCAACAGCGTTGAAGGCGAGGCATTCGGCGGGCCGATTTTTTATGGCCATGCCGCCCAGGGTTTTAACGAGAAGGCGGACCATCCCGGCAATATCTATTGGTATCAGGCCAAGCAGGCCAACGAATTATTTCAGGCCCTCGACGGCAAGCAGCGGAAAATCGCCCTGCTCGATACGCCTATCCCCAGGGAACGGGCGAGCAAAACCGTGGCATTGCGAAACAGCACCGACGGCCTGCCGGGCATCGGCGTCGCTGACATGTCCGCCGATCAAAAAGAACTCGTGCGAAAAACCATGGCCGATCTGCTGGCCCCTTTCCGCAAAGCCGATGCCGAGCAGACCATGAAAATGATCGAAGCGGCCGGCTTCGACAAACTGCACATGGCGTTCTATTCCCACGACGACATCGGCAACGACCGCGTCTGGGATGTCTGGCAAATCGAAGGCCCGTCCATGCTTTGGTATTTCCGCGGCGCTCCGCATGTACATACCTGGGTGCATGTGCGGCAGCCGACGAAGGCGTAACAGTTTTTAATTGCTCGGTCTGGGCAGTTGGCGATTTGCAATCTGGCGCGAAAGCAAAATCGCCGCCGCCACCAGCAATCCCATCGTAAACGGAGCCGCCAAATTGATATGGTGTTCCAGCACCGGCCCGGTCCAACTATTCAGCCCTATCTGCTGGCGTACAAATGTGCGGATATAATCCGCATCCTGGCGATGTTGCCGAATCGCACCGGCGACCGAGCTTGTCAGGTTGTATGCGAAGTAAATAGCCAGCAGCCAAAGGCCCAAGCTGTGGCGACGAACGCCTTGCATGATGCACACGGCCAATCCCACCGCGGCCAGAAGGTTCGGAATCCACCAGAACGCGATCGACATGAAAAGCTCATTATGTGGCATTTGGTGACGCTCCATGGCTGGTTATTCGCTCGAAATCATTGCACGCCGGGCGCTACGATACCACTTGGCACACAAATAGATAATCAGAAGACCACATAAGCCGATTCCCAATCCGTCGAGAACACCGCCAGTCCCCACCACGGCGATCCACCAAATGCCAAAGCCGACGACCGCAACGCCGCAAATCAGACCGGCTAGACATGCGACAGCGCCGAGAAGCGGGACAATAGATCGCTTTGTCGCCGGAGTTGAGTAATCCAGTATGCCGTTGGGATCGTCCATCGGATCACGGCAAGGGACATGGGGGCAGCCGAAAGTATGTCTCGACTCCACACCTTTGCAAATCGGTGAGCATCGCGGCATCGGTCACATTGAAAGTCCCGATGCGCGTCCGCCGCAATTCGGTAAGATATCCGCCGACCGCTAATTTTTCACCGAGATCACGGGCCAGGGCACGGATGTACGTTCCCCGGCCGCAGTCGATGCGCAGTTTCAAGAGGGGCCAGGTGAAATCCAATAATTCAATTGCATCGATCCGAACCGGCCGAGCTTTCGGCGAGATAGGGGTGCCGCGCCGGGCCATATCCGAGCTGCGGCGGCCTTGGATTTTCAAGGCACTGTACAGCGGCGGTACCTGCTCAACGGTTCCGATGAAGAATTGCAGCGCATCCCGCACCTGCTGAATCGTCGGGATCGATGGAACCTCGCAAATCTGCTCAGCCGATTCCAAATCATCGGTAACCGTCGTCGCTCCGAATTTCACCATCGCTTCGTATTGCTTGGGCTGATCCATCAGCTGTTCGCAAAGGCGGGTTGCTTTGCCGACGAGCAGTAGCAGCAAGCCGGTGGCGAACGAATCGAGCGTCCCGGCGTGGCCGATCTTGGTTTTGCGCGGGAGCAGCGGCTTGATCTGATTCACCGCCCGTGCGGAAGAAATCCCGGCCGGTTTATCGAATGGAAGAATGCCGTCCATGCGGCTTCACTGTATGGCAATTGGGCAGCAAAATCTCGGATGAAGATCAGGCGGCGGGACGGGTTTGCCTAGGCATCGGCCGGGTGCTGTCGTCGCGCTCCCAGATGGCGGGAGAGATTTCGGCCAGCTTTTGCCGGGCGGCGTGATGGGAATATAAATAGACGAGCACGAAAGCGGGAATGTTCGGCCAGAGCCACGGACGCAGCAGCAGGTGCGGA
>Ga0302222_10001128_pt1 | contig 13974 bp, 13 predicted proteins | sample II_Palsa_E2_2_FD_194570 | JGI IMG/M metagenome (GOLD analysis project Ga0302222, IMG submission 194570) | Peat permafrost microbial communities from Stordalen Mire near Abisko, Sweden - II_Palsa_E2_2 | ecosystem: Environmental > Terrestrial > Soil > Palsa > Peat permafrost | place: Sweden... | reverse complement strand
GAACGCGGCGAAACGCTGGGGATCGTCGGCGAATCGGGCTGCGGCAAGACCACCCTCGCGCGCATGCTCTTGCGGCTGATCGAGCCCGACGCAGGCGAAGTCCGCTTTCGCGGCGAGAACTGGCTGGGCGCGCGCGGCTCGGAACTCCGAGCCCTGCGCCGCCGGATGCAGATGGTCTTTCAGGATCCGGTGGCGTCGCTCAACCCTCGCATGCGCGCAGGCGCCATTGTCGGCGAACCCCTCGGGATTCATGAGCCGCAGATTTCGTGGAAGAAGCGCCGCGAGCGGGTGCAGGAAATTCTGGAAGCGGTCGGCCTGGGCGCGGACTCCCTCGGGCGCTATCCCCACGAATTTTCGGGCGGCCAGCGCCAGCGCATCGGAATCGCGCGCGCGCTCATTTTGCGCCCGGAGCTCGTCATCGCGGACGAGCCCGTCTCCGCGCTCGACGTTTCCGTCGGCGCGCAGATCCTCGAATTGCTCGCGCGGCTGCAGCGCGAGTTTTCGCTCACCATGATCCTGATCTCTCACAGCCTTCCAGTGGTCGCGCAGCTCGCCACCCGCGTGGGGGTAATGCAGGCGGGGCGCATCGTTGAACTCGGCCCGGCCGGCCAGATTCTCTCCGCCCCCCAGCATCCATATACCCAGGCCCTCCTCGCCGCTGTGCCGCAGATTCCTGCTTAGCGCGCGCGGAGTAGTTTGCCGCCGCCTTCCTGGCCGATGGGGTGCTTCCTCAGCGCCCTCAAACCGCGATACACTCCGCCCGACGCACGTAACTTTTCGCGAGGCTCGCGCGTATTTGAACTAGCGACGAACTTACCGAGCCATTCACACAGGGAGGAATAATATGGCCAGCGCTCCTACACCTTCTCCGGAGACCACCGCACCGGTCAGCTCCGTCGGTCGAATTTTCGGCGTGATTTTCAGCCCCAAGCCGACGTTTGAATCCATTGCCCAGAAGCCGACCTGGGTTCTGCCGCTGGTGGCGATCTCCCTGCTCTCTATTCTGATTATTTTTGTTTTCAGTCAGCGCGTGGGCTGGCGCAGTTTCATGGAACGCCAAAATCAATCGAATTCGCGCGTGCAGAAGCAGATGGAGTCCATGACCGCCGAGCAGCGCGAACAGATGCTGGAAACGCAGACGAAGTTTGCTTCGGTTATCGGGTACGTGGGCGCCGTGCTGGGGACTTTCATCGCCGCCGTGGTCGTCGCCGCCGTGTTGATGCTCGCGTTTAATGTCGTAGGCGGCGCAAAAGTCGGATTTGTGACTTCGCTCAGTATCGTCTCCTACTCCTGGGTGCCCGGGATCGTCGGCGGATTGCTGGGGCTCCTCATTCTATTTCTGAAGGATCCATCCACCATCGACATCCAGCACCTGGTGGCCGCCAATGCCGGCGCGTTTCTTTCGGAAGACTCGCCCAAGTGGCTCGAGACTCTGCTGAGCTCGTTCGACCTCTTCATCTTCTGGACCATGATCTTGATGGGCATTGGCTTTAGTGCGACGAATCCAAAGAAAATTTCGTTCGGCAAAGGACTCGGCACCGTCGTGGGAGTCTGGCTCATCTATTTGCTCGTCAAGGTCGGGTTCGCCGCCGCTTTCTCCTGATACACTTCCACGGATGGGATTTCAGTTCGAGGTGCTGGCGACCGACCCAACGGGCGCGCGGCTGGGACGCCTGACCACGCCGCACGGTGTAATTGAAACCCCGGCGTTCATGCCCGTCGGCACCGCCGCAACGGTAAAAAGCCAGACGCAGCAGGACCTCGAAGCGCTCGGCGTCCAGATTCTTCTTTCCAACACCTACCATTTGTATCTTCGTCCGGGTCATGAACTCATCCGCGCGCTGGGCGGCCTGCACCAATTTATGTCCTGGCCGCACCCCATCCTCACCGACTCCGGCGGCTACCAGGTTTTCAGCCTCAGCGAACTTCGCAAGGTGACCGACGAAGGCGTGACCTTCCGCTCGCACCTCGACGGCTCCGAACATTTCCTTTCGCCGGAGAAGGCGCTCGAAATTGAAATCGCGCTGGGCGCGGACATCATCATGGTGCTCGACGAATGCATCGCAGCGCCGGCCACCGAGCAGTCTGCGCGAGACGCGGCCGCGCGCACTCTCGATTGGGCGCGGCGCTCGCGCGACTATTTCCAGAAACATGGCGATCCGGCGCGGCAAATGCTTTTCGGCATCGTTCAGGGCGGGACGTACCCTGACCTGCGCCGCCAAAATGCCGACGCCCTCGCCGCACTCGATTTCCCCGGTTACGCCGTCGGCGGACTTGCCGTCGGGGAGCCGCACGCGACGACCTGCGATATGACCCGCGTAGCCACTGCCCGGCTTCCCGCCGATCGCCCGCGCTACCTGATGGGTGTAGGCAAGCCCGAGCAGCTCGCGGATTACGTGGCGCTCGGCATCGATATGATGGACTGCGTCCTCCCCACGCGCAGCGCCCGCCACGGCTGCCTTTTCACTTCGCAGGGCCGTCTGCTCATCCGCAACGCGCAATACGCCAACGACCCGCGCCCGATTGACGAAAAATGCCGGTGCGCGGTATGCCGCCGCTATTCGCGCGCCTATTTGCGCCATCTTTATGCCGCCGGAGAGACCCTCGCGGCCATCCTTAACACCCACCACAACATCTACTTTTACCTTGACATCATGCGCGAAATTCGCGAGGCTATTCGTTTTGGGAAGCTCGAAAGATTCCGCTCTGACCTTCAGGCCCGCCTCAAATAGGCAAACCTAAAGCAGGTGTTGGGGGCAGTACAGGGCGGGGCAGAATCTTCGGCGAACGGTAGTTAGGCTTGCCATCCTTGGCAGGCCTGCCCGCCCTGGCGGGAAAGGCGCAAGCACCGTGACATTAGGTTCGATGAATCCGAGCGGCGGAGCCCTCGCGGCTGTCGTGCAAGCGCAGCCCAGCGGCATTGCTCTTTTTCTTCCGCTGATTCTCATCATGGTCATTTTTTATTTCTTGATGATCCTGCCGGCGCAGCGCCGCCAGAAGAAGGTCACCGAAATGCTCAAGGCCCTGAAGACGGGCGACAAGGTGATCACTAACGGCGGCATCTACGGCACCATCGTGGGGCTCGAGGATGATGCCGTTCAATTGCGCGTGGCCGAGCAGGTAAAGATGAAAGTATCGCGTAGCGCCATTGCTGGACTTCAGGCCGAACCGCCGAAGGAGAGTTAGCTAGCCCGCATGAATTCTCAGCTCAGATGGAAATTTATTTTTATCGGCGGAGTCATTGTTTTTTGCATTTTTGGGCTCGTGGGCATGCCCGAGCTGCCCACTTCGTTGCGCCAGGTGAAGCAGAACCTGGTGGATCGCATCAAGCTCGGCCTGGATTTGAAGGGCGGCAGCCACCTCGTTTTGCAGGTGCAGGTGGATGAAGCCATCGGGCAGCGCTGCGACCAGGCCGTGGATCAGCTCACCAAACAGCTGCACGAAAAGAACATCGGCTTCGGCGAAATTCGGCGCGTGGACGACACCCACATCCTGGTGCGCAGCGTGGACCCCGCCACCTCCGGCAATTTCCGCGATCTGGTGAACAGTCAGTTCACGGACTGGAACCCCACGCCTGCCGCCGGCGAGACCAACGGTTTCCTCCTCACCTTGAAGCCCTCCATCGTCGCCGATCTCCGTCGCGATACCATGGACCAGTCGCTCGAAACTATCACCCGGCGCATCAACGCCCTGGGTTTGACCGAGCCGACCATTGCTTTCACCGGCCGCGGCGTCAACGAAATTCTCGTGCAACTCCCCGGCGAAGGCGATCCCACGCGCGCGAAATCCGTGATTCAGGCCGGCGGGCAGCTCGAATTGAATCGCTTGGCCGACGAACAGACGTATCCCTCGGAATCCGCCGCGCTCGCTGCTCATGGAGGCGTTCTCCCGCCGGGCGCCCAAGTTGTTTCGGGAAGATCTGAGAGCACAAAGCCCGGCGAGCCTCAGCAGGCTTATTACATTCTGGACCGCGCGCCCATCGTCACCGGCCAGGATCTGCGCGGCGCGAGTCCCTCGCCTAGCTCGAATAATCCCGGCCAATACGAGGTTCGTTTCCAGCTTTCGACGGCTGCGGCGCAACGCTTCGGGCCTTTCACCGAAGCAAACATCGGCCGCCGCATGGCCATCGTTCTCGACCATCAGGTTTACACCGCGCCCGTGATTAACGGCCGCATCGAGGATTCCGGCGTCATCGAAGGGCAATTCAGTCAGGAATCGGCGCAAGATCTGGCGCTCGTGTTGCGCGCGGGAGCCTTGCCTGCTTCCATCAAGTATCTGGAAGAGCGCACCGTCGGGCCTTCGCTCGGGGCCGACTCCATTCGTGAAGGCGTACGCGCATCGGTCGCCAGCATCATCGTAGTGATGATTTTTCTGGTGTTTTATTACCGGCTAAGTGGCGTGAATGCCGTGGTGGCGCTCGTGCTCAATTTGCTCATCCTGGTCGCTTTCATGGCTTACGCCGGAGCGGTGCTCACGCTGCCCGGAATTGCCGGCGTGATCCTGACCATCGGCATGGGTGTGGATTCCAACGTGCTGGTGTTTGAACGCATCAGAGAAGAGTTGAGGAACGGCAAGGCCAACGCGTCGGCCGTGGAATTGGGCTTTAATCGCGCATTCTTGACCATTATTGACACGCACGTAACCACCGTCGTTTCAGCCATTTTCCTGTTTCTCTTCGGGACTGGCCCGGTGCGTGGATTTGCCGTCACCCTGGTGATCGGCTTGATTGCAAACGTGTTTACCTCGATTTACGTGTCGCGGGCGATTTTCGATTGGCACTTGGCGCGCATGGACCGGCAGGCGGCTTTGAGCATTTAGCGCCGGGAACAAACCCCGGCAATGCGGTGTCAAATATAGGCGGATAGGACTCGATGGAATTTTTCAAGAACGTCAACGTCGATTGGATGGGCAAGGCGAAATACTTCGCCGCGCTTTCGCTCGCGCTCCTGGCCATCGGATGGATTTCAATTCTCCGAGCCGGCGGTCCGCGCTACGGCATTGATTTCCGCGGCGGCACTCTTGTGTACGTCCGCTTCGCGGGACCTCCGCCCCTCGACAAGATTCGCAAAGGCCTGCAGGATGCCGGCCTGGCCAATAGTTCCATTCAAACCATCAGCGACAACGTCCTGAACTCTGGTTCGCAGAATGACGTTGTGATCGGCCTGGAGCTGAAAGGCCAGGGCGACGAATCGCTCGACGCCGGAAAGCAATCCATTGTGGACGTTCTGCACAAAACTTTCGGCACCACAGACACTGCCGGAAAGCAGGACTTCAACGCCCTTACTCCGTCGGCGCTCACTATTTTCCTGACGCAGAAGGATCCGCTCTCGCTCGGCACCAATGCAGGGGAACGCTACGGCCAACTGGCCCAACGCCTGCTCGATGCGCGCGACAAGGAACACGGCGGCATCCTCACCAGTTTCGACGAACTCAAGAACGTGGATGGCGCGACGCCCGCGGTGCTCAGCTCGCTCCCGAGCGCCTACTCCCTCGGCAACTTCACCATCCGCAACGTGGAGATTGTGGGCCCCAAGGTCGGCGCTCAGTTGCGCCGCCAGGCCATCTTCGCAACGCTCTATGCTCTGGCGGGCATGTTGGTATATATTGCCTTCCGGTTCGAGTGGGTGTACGGGGCTGCGGCGGTGATCGCGGTTTTCCATGACGTCCTGATCACCCTGGGCCTGTTCTCGATCTTTCATTTCGAGATCTCGTTGACCGTGATCGCGGCCTTGCTGACCTTGGTCGGCTATTCGATGAACGACACCATCGTCATCTTCGACCGCGTGCGCGAAGATCTCCGGTTGATGCGGCGCGAGCCCTTCGATCAGGTCGTGAACAAGGCCATCAACCAGACTCTGTCTCGTACGATTCTTACGAGCGGGCTCACGTTCCTCACCGTCCTGGTACTGTTCCTGATGGGCGGCGAGGTGCTCCGCGCGTTCTCTTTTGCCATGGTGGTAGGAGTTGTGGTAGGTACATACTCCAGTTTCGGCATTGCCGCACCCATCGTGGTGCTTTGGAACAAGTATCGGGGTCAGGGAACTGCCGTACGCGCCGGATCCGCAGCCGACAAGCGTGTGGCGGCAGCCGCAAGGAGGTAACCATGTTTGAAGATTTGGTGGTTTCCGGCGCGAATCCAACCAAGACGAACAAGTCCTGGACCGTGTTGCTTTCAACGCTGATCCAGCTTGGCATCGTGGTCGTGATGATCTTGATCCCACTGATCTACACGGAAGCTTTGCCCAAGCAGCTGCTCACCACATTCCTGGTGGCGCCGCCGCCTCCGCCTCCCCCGCCGCCTCCCGCTGCGGCCATACAGAGAATCGTGAAGCCCGTGGCGCGCCTGATTCACAACGGCCAGATGATGGCTCCCACCGTCATCCCCAAAAAAGTTGAAATGATTAAGGAAGAAGAAATGCCGCCCGATGTCGGCGGCTCGGTTGTCGGCGGCGTCCCCGGCGGAGTTCCGGGCGGCCAGGCCGGCGGAGTTCTCGGTGGGATCATCGGTGGCACGGGCGCGGGGCTTCCGCCTCCGCCAAAGTCTGCTCCCAAGATGTTGCGCGTCGGCGGCAATGTGGCTGCTGCAAACTTGATTCACCAGGTGACGCCGGTCTATCCGGCCATCGCCAAGACCGCGCACATTTCCGGTACCGTCGTTTTGCACGCCATCATTTCCACCGACGGCACCATCCAGCAGCTCGAATACGTCTCCGGACCGCCCTTGCTAATGAAGAATGCCATGGACGCGGTGCGCCAGTGGCGCTATAAGCCCACCCTGCTGAATGGTGACGCGGTCCCGGTGGATACCACGATTTCTGTTGTGTTTACTCTAGGCGGCGGTTAAAGCAAGGCACGGTCCGGACTTCTTCTTGGGGGCCGGACTGAGTGGATGGAAAGATCTGACCGGCAGAATCTCGCTGCCGTAATCGTTTCGCAGGAATGGAGGAGCAACTCTATGCTTTCGACTTTACTCTTGGCGGGTGTGGTGATGTTGCAGCAGCAGGGCGGCGAGGTGGGCTGGGATTTGCTCACCATGTGGCACAACATGGGCTATCCGGCGAAGTCCGTCGTCGGCATCCTTTTCATAATGTCCGCTTGGTCCGTCGGCATTATGATCGACCGCGCATTGATGTACAGCGCGGCGCGCAAGCAGTCCCGCGTTTTCGTTCAGCAAGTCGCGGGCGCGCTGAAAGACAACAAGCTTGACGAAGCCATCTCCATCGCCGAGCGCAACAAGAAGAGCCACATCGCCAAGGTTGTCGCCACCGGCCTTTCGGAATTCCAGGCGGCTTCGGCGCAGGTCGGCGACGAAGAAGTGATTGAGGCGGCCAAGCGCGGCCTCGAGCGCTCGGTGGCTATCGTTCACGCCGAAATGAAGCGCGGCCTCTCCGGTCTCGCGACCATCGGCTCCACCGCTCCTTTCGTCGGCCTCTTCGGCACCGTCATGGGCATCATCAACGCGTTCAAAGGCATTTCCGCCTCCAAGGCCACCGGTCTATCCGCAGTGGCCGGCGGTATCGCGGAAGCCCTGGTCACCACCGCGCTCGGTCTTCTCGTCGCCGTGCCCGCCGTGTGGACTTTCAACTACTTCACCAACAAAGTCGAAGCTTTCGACGTCGAGATGGACAACTCCTCCATGGAGTTGATCAACTACTTCATCACGCGCCGGGGCGGAAAGAAGTAACTCATGGCCTACAAACCCAAAGCTCCGCCGGTGATGGCCGCGCCAAACGTCATCCCCATGGCGGACATCATGCTGGTGCTGCTGATTATTTTCATGGTGGTCACCCCCATGTTGCAGAAGGGTTTCTCCGTGGACATGGCCAAGGTGAATAACGCTCAGGACCTGCAGGATGCCGACAAGGATGACGCCATTATTGTGGCAGTCACTCGCGACGGCCACACCTACCTCGGCAACACGCAGATCGGCCTGGACGATATCACCAATAAAGTTAAGGACTTGCTCACCAACCGTCTGGATAAGACGGTCTTCGTTCGTTCCGACGCACGCGCGAAATACGGCGATGTGGTCAAGGCCGTGGACGAAGTTCGTTCTGCCGGCGTGGACAAGATCGGCCTGCTGACCGAGAGGATACGTACGAAGGGACCGGCACCGGCCGCTCCGCCTCCGGCGGGGACCGATTAGCATCACCAGACGCACTCAAAAGTCTTAAAGGAGTTCTCCCATGGGAATGGCAGTTGGTGGAAGCAAAGGAGCGATGTCGGAACCGAACATCGTTCCGCTGATTGACGTGCTGCTGGTGCTGATCATCATTTTCATGGTCATCACTCCGACCACGCCGCAGGGACTTGACACCCTGGTCCCGCAACCCACTCCGCCCAACACCAAGGAAGACCCGGCGCTGCTGGCCAAGACCATCGTCGTGCAAGTGGCCGCTGGCGGGAAAGTTTTGATTAATCAGGATGAGACCACTTGGGATCAGCTGGGCCCGCGTCTCGACGATATTTTCAAGCAGCGCGCCGAGAAAGTGGCCTTTGTCAAAGGCGACGACTCCGTTGAATTTGCGCAGGTCGCCCGCGCCATTGATATTATGCGCGGCTCCGGGATTGATAGCGTCGGCTTGATCACCGCCAAGGTCGAAGCCGGGCAATAATTCAAGGGCCGATAAAAGTAGTTGTCTCGCCGCCTCAGATTGGGCTAAACACGGCTGGTGCAGCCTTCATCAAGGAGAACGGGATGCAGCGTAAGCCCCACACATTCTTACTTCTCGCCGTTGTTCTAGCGTCCTTTGCCGCTGGAGCGGGTTGCGACAAGCTTCGCGCGCGCGACAAGCTCAACAAGGGCGTGCAGGCCTACAAGGCGGGCCAGCCCGACCTGGCCATTGAAGACTTCAAGAGCGCCAAAAACTTCGATCCCGATCTTACCAACGCGCGGCTCTATCTCGCCACCGCCTACGCCAGCCAATATATTCCCGGCGCTCCTTCCGAAGAAAACGTCCGCATGGGCCAGCAGGCCATGCAGGAGTGGGAAGACGTTCTGGCCAAGGACCCCAATAACGTAAATGCGATCGACGGCATTGGCTCCATCCTTTACAACATGGCCGGGACGCCGTTCGACCCGAAAAAGATGGAGCAGTCCAAGGAGTATCACCAGAAGCACATCCAGGTTAAGCCCGACGATCCCGAGCCCTATTATTGGATCGGCGTGATCGATTGGTCGCTGGCCTTCCGCGGCAACAAGGACACGCGCGAGGAGTACAACAAGACCGCGAAGAAGACCATTCGGGATACCGATCCGATGCCGCCCGCTTTGGCCACTCAGTTCCAGCAGAAGTACGGCGCGATTGTGGAGGAGGGCCTCGCCAGTCTTCAGAAGGCTATGACTCTCCGCCCGGATTACGACGATGCCATGGCCTATCTAAATCTCCTCTATCGCCAGAAGGCCGATATGGAAACCACTGCCGACGCGCGCGACGCCGATATCAAGGCCGCCGACGATCTGGTGGAAAAGGTCAAGGCCATCAAGCAGAAGAAAATGGAGAGCGCCCCCGCCACTTAATCGGGATCCTCGCTCCGTTTCGCTCTTCGCCGGCGTGCCCACCAGGCCCGCCGGCGTTTTTTTTGCGGACAGTCCTTCCAGTCGGGGCCCTCTTCCCTCTGCGGCTTTCACCGAATGCTGAAATCGCGGATGATCAGCCTCGTGTCAATGGTGACGTGGGGAGAAATGGCGTGGAAGGCCCACAGATGCACCCAGGCGTTGCCCGTGCGCAAGGTCAGGTACGATTTCACCAGCCCCGGCGGAACGAACGTCAGCAAAACGAAAATTACCGAGAGAACCGAATGCGGCGGCGAGTCGTAGACCGTCCAGTATTCCAGAAGATGCACCACTCCGTAGCTTAATGCGCCGAGCAAAGTTGTGGCCGCCACCGATTCGGTCAGCTTCATGTAGCGCGGCATCATGATTGCGTAGATGAAAACCATGACCGGCAGTCCCGTCCCCAGCAGGTGCACCACAAAAGAGATCGCGCCGCCCTCGAGTATTTGATGTCCCGTGAATCCCGTCTTCAGAAGAGGTCCCAGGGTCAGGTCGAGCGCACACATGATTGCAAGGACCACCACCACAACGAGCGTGTCGTTGCCCAGGTTCGCGGATTTCAGATTCAGCGCTTCCCGCGAGTAGCCGCGCGCGCGAAACACGATATAGGGCAGCACCGCGAAGAACACGAAATTGTAGATGGTCCAGGTCCAAACTTCCGCCGGAGCTTGCACTCGGGTCGCGCCGAAGAGCGAACCGTTCAGATGCAAACCGAGGCCCGCTCCGAAAAGCCGCACGCCGATCAGCTGGCCCGCAGCCATCACGCCCGCCCCGTAAGTCCACAGCCACAATAGCTCCCGCAAGGCCACGGCCCTCGCCGGAGCACGCGCAGCCAGATTCGGAATCTCGCGCCGCCGGGTGAGAAAATAAACCAATCCCATCAACAAAAGAAAAGCGGCTACGGTAACCACGGGCGAGATGACCTGCGCGGCGATCGCCGTCTTGGTAGCTCCGGGCCAGTCGAATGGGAGCGTGCCGCGGCTGAGCGGGAACACGGCGAGGCTGCCGGCAATCCACAGGAGCAGAGCTGCCTGAACCCACCGGTCACGCAAGAGACTTACGAACCAAGATCTCCGTTTAGGACTTTCCGGCACGTCCCTGCTCCCGTTATTCTCGCTGAGAGTAGCACGGCCATCACAGAAAGGCTCGCGGCGGAATGGCCGTAAGCTGGAATAAGCGCTAATATATTGTATGGAACCGGCGGGAAAACCCACCATCACCCAGGCAGCTCGACGCGCCGTGGATCTGCGCTTCGTCGAATTGATGGACAAGCTGCGCCGCAACCGGCCCGGCGACGACCTCGAGCTTTTGCGCCGCGCCTATGATTTTGCCGCCGAGCAGCACAAGACCCAGACCCGGCTTTCAGGCGAGCCCTTCTTGTCGCATCCCGTCGAAGTGGCGCACCTGCTCGCCGATATGAAGCTGGATGTGACCTCGCTATGCGCCGCCCTGCTTCACGACGTAGTCGAAGACACCAAGATTCCCCTCACTCAAATCTCCGACCAGTTCGGCCCCGACGTCGCGAAGCTGGTGGAAGGCGCGACGAAAATCAGCCGCCTGGACCTGCTCGCGCCCGAGGCTCGCCAGGCCGAAAACGTGCGCAAAATGCTTCTGGCCATGGTCAACGACGTGCGCGTCGTGGTGGTGAAGCTGGCCGATCGCTTGCACAACATGCGCACGCTCGAATACCTCGATTCCGAACGCCAGCAGCGCATCGCCCGCGAGACCATCGATATTTACGCGCCCGTCGCCAACCGTCTGGGCATGGGCTTGATTCGCGGCGAACTCGAAGATCTCTCTTTCCGCTATCTCGAGCCCGAGGCCTATTTCGAGCTGCAAAAGAAACTCACTACCAAACAAAAGGTCTTCGACAAATTCTTGCTCGAAGTTCAGGATGTCATCCGCGACCGCATGGTCGAAAATGGCATCCCCGCCGAAGTGCAGGCGCGCGTGAAGCGGTTCTATTCGCTGCATCTGAAGATACAGAAGCAGCAGCGCACGCTGGACCAGGTTTTCGATCTTCTCGCTGTCCGCGTCATCACCGACACGGTGAAGAATTGCTACGCCGCGCTCGGCGTCATCCACCAGATCTGGAGGCCGGTCCCCGGCCGCTTCAAGGATTACATCGCCATGCCGCGGCCGAACCTTTACCAGTCGCTGCACACCACCGTGATTCACGGCGGCCAGCCCTTTGAAGTCCAGCTCCGCACCCAGGACATGCACCGCATGGCCGAGCAGGGCGTCGCCGCTCACTGGAAATACAAGGATGGCCGCGAGGCCTCGCCCGCCGACGATCAGCGCATCGTCTGGATGCGCCAGTTGATCGAGTGGGTGCAGGAGATGCAGGAGCCCAGCGAATTCCTCTCCACTCTTCGCGTGGATCTGTATCCCGAAGAGGTTTACACCTTCTCGCCCAAGGGCCGCGTGGTAGTGCTTCCCCGCGGCGCCACTCCCATCGATTTCGCCTACGCCATTCACACCGAGGTCGGCCACCAGTGCGTGGGTGCCAGAGTCAACGGCGCCATCGTCCCGCTGCGTCACGCCGTTGCCAATGGCGATGTCGTCGAAATCATCACGCAAAAGGGCCACGAGCCTTCGCGTGACTGGCTCTCCTCCGTGCAGACTTCCCGCGCCCGCAGCAAGATTCGCCAGTGGATCAATATCCACGAGCGCGAGCAAGCTACCGACGTCGGCCGCCGCCTGATTGAAAAGGAAGCGCGCCAGGCCGGAATCGGCCTGAAGAAAATTTCAGCCGAAGATTGGCAGCGCGTCGCGGCCGAATACGGCTGCGGGCGCGTGGAAGATCTCTACGCCGATTTGGGCTACGGAAAATGGTCCGCGCGGCAAGTGCTGGCCAAGGCTTCCGGCCAAACTCTGGCGGAGCCTGCGGAAGAAAAACCGCCCAAGCTCGTCTCCACCGTCAAGCGCATCCTCGGGATGCACGACTCCGCCATCCTGGTGCGCGGGCATGACGGCTTGATGGTCTTTCGCTCGAAGTGCTGCAATCCCATCCCGGGTGACGACATCGTCGGCTACGTCACGCGCGGCCGCGGCATCGCCGTGCACAGCAAAAATTGCCCCAACGTTCAGAACCTGCTTTACGAAGCCGAGCGCCGCATCCCCGTCGAGTGGGCCGGCGAGTCGCAAGCCACTTTCCCCGTGCGCCTGCGCATTTTCACCGAAGACCGTCCCGGCATTCTTGCCGGCATCACCACCGTGATCAGCGATACCGGCGCCAACATCCGCACTTTCGAAAGCGGCGGCCACGATCTGCGTGCGCGCATCGAAGTGGCCTTGGACGTCCACGATCGCAAGCAGCTCGAGCGCATTCTCAGCGGCATCAAGCGCATCCCCGGCGTCTTCGATATCGAACGCGTTTACAACGTCTCGTAGTCCTCGCGCCCCGCACCCGTAATCATTCCGCCACAGTTTGCCTGCCCCTCATCCGCGCTCCCTCCCGCGCCTTGTACAATGAACTAAATGGCAAGCTCCCAAAAATCGCTCGCGTGCGCGCCGGTCCCATTCGCGCGCCGGCCGGGCCCATTATTCGCGTCGGCGGTTCTTCTCGTCTCGCTCGTGCTCTCGGCCGCCGGCTGCAAACGCCCCATTCCGCTGGACACCAAGCCTCTCGACATGGCGGGCATGAATTACGATGCCATAAAGCAGTTGACCTCGCTCGGAATGACGGCCCCGGAAGTTATGGAGCTCGCCAAAGCGCGCGGCGCGGGATTTTCCGACGCGAACTGCATCGTGGCCTACCAACTCGTGCACGGCCGCGGCCAGCCGTTCAATGAAGGCGACGCCATCGCAGGTTTGGTCCAGGTCGGATTGCGTGAGGACACCATTCTCGAACTCGCCAAGCTCGATCAGCTCGGCATTGGCGTCGGCGAACTTCAAGCCATGCGCCTCGCAGGATTGTCCGATGCCATCGTGTTGGAAGTCGCGCGCCACCACGCCGCGGGCAAGCCGGTTCTTTCCGGCGCCTCGCTTTCGAACATGAGAAACGTGGGCCTGCGGGAAGCCACGCTGCTCGAACTCGCGCGCCGCGGCGTCCCGGACTCAGAGACCAACACCATCATGGTCCTGCGCCGCCACGGAGCAAGCGAAGCGGACATCCTTCGCCATTATCCCGCCACTTAATATCCCGTCTCGCTCGCGCCCGTCAGCCGCCCCCCGGCGCCATTTCTGCCTTTTCCCTCCGCCCCGGCCCCGGTAGAATCTCTGCATCTTGAAACGCTCCGCGTTCCATCCGCTTCCCCTCGCAATCCTCGCGATTTTTCTCGCGTTGTTCGCCGCCGCCTGTAGCACCCCTCTCGCGCCGGGCTATCAAATTCTGAAAGAATCGCGCGAAGTTCAATTCGTCGCAGCCCAACCTTCCGAGTTGCGCGTGTCCTCCCGCTACACTCTCCAAAATTACG
>Ga0302222_10001127_pt1 | contig 13975 bp, 9 predicted proteins | sample II_Palsa_E2_2_FD_194570 | JGI IMG/M metagenome (GOLD analysis project Ga0302222, IMG submission 194570) | Peat permafrost microbial communities from Stordalen Mire near Abisko, Sweden - II_Palsa_E2_2 | ecosystem: Environmental > Terrestrial > Soil > Palsa > Peat permafrost | place: Sweden... | reverse complement strand
GTAATCTTACTATTTTCTCTTTTCTAATTTATTACTTCTTACTTTCTGTGAAATTAGATTCCCGTCTTAAATAAAATCTGTGATAGTAAATTTAAGTTTATAGGCATTTTTTTGATACAACATCTAAAAGGTTTAACATTAACATGAAATACTATGGGGGGGAATATATGAAGACATTAATACAATATAAATTTATGTGTTTATGTTTCCTTAATTGCATTTATAATTTTATTATTCCTTGGAAGGCATTTGGGAAAACATTTAGCATAGCCTTTGCCATTTTTATGTCCACTTATCATTTATTATTGTCTATATTATTTTGTACAGATATTTTTTATGGACAATTATAAGCTTTATCGTAAATTCTTGGGTATCAGTAGGTACTTTAGATATAAGTATAAATTTGTCATGATCCTTTATCCATAACTTTGGTACACTTATTCTTTTATTACATTACTAATATCATTTATTCTTATGATATTTATATGAAGACCCTAACTAACTAAATTTTTTGCATATTAAGTTTTTTAAGTTTTAGGTTTAAAAAGATATTATCATAAAATGTTAACTTATAATCTCATTTTAAAGTAAGGATTTTATTACTTAACTATTAGACATTATGATTCATACCTATAAAGATAATCATCAAATAAATATTTAAAATTAAAAGATGGTAAAAATGTTAGTTATCTTATATTGCATTACTGCCATAAGCATAAACATTACAAAAAGAAGCAACCACACAACATCGACAAAATGCCAATACCAAGCCTAGCTTCAAATCCCAAATGACTTCAGGAAGAAAATGATCTTTGTTAAACGTATAAATTGTATCAAATAAATATGGTACCATAATAACATGTATTCCATGAAAACCGGTTAACATATAAAAACAGAACCATAAACACCATCTGATATTGAAAAGGAGCATGACGTACTCATATAATTGAATACTGTAAAAATTAAAGCTAAAATAATGTGACGATTAAAGCTTCATAGCAATTTGTTTTCTGCTACGTAAAATAGCTAATGAGCTACAGTTATAGTGCACCCGAAGTTAATAAAATAATGTATTAACTATAGGTAACACTAATCCAATACTTCTAAAGCTAAGGAGGCCATTGACTACCATTTCAATATTAGGACTTAACTGCTATGAAAATAGCCCAGAAAAAGGAAAAGAAAAACATACTTCTGAAACAATAAAAAGTATAAAGCCGAACGTAAACCTAAAAGACTTCTTTAGTATGATTTTTTAAATAGTACCTTCACGAATAAATCTCTCCACCAAAAACCTCTAAAATTGCAAGTAAATAAAAGAAAAACTTAATAAATAATGCCTTTATTAAAGAGTGAAAAAAAGACACAGCCCCATAGTAAGTCCCAATAAAGATGCTGAAACTATATGGGCCATGGAGAAGGATTACTAAATGATATGATGTTTATTATTCATTATAACTTATTAAATTAACTTTAAATTGCTCATTTCCTACATATTTTGTAGATAAAAACACAATAAAAATAAAGCTATAATAACAATAAAATACTTAAAAACATATAATGTTGTGAGTTTTAAATAATATGATGTAAATAATTCAAATCTGTTGAAAGATAATTCGAATATATACAAGATCCGTATTATATCCATGAAGAAAAAGGACATTATACTATAAACAAAAGATTTAATCTATTAAAAATATCGAATTGAATCTTTGCATTAAACCATAAGTTCTAAGATGTGAAGTAAAATTATATATAAAATAAAACACAAATAGCACCATATACACTAAGATATACGCAATCCTAAAAAGGCAGCATCGTAGCAAATAGTAAAAACGAAAAATTATAAATAAAAGAATTAAAGCTAATAATGCATGATAGCATTCGGAGTAGCTGTATAAAAAGTAATAAGAAAAAAATATAGCCTTAAAATCATTAAAAAAGTTATTTAAGCAATAAATTTAGATTATTACAAATTGAAAATATTGTAATGCTAACGAATTTAATAATTGAATCATAATTAGATTCAAAATTTAATATTCAGTATGATAATACAAATAAATTGTATATTTATGTTTTAGTTTAAAGTTAATTAGTTGTTTTTTTCATAATTAAATTCTAACGTAATTAAAGGTAATTTAAGTTTATTAAAATTTGTAAATTGAAGGTCAGATTATTCTTGAGTAGTAATATATTTAAATAAAATACTGAATATTAAATTTTGAACTCTAATTACATAGTTATAAGAAATGATTACCCCTTAACGGAATCGACCGTTGTCGTCAGACTGAAAATCTGATGTCTTGCCACTAAACGAAAGAGTGGTAAGTGGTATCAATAGAATCGAACTATCAAAACAACTCATGAGGCATGCTCTTGCCATTAAACGATGATACCATTAAAATAACGCAACTTCTTTTACATAGAACTTTTTGTTTTTACCTTCTTGTTATTTTCTTCTATTATTATATTTTATTCACAATAAATTAGTTACAGATTCTTGAAGGATGTATAGATTTCTTATGCAGGCTATACAATATAATATGTAAGAGATATACGTTGAAAACATGATGCCTATTTGGTAACAAAAAAAACATAATGTTTTAAATAACATAATAAATTGACATCTTAATAGTTATGAATATAAAATAAACCTATATTTCATAAGTAGTGGTGAGCGAACATGAAAAATTTGAATTATATTTTGAAATGAAACATTTATACGTGTGTAATTAAGTTAAAACCTTGTAATGATAAATATAAAAATTTAAAGGTATATGGAAGGCTTGATTATATATAGATTGAAGTACCACTTCAATATAAAACACATAAGAAAATCGATAGTGAATAAGTACGTGAGGGAATTATGAAAAGCACTCGATATAAAGAGGTTGAAATAGATCCTGAAATAAGAATTTATGAGCATTTGATGTTTTCAAAGGAAAATAACAAAGTACTTTTGTATCATGGATCAAGAGATAAATGAAAAAGCAAGCTCAAATAAAATAAAGCATAGGAAAGCAAATTTTAAATCGTCAAAGTTTTTTCATTTAAACCCGAAACTAGTGATCTAATCATGAGAGATTGAAATGAGTTAATATCTTTTGAAGGATGAACCCGTTTCTGTTGCATAGAATGGGATGACTTGTGATTAGGGGTGAGGCTAATCAAACTAGGAGATAGCTGGTTTTCTGCGAAATATATTTAGGTATAGTTGTAGTTTTGTTTTTTTGTTGTAAGCAAGAAGCGAGACATAAAGGTTTTTAATCAAGCCACTATTCAAACTTTAAATACAAAAAGATTTATCTACAAAGCAGACTTTGGGTGCTAAGGTCCTTGGTTAAAGGAGAAGAGTCCTCATATTAGCTAAGAACCGCAATAATATTTAAGTTTAAGATTTTTTAATATGATGACGAAAGAATGTAGACTTTCAAGCGGCATCTTTTAAAGAAAGCGTTACAGCTACGTTTTAAGTAAAAAAGATCTAAAATAAAGGGTTTTTCATATTATTCAAAGTAGTAGATAATATTTCGATAGCAGAATCCTTAGTTTTTATTGGATAATCTAGATATAGGTTATTATAACTCTAAGAGAAGAATGTTGATATAGTAGTTTTAATAACAAAATAGTTATCGCCAAAGTTTAAAGGTTTCCTTATCTATTCATAAAATATAAGGGTTATACGTCCTCTCATGTTTTAGCGAAAGCAAAAATAAAGGAGCTTATGATTAATAATCATCTATTTCTATACTGTAACAAAAATTTAATGGTTAACTTTAATAAATAATTAGTATAAAGAAACTCTCATATTTTTCCAGAAAAAACAGTAGACTAAAAACGTACTAAAACGACACTGGTAAACTAGTAAATTACTAAGGCGATGAAATAACTATACTAAAGGAACGGCAATTTGAATCTGTAACTTCGGGAGAAAGATTATACAATATATTGTTAAAGTTTTTCAGCTTTAATATAAATATATGCAAGTAAGTTTATGATTAAAAAGGTTTATATTTAATACAAATATTTTTAAACCTGAGCTTAATTGCATAATTATATATATATAATTTAAATGTATAGAAGTTTTGTTTTTAACGAAATAGTATATATACTTAAAAAAATTACTTGTAAGTGATGGCACAGAATAGAGGGTAGCGACTGTTTATCAAAAACAAGGATTCTGCAAAATTTAATAATGATGTATAGAATCTGAGACCTGCCCGGTGTCAGTAGATAAATGAGATTAATTATCTTTACGTTTCGTTTAGATTTCATAAATGTTTGTTGATCTCTTAAGTCACTGGTTAAGGCGGCTATAACTATGATGGTCTAAGGTAGCGAAATTCCTTGTCGGGTAAGTTCCGACGTGCACGAATGGTAACGACTTCCCTACTGTTCTAGTATAGATTCAATGAAATTGGATTATTGTGAAGATAGATATAGAAATGGCAGACGGAAAGACCCTGTGAACCTTTACTATATGCTTTTATATTCTACTCTGGTGTTAATATTAAGTTTATGATGCACGTTTTTAAAAACGTTATCTTGATAATTTTTAGGCGTCCTTGCGAAACATTTATTATGAAAGTTTAGAAAACATTTGTGGAAGTGGTTAGTTTGACTGGGGCGGTAGCCTCCTAAATGTAACGGAGTGCGCACAAAAGATTTGTTATGTATAGATTCATTATGCAATAGCGTAAGGGCTTATGCAAGTTGACTGTTTGAATGACAATTCATGCAGAGATTTATAATATAAATGGTCCTAGTAATCAATCCTAACATGTGGGCGTGGGATTGCCAACGAATAAAAGGTATCCGGGGATAACAGGTGATAATTCCTTAGAGACGCTATGACGGAATTGTTTGGCACTCGATGTCGGCTCATCACATCTGAGACTGAAAAGGGCCTCAAGGGTTCGGTTGTTACCGATTAATAGTGGTACGTGAGTGGGTTCAGAACGTGTGAGACAGTTCGGTCCCTATTACCATTTCCAAGACGTTCAAGCTGTTCTGTCTAGTAGAAAGGACTGATAGAACGATTCTCTGGTTTTTGAGCTTGTTATTGCAAACTCATTCGCTACGAATTTTTTATTAATTGTTGAAAGCATCTAAACAAGAAATATTGCTTTTATGTCTCAGAAAACCATTATATACTATAATGTTGATAGGCTTATGGAATGTAATTGAATCGCAAGATATTACTTATTTGATGAAACCAAATAAGGCTTAGAAATTGCTAAAGCATACTACTTTGATTTCTAAGTAACTGCCTATAAGTACTAAGAGTGTTAGATGATTTTCCATTTTATGCAATTTTTATGTATTTTAAAAGATATAAACAGAAGGTAAAAAAGTTCTATGTAAAAGAAGTTGCCAAATTTAGTAAAGTATATTTTTTCATTTTTAAGGTTTATTAAAATAATAATGAGTTTGATCCTGGCTCGAGAGAATGCTAGTAACTTACTTGATACATGTAGTCGAACGTGTGTTTTCACGTGGCGTACGAGCAACAAACACAAAGGTAGAACATTTATAGTCAAGGTGAATCCTTGATATCAAAAGATTGTATGCTGATATAATAGCTTTGTAAGATTAGGTAGTTGGTAAGGTAAAAGCTTACAAGCCGATGATCTTTGGCTGGTTGAGAGGATGTACAGCTGCGTAGGGATGCAATAAGATCTGGACTCCTTGGGAGGCTGCAGTAGGGAATGTGAACAATGTGCTAACGCTTGATCTATAATGTTGCGTGGGGGATGCGAAAAACTGTTATACATATTTCAAAAAGTGATTTGTATAATACAGAAAATTCTTGCACCTTGCTTGGGCTCAGCTCGCTCAGCTCAATCAAAAAGGTGCTTTCCAAGTAACGGCAGGTTGTCTTAAACCCCATTTTTTATGATTATAATGACTGTAATTAGTATATACTTTAATTGTTATTCAAAGAAAGTTGAATAACGTGCAATTTGTTTGATTAAATCGTAAAGCTCGGGTAAAAAGCTTTAAGCAGCTTACCTAAAAATCTTAAGCTCGACTAACTTCGTGCAGCAGTCGCGGTAATACGGGGGAGGTAGTGTTATTCGTAATGACTGGGCGTAGGGTACGTAGGCGGATAATTAAAATTACAATAAAAAACTGAGGATAACCCTCTTCAAGTTGCAATCACTAATTATTTGAGTTTTGAAGGTGGTTTATTGAATTCCAGAAGGAAAGGTGAAATTTGTTGATATCTGGAAGACATTCGAAAGCGAAAGCATTAACCAATTCAAATCTGACGCTGAGGTACTAAAGCATGGGGATGAAAAGGATTAGAGACCCTTGTAGTCCATGCTGTAAACAATGAGTGTTCAACATTTGTCGATATTAGTCGAAGGGTGTAATATAATATATTCATCAGACTGAGTCTTCGGTGATTTAAAGCTAACGCGAGAAACACCGCCTGGGGAATGTGGCCGCAAGGTTAAACTCAAAGGAATTGACGGAGACTTATACACGGGGTGGAGATGTGGTTTAATTCGAAAACCGCGCAAAACCTTACCAATTTTTGTATGGACTTTTTTGTGGATTTTAGGATTCACTGGCTCATAAAAGCTTATCTTACGTTCTTTGAAATGAGAGTGTTATGATTTTCACAATCATATCTAATTTCAATCACAGTAGTCCATGACAAGAGTGCATGGTTGTCGTCAGTCGTGCCGTGAGGTGTTCGGTTAATTCCACAAAGGACGCAACCCTTATGTTTAGTTGCTAAATTAAAATATTTTAGAATAGTTTAATGTGAATACTAATACAAACCTGCCCTTTTACTTTGAGGGCTTAAGGATAGGTCACGTCAAATCATTATGGCTTTATAGATTGGGCTACACATGTGCTACATTGATGATCGACAAAAGAAGCAATGGCGTGAGCTTGAGCAAAACTTTAAAAGACATCTCAGTTGAATTGTTCTTTGAAACTCAAGAGCATGAAATGGAATCCCTTGTAATGTGGATCATTACGCACGGTGAAATAGTACCTGAGTCTAGTACATACCGCCCGTATGCTATGGAAACTATTTAAATTAGAAGTTATAAGGAATCAGGTGATTAGAAGGATGTCCATGTTGGTGGATGCCATAAGGCCTAACAGTAACCGGTCTTTATACACGAGATTTATCTAGGGACTGAAGTAAAGTCGACAGGGTAGTGGTAGAAGAATCTGCTGCTGGACTACAAATATACAATTTTATTTTAATAAGCAAATTTATATATACTCTGTATAAAGAGTTTCTATATAAAAATAGTGAAATACGAGATCGGAAAAGCACAAATGTTTGTTAATATTTGGGGGATTGGTGTATGGTCGCATTAAGGGCTATAATCCTACGGACTCGGTTCGATTCGGGGTCCCCCATTTTTGGCGTAAAGTATTAATAGTGGTACGTGGGCTTTTAACCGTCAAAGAACAAGTGCAAGTCTTGTTAGCGCAATAGTGTCTGTAGATTTTCGGGCTATAATTATTATTTATCTAAAGTTTCGGTATTAATTATAGTTAACCCTAGAATTAATGTGAATCGCCATTTATCTACAATAAGTGTCGAGAAACTCCTTGGAGTATTTTTAAATCTAGATGGCTCGTTTTTCGACAAAAAATTTATGATAGCATAACGCTATATTTTTTTAAATTAAAAATCACAAAACCTGTTGTATTATTATTTCACAAAAGTCTTTTTTACTTTCGATATAATTGTGAAAGAGCTGGAGATTATGTTGAACGTTTTATATCGCTGAATACCTTTGCATTGTTACTATCAATAATATGTTGCCGTTTACACATAGCGGGGATACATGATAGTAGCCTTTTTAATCTTATTAAGATTTTATAAACCACGGATAGCACTTGCAATTGCACATTTCCCACAATTAAATCAACCTAATAGACGTAGAATGTGGACGTCTGCTTTTAAAGCCATAGGTGATGCTGCTTCGAATCCTCAGGTTCAGGCTGTTGGTGTTGCAGTAACGGGTGCACTTGCGTGGAAAGCTCTTGATGTTTATGATACCTTGAAACAGGCGGAATTAGCACAAGCTGATTGTGAAGCAGCATTTCAAAGTCAACTTGAACGTGAAGAACGTGAGAAAGATCGTCAAGCTGAAAATCGAGGTAACACGTAATCTTCTATATTGGGAAGGTCCGATTATGACCTTAAAAACTAGCTAGCATTTCTGCTATATAGTAGGTTGGTGCTACTATACTGATGATAGCCAAGGTAAAACCTAAATTCGAAAGCATATAATTGGTTAAGTAATTAAAATTACTTGTAATACCTTGCTAGACGCAAGGACGATAACATTGTAATAAGGAATTGATTACCTTCTATTGGCAACTGAGATAGGATGTAAGACCAATAAATAAAGTATAACGAGTGGAAAAATAAAAGTACCTCAAGTAAAAGCGTTATTACAATCTTTCCTTTTACAGTTTTTTTTTCTTTAGTATTAAAGTCATTTTGATATGTTTTAAATTAAGAAATAATGAAGCTTTTATTAAATTTTATCTTAACTAAAAATATCCGTCAAAAAACTATCAATAGTGTCGGAGGTCTTACTATCGGTGGAAAGTCTTTTTCAACTCAATCTTTAAAAAAGATTGCATATTATTTGAACAAATACAAAGAGAATATTATCGTTATCACTTGTTTAAGATTTTATTTTTGCTATATTTATAGTTTACGGGCTATATTTTGTGAAGAATCTCCTTGGACTTTTCCTATTCTCGCAGCACTTCTAGAATTAGTACACTATTTGTCATTATCCGAGTTGCCTCATCAATCTTTGTATTTACTTGTTGGAGTAAATTTAATGATTTATGATCAAATTGGTTCATTTTTTTCCCAAGTGTTTAAAGATGATGTAATATTAGCAAGTATTTATTTAGTAGTACCTTTTTCTAATACACCTTTACGAAGATTCGTAGGATACAAAGCTCTTCTTTTCGGCAACACTGCTATGTCTTCCACCGGACGAGCATCTCTTTTAGTTGGTGGTACCGTTTTAGTTGGTACTTTATATAATTCTTATTTAGATCGCCAAGCTGCAAATGAGCGTGCACAACTAGATCGTCAAGCTACAGATTTACGTGCACAACAAGATCGTCAAGCTACTGCTGAAATGGAAACTCGTAAGAGAGCCTATCAAAATTATCAAGACGCAAAAAAGTCTTATGATTCTTCGTACTTTAAAAAAGGTGATAAACCTCGTTGGGATGAAAATGCTTATAAATCTTGGTCTAAAACTTAGAATATTATAAAACAATCCATGCATTAGTTGTTTTTTATTTGTATTAAAATTTATCCTACACATGAAACAGGGTGGTGGAGAGTGCTCTGTAAAAAGGAGCGCTCTATGGTAGGTGGTGCTACTATACTGATGATGATAGCCAAGGCTCAGGTCTAAATTCGAAAGCTTTATGTTACGTCAATTTTATAATTAATGGGTTAGGGTGTTATAAAATACAAAAGATTTCTTTAAATGTTGGCACTTGCATTTTTGTTACTTGATGACGATGTTTTTACCTTTTCGCAAATGTAATTCGAGATAATTTGAAAACGATAAAAGTTGATTTTACGTGCTAACTTTGTAAAAAGTAACTAATCAAGTAAAATTAACTTGCACATTCGGCCCTAATGCCTTTAAATATGTTAACAGTAAATATTATATTGGCATTAATGATGAGACGACATCTAATAGATATAGTTTCTCGTGTTGATTCAGAAATAACGGTAAAATATGTAAAGTAACATTTATTAAAAAAAATACGTCCTTTATGAAAAATGAAATTCCATTTTCTTATTAAAAAAATAGTTTTATTTTTATTTCATCCGTTTGTATTAACTTTCCTAATGTGCATGTTACCTTTATTAATTGCTTTTATTAGAAATAAATACCGATGAGTGTATTATTATTACTATTAGCAAGTGCCTTTACGAAAGAATTAATTATAGTTAATCAAGAATTAATCATAAATATTACATTTCTTTCAATTACTGTAATATTTGTTAATTATTTTAGTTTTCTCAAAGATACCTTTGAACAAATTCGTGCTTCTTATAAAAACAATTTACAAATAGAAAGTGTTGCGGCTCAACAACATTATTTATCTAATCAATCTCAATTTCATACTTCCATTGTTTCATTATCCCGTTTAACTAATTCTTCTAATCATGACTAAAAAAAAATACATTACTAAAGTAGCAAAGAAAACACCTATATTAAAAGAAACTAAATTAGATAATTTAACTACAACTAAAAAACCTAAAAAAGTTAAAGAAGTTAAAGAAGTTAAAGAAATTAAAATCACTGAAAAACCTAAAAAACATAAAAAAAAACCTAGAAAAGTTAAAAAAGTTAGCGATATTAACGAACTTATAGACATGGTTAACGAAGTTAACCAAATTAAAAGACTTGAGAAAGCAAAATATAATGCAATAAAGAAAACCTTGAAAAGGTTTTCTAAGCAGGAGGTTACAAATACGGACAGGTGATATCTGTCAAAGATGGGGTCGCTTTTGTACAGGCCTTGAAAATATTCAAGTAGGCGAAATGATTGAGTTCATGGCAAAGACCTTACGGTATGGCTTTGAACTTGGAAGCTGATCAAGTGGTTGTATTATTTTTGGTGATGATACTTCAATACTTCAAGATAATTCCGTAAAGCTTTGAAAACCTTGGTGAAAACACCAGTTGGTTATAATTATTAGGCAGAGTTGTGATGGTATAGGGAATGTTATGATGGAGGAGAAACACTAAGTTTAAAGAATATTTAAACGTTGAAAGAAAGGCTCCTGGAGTGATTACTCGAGAATCTGTTACGGAACCTATGCTTACAGGGTATAAGATGTAGATTCAATGTTACCTATGGTCGAGGACAACGTGAACTTATCGTAGGTGATCGTAAACTGGTAAAACCACTATTGCTATGATACAATATTAAATCAAAGATATACTAATGAAGAAGAATTGACATGTATTGTATTTATGTGGGAATTGGTCAAAAGAAAAGCTCTATTCTTAATATTCAAACTTTATTACAAAATAATAAAGCTCTTATTTTACTACCATAGTTGCTGCTACGCCTCTCAAAGCGCTTCCTTACAATTTATAGCTCCATATACTGGTTGCGCTATTGCAGAATATATCGTGATCAAGGTGAACATGCTTAATTATCTATGAGATCTCTCAAAACATGCTGCTGCGTATCGACAGTTATCTTTACTATTAAGACGACTCCTGGACGTGAAGCTTTTCCTGGTGATGTCTTTTATGCTCATTCTCGATTACTTGAAAGAGCTTGTAAATTGAATGTTGATTTTGGTGGGGGATCTCTTACGCTTTACCTATTGTCGAAACTCAAGCGGAGATCTTTCTGGTTATATTCCTACGAACATATTTCTATTACTGATGGACAAATTTTATGGAGAAGGACCTATTCTTTAAGGGAATTCGCCCAGCCGTAAACGTGGGAAGTTCGTTTCTCGTGTAGGTTCAAAGCACAACCTTAGCGTTACGTCTAGTAACAGGTAATTTAAGATATCAGTTAGCACAATATAGAGAATATTCTGTTTTGCTCAGTTCGATAATGATATGATGATGTAACTAGAGGAATTTTAAATAAAGGTGCCTTACTTACAGAAATTTTAAAACAAGGGCCTAATGTCCTATGCAATTATACAAACAAGTTCTAATTATTTTAGCGGAGCCTTTAATTTTATCACTCCCTTCATAAAAGACTTTAAAAAAGATTTATCAGCTATCTGCTCTTTATATGAAACCAAATTATTTAAATTTACTCATGAAACAGAAGAACGTGCAGAGTTCTTTTATCCTTTTTATGAGTTATTACATAATGCTGATTTATCAGATTTTGGTTTTGATGATAATCCTTTAATGTTTTTACTTCAATCTTTTCATCCTTATTTTTATAAAAAAATATCATAATAAAAATTATATTCGTTATTAAATGACAAACTAGTAGAATTATAATACCCCCAATCTCCGTCAGTTCAGTGTCTAATTTCACAGAAAGTAAGAAGTAATAAATTAGAAAAGAGAAAATAGTAAGATTACTAAAAAAAAAGAAAAGAGAAAATAGTAAGATTACTAAAAAAAAAGACATTACTAAAGTCGAAATTTTAAAGATATCGTTGAGGCCGATGTACATAATATAGCGTTAGGCGAAGAGGTTGTACACTTGAGTAATAAAACAAACGAGAGTATTTGCAAAAAGTAGTTTGTGGAATTAACGACATGAAGGTGTAAGCGTACTGAACACAGGGTGGGGACCCAACACCGTAATTCTGAGGGACCCGGGTAAGGGTAACGAATTACCGTGTCTAGCGTAGCAGTGTATGCGCCATTTAGTTGGCGCACCACAGCCCACTTAGGCTATGATCCACATCTTATAGAACCAGCGTGAAAGGACGTATAGGGTGTGGGGAGTTGTATGTTCTAAGTTTGTATAGTTACTCTATACAGACTGTATGGGGTTACAGCAAATCTGTTTACTCTATGTAGGACAGAAAAAGGGGTGTCCGCAATAGACAAAAGCTATAAATAGCGTAATGTGTATAAATTGGTATTCTCTGCAATGAATAGAGATTAGTTGTATACATTGGCATTCTCTGAAATGAATAGAGATTAGGTATTTAAAAGTCCTATCCCCATCCTTAAATCCTTTTAGATATCTAAATGATTGGGTTTTTTGTCGGCATATGAGTGTCGAGTGTCTTTTCTTTAATTTTTCTTGTACTTTCACACAAACGGTGAAATCATATCGTTCATTATCAATACTTATCAGTTTTACGGAATCGAAAATTAAACGCAGCATATCTTATCAAGTTTTCACAAATCTTCAAGGTCAATCATTTTCAATTACTTATCACTACCTTCATACAAACCAAAAGAATATCAACAATCACAAATCTTCAAGATATTATCAATACTGATCACAAATCTTCATACTCCAATCAATCCATAGAATATCAACATAAAAGGGCCATCATAAAGGGTCATCGTTCAAACGTCAACATAAAACGGTCATCATAAAAGCGTCATACGGGCCATCTATTACTCGAGTTTACAAACCCCTTTGCCTAGAGCGATATTGTGTACATCGTTGAAAACGATATCTTTGATTTTGAAACTTTAGTAATGTCTAATGTCTTGTATCAGGATTTAAAAAAATGAATCATATGTTAAACAAAAAACATATCATGGTGTTGAAACAAATTCCTTTGCTTCTGTGTAATAAAAGATTCTATAGATTATCTCTAACTAAACATATTGCAAGCTTAGGCTCGCAACATGAGAATAAATTCTCATACCATATTCCAGTTTCACTACGAATAGCACATACAAAAGGTTCCATTATTACAGTTACAGTATCCACCATTTTAATGAACGTAAAGGACTTCATACAACGTATCAAATTATTTTATTTCAGATTTATCATTGCGGTTAATACTAACCGTCTTATTCAGATTATTACTCTAATAATCCTTTCCATTATTTTTAGAATATATTTTTTTCACGTTTGTTACGCGGACGACAATTCTGTTTATGCTATAAACGGAAGTCGTGCTATCAGTCAATATAATCTTGAGAACAGAATGGGTACTCAAGTTGTTCCTCCGGCTACCCCCATGTTTTCAAGGCCTCCTTCGCAATGGTATTCACCGGTTTCTTCGTTTGAAGCTAATAAGCATTATCAAGAACATTGTTATAAACTCGCACATGATCCTACTTATCGTGTCAATTATCAACGTTATAAAGATCATTTCTATTTTGGTGATCGAACTGTTTCCGCTAATCCTCCACTTAATCCTTCTAATCCTGCTGTTCCTTCTCTGCCTGAAGCTATTACCACTATTCCTGTTGATTCTATTTCAGCGAGAATTTCTCAAGCTATTGACGATTTTTGGGATGATCGTGATGCTGTTCCT